>Ga0114931_10004117_pt1 | contig 18184 bp, 16 predicted proteins | sample 2SBtaG_FD_89579 | JGI IMG/M metagenome (GOLD analysis project Ga0114931, IMG submission 89579) | Deep subsurface microbial communities from Kolumbo volcano to uncover new lineages of life (NeLLi) - 2SBTROV14_V59a metaG | ecosystem: Environmental > Aquatic > Marine > Volcanic | place: Kolumbo...
GCCACCTCCCCGATCCGGAGCCCCGCCATGGCACGTCCTCCGGCGGGGAGGATGGCGCGTGAGACCCGTCGGCGCCGCTCTTGACTTCGAGTGCACTTGAACCCGTATCCTCGGACCCGGTGGGAGCCGGGCGGCTCCCCGGTGCGCCCCTGGGAGGAAACCGATGACCATGGAAAAGCCGCGTGAACCGCAAGACGCCCCGGGTCCGGGCCTCGACCCGGCGTCGGTCTGCACGCTTCCGGCCGTCGGCCTGAGCGAACGCCTCGCCTGGATCCGCCGCGAGGTCCTTCCGCACGTGCTGTCCCGCGAGCCGCTCGAGGGAGGGCTCGCCTTCGAGCTGCGGGCCGCGCCGGAGCTGGCGGCGCGACTCGATCGTTGGATCGAACTCGAGCGCGAGTGCTGTTCTGGGCTCGAGTTCGAGCGGGTCGCAGGGCGGCGGCGCGGGCACGTGCGCCTGGAGATCCGGGGCATCGATCCCGATGCCGCGCTCTTTGCCGACCTGGCTGGTTCGGCAGCTTCGCCGAGCCCACGCGTCGGTCGTCTGGCCCGCGCGGCCGCAGCGGGTCTCGCGGCCAGCGTGGTCGTCTGCTGCCTCCTGCCGATCGCCGCCGCGGCGCTGCTGGGCGCCGCGGCCGCACCGCTGGCGGCCCTGGACGGCCCCCTGCCCATGGCCGGCGGCGCAGTCCTGGCCGGCAGCGCGGCCTGGCTCTGGCTGGCCCGCCGCCGCCACGGGACCGCACCCGTCTGCGGTCCCGAGTGCTGAGCGTGGGCGGTGCCTGGCGAAGGGGAGGGGTGGTGCGGCAGAGAGGATTCGAACCTCCACGGGGTTGCCCCCGCCAGCCCCTCAAGCTGGTGCGTCTACCAATTCCGCCACTGCCGCACGCGGATCGAGAGCGGAGGAGGACGGTACCGGATTCGCGCCGAGGACGCCGCGTGCGGGCCTCGGGGCCGGACCGGCGCCGGGCTCAGGATCCGGGCGGCGCGGTCGGCTGCGGTGCGCTTTCGGCCGGCGCCGGGCTCGGGGTCTCGGCCGGCGCCTCGCCGAAGTCGCCGAACTCCCCGAAGGGCGACTCCGTCGCGTCCGGGGCCGGGGCCTCCGCCGGGGCCTCGGTCGCGTCCGGCTCGAACAGACGTTCTCCCTGCCGGCTGCCGGCGGCGAAGTAGGCGAGTGCCAGGCTGGTGCACATGAAGGTGATGGCCGCCCCGGTGGTGATCTTCGTCAGGAAGTTTCCGGCACCGCGGCTCCCGAACACGGTCGAGCTGGCGCCGCCGCCGAAGACCGCGCCGATCTCCGCGCCCTTGCCGCGCTGGAGCAGCACGACGATCACGATCACGATACAGACCATGACATGGAGGACGGTGAGGAAGGTCGTCATCGGCGGCCGGAGTCGCTCGTCATCGGGATCTCCCGGGTCGGGTCAAGCGCGGCGCGAGGCCGCCGAGCGGCACACCATAGCGAAGCTTTCGGGGTCGAGGCTGGCCCCGCCCACGAGGCCTCCGTCGAGGTCGGGCTGGGCCAGCAGCGCGCCGGTATTGGCGGGCTTCATGGAACCGCCGTAGAGCAGCCGCAGCACGTCGGCACTCGCCCCGAAACGCCCGCGCAGCCGGTCCCGCAGGAAGCCGTGGACCTCCTGGGCGATCTCGGGGGTCGCCGTGCGGCCGGTCCCGATGGCCCAGACCGGCTCGTAGGCGACGACGAACTCGGGTGCGTGCTCCGGCGCGATGCCCGCCAGGCTGCCCTCGAGCTGGGCCTCGCAGACCGCGAGCGTGTGTCCGGCCTCGCGCTCCTCGAGGCTCTCGCCCAGACAGACGATGGGCCGCAGTCCGGCCTCGAGCAGCGCGCGGGCCTTGGCCGCGACGGCGTCGTCGGTCTCGCCATAGAGCCTGCGCCGCTCGCTGTGGCCCACGAGGACGTAGCGGCAGCCGGTCTCGGCGAGCATCCCGGGCGAGATCTCGCCGGTGAAGGCGCCGGCCGGCTCGGCGTTGACGTTCTGGGCGGCCAGGGCGACGGCCGAGCCCGCGAGGGCCTGGCCGAGCGCATGAAGCGCCGTCGCCGGCGGCGCCAACGCGATCTCCAGCCCCTGGAGGTCTGCCACGCGGGGTAGGAAGTCCTCCGCGAAGGCGAGCGCCTCGGCGACCGTCTTGTGCATCTTCCAGTTCGCCGCCATCAGGGGGACCCGGCTCACGCGCTCCTCCCGAGGGCCACCAGGCCGGGCAGCTCGATGCCCTGCAGGTAGTCGAGGGCGGCGCCACCCCCGGTCGACAGGTGGGTGATGCGATCGCCCACGCCGGCGGCCCGCACGGCGGCCAGGGAATCGCCTCCGCCGACCACCGAGCGTGCCGGGGACTCGGCCACGGCCTCGGCCACCGCGCGGGTCCCCACCGCGAAGGCCTCGATCTCGAAGATGCCCATGGGGCCGTTCCAGAAGAGGGTGCTCGCAGCGGCGCAGGCGGCGGCGTAGGCGCGCGCCGTCTCGGGCCCGATGTCGACGCCCAGCCAGCCGTCCGGAATCTCCCGGACGGTACGGCTCGGCCCCGGGGCCGGCCGCTCGGCCACGACGTGATCCACGGGCAGCAGGATCCGGCGCCCCGAGCCCTCGGCCGCGGCGAGGATCTGGCGGGCGGCCTCCAAGCGATCCGGCTCCACGAGCGACGCGCCGGTCGCGTGTCCCTGGGCCCGCAGGAACGTGTAGGCCATGGCGCCTCCGATGCACAGCACGTCGGCGCGGGCGGCCAGGGTCTCCAGGGCCGCGAGCTTGTCGGAGACCTTCGCACCCCCGAGCAGGCAGACGAAGGGTCGTTTGGGCTTGCGCACGATCTCGAGATGCTCGAGCTCGCTCGCGAGCAGGTCGCCGGCCGCTGCGCGCGCGAGCAGGGGGACCACGCCGGCGGTCGAGGCATGGGCCCGGTGTGCCGTGCCGAAGGCGTCGTTCACGTAGTCGTCGGCCAGGCTCGCCAGCGCCCGGGCGAAGCCCGGGTCGTTCCGAGTCTCGCCCGCATGAAACCGCAGGTTCTCCAGCAACAGCACGTCACCCTCGCCGAGGCCGGCCACCGCCGCCTCCGCCTCGGGCCCGATACAGTCGTGGCAGAAGGCCACCTTCCGCCCCAGCGCCTCTCCGAGTGCCTGGGCCACGGGAGCCAGCGACAGCTCGGGCCGGCGTTCGCCCCCGGGCCGTCCGAGGTGGGAGACGACGATCACGCGAGCGCCGGCGGTGGCCAGGCGCGACAGCGTCGGCAGCGAGGCGCGGATGCGCGCATCGTCTGCTACGGCGCCGTCCTGCAGCGGCACGTTCAGGTCCGAACGCACCAGCACACGGCGACCCTTCACGCCCTCGGCGAGCAGGGCAGAGAGGTCGCGCGTGCTCATGCTCCGCCTCCGGCGAGCCGCTCGGCCAGGTCGGCCACACGGCACGAATAGCCCCACTCGTTGTCGTACCACGAGACGACCTTCGCGAAGTTCTCGCCCATCACCTGGGTTCGGGCCGCATCGACGATCGAGGAGTGCGGGTTTCCGCGAAAGTCGATGGAGACGCAGGGGTCGTCGCAGACGTCGAGAATCCCCGCGAGGGGGCCGTGGGCGGCAGCGCGCAGGGCCCCGTTGATGGCGTTGGCGTCGGTGGCCCCGGCGAGCTCCACGGCGAGGTCGACCGCCGAGACGTCGGCGGTCGGAACCCGCATGGCATAGCCATCGAGCTTGCCCTTGAGCTGAGGCAGCACCAGGCCGAGGGCACGCGCCGCACCCGTGCTGGTCGGGATCATCGAGAGCGCCCCGGCGCGGGCGCGGCGCAGATCCTTGTGGGGGCTGTCGAGGATCGGCTGATCGTTCGTGTAGGCATGGATCGTCGTCATCCAGCCGCGCACCAGCCCGAAGTGGTCGTCGAGCACCTTGGCGACGGGCGCCAGGCAATTCGTCGTGCACGATGCATTCGAGACGACGCGGTGGATCTCCGGGTCGTATTCGTCCGCGTTCACACCCAGCACCACCGTGAGGTCCGGGTCGGGGGAGGGGGCGGTGACGATCACGCGCTGGGCCCCGGCATCGAGGTGCAGAGCCGCCTCCTCGCGGCGACGGAAGCGGCCGGTCGCCTCGATGACGATCGCGACCTCGAGATCGCGCCACGGGAGCCGGGACGGGTCGCGTTCGGAACTCACCCGGATCGTCTGGCCGTCCACGCGTAGACCGTCGTCCCCGACGGACACGTCGCCCGGGAACGGCCCGTGCACCGAATCGTACTTCAGCAGGTGCGCCAGAGTCGCCGCGTCGGCCAGGTCGTTCACCCCGACCACCGAGAGGTCGTGCTCCCGGGCGGCCCGCAGGGCGAGCCGCCCGATGCGGCCGAATCCGTTGATGGCGATCCGTGTGCTCATGGACCCTCCTCGTCCGCCGGGCGACCCCGGCGGACGTCGGTCGGGCGGGCCCCGTGCGGCGCGCGCCCGGCCCCGGCGAGATGCACTGTACCGCGGCCGCCCGAAGCCGACCCGGCTCGCGGTGAGGAATCGTCGCCGGGTCGATAAGTTCCTCTCGTGCCCCAGCCAGTGCCGAACAGGGACGACGCGAATCCGAGGAGGTTTCGGTGAGACGCACGGTCGCTCCGATCGCCGTGGCCCTGACGATCGCCGTGGGCTGGGTCTTGCTCCAGCGGGCCGGAGACGCCCGACGCGTCGAACGCGCGGGTCGTCCCCAGATCGACGGGCGCCTCCAGGCGCGGGGGCTCGAAGCGCCGATCTGGATCCTGCGCGATGAGCGCGGGGTGCCCCACGTGGAGGCGGAACACGAGAGCGACGCCTACTTCGGCCTCGGCTTCGTCCACGCCCAGGACCGGCTGGGGCAGATGCTGAGCCTGTGGCTGTCGGCGCGCGGCCGCACGGCCGAGGTGATCGGCGCGCCGGGTCTGGCGGCGGACCGGCTCGCCCGGATCCTCGGCATCGGCCGCCTGGCGGACCGTCAGGCGGATCGGCTCGACGCGGCCACGCACCGTCTGCTGCGGGCGTATTCGGCGGGCGTGAGCTCCCGGCTCGAGCGCGTGCGCGCCGGGCTCGCGGCGCCGCCCGCCCAGTTTCGGGCCGAGGCCCTGCCGATCGAGCGCTGGAGTCCGGCGGATTCCGTGGCGCTGCTCAAGGCCTGGTCCTGGGGTCTGGGCGGGACGCTCGAGACCAGCCTGGTGCTCGATGATCTGCTTCGCCAGCTCGGGCCGGGCCGCGCGCGGCCCTTCTTTCCGATCGGTGCGGGCATCCCTCCGATGCCCGGAGAACCGCCGAGGATGGCGCACGCCGGAGCGCGCGGTCCGGCTCCAGCGGCCGGCTTCCGCGACCCGCTGCGGCGCCGGCTCGGGCTTCAGGCGTCGGGAGTCGGGAGCAGCGCCTGGGTGCTCTCGGGTGCGGCCAGTGCCAGCGGCCACCCGTTGCTGGCCGGGGACGTACACGTCGAGACGACGGTACCCGCGCAGTTCTATCAGGCGCACGTGAGCGGCGGCGGCCTCGACGTCGCCGGAGCGACGCTTCCGGGCATCCCGGTCTTCTGGAGCGGCGCCAGCGGACGGGTCGCCTGGGCCGCCACCGCCGCACGGGCTTCGGTGATCGACCTGTTCGTCGAGAGCCTCGAGCCGAGCGGGCCCATCCGCGAGCCTGGCCCCGCGCCGTCCGTCGAGCCGGATGCGTCGCGCGGGGACCCGGATGCGCCGCGCGGGGAGCCGGGAGCGCCGAGCGCCGAGCGGGCTGTTCCCGGTCGCTTTCACGACGGTCGTCGCTGGCGTCCGCTCCGGGTCCGCGAGGAGAAGATCGCCGTGCGGGGCGGGCCGGAGCAGACCCTGGTCGTGCGCGCGACGGCCCACGGCCCGTTGGTGAACCCGATCTTGCCGCGCACGCGCGAGCCGCTGGCACTGGCCTGGGTCGGCGCCCGGCCCGGCGACGGCATCGGCCCGCTCCTGCGCGCGGCACGCGCCGAGGACGGCGCGGGCTTCGTGGCGGCCTTGGCCGAGCATCACGAGCCCGCCCTGGCCTTCGTGTGGGGCGACGCCGGCGGCCGGGCGGGGCTTCAGGTGGCGGGCTGGATCCCGAGGCGCGCGCTCCCCTCGGGCCTGGTTCCCGTGAGCGGCCGTTCGACCTGGGCCGACTGGCACCATGCGGTGCCCGCCGAGCGTCTCCCGGCGCTCCAGATCGGCCCGAGGCGGCGCTTCGTCGTGGCGGCCGACGGGCCGCTGGAGGCCGGTCCGGATCGTCGCATCGAGTGGCTCTGGCGGACCGGGGAGCGTTCACGCCGCATCGAAGCGTTGCTCGCCGCGGCCATCGCCGACGGGAAGGTCTCCCTGGGTCGCATGGCCAGACTGCAGCTCGACGTGGCCTCGGGCGGGGCCGGCGACCTCCTGGAGCCGGCCTTGGAGCTGGCCGGCGCGCCCGCGCAGCTGGCTTCCGAGGAGCGCGAGATCGTCGACCTGCTGCGCTCCTGGGACCGGCGGTCCGAGGCCGACAGCGTGGGTGCGGCCGTCTACCACGTCTTCACGGTCGAGCTCGCCCGGGCGCTGTTCGAGCCCGTCCTGGGGCCGGATCTCTACCGGCGCTGGGTGGGTCTGGTCCACACGAGCCCGACGCGGCTGGTCGGCCGCGTCCTGGCGGGCGCCGCCTCGGGGCGCGAGGCGCCCGCGGAGTGGACCCGGGGCCGGATGAAGCAGACCGTACGGGAGGTGCTGCGGAGCACCTGGCTCCGCTTCGGTGTCGAGTTCGGCCCGAATCGCGAGAAATGGAGCTGGGGACGCCTCCACTCCCTGCGCTTCCGGCCCTTCGGCGTTCTGCGCTGGGATCGGCCGAAGGAGGCCGCCTTGGGACCCCACCCCTATGGCGGCGATCGCCTCAGCGTCTCGCCGGGTGGCTACGATTGGAACGATCCCTTCGCGGTGCGCACGGCCTCGACCCAGCGGCTGGCCGTGGACACGGCCGAGCTCGACAAGCTCCTGGTGTCCCTGGCGCCGGGCCAGGTCGAGCAGCCGGGTCGCCCGCACCGGGCCGACGGTGTCTCGGCCTGGCTCGCCGGGCGTCCCGGGCTGCTGGTGCGGAGCCCGGTGCTGCTGGAGGACGAGGCCGTCGCCCGCCTGAGGATCGAGCCCGAGGCGGAGCGATGAGCGTGCGAAGGACGGTCTGCGAGCATTCGGGGCCGGCCGAGACCGCGGCCGTCGTGCGAACCTCGAGGGGCGGGGCGTGCTAGGCGACCGGACCGAGGGGCTAGCGTGACCGTCCTGTACGCCGAGGTGCCGGGCTTCTACGCCGAGGTCGAGCGACTCGCGCATCCCGGGCTCTCGGGACGCCCGGTGCTGGTCGGCGGCGACCCGCGCAAGAACGGCAGCGTGCAATCGGCCACTCCGGAGGCCCGGGCCCAGGGGGTCGTCGCTGGAATGGCGGTGCTGGAGGCGCTCGAACGTTGCCCGCGGGTGCGGGTCTTCCGCACGGACATGCGCCGCTACCGCGAGGCTTCGGCGCAGCTCCGGGCCGCGCTGCGGCGCTTCGTCGAGCGCTTGGAGCCGGCCGGGCTCGGCGCGGCCTACCTGGATGCGAGCGGGCTGGCGCGACCAGCGGAGGAGCTCGCCCGGGATCTCGCCAAAGGCATTCGGGAGGAGCTCGGCTTGCCCCTGGGCGTCGGTATCTCTGCGGCGAAGTTCCTGGCGCGGCTGGCGGCCGAGGGGGGATCGGCGGAGATTCGGCGAGTGGCCACGGGCCAGGAGCGGGCGTTCCTGGCCCCCCTGCCGGTGGAGCGGCTTCCGGGCGTAGGCCCGGCGACCGCGGGGCGGCTGGCCGCGCTCGGTGCGCGGACGATCGGCGAGGTCGCCGCCCTCGAGCGGGGTCGTGTCGAGGCGGCGTTGGGCGCTCACGGCCGCACGATCTGGGAGCTGGCCCATGGGCGCGACCACAGCCGGGTGCAGCCGTCCTCGCGGAAGAGCTTGAGCCAGGAGTCGAGCTTCCGCCCCGAAGAGGTCGATTCTGAAACGATCCTGGCGACGCTGCGGGCTCTCGCCGAGGGTCTGGCCGTGTCCTTGGAGCGCGAGGAGCTGCGCGCCCGGCGGGTGACGTTGAAGCTGCGCTACGTCGATGGCGAGCGCGTCACGCGGAGCTGCACGCTGGAGGCGTCGCTTGCCTCGGGAGCCGAGATCCAGGAGCTCGCTGCCGGGCTGCTGGCCCGGACCCAGGCGGGCACGCGGCCGATCCGCGGCGTGGGAATCGTGTTGGGGGGGCTGGCCCCCGCCGGCCGCCCGGATCGACAGCTCGACCTGTTCGACCGTCGGGGCTGACCCCGGCCACCTCGGCGACCCCGACTCCGGAGCGCCGCCTTCCCCCTCAAGCGGCTCCGGGTTTCCGCCGAAACCTTCAACCGGCAGCTCGGCCGCAACGGCCTGCTGGGGAGGATGGCGGATGGATCGGCTCGCGAGCGACGAACGCCGCAAGTACAAGAGAATCGGCACGGACCACGTGATCTCCTTCGCCCACGTGGACACGCGGGACCGGCTCGCCGTGGGAAAGAACCTCTCGGCCGGCGGGATCCGTTTCGAGGTCGTGGGCTGCGAGATCTCCCAGGGCGACCATCTGCGCATCACCTTCAACGTCGGCGATCACACGGTCGTGGCCACGGGCCAGGTGAAGTGGGCGACCGAGATCGACCCCTTCACCCTCGACGTGGGCCTCGAGTTCGTGGAGGTCGACCCCGTCGCCCTGAGCCTGCTCGAAGAAGCCACCGCCGGCCTCGAGTAACGGCCGGGGACGTTGGTTGAGTAGTTGAGTTGTTGCCCCCTGGGGCAACAACTCAACTACTCAACCAACGTCCCCGCTGACCCGTTGACACTGGGGGCGGGGCAGTGCGAGCCTCCCGGCGCCATGGCCGACTTCCACCAGACCGGGGTGATCACCACCCTGCATCGGCTCGGGAACCAGCCGATCGATCTGCTCGAGAAGCAGCTCCTCGCCCACGCCGAAACGCGACCCATCGCGCTGGTGCTGCCGTGCCTCTATCAGGAGCTCGAGGGCCCGGCCCTCGGGGGCATTCTCGAGGTCCTGGCCGAGGTCCGGTACCTGAAGCAGGTCGTCGTGAGCGTCTCGGGGACCGAGTCCCGAGGGGAGTTCGAGCACTTCCGCCGGGCCTTCGCCGCGGTCCGGACCCTGGACGATCGGCCGGTCACCTTCGTCTGGAACGGCAGCCCCCAGGTCCAGCGGATCTACGAGCGCCTGCGCCGCGAGGGCCTCGACGCGGGCGAGGACGGGAAGGGTCGGGGGACCTGGCTGGCCTACGGCTACGTCCTGGCGGCGGACCAGGCCCGCGTGCTGGCCGTGCACGATTGCGACATCCGCGACTACGACCGGGAGCTCCTGGCCCGCCTGTGCTTCCCGACGGTCAACCCGAACCTGAACTACGAGTTCGCCAAGGGCTACTACGGCCGCGTGAGCGACCGGCTGCACGGCCGCGTGACCCGGCTCTTCATGACGCCGCTGCTGCGGGCCATGAAGTCCGTGCTGGGCGAGATTCCGCTGCTCGCCTACCTGGACTCCTTTCGCTATCCGCTGGCCGGCGAATGCTCCATGACGACCGATCTGGCCCGCATCAACCGGATCCCGTCCGACTGGGGCCTCGAGGTCGGCATGCTGGCCGAGGTCTACCGCAACTGCTCGCTCAAGCGGATCTGCCAGGTCGAGGTGGTCGAGAACTACGAGCACAAGCACCAGGATCTATCCGAGAACGACTCGTCCCGCGGTCTGCACCGGATGGTCACCGACATCGCCAGCTCGTTGATCCGGAATTTGGCGAGCTACGGCGTCCAGTTCGACGCCGGCTTCCTGAACACGCTCATCTCGGCCTACGTCCGCACGGCCCAGGATGCCGTGGCTCGCTACAGTGACGACGCCGCGCTCAATGGCCTGGTCTTCGCCCGTCACGAGGAGGAGGTCGCCGTGGAGACCTTCTCCCGCGCGCTGCGCGCAGCCGGCCTCTCGTTCGTCCGCGATCCCATGGGAGCCCCGCTCATCTCGAACTGGAATCGCGTGACCTCGGCGCTTCCGGATCTCCTGGCGGAGCTGCAGGAGGCCGTCGAGGAAGATCACCAGGAAGGGGTCTGAATGGGATCGGAGGAGCGCCAGCTGCGGATCGGACCGGTCCCCCTGGGCGGCGGGGCGCCGCTCCTGCTGATCTCGGGTGTGAACGTGCTCGAGAGCGAGGACCTGGCCCTGGCCAGCGGTGTCGCCGTAGCGGAGATCGCCGAGCGCCACGGCTTTCCGGTCGTCTTCAAGGGCTCCTTCGACAAGGCGAACCGCTCGAGCCACGCGAGCTACCGAGGCCCGGGCCTCGACGAGGGGCTCGCCATCCTCGACCGCGTGAAGCGGGAGACCGGCCTCCCGATCCTGACGGACGTCCACGAGCCCCACCAGGCCAAGTCCGCCGCCGAAGTCGCCGACTGCCTGCAGATCCCCGCCTTTCTGTGCCGTCAGACCGACCTGATCGCCGCCTGCGCGGCCACCGGGAAGCCCCTGAACGTGAAGAAGGGTCAGTTCATGGCGCCCCACGACGCGCGCCTGCCGGTCGAGAAGGCACGCTTCTTCGGGGCTGCGGGCGTGTTCCTGACCGAGCGGGGCACGAGCTTCGGCTACAACGACCAGGTGGTCGACCTGCGCTCGCTGGCGATCATGCGGCGCGTCGCGCCCGTCTGCTTCGATGCGACCCACGCGGCCCAGCGCCCGGTCTCGGCCGGCGATCACTCGGGGGGCGATCGCGATCTGGTTGCTCCCCTGGCACGGGCCGCGGTGGCCTTCGGCATCGACGCGCTGTTCGTCGAGATCCACCCTTCGCCCGACGAGGCGCGTTGTGACCGCGCCGTGCAGCTGCCCGTGGCATCCCTGGACCGTCTGCTGGGAGACGTCCGCCGGATCGTGACGGCGCTCGCCCCCGCGCCGGCGTCGGCCCGTCCCGAGCGCTGATGGGCGTTACGCCCGTCGGACCGACGGGTGGGGCCGCGCTCTCCTCGCCTGCCGAGCGCCGCGCCGAGTGGCGCTTTCACGGGGCGGTGACCCTGGCCCTGGCGACCCTGGCCGTGGCGGTTCGCAGCGTGTCCTGGCAGCGCAACGCCGCCCTCATGAACGATGGCCCGACCTTCCTCGCCCTGGCCCAGAAGTTCAGCGAGGGCCACTGGTCCGAGGCGCTGGGCCATGCCTTCCACCCGCTCTATCCGCTGGCGATCGCCGCGGCACGGCCCGGGTTCGACACCTGGGAGTCCGCCGCGGTCGCGGTCTCGATCGTCTCGGGCGGCATCGCGGTGGGCTTCCTCTACGACTTCCTGCGCCACGCGTTTCCGCGCTGGGCGGCGCTCGTCGGCGCAGCGCTGCTGGCCGTGCACCCCTACGCGGTGCCCTTCTCCGCGGATGTCGAGAGCGAGGGGCTCTACATGGCGCTCTACCTGGGCGCGGTGGCGTTCGCCTGGCGCACGATCGCCTCGCCGCGCCTGGCCACGGCCGCGGCGGCGGGCCTGTTCTCGGGCCTGGCCTATCTCACTCGGCCCGAAGGCCTCGGCGTCGCCCTCGTGGCCCTGGGCGTCCTGGCCGCCCAAGGCGTGCGCGGCACGCGGCCGATCCGGGCGATCGCCGTGGCGGGCTGCGGGATGGCGCTGGCCGTGGGGCTTGTCGCGGCGCCCTACATGGCGTCGCTCGATCACGAGGCCGGGGGGGTCCGGCTCACGCGCAAGAAGTCCGTCCGGGCGATCGCGACGCTCGCGGCTCGGCAGGTCATCGGGTCGGATCCTCCGGCCGCCGCCGCGGCCGGGCCCGAGCCGCGGGCCGGGGCGCCCTCGCGAGGCGATCCCGGTCCGCCCCGCGCCGGCTTCTCGCTCCGCCCGGTCGCCCGGGGGCTCGTGGCCGTGGCCGACGCGGGGCGCCACGCGTTCCGACCCGACCACTGGATCCTGGCAGCGCTGGGCGTCGCTTCGCTGGGGGGGACGCCCGGGCTCCGAGCCGTGTTCCTGGCCGGGCTCGTCGGGCTCCAGGGCTTCGTGCTGCTCGGCCTCCAGCTGAGCTCCGGCTACGTCAGCCGACGGCATGCCCTGCCCCCGCTCTTGCCCCTGCTCGGCTACGTGGCCCTGGGGGTTCCGGTGTTCGGTGGCCTGCTGCTGGTGCTGCCACGGCGTCTTCTGGGTCGCGCCCCCCCCTCCCGGCGCGTCGTGCTGGCCGTCGGGCTGGTGCTGGTGGCGGGCGCCTCCACCACCATGGCCGTCCGCCCGCAACGCGTGGGGCGGGCGGCCACGCGCGCCGCGGCGGAATGGCTGGCGGCCCAGGGGGGCGCCGAGCGCGTGGCGGCGACGAAGCAGCGCGATGCCTACTATGCGCGGGCGCGGTACGCGCGGCTGCCCGAGCCGCGGAACGGACGGGGCGTCGACTGGGTCGAGGCCTTGCGGCGGAGGGGCGTCCGCTTCGCCATCGTCGACGAACGGATGGCGAAGCGTTATCCGGAGCTCGCGCCTGCACCGGCCGGAAGCGCGCCGGACGCGCGCCTGCGCATCGTCCACCGGGCCGAAGCCCGGGGCCGGACGGCGGTCGTCGTGGAGATCCTGGGCGTCGAGTAGCCCGAGGGGAGTCGAGCCGGTGCTCTACCGCTACAGCGAGGTGATCCGGGCGGGAATGGCCGTGGCCGACCTGCTGCTGGTCGCCGGGGCGTGGCTGGCGGCCTACGCGCTGCGCTTCCATGCCCCAGGGATGCCCGAGCCGCCCGGCTCCGAGATTCCCGCCTTCCGGCAGTATGCCCTGGCGCTGCCCGTGATCCTGCCGGTCTGGTTCCTGCTCTTCCGCTCCCGCGGGCTCTACCGACCGCAGCGCGTGGGCTCCCTCGCGGACGAGGCGGGCCGGGTCCTGCTGGCGACGGCATTCGGGGTCCTGGTGCTGGTCACGATCGGGTTCTTCGCGCGCAGCTACTACTACTCGCGTCTGGTGACCCTGCTCTTCGCGGGCCTCTCGTCGGGGGCGGTGCTCGGCTTCCGGGCCGTCCTGCGCTTGAGCCTGCGCCGGATCCGGCGCCGCGGATACAACCTGCGCTTCGTCGTGGTCGTCGGCGCGGGCGAGCTGGCCGAGCTGGTGATCGAGCGGCTTCAGGCCCACCCGGAAGCCGGTCTGCGGGTGGTGGGAGTCGTCTCCGACGAGACCGCGCGGCGGGCCTTGCGCGGCGTCCCGATCGTGTCGCCCTTCGGCGAGCTGCAGCCGTACCTGGCCGCGCAGCGGCGGTCCGATCGGCGCATCGACCAGGTCGTCATCGCCCTCTCGCGGGAGGAGAGCCACCAGCTCGAGAAGGTGTTGAGCGCCCTCGACGAGGAGATCGCCAGCGTTTAGCTCGTGCCCGACCTGCGTCACGTCCTCACCCTGCGCAGCACCGTCGAGGATCTGGAAGGTCTGCCCGTGATCGGCCTGCGCGAGAGCCCCCTGGTCGGGATGGCGGCCGTCCGCAAGCGCGGCTTCGATCTCGTCGGCGCGAGCCTCTTGCTGCTGCTCGCGTCGCCCGTGTTGCTCCTGATCGCCCTGGCCACCCGGCTCGGATCGGACGGTCCCGTCCTCTACGGCCAGGAGCGCATGGGCCTCGACGGGCGGCTGTTTCGCATGCTCAAGTTCCGGACCATGCGCGCCGGCGCCGAGGCCGAGAGCGGGCCGGTCTGGACCCGGGCCGACGATCCGCGACGCACGCGCCTGGGCGGCTTCCTGCGCCGGACGAGCCTCGACGAGCTGCCCCAGCTGTGGAACGTCCTGCGCGGCGAGATGAGCCTGGTCGGACCCCGACCGGAGCGCCCCGTGTTCATCGAGCGCTTCCGCCACGAGGTGCCGGGCTACATGCTTCGCCACAAGGTGAAGGCCGGCATGACGGGCTGGGCGCAGGTCCACGGCTGGCGCGGGGACACGTCGCTCCACGAACGCATCGAGCACGACATCCACTACATCCAGAACTGGTCGGTGTCGTTCGACCTGAAGATCCTGTTCCGGACCGTCGTGCACCTGGTCTTTGGCCGCAACGCCTACTAGGCGCGTGCGGCCGGGCTCACCGCTCCGCGGCGCCAGAGGTCACGGCCGATCCAGGCGAACTGGGCCAGCGCCAGGGCCATGTGGAAGCCGAGCCCGCGCGCCGGCACCCAGAAGATCGCCGCCAGTGAGAGACAGCCGATCGCGACGAGCCGGCGGGGCCGGTCGGCGAGGTAGACGAAGCCGGGCAGCAGCCAGAGGAAGTAGTGGGTCCAGACGATGGGTGACGCGGCCAGCATCACGGGGACGGCGAGCGCGAGAGCGCCCAGCTGGACCCGCGGGCTGGCGCGCCGAGGGTGCAGCCGCCGAAGGATCGCCGCGAAGCACCCGGCCAGCCCGGCGAGCAGGCCGTAGTAGAGGCCCCAGATCCATGGCATGGGCAGCGTCAGCAGCTGGACCGAGCCCGGCGCCGCCTCCGCCGGGCCCCGGGAGAAGTCGCCGAAGCTGCGCGCCAGGGTGATCGCCAGGCCCTGGTTGTTGTAGCGGAGGCTCCGGACCGTCCGGACGAGACGCTGCGGGGTCTGCTTGCTCGACACCTCGTGGAGCCAGCGCAGCCCGTCGTCGATCGCGGGGCCCGGCCCCAGGGCCACCGCGACCCAGGCCGCCACCACGAGGCCCGCCAGAGCGGCCCCGACCAGAGGCCGACGGGTCCGGCCGAGGCCCGCCGGCACGGCCAGCAGGGCGGCGGGAAACACCTTCAAGAGCCCTGCGAGGCCCAGGAGGGCGCCGCCGGTGCGCTCGCGCCCCCGGGCCGCGGCGGCGACGCCGGCGGTCGCCAGCGCCAGCAGCACGGGCCCGCTCTGGCCGAGGGTGAGGTTGTTCACCACGAAGGGCGCCACGCAGAACCACGCGGGTCCCTGGGAACGGAGCGGGACTGCGAAGTGGCGAGCGAAGAGCCACGCGAGCAGGGCGTAGCCGGCGAGGTTGAGGGCCGTCCAGAGGATCGCCGCGGGCTCGATCGGGAGCGCGCCCAGCGGAGAGATCAGCACCTGGAAGCTCGGCAGGTAGCGTGCCGTGCCCTTGGTCCGAAGCACCCGTCCGTCGTGCCAGACGGAGGCGGCCGCGTCGTAGAAGTTGTCGAAGTCGTTCGACCGCGTGGTGCTGCGCTCGACCGCGATCGTGGAGACCCCGGCGAAGGCCAGGGCCAGCAGCAGCCAGGCGAGCCTGCGACGGGTGCGAGGTCCCAAGGGGGGTGGCTTAGCATCCGCCCCGGACCCGTGCCGCCCGCCCCCCGAGGGCTCCGGCCGGGAGGCCGACGGTCGGCCGGCGACGCACGCCGCGGGTCCGTCCCGCGGCTTGCGCCGGGCCTCAGCCGAACAGGAAGCGAGCCACGCGTTCGACCACGTACTCGCGATCCGCCGGCTCGAGGGCGGGATGCACCGGCAGTGCCAGCGTCTCCCGGCAGGCGGCGTCGGTGGCTGGCAGGGGCGCCGCGGGCGCGCCCGCGAAGCAGGGCTCGTGGTGCAGGCCGCGCTCGTAGTAGATGCGGGTCTCGACGCCCGCCCGGGCCAGCGCCGCGCGCAGGCCGTCGCGACGCGGTGCGTGTACGCGCACCACGTACTGATTGTAGACGTGCATTCCGGGCGCGGGCGCAGCCGGTGGAGTCGAGAGCGGATGGTCGGCGTCGACCGGGACCCCGGGGCGGGCGCCCAGGCCGGAGAAGCGACGGTCGTAGTCTGCGGCATGCTCCTGGCGCCGCCGGGTCCAGCGGTCCAAGTGAGCGAGCTTCACGCGAAGTACGGCCGCCTGGAGTACATCGAGCCGCGAGTTGGTGCCGACCCGGTGGTGGCGCCCGTCCGGTCCGCGGCCGTGATCGCGCAGTGCCCGCAGGATCTCGGCCAGGGGCGCGCTGTCGGTCGCCACCAGGCCACCGTCGCCGAAGGCGCCCAGGTTCTTGGATGGAAAGAAGCTGAAGCAGCCCGCCAGGCCCCGCGAGCCCGCAGGGGCCCCCTCCGCGTCGCGCGCCCCGATGGCCTGGGCGGCATCCTCGACCAGTGCGATGTCCCGGGCGCCGGCCCATTCGATCAGCGAGGCGATCGGCGCGACCCGGCCGAACAGATCCACGGGCACGATGGCGCGGGGTCGCTCGCCGACCGCCCAGCCGGCCTCGGCCTGCTCGGGGCCGACGTCGAGCGTGGCCGGGTCCACGTCGACGAAGACGGGCCGCGCCCCGAGTCGCGCCACGGCTCCGGCCGTCGCGAAGAAGGTGAACGCCGGACACAGCACCTCGTCGCCCGGGCCGATCCCCGCCGCTTGGAGCGAGAGCAGGAGCGCATCGCTTCCCGAGCCGCAGGCGACCGCGAACTCGCGCTCGCAGAGCCCGGCGATCGCCGTCTCGAGCGCCTCGACCTCGGGCCCGCCGATGAAGCGCTGGGTCGCCAGGACTCCCTCCAGGGCCTCCGCGATCTCGCCGCGCAGCGGTGCGAGCTGGGCGGCAAGCCCCGCCATGGACACGCGTCGCGCGGTGCTCATGGAGCCGCTCCGGCCGCGTGGCAAGGCGCCAGCAGCGGCTCGAGGGCGGCGCGCATCTCGGCCAGGAAGCGTCCGGTCGAGAACCCCTCGGCGTGGCGCCGGATGGCGGCCGGGTCGAAGCGCGGCTCGTGGCGCTCGAAGCTCGCGATCGCGGCCCGCAGCGAGGCGGACGTCGGCTCGTGGAAGAAGAGTCCCGTGGCCGCGCAGTCTCGGGGGCGGCCGTTCGCGGCGATCACCGTGTCGCAAACGCCGCCGGCGCCGTAGGCGATGACGGGCCGACCGGCGGCCTGGGCCTCGACGGCGATGATCCCGAAGTCCTCCTCCTGGGGGTGGACCAGCGCCCGACAACGGGCGTAGTGGCGGGCGAGGGCCTCGTCGGACAGACGGCCTAGAAACCGGACGTTCGGCGGCGCGCCGGCCTCGGTGGCGCGCCGCAGCGGACCGTCGCCGACCACGCGCAGCTCGGCATCGAGGCCGCGAAACGCCTCGACCGCCAGATCGTCGCGCTTGTAGGGGACGAAGGCACTCACCAGCAGGAACCAGGGCTCCGGCGCCCGGCCGTCGGGTCGGATCCGCTCGACGTCGACGGGTGGGTGGAGGACCACAGCCTCCCGCCCCCAGCGCTCCCGGACCCGCGCTCGTACGGCCTCGGAGACCGCGAGGATGTGCGTGATGCGCTCGGGAGAGATGGTCCGCCGGTCCCAGCGCCGCAGGGCCGCGACCAGCGGGGCCGAGACGAGCCGGAAGGCGCCGCGGCCGAGGTAGGGATCGATCTGATCCCACACGTAGCGCATGGGCGTGAAGCAGTAGCAGACGTGCGGCGTCCCAGGCTCCACGCGCACGCCCTTGGCGAAAGCGTGGCTCGACGACACCACGAGGTCGTATCCGCGCAGCTCCCGGCGGCTCACGGCCCACGGGAACAGGGGCAGGAGCTTCCGGTAGTGGCGGGCCATGCCCGGGAGCCGCGAGAGCGGGCTGGCGAAGATCCGATGGGATTCGATTCCCGGGCTGCTGCTGCCCGGGACGTGGACGAGGGTGTGGACGTCCGCGTCGGGGAAGAGCGTGCAGAGCGCGTCCAGCACGCGCTCTCCGCCGCGCATGCCGGTCAGCCAATCGTGGACGAGGGCGACGCGCACGTGCCGCGGCAGCGTAGCCCGTCCCGGGCGCCGGCCTAGGGCTCGGGCTCGGTCGGGCGCGGCTCCAGGGCTGCGGCCAGCGCCTCGTCCACCGTGTCCAGGAGCACGATCGAGAGCTCCTCGCGAACGTCCTCGGGCACGTCGACCAGGTCCTTCTCGTTGCGCCGTGGGATCAGCACCGTGCGCACGCCCGCGCGGGCGGCGGCGAGGATCTTGTCCTTGATGCCGCCGACCGGCAGCACCCGGCCGCGCAAGGAGATCTCACCCGTCATGGCCACGTCGCCACGGGCGCGGCGGCCGGAGAGCACCGAGACCACGGCCGTGGCCAGGGCGACGCCCGCCGAGGGGCCGTCCTTCGGGACGGCGCCGGCCGGAACGTGCAGGTGCAGCTCGCCGCCCGAGAGGACGTCGTGCCGGCAGCCGAGCGCCTCGACGTTGGCCCGCACCCAGGAGACGGCCGCCTCGGCCGATTCGCGCATGACGTCGCCGAGCTGCCCGGTGAGACGCAGCCGCAGGCCCTCGCCGCCCGGCAGGGCCGCGGCCTCGATGAACAGGATGTCGCC
>Ga0114931_10004118_pt1 | contig 18180 bp, 16 predicted proteins | sample 2SBtaG_FD_89579 | JGI IMG/M metagenome (GOLD analysis project Ga0114931, IMG submission 89579) | Deep subsurface microbial communities from Kolumbo volcano to uncover new lineages of life (NeLLi) - 2SBTROV14_V59a metaG | ecosystem: Environmental > Aquatic > Marine > Volcanic | place: Kolumbo...
GTTTACCATTTCTTTCACCGGCAACCTGACCTTCAAGAAATCGACGCTGCCGCAGGTTGCCAAAAATGTGCCTCTGGACAAATTGTTAATCGAAACGGACTGTCCTTTCCTGTCGCCGGAACCTAAACGGGGCAAGCGCAATGAGCCGGCCAATTGTGTGCACATCGCGCGAAAACTAGCGGAGATCAAAGGAATTTCTCTGGCGGCACTTGCGGCGGCGACGACAGCCAACGCGCAGCGTTTCTTCGGGCTCAGCCAAGAGAAAAAGGCGTGAATGATTTCGTATTTCGCCCAAAACAAAGCCTTGGCCAAAATTTTCTGGTGGACGAAAATATTGGCCGCAAGATCGCCGAGGTCATCGACCCGAAACCCGAGGAGACAATCGTGGAAATCGGCCCCGGTTATGGGGCATTGACGAAGCACCTGATCGAGAGGGCCGGCCGTCTGGTGGCTGTTGAAATAGACCGGTACTTGTGCGGGGAATTGCGCCGGTCGTTTGGGCGGGATGGACATTTTGAGCTGATCGAAGACGATTTTTTGCGGGTAAATTTGCAGGACCTCGCGGCACACGACGATTCGCTCAAAATAGCCGGTAACATCCCATATCAGATTACGAGTCCGGTTTTGTTCAAGCTGTTTGAGGCCCGCGAGCATCTGTCGCAAGCCATTTTCATGATTCAAAAGGAAGTTGCTGAGCGCATTGTGGCCCGGCCGCGCACCAAAGCTTATGGCATTTTATCTGTATTCAGCCAGTTCTATTCAATACCGGAGATCGTGTTTAATGTATCCGGCAACGTTTTTCGGCCACGACCGAATGTGGCCTCTTCACTAGTCCGGTGGCGTTTTGCGGATAGTAAAAATCATGACCTTGGTGACCCGAGACTGTTTACGGCGATTGTGAGAACCACGTTCAACCAACGCCGCAAGATGCTGAGGAATTCGCTGCAACGCGTGCCCGAAGCATGTGACCGGTTGCACCACCTGAACTTTGACCTGCGCCAACGTCCTGAAGAACTGACGGTCGCGGATTTTGTGCAACTTACGAACCTGATCGCCGCCCAAATGTAGATATTAGATATTAATATTAGTCTATTTTCGTTTAACATTATTAATTCACGAATTTTGCCACAGAGGCCCAGAGGACACTGAGAAGTAAGACCTAAATTTTGCCACAGAGGCCCAGAGGACACTGAGAAGTAAGACCTAGACAAACCGTGAATGGCCAAGCCTGGTTTCGGGCAAGAACCAACCCATGGTACTTAATTTCTTTAAGAATATAACTCTGTGCTCTCTGAGTCTCTGTGGCCATGAATTTTCAGGCCAATCAATATAGCTTTCTAACTCATAACACGGTGCGTAGCGCTTGGAAGATGCCGACATAAAAAATATCATCGACGATATCGAGTATCTTGCTTCAGCAAGAGATAGCGCTATGATTCTCAATATTTTGATCGGCAATCATCCGGCGGATATCGCGACGATCATTCAGGGTTTGCCGGAGGAAGAGGCGCGTTTTGTCTTCGGACTGCTGGATGCCGACACCGCATCCGACGTGTTAGTCGAGTTGGACGACGTTACCACGGACAAACTGGTCGCTGACCTTCAGCACGAGCGCCTGTCCGAAATTGTCGATGAAATGGACTCCGACGATGCCACGGATCTCGTCGCCGATTTGCCGGAGGAAGTGGCAGAGAAGGTCTTGGAGTCCATCGATCAGGCGGACTCAGCCGAGGTTAAAGAGCTTCTGCGTCATGAAGAAGACAGCGCCGGCGGCATCATGGCCCTGGAGTTTGTTACGGTCTGGGAAGGGGCCTCTGTTGACCAGGCGGTGAGAGAGATTCGTGCGAAAGCTGATGAGGTGGATGAGGTCTACAACGTCTATGCCGTCGATAAGAGCGGCAAGCTGGTGGGATTCGTGCCGCTCAAAAGATTGTTGCTGGCCAAGTCGTCGCAGAAGGTTAGTGAGATCATGCGTACGGATGTTGTTAGCGTACCGATTCATATGGATCAGGAAGAGGTCGCAAACATGTTCGGACGCTACAACTTAGTCTCCATGCCCGTGGTTGATGATTCGGGACAACTGGTCGGCCGCATCACCGTCGATGACATTGTCGATGTTATGAATGAGGAAGCCTCCGAAGATATCCAGAAAATGGCCGGCATCGCGGACGAAGAAGGCATTCGAGAGACCTCTATCATGAAAATCTCCCTGGGCCGGCTGCCCTGGCTGCTGGTGGCTTTTGGCGGGCAGCTCTTTGCCGTATTTGTCCTGCGACAGTTTCAGGTCTCATTGAAACAAATTGTTGCAGCCACCCTTTTCATCCCCCTGATGATGGCGATGGGCGGCAACACGGGCATTCAGGCGGCAACGATTATCGTGCGGGGTATTGCGCTTGGCGAATTGGGGCATGGAACTACTTTCAAACGCCTCCTGCGCGAGGTCAGGGTTTCTCTCTTCAACGGCACCGTGGTCGGAACGCTGCTCTTCTTTGCCGTTGGCATTTTCTTCAACTCTCAGTTCGGCGCGGTTGTGTCTGTCTCGGTGCTCATCGTCATCCTCAATGCTTCAATCGTTGGCGCTGGCATTCCTCTTATCCTGCATAAATTTAGAGTCGACCCCGCCATTGCCACAGGTCCATTGGTGTCAACGTGCAACGACATCCTCGGTGTTTCCATCTACCTGAGTTTGGTGACGCTTTCCCTAAGATATTTCTAGCGGGCTTGCTGGGCCAGCCATTTGCTTTGAGTTATTGAATCTGCCGGCGTTTTCGTCCGCAGCAAGAGTCAGCTCGGCTCATCTTTCGTATCCGTAAAGACTGCGTCGACCGGCTCCCACAATTCTATCTTATTCCCTTCGGGGTCCAGGATGTGGACGAACTTACCATATTCAAACGATTCAATCTCGTCCACTATTTCAACACCCTCTTTGCGCAATTCGACCACCAGTTTTTCCAGGTTCTCAACGCGGTAGTTGACCATGAAGGGCTTGCTGGACGGGTCGAAATATTGGGTGTCCTGCTTGAAAGGGCTCCATTGCAGATAGCCTTTTTTCTCCGGTGCATCCGCCAGACGGAATTCAAACATAGCCCCGTATTCGTCCGTTTTCAAGCCCAGATGCCGGGCGTACCATTGCTTGATTTTTTCGGGATTCTGGCACTTAAAAAAAATACCGCCGATACCGGTGACACGTTTCATAGCGTAGTCCTCACGATTTGTTTGGGCCGCGTTTACACCTGTCTGGTTGGCCAAGGTTTTCAATCAATAAAAATGGAAGGCTTTAAGTGTGCTGATGTCCTGCTGCTGGATCATCGGGCCGGCCTGCAGTCCTCTAAACTCCCGGCAATAAGCGCACTTTACCCCAATATTTCAGCAGCTTTTTTATTATCCGTCGTCATGAGTACGACCAGGCTGCGCTCACCGGCGGCGGTCGCAAACGTGTGCACGATATTGATGTTGTGCTCAGCCAATTCTCCGACAATATCGGCCAGCGTACCAGGTTTATTGGCAACCTCAATAGCGAGCACCGTACTTTCACCAAAATTCCAACCGCGCTCTGCGAGCGTCTGTTTGGCTTTCTCGATATCGTCGACGATGAGGCCGACGATGGCCCAATCTACGTCGTCAACTGTCGACATGGCCCTGATGCCGATGGCCGCTTCTTCCAGTGCCGTGGCCAGGTCACTCAGGCTGCCAACTTTGTTCTTAACAAAAACAGACAGGTATTTTTCAATGGGCATGATTTCCTCCGGGTATTGCGGGTGAATCGGGTGACTGCTCTTTTTGATAACAGGCTTGAATGACTAGCGACTTAGGATTCTTGTTGTTCTGTCTTTCCGGTTCCTCTCGTCGAAAGCTATTATATTAAGAAAAGCAACGGTTACAAAAATGGCTTAAAAAAAAGCGCGTTACACTTTGGACTAGGTACATCGTTCTTTGAGAAATGCTTAGACAGGATAGCAGGACAAACAAGATCAAAGACATCCTACTCATCAAAGCAAAGTCTTCAGGTGACCCCATCTCAGGCGCAAGTTGCGGCTCTGATGTCATCGTAGTTGTGGCATCATGTACTAAGGGTGTCATCTATCGCGCGAAGAGAGGCTCCCCACACGTAACAAGTATAAAAGTCACCGTTTCAAAAAGCAAGGATAGTTTTCTTCGCAACGCAGTCGCTTGTGGATTTCCCACAAGTTGTCTATATTCAATCCATGCTCAAGAATATCGAAATTCGTGGGGCCAGGGTTCACAACCTGAAGAACATCGACGTCGATATCCTGCGGAACCGGTTTGTCGTTATCACAGGGGTTTCAGGTTCCGGGAAATCCAGCCTGGCGTTTGATACGCTTTATGCGGAGGGGCAAAGACGCTTTGTCGAATCTATGTCGGCCTACGCAAGACAGTTCTTGCAGCGCATGGACCGTCCGGATGTCGACGAGATTCGCGGCATCGCACCGGCGGTCGCGATCGAGCAAAAGAATCCAACCAGGAACTCCAGATCGACGGTTGCCACAGCCACTGAGATTTACGACTACCTACGCCTTTTGTACGCCCGGGTCGGTCGCACGTACTGTCCTGGATGTGGGGACGAGATCAAGAAGGACCAGGTCGCTGATGCAGTCGATCGCATCTTCTCCTTGCCGGTTGGCACCCGGATTCAAGTGGTTTTCCCGTTATCCGGCCGTTCCCTGCCAGACAAGATGTTTGAATTGAGTGATTTGAAAGGTCGCGGATACCATCGTGTTCTCATGAATGGCGAACTGCACCAGATGGGCGAGTTGACGCAACAGCAGATCCAGTCAAAGCAAGAACTTCTCGTTCTGGTGGACCGGCTTAAGGTGCAGGAAAAAGCCAGGGCACGGCTCGCGGACTCCCTTGATCTGGCTTTCCGTGATGGTTTTGGTAAGGTGGTGGTGCTTACTGAGCCGCATGCACGCCTGAGTTTTTCCCAGGCATTCGATTGCTCCCGTTGCGGCCTATCTTTTGTCGAGCCGCAACCGCGTTTGTTTTCTTTCAACAATCCTTTTGGCGCCTGTCCGACCTGCAACGGTTTTGGCGAGATCATCGAAATCGATCTGGATCGTGTTATTCCGGACGGTAACAAGAGTCTCAATCAAGGGGCGGTAGCGCCGTGGAACACGCCCAAGCGGCGTGACCTGTTCGCCAAGCTGCAAGATGCGGCCATTCGGCACGGCATCGACATGAACTTGCCATGGCTGAGCTTATCTGAAGAACATAAGCATATCGTTATCGAGGGCGACCGGCCGTTCCCGGGGATCAAGGGCTTTTTTCGAAAACTGGAACGAAAAAAATATAAGATTGGCGTGCGCGTCCTGCTGAGCCGTTATCGCGGTTACGTGCCGTGCCCGGATTGCAACATGACGCGCCTCCGGCAGGAAGCACTGTACGTCAAGATTGACGGCAAGCATCTGGGCGACATCTCGAGAATGTCTATTGCGCAAGCGCAGCAATTCTTTCAGTCCATTCGTTTGTCACCATTCGAAAAAGAGATCGCTCAGCAGATTTTGAAGGAGCTCCGCAGCCGGCTTTCGTATCTTGTCGACGTTGGCCTCGAATACCTGACACTCGACCGGCGTACGCAGACATTGTCGGGCGGAGAGTATCAACGCATCAATCTCGCTACCGCGGTTGGTTTCAAATTGATGGGGTCACTCTACGTCCTCGATGAGCCATCCATCGGGCTGCATCCGCGCGACAATGCGCGTTTGATAAAAATCTTGCTGGCTTTGAGAGACCTGGGGAATACCGTGGTCGTGGTGGAGCATGATCGGGAAATGATGCGAGTGAGTGATCAGTTACTGGACCTCGGGCCCTGTGCGGGCAAAGCCGGCGGCGAATTGGTTTACCAGGGCACGTATGAATCTATCCTGCAAAATGGCGCCCGGACGTTGACCGCCGAGTATCTCAAGGGTGTGCAGACGATTCCAACCCCGAAGGTTCGCCGGTCAGCCTGCCGCGGCAAAATGAGAGTGGTGAACGCCTGCGAGAATAACTTGCAGCACCTAACGGTCGACATTCCACTCGGACAGTTTGTTGTGGTCACAGGCGTTTCGGGGTCCGGCAAGAGTACATTGGTTCATGATGTTTTGTTCTGTGGCATTAACCGGCATCAGGGCATTCACACGAAGCGGGTCGGTAAGCACGACAGAATAGAAGGGCTGGAATTTATCGATGGCTGCATTCTGGTGGACCAGGCCCCGATCGGCCGGACGCCGCGCTCCAACCCGGTGACCTACACTAAAGCGTTTGACGCCATCCGCCACCTCTTCGCGAATTCCGTGCGAGCAAAGTCTCGTGGATATACACCCGGAACCTTTTCATTTAATACGATCGGCGGAAGATGCGAACGATGTGAAGGCACCGGTGTTGAGAAAGTAGAAATGCAATTTCTGGCGGACCTCTTCTTGACCTGTGAGGAATGCGACGGCCGTCGCTACAAGAGGGACGTTCTGTCCGTTCGGTACAAGGGTAAGAATATCAGCGAAGTGCTGGATTTGACTGTGTCCGAAGCGCTGCAATTCTTCTCAGACATCCCCAGGATTTGTGACAAGCTTGGCGTGCTTGACGATGTGGGACTGGGCTACCTTTGCCTGGGGCAGTCGGCAACCACATTGTCTGGGGGCGAAGCGCAGCGCGTCAAACTCGCGGCTTATCTTGGCGAGAAAAGCAGAACGCACCAGTTGTACATTTGTGATGAGCCGACCACAGGATTGCATTTTCACGACATTTCTAAATTGCTGCTCTGTTTTGATCATCTTATCGCAGCGGGCCATTCGGTGCTCGTTATCGAGCACAATCTGGATGTGATCAAATGTGCCGACCACGTGATCGACCTGGGACCGGAAGGCGGCACGGGTGGGGGCAGGCTGGTGGCACAGGGCCCGCCTGAGGGAATTGCACAACATCGGGCCTCTTACACTGGCACCTATCTGAAGGCCGTCTTGTGAGTTTAACACGCGCTTCGAAACATGTCCTGCCATCTGATCGCTCAATTTGTTGGGAAGAAAAACATGGATAGTCGGTTTCTCTCAAATCTGTTGCTTCTGGGTGTGGCGCTGGTGATCGCCCTGATCGCGGGTGCTTTCTGGCAAATATCTCATCAGGCACCGGCGATTGAGGCTTCTCTCACTATGGAAACGGATGCGATGGCTGTCGTGAATTATTATTTTCCAGTCAGGTTGCCATTGCAAAGTGCCCCTTTGGAATCTCATTTGATGCTGCCACCTGATACCACCGGGACCCGAACGTTTACGGGGCTCTATCTTGGGAATGCGGCGGATTCCTTATTCTCGATCATGTTTCAAAAATTCAGCGATGGATCAAGCCAGGTCTATGTTGATCTTAATAACAACGAAGACCTGACCGACGACGGCGAGCCGGACTGGGAGGAGCAGACCCAAGATTACAACAGCAAGGAAGTCCTGCCGGAGGTTGCCTACCGGGCAGGACAAGAGGAAACACATGTACCTTACCCCGTGACTCTTTATTATTATTCGAACAAGCTGTCAGAGGTGATGGTGGCGTACCGCAACGGCTACCGGCGAGGAGAAGTCTCCATGGCCGACACAAACTTTCAGATTGCACTGTTCGACGATGATTGCAACGGATTGTTTAATGAGGACCGGGGTGCATTGGTCATAGATTTGAACCACGACGGCACTCTGAAGGGCCAATCGGACTCCGAAGAATATTTTAAGATGGGCCAACCTGTCGTGATCGGTCGCCAGGTTTTCCGGGTGGAAGAGCTGACCGCCTCCGGTGATTACATTCGTTTCACGCAGCAGGATAGTGTCGTGACCCCAGCCGCTGAAGTCGAAGCCACGACGACCCTGCCCCCCTTTCGTACGCTTGATATCAACGGGGAGGTGCTTGACTTTGGCACTCTGCGCGGCAAAGTGGTTCTGGTCGATTTCTGGGCTACCTGGTGTAAGCCATGGGAAGCCCGCCGGGATTTTCTTAAGGGGCTCTATGGCAGACACGCACGGGCAGACTTCGAAATCGTGGGTGCGAGCCTGGATTATGATGTCGGCCATTTGATCGAATATGTCGAAGAGCACAAGATAAAATGGCCGCAGGTTGGGGATGGCACCGGCTGGGACATGTCACTTGTCCACCTGTTCAAAGTTCGGTCTCTTCCAAAGAGTTTTTTGATCGATCGTATGGGCAGCATCCGGTATAAAGATTTGAGCGGAAGGAATCTCGAGGGGAAGATTTATGAGCTCTTAGCCGAATCCGATGAACCGGATTGATCTGCTCTGGCTGGCTTGCCCCGCCTAAACCAGATAGCCCAAATGTTTTCTTACGACAAGCATCTCAAAATTACCGGAATTCCACTTTGGCTGGATGCCACCCGCAGGGTCGATGCCTGTGTGGTTTCACATGCTCACATGGATCATGCCCGCAAGCATGCCATGACGCTGGCCACTGCGGCAACGCTGGCGCTGCTCGAGAAACGGATCGGGCTGCAACGCGCCCTGGTCCTTACCTATGGGGAGGCGCATGAATTCTGCGGGACGCACATCACCTTGTTTCCAGCCGGCCACATCTTAGGATCTGCCCAGGTGTTAGTTGAAATTCAGGGCAAGCGGTTGCTCTATTCCGGCGATTTTGCCCTCAAAAAAGCCCTCACGGCGGAGCCGATTCAAATCCCTGAAAGTGATACCCTGATCATGGAGTGCACGTTTGGCCGGCCCCGCTACCGCTTCCCTGACCGGACAGAGGTCATTCATCGCTTGGTCGATTTTATCGAATCGGCCCTGGCTGCGGGCGTAACACCCGTCGTCGCCGGCTACGCCCTCGGCAAAACGCAGGAAGTGATGAAGATCCTGGGGGATGCCGGTTATCGTTTGAGTGTCCACGGTTCAGTGGCTCGCCTGGCGCGCGTTTATGAAGAACATGGTGTCGTGTTTCAGCCATGGGAAAACTTCAATCGCAATGACCTGGAAGGCAAAGTGGTGGTCGTTCCACGCATCGCACTAAAGTCGAGGCAGATTCGGCGTATCGAGAATAGGCGCACGGTGTTTCTAACTGGCTGGGCGGTAAATCCAGCCATCAGGCAGCGCTACGAAGTCGACGAGGCTTTACCGCTCAGCGATCACGCCGACTTCGATGACCTGATTGAATACGTTCGGCGCGTACGCCCGAGGAAAATCTATACGACCCACGGACACAAGGATTTTTCACTTCATTTGCGAAACCTGGGCTTTGACGCAAAGCCGCTCAGCCGGAAAAGACAACTGTCTCTGTTTGAAGAATGAGTGCCGTCCCTATCGACAATTATTTGACCGGGCAGGCCTGTCTCGACATCCACCGGGAAATAGTGGCGGCCGAGGGCAACGAAGTTTTCTTCGTGGGATATTTGAACGAGGAAAGAGTTGTCGACCGGATTCAGGTGTTTGCCCGCGGCAACGAATTTTCGGCGCCGGCGCTCTTGCAAGCCGCTAAGCCTGGAGATGTGGTTATCCACAACCACCCTAGCGGCACACTGCATCCTTCTACGGCCGACACGATGGTGGCTTCGATTCTCGGAAATGACGGCGTCGGCTTCTACATCGTCAACAACCGGGCTGACCAGCTTTATGCGGTAGTTGAGCCGTTCCCGAAAGAGCGTGTTGTTCCCATCAGTGCAGACGCCATCGCAGCACTTTTCGACCAGGGCGGCGCGATTCCTAAAAAGCTGGACAATTATGAATATCGCCCGCAGCAAATCGACATGCTGCACGCAGTGACCGAGGCAATCAATGAAAACAAAGTTGCCCTGGTAGAAGCAGGCACGGGAACCGGCAAGACCCTGGCTTATCTGCTACCGTCCATCGTCTACGCTCTCAACAACAAGGAGCGAGTGGTTGTTTCGACCAACACGATTAATTTGCAAGAACAGCTTCTGGACAAGGACTTGCCTTTCCTGCAGTCCGTCCTCGACAAGAAATTTACGGCGGCGCTGGTGAAGGGACGCAGCAACTATGCTTGCCGACGCAAATTGGCGGAAGCTGACATGGATCTTAATTTGTTTTCCGAAGACGACGACAAGAATGAGCTGCAAGCTATTCTCGATTGGGCCAGGACCAGCAAGGATGGCAGCAAGTCAGACCTGAATATCGTGCCGCGCTACGATGTTTGGGAAAAGGTGCAGTCTGAGAGCGATACCTCTCTTAAGACCCAGTGCCCTTATTACGATACTTGCTTTTTCTATTCAGCACGTCGGCGTGCAGCAACTGCCGATATTTTGGTGGCCAACCACCACCTGCTATTTTCCGATCTCGCCGTCAGAGCTTTGATGGGGGCTTCCGAGAATGCTATTCTGCCTGCCTACGATCGAATTGTGTTTGACGAAGCACACAATATAGAAGAAGTAGCCACTAATTACTTCGGAATTCGCGTCACCTCTTTGGGGCTGCAGCGCCTGCTCAGCAAGTTGTATCGCAAAAAGAAGCGGCAGGAAAAGGGCCTATTGGTCTACTTGTCGAATCGGTTGGTCAAGTTTGCGCGGGGTCTGCCACATGAAGATTTTCTTGCAGCGCAGAAACGTATCCAGGAGTTTGCCATTCCGGGGGTGCGGAAATTGCAAGCCAGCCTCGAACAAGTCATTCTTGTTCTTTATGGAGCGGCAAAAGCTCCTTCGGTTGAGAATGACACTTTCTCTGAGATCAAGCTCCGGTTGACACAACCTGTGCTGGAGAGGAACGACTGGCGGGAGACCGTGGTGCCGGCGGTCACAAACCTGGTGCAGGAGACCCGGAAGTTTGCCGTGCGACTGAACCAGTTTGTCAACCGGGTGCAAGCTTTGCTGGAACACGCCGGCCCCGCTGCGGCTTCGATGACAATTGATTTGAAAGCGCAACTAGATCGGCTCGAATTGGCGGCAACCAATATCGAACATGTGCTCCTCAAATTTGACACGACAAACGTGCGCTGGCTCGAGGTAAAGAAGGGTTACAACGACACGAAAATCGTCCGATTGTTGTCGTCCCCACTTGATGTTGCCCCCATCCTTGAGGAAACCGTTTACAAGCGCTTTAAGAGCATAACCCTGACGTCCGCGACACTGACTGTTGAGAACAAATTCGACTACTTTATGAAACGGTTGGGGTTGGACCGGGTCTCTGCCGACCGACTCCTGCGACTGCAGCTTGCCGCCCCCTTTGATTACGAACGGCAGGCCTTACTTGCGATTCCGACCGACCTGCCCAATCCCAGCGACTCTCTTTTTGCAGAGCAAATTGCGAAAATGACTTACCAGGCACTACGCCGGTCGCGTGGGCGGGCCTTCGTCCTGTTCACAGCCTACGGACTGCTGCGTAAACTTTACGCCAACCTGCGTGGCAAAATCGAGGCGGAAGGCTACCTTGTATTACGCCAGGGCGAAGAGAACCGTAGCCGGTTACTCAAGCGCTTTCGCGATGACGTCTCGTCCGTCTTGTTTGCAACTGACAGCTTTTGGGAAGGCGTCGACGTGCATGGGGAGGCCCTGGAATTGGTCATCATCACGAAACTGCCTTTTCGCGTGCCGACCGAGCCAATTATCGAAGCGCGAGTGGAAGCGATCGAGAAGAGAGGTGGCAACGCTTTTGTGGAATACACGGTGCCTCAGGCAGCCATCAAATTCAAGCAAGGCTTTGGACGACTCATTCGTAGAAAAAGTGATCGCGGGGCCATTCTCATTTTGGACAAGAGACTGGTCGAGAAGCCTTATGGCAAAGTGTTTCTCAATTCTTTGCCAGCCTGTGGTACCACCACAGGCCGCGCTGAAGATGTTTTACGGGCACTCGATGATTTCTATGGCCAGAATGTCATAAGCTCCAGTACGGCCTGAGGTAGGCGGCGTTTCGGCAACGCTCTAGATGAGTTTGTGAATTTCGTCGATGAGCGTTTCTTTTCGAAATGGTTTTTGCAAGGTGGATTGTGCGCCCAATTCATGCGCAATATCCAACAGAAGGGGATTCGAGGGCGCACCCATTGCGATAATGGGCGTCTCGGTGTCAAAGTGACGGATCTCCTGGATTGTTTCGAAGCCCTGCTCTTCGGGCATGAAGATGTCCGTTAGCACCAGGTCGGGCTCATCATCATAATAATGATGCATCGCTTCTTTCTTCGTTGCCGCTTCAATCGCTTCATAGCCACAGAGACCGACTATCTTACAAGCTGCATCACGTGTGAAATCTACATCATCTACTATCAATACTTTTTGCATTTTCGTATTCATACGACTTGGTTTCCCCAAATATGGTGAATCAACGCGATGTAAGCGAAAACCGGTATCGCCAATCGGTGTTTTAAACGTTGTCCCGGCTTGTTTTGATTTTCGGTGTCTTCGAGAGATGTTTTGCACAATTGGGGAAAGATTGCAGCAATTTAATTGGCATGCCAGGAACGACAGAGTATCAAAGGAAGCGATTGATGAAAAGGGTAAGCCGCAGAAGGAAAGTCTGGTTGGCGAAGAAAAGGATTGCGGTGTTTACAACCTCACCTTATCGATGAACATGAGCAGAAAAAGGACGGGCAGATAAGCGATGGAGGTCAAAAGGACGCGTCGGGCTGAGCGGTTGGTTTTGCGAATCATCATCTGGACACCGGCGACAAGAAAAAGAAGTCCGAGAGCGAGTGCCCCGAAAAAATAGATAGGCCCTGTCAAGCCTTGTAACGTTGGCAGCAGGCTGACAGATAACAATGCGAGAAGATTGAGCACCATTTGCCAACTCGTACGCACACCATCGCGGTCCGTCACCGGTAGAACCATAAAGCCGCCTCGGGCATAATCCTCACGATAGATCCAGGCGATCGCCAGGAAATGGGGCAATTGCCAGAAGAAGAGGATGGCGAACAGCGTCCACGCTTCCACGGTCACCGCGCCCTGTACCGCGGTCCATCCCCCTAACGCCGGCAATGCGCCTGGCACGGCGCCAACCAGGGTAGAGAGTGAAGTCTTTCGCTTGAGCGGCGTGTAGAGCAGGACGTAGCTGGCCATGGTGAAGGCAGCCAGCATAGCAGTCAGGAAGTTCACCTGCACCTGCAAGTAGCCGATGCCAAGCATGGCAATGGTCATCGCGAAGGCCGTTACGTGAATGGGGTCGAGTCTGCCAGCTGGCAACGGACGATTGCGGGTCCGTTTCATTCTGGCGTCCAGATCTCGTTCGACTAGCTGATTCATGGCATTGGTGCCCGCGGCAACCAACCAACTACCGAGCAGCGTGTGGAAAAGAAGGCTCAAATTCAGTGCGCCCGAAGTGGCGAGATAAAAGCCGCCGCAAGTGCTGATCACGACCATGAGCGTGACGCCTGGCTTGGTCAGTTCCCAATAATCTTTCAGTCTTTGCATGTCCTTTAAAGGCATCCGGCTATGTTAAGTGAGTGCTGGGTTTTCCTGCGACGTAACTTGCACGAGCATCCGCCGGCGTGACTCGAAGAAGAAGATGAGTTCGAAGAGTCAAAACCAAACTCGACCCGAGAATGAAGGCTCCCGTCGCCACATGAAGCGTTGTCGGCAGAACCGCTTTGCGTGTCCAAATGGTCAGGGCGGCCAATGAAATCTGCACCGCCAGGGCGACCAGCAGCGTTGTGGCCAAGTTAACCAGTTTTTTTTGCTTGCGATGGTGTAAATAGATTTGGATGCTCGTCCAGAGGATAGCAACGCTGACAATCAAAGCGCCTACCCGATGCAGGAAGTGGATGGCCACAGCCTGCGATTCGATGGGTGGGAAGATTTTTCCGAATGCCAGAGGAAAGTCTGGAATGGCCAATCCAGCACCTGAATGGCGCATGATAGCCCCGATTACCAATTGCAGATAGATGACGAAGGTTGTCACGAGTGCCAGCGTCTGCAGCTTGGGTTGACCCATGTCCTCGCCTCGTTGCAGTTCGTTCCGGTGACACCACCTCCTGGATGTGAAAACCGTGATAGCTATCGTCATCATAAAAAAGCCTTGCGCCAGACAGCCATGCAAGACTGAGATTGGCGTCGGCAATTGAAAAAGGACGGTCAGTCCGCCCAGAACACCCTGGGCGATTACGGCGGTCAGCGCCCCGAGCCCAAACCATTTCACCCACCGTCTGCTTTCACTTACCCAGAGCCAAACAGCGAGAACCACTGTTAGCAGCCCAACCACGGAAGCCACCATCCGATGTCCATGTTCATAAAGAATTCCTCCCACCATTTTTGAAAAGGGGAAAGCAAACATGAAATGTCCATAGGTGGTCGGCCAGTCGGGAACCGAAAGCCCAGAGCCGGTGCTGGTTACGAGGCCTCCAATAAAAATGAGAAGGAAGGTGCTAGCTGTCAGCAATTTGGCAAAGCGGTGCAGCCAGGGATTGTAGCTTACGTCGATCATCTATTCCGTAATACCTGAGACGGCGTGGTCCGCGCTCTCAAGGTGAACAGCTGTTTCGGCTTTGGTTTGGTGTTTGGTGCCGGCCAGGTCAGGCAGTAAGCCAACGATCAGGAGCGCGCAGATGAGCAAGGGGCTCAATGCCACGATACCTAGTGCCAGTTTTTCATATTTCAAATGCATAAAATACAGTGCCACCAGACTGGCTTTTACAAGCGCCAGGAGAATCAACGCGATACCCACGATGACTTTGGAAAGCGGCACAAACACAACGCCGATTTCCAGCGCCGTCAAGATGGTTAGCGCAACAAAGACCATGTTATAGTTAGGAGTTTGATGATTACTTACCATGCTCGCGTCTCCGATCGAATTAAATTAAGTATACGAAAGTAAAGACCAGGATCCAAACGAGATCCACGAAGTGCCAGTATAACCCAACCAGCTCCACGCCATTTGAATTCTCAGCTGAGTAGTGACCCTTCAGGCCTCTTAACACGACAACTGTCAAGTAGATCACGCCGCCCGTGACGTGTGCCCCGTGAAAGCCTGTAATGAGAAAGAAAGTCGTCCCAAACAGATAGCTGCCAAACGGATTGTGAGCCAAAGTAAGGCCCTCCGAAATCAAATGAGTCCATTCATAGGCTTGTAGACCAAGAAACGTCAGCCCGCCCAGAATTGTAAGTCCGAGAAATCTTGTCAGCCCTTTGGTGACGCCTTGTTGAATGGCAGCCAGCGCCTTCACCATAGTGAGGCTGCTGCAAATCAAAAGAAATGTCATAAAAGCGGTCAATTGGATTCCTAAGACCTCTTGTGGCACGGGCCAGTCGACACTTCCGGCGCGGAGCGCGCCGTAGCCCGCCAACAGAGCACCGAACGACATGGCGTCACCCGCCAAAAAAATCCACATTCCAAGCTTCCCCCAACTATCGGGTGTCAAGGGCGATTCGGCAGGTTCAACGACTGTTGCAACTTGGCTCAATTTTCCTTCTCCTCTGTTTGGTTAGAAAGTGGCTCTGGTCCCCCAGCACCTTCGGGCGCTTGTGTTTTCTTTGAAATGTACATGATGCCAACTCCGATGCTGCCCATAACCAGAAAGGGCATCGCCATCATAAATGCGATGCTCGTGTTGAACCCTCTTCCGACGAAATTGTCTAGAATCGAGTTGCACCCAGGGCAAGCGAATAACGTTTGTGGTATGATGAAGAACGAACAGACCAGAAGGGTCAAGTGAAGGCGAATTCTCTTTGCCATTGTAACTCCGCTTAGATTACCTAATCCAGATACACAAGAACGAATAGTACCGGCCATAGTGCGACCACGAGAAACCAGTACATTGAGGCCAGTCGTATGCCTAAATTGGCGCGCTCGATATTCACCTGCGCGCGGACGCGATGTCGAATCAAAATAATAAAAAGCCAGAGCACGGCTCCAGCAACATGCAGCCCATGACATCCGATAAGCGTGTAGAATGTTGAGCCAAAAACGCCATGCGTGATGGTCAAGCCAAATTTTACCAGGCGCACCCACTCATACCCCTGCACGGTCAAAAAGATGATCCCAAGAAAGGTCGTCAAGAACAACCCTCTCATGACTTTCGCTTGCGACCGTTTTCTCAGAAACCACAAGGTAGCCGCCATTGTGATACCACTTAGCAGCAGAATCAAGGTATTCGCCGTGGTTACATTAAGCGGCAATCGGGGTTGGCCCGGTGGGGGCCATGCCTCGGCGCCAAAACGAAAAACCATGAACGCGCCGATAAAACCTGCGAAAAACATGAGGTCGGCTCCCAGAAATAGCAACATGGCCACAACGGCGTTTGCCGCCGACCTGTTCGAACCGCCACCACCATTCCCGCCATCACCATTTTGGCGAAGATTTGGCGGTGTTCCGCCAGAGTCCACCTGCGGAAGTATGGTTTGGACGTCCGTGCTGACTGTGTCTATCAGGTCAATCGCCATGACTTAATTTCTGGCAGTGACGATAATGAGAGAAATCGCGCAAAGGGCGACAATGACGCTCAGCAAAACTATAAGCACGCGACGGTTGCGCGCCCGACCTGACTCGGCCAAAAGCATCAGGTGTCTCCATTGCTAGCGGTTGCAGCCTCAAGTGCTGCAGTTTGCGGCAGCCAATCCTTGTCAGACTCCGGGGCACTAAACTCATAGGGTCCCCGGTAAACAGTCGGCTGGACCAGAAAATTGCCATGAGGCGGTGGTGTGGGAGCATCCCACTCAAGCGTATTGGCCTTCCACGGATTATCTTCCGCTTTCTTTCCCTTGTACATGCTATAAATAAAATTGAAGACAAAAATGAGTTGCGCCAAACCCAGGGTGAAAGCACTCATCGTGATGAAAATATTCATGCCCTGAAAATGCTGCAGGAATTCATATTGCATAGGATTGTAGATTCGGCGCATGTGACCGCCGATGCCGAGTATGTGCATGGGGAAAAATGTACAATTGAACGCGATGAAACTAATGGCGAAATGAATCTTGCCGAGGGTCTCACTCATCATGCGTCCGAACATTTTGGGGAACCAATAGTGGACCGCGCCAAACATCGCGAAGATACTGCCCCCAAATACGATGTAGTGAATGTGGGCAACGATGTAATAGGTATCGTGGATGAACATGTCGACTGCCGTTGAGGCCATATAAATGCCCGACAGTCCGCCGATGACGAACATGGAAACGAAGGCCAGGACATGAAGCATCGGAGTCTTAAAGGTAATACTGCCGCCCCAGAGCGTGCCAAGCCAGTTAAAGGTCTTGATCGCTGAAGGCACGGCGATCACCATGGTGCTGACCATGAAAGTTGTTCCCAACGCCGGATTCATGCCGCTTTGAAACATATGGTGTCCCCAAACAATCCAGCCCAAAAAAGCAATGCTGGTCATCGCAAAGACCATGGCTTTGTAACCGAAAATAGGCTTGCGACAAAATACGGGCATGATTTCAGAAGCGATTCCCATGGCCGGCAGCACCAGGATGTAGACCTCAGGGTGTCCGAAGAACCAGAATAAATGTTGCCACAAAAGGGGGTCACCTCCACCGGTTTGGTTGAAGAATGTCGTGCCGGCGAGTCTGTCGAAGAGCAACATGGCGAGTGCCGAGGTCAGAACCGGCAGCGCCAACAACAGTAGAATGGCCACGATGAACAGCGCCCAAACAACCAGCGGCATTCGCATCATGGTCATGCCGGGCGCACGCATGTTGATAATCGTCGTTATGTAGTTGATCGAACCCATTAGGGACGAAATGCCGAGCACGATCAGGCTGATGCACCAGAGATTCTGCCCCCAATCTACGCCGGTCCACGTCGGGTCTGCGGACAGCGGCGGATAACCTGTCCACCCCGCAGCCGCATGTCCGCCAGGGACAAAGAAACCGACGCTCATAATAATTCCGGCAACAACCGCCGTCCAGAAGGAAAGCATGTTGAGTAACGGAAAGGCCATGTCGCGGGTGCCGATCATGAGCGGTATCAGAAAATTGCCAAAGCAACCGACCAAAATAGGCATCACCACAAAGAATATCATGATGGTTGCGTGCATCGTGAAAAGGCTGTTGTAGAAAGCTGGTGTCACAATGCCCATCGGCATGCGCTTGGTCAACCAGTTCTGGTCTTCATCGTCTCGTTGAATCCATTTGTCCCATGTACGGTCCATACTATTCTGAGGGTCACCAGTCTCCAGATACTTTTCTGACGCGCCAATCAACGGCAGAGGTTTTTCGGGGTATGCCAACTGCCAGCGGACTAGCATTGCCAGCCCACCGCCAACCCAAAGCATCACCAGGCCGAGAAGGAGAAATTGTTTGGCTATCATTTTGTGGTCAAGGGAAAA
>Ga0114931_10004119_pt1 | contig 18176 bp, 13 predicted proteins | sample 2SBtaG_FD_89579 | JGI IMG/M metagenome (GOLD analysis project Ga0114931, IMG submission 89579) | Deep subsurface microbial communities from Kolumbo volcano to uncover new lineages of life (NeLLi) - 2SBTROV14_V59a metaG | ecosystem: Environmental > Aquatic > Marine > Volcanic | place: Kolumbo...
GGGATTGTCGTGAAAGTTCGGATAAAGGAACAGGAAATCAAGCTATCATCATCATTGAAATTCCGTTAAAAGACAGGCGACCCTGCTTCGAGTGGACTGTCATTGAGTCCTAAGATTGATGCAGTCGAATCGATTGCTCGAAACTGACTTTGTGACGGGATACATGTTTTGAGTGCGATCGTTACGGTCGATTTCCCTGGAGGGTTTCTGGAATACGTCTCATGAAAATCGACGCTGTCATCCTGGGGGGAGGAGTCGCTGGCCTGTGGCTGCTGGATGAAATTGTGCGTCAAAATTATTCCGCAATTCTCCTGGAAGCCTTTGAACTGGGCAGCGGACAGACCGTTGCTTCGCAGGGAATCATCCATGGAGGATTGAAATACTCGCTGAAGGGGAAGCTCACATCTTCGGCTAAAAACATCAGCGAAATGCCATCGATCTGGCGGAAATGTTTACAAGGGGAACGAGAACCAAACTTGTCTTCCGTGAAGCTTCGCTCGCAATACTGCCATCTGTGGCGGACTAATTCGTTGCGTTCGAAATTGGGTATGTTCGGAGCACGTTTCGGACTGAGAGTGCTTCCCGAGGCTATCTCGTTTGATCAACGACCCAAAGTTCTTAAACATTGTCCGGGTGAGGTTACCTTGTTGAAGGAACAAGTTCTCTCACCCGAAAGTCTTGTGAAATTTTTCTTAAAAAAACATCATAACCGAATTCTGAAGATTGATGCCGACAAAGGAGTCAACTGGGAAACCAGTTCCATTGGTCATGTGAAGAAAATTGTGCTCTGCAACACAAATCATCAATCGAAGATGCAAATGGAACCCGTTCGGACAATCTTCACTGCGGGTGCCGGGAACGCAACTCTACGGGAACAGGTGGGACTCAGCGGCGAAAAAATGCAGCGGCGTCCGTTGCAGATGGTGATGGTTCGGGGAAATTTGCCGATACTCAATGGCCATTGTGTGGACGGGATGAAAACGAGAATCACAATCACGACCGATGAGGATTCCAACGGCCGAACCGTTTGGCAGGTTGGTGGGCAGCTTGCTGAGACCGGCGTTTCAATGGTGGAGACTGAACTCATCAAACTCGCAAAAAACGAACTCAAAGAAACGCTGCCGGGGATGGAATTCGATGGGTTGGAATGGACAACCTACTGTGTCGATCGTGCTGAAGGTGCCACCGCAGCGGGATTGAGACCGGACACCGTGCAAATACTTCAAGAAGGAAACACAATCACGGCATGGCCAACCAAACTGGTTCTCGCACCTGTTCTTGCAGAAGAGATTTGCAAACTGGTCGCAAGCAATGCCCCAGTGAACTCCGATACGAACATTGTTGAATTCTTCAAAGACTGGCTTCGACCCAATGTTGCACCGCCGCCTTGGGAGACCGCTGCGAAGTGGTTTTCGAGAGATGGGTTCGAGGTTCATCGGAAAAATGTCGCTTAACCGAATTCCTTTCGTCGAGTCAAAACCATAGAGATCATTCCAAAATGCGAAAACGGAAGTTGGGTCTAACAGAGATCGCGGTCAGCGAGATAGGATTCGGTGCGTTCAAAATAGGAAGAAACCAAGACAGCAAATACGCACAACATTACGATCTTCCCGATCTTCGACAAGTTCGAACGCTTCTCAATGCGGTTCTCGATATGGGAATCAACCATATCGACACGGCTCCCGCCTACGGAACCAGCGAAGAACTCATCGGTCAGTGCCTTTCTCATCGAAGAGACGAGTTCGTCCTCTCGTCCAAGGTTGGTGAATTCTACGAAAATGGATCGTCCCGCTACGACTATTCTCCCCGTGTGGTGCGAGAGAGCATCGAACAAAGCTTAAAAAAACTGAAAACCGATCGACTCGATCTTGTTTTTATCCATTCCCACGGTGAAGACTTGAAAATTCTTCGAGAAACCGACGTGGTGGAATCTCTTCAAGAACTCAAACGACAGGGAAAGATTCGTGCCATTGGAATCTCGGGGAAAACCGTCGAGGGTGCCAGAGAATCTCTGAAATGGGCCGATGCGTTGATGGTGGAATATCATCTTTCAGACCGTTCTCACCAATCGGTGATTGCCCAAGCCCAGGAAAAAGGAATTGGGGTCATCATCAAGAAAGGTCTGTTTTCGGGAAATCTCGATCCGAAACAGGCCATTTCGTTCGTTCTGAAAAATCGTGGTGTCACCAATTTGGTGATCGGTGGGTTGAACGCGGAACATATCAGGCAAAATATCTCGTACGCCGACGAGAATTTGACAGAATCGTCCGTCAGTTAGCATCAGTTCGAGCAACCGGCCTTTGTAGGTATTCGGTGACATCTTGGCAGAGTTTGCTTCTTCAAAATCCAGGCGGAAGCCTTAGATAATGGTGAAACAAATTTGGGTCCATCCAAGCCGATTGATCGAAATGTAAGAGGATTCGATCGTTTCGTCGGGGATGACCGGCGTCATCGGTTCCGATCCACATGAAAAGGAATCGCTCCATTCGTTCTGCCCCATAGACCTGTTGATCATCGAGACCGTTGAAAACCGGGCCTGATGACTGAGAACCGGCGATAGGCACCGAATTCAATTCCTCGTAGTCCGCGAGGCGATATTTGTGAACGGCGGCGGTGTCGGTAGGCCAATGCAAACCGGCGGAACTATGAAGTCCCTGAACTTTATGCTCTCCACTGGAAATAAAGACGACGGGTGCTGCCGGTGAATCGTCGGGAGTCTCAACGATTCCAGCGACCTCGAAGTCGAATCCAAAGGAGATATTCTTTTCAATGCTATACTTCTTGCCGTGTTCGGGTGGACCGAAACTCGCCCGGCTGGCTTCTTCAAGTCGTTGTTCGACGAATACTTTATGATAACAACCGCAGGCCAGTACCGTTTCGTAGATCAGCGGTTTGTTACGTTCGTCGAGTGTAATTCTGACGACGTTGCTATCGATGACGCCCGGTTCGATGTCGATTCGTCTCGTGCGGGGATGACGGGGATACCAAAGAGTATAGGTGAGTTGTACATGCGACTGCGAACCGATTTGGCGTCGATCATAATGGCTGTATACCGACGGTTGAGAAACGTCGATCTTCGTCTCCATTCCTCCCCGAGAGTTTCCGACGAGAAACGGTTGTCCGAACAAATCGGAATCATGTTCGTAGTGAAATCCCTCGGAACTGACTTCTGCATACTGCTGGACGTAAATTGGTGCATAGAATGCGAGAAGTTCGTCAGGCGTTGCCTGCATCAACCTGTCTCCGCTGAGCTGTGGTCGGGTTTCCGCAGCCGTGTAGATTTCACCGCTTCCGCCGAGCGCACCGATGGGATCGACAAGTGCCGACCGATCGAGCATTGGCCAGGCACAACCTGTGGTGCATACACAAATCCCACAGCAGAGAATTTGAATCATTCGAAATCGAACCGGCTGGCTCATCCGAAAAAAACTCCTTTCAAATTTTATCGATCGATCAAGATCACCGTTTCTCTACCAGTAATATCGACCAAAATACAAAACGAATCGATGCCGATGCCTATCTTTTTTGGAGGATGAGACATTAGAGCTTCATCGGCAATCTGACTGTGTGAGATTCTTCACACTTCTCGGTTTCAAATTGCAATAACTCCCGCAGATTATGGTGAAGTTCTGTCAGTTGATCCCGTGAGACGGTCAGAGGCGGCATGAGTGTTAGCACATTGCGTTCCATTCCTGTCTTTCCGAGAAGGAAACCTCGGTCCTTCAACAATTCCAGAATTCGGTCGGTCAACTGTGCTGCGGTTTCATCATCAGACTCTTTGAGTTCAATGCCGATCATCAATCCGCGACCGCGAACTTCTCGGATGACGTCGCATTCCGAGGATAGCTCTTTCAACCGTTCGAGAAACCACAAACCCATTTCTGCAGATCGTTCTCCGAGTCGATGTTGTTGGTGGAAGTCGAGCGTCGCCAAAGCGGCTCGGCAGGCGATTGGGTTGCCTCCATACGTCGAGGCGGCCGGGCTGGTGTTGGAAGCGGCGATGTCGTCATTCGTGATGCAGACGGCAATCGGAAATCCGTTTCCCAGTGCTTTGGCCGAGGTGATGAAATCCGGCACGACGTTTTCCTGTTCGATGGCGAAGAACGATCCGGTTCGGTTGATTCCCGTTTGGACTTCGTCGGCGATGAGCAGCGTTCCTGTTTCAGTACACAAATCTCGAATTTTGCTCCAATAACCACTGGAAGGGATAACGATTCCACCGTTCCCTTGAATCGGTTCGGCGATGAACGCGGCATGTTTTTTCGTGAATAACTCTTGGGCGATGCGATCGATCGAGTGCCGATCTCGATATCCGGGAACTTCACGACAGGAATCGAGCAAAAAGGGATCGGTACGCCACATAGGAATTCGGGTGACGCTCATGGATGTTTTGGTTCGCCCGTGCAAACCACCTTTGAGCGAAAGAAATCCTTCTCGACCGGTATGAATGGCCGCCATCAGCATGGCCGCTTCATTCGCCTCGGTTCCCGATGCGCAAAAGAAGGTACGTCTTAAATCGCCCGGAGCCAGTTCTGCCAGTTGCTCGGCCAGATCAAACATCGGTTGCGTCAGGTAAATCGTTGTGGTGTGTTGCAATTCCTTCATCTGAGCATAGGCTGCCGCCAGGATTTCCGGGTTGGAATGACCGACACTCATTGCACCCACGCCGCTGTAGCAGTCGAGGTACTTGTTTCCATCGGCATCGATCAGGTAACACCCTTCTCCCCTGACAATCAGCGGTGGATTTCGGTAGAAATGATAAACCGACGGTACAAGAAAACGTCGTTTCTGTTCGAGGACTCCGGCAACACCGGTTCGCTGCGATGAAGTTGAGAGCGTCACTTGAAACATCCTTTCGAGAGAAAGAAATCGGTGAAATCGGGATTACGCAGCCTGCGAGGATTTGGTGAGTACATCCATGCAAAGTTCGCGTGAGGCCGTTGAACCGTCGATGATATCCAGCGGTGGAATCGTCTCGGCGATTCCGCAATTCATCACGAGTGGGTAGAGCACATTCAGACCTTGGCGGACGTCCTGGGGCATCATCACGGAATCTGCGTTGGCGAACATTTCAATATGGGTTTTTCCGCAATCGGCTTCTTCACCTCGTCCAAATTTTATAGCCCAGGCGAGTGCCTCTTCTCGGTGCGTCAGAGCGTAATGCAGGCTTTCACGGAGACAGTCGCAGATGTCCTGCATCAGCGGTTCTTCCAGGTGCCGAGAAATTACGTTCAATCCGACGGGTAACGGCAACCCGGTTCGGTTCAGCCAGACTTCACCAAGATCGACCACCCGATGCAGCCCTTTTTGTGGGAAAAAGAGTAACTCTTCATGAATCATCACACCGGCATCGAATTCCCCAGCGACAATCGCGTCGGCAATCTGGTTGAATTGGCGTTCGATGAATTCCGAATTCGGCATCGACCATTTCGCGAGGAATCCACCAGTGGTGGGAATTCCACCAACCGCAATCCGTTTGCCATGTAATTCATCCAGCGTATGAAAAAATTGGCTGACCAAAACTGGACCGTAACCACGTCCCACGCTGGTTCCCACGCTTAAAATACGATAATCGGCTGCAAGTGGTGGATAGACGACCGAAGAAATCGCGGTCACATCGTATTGTCGATTTGTAGCGTGCCGATTGAGCTTGATGATGTGACCCGTCTCGAATTTGAAGCGCACTCCCGCAAGACGAACCAGTTCGTGCTGCAATGCGTAATAATAAAACGCATCATCACTGTCTGGCGTGTAAGCAATAGTTATTTCTCGTGTCATCCTGGAGGTCTCCTTACGAAATCAATCTGGTCTTTTTCAAGGCCAGAATAGGAAAAGATTAATACAAACCGACTTTGATTTTTTTGTTGTTTTGCGACGGACCGGGATCACGCAGACCAGGAAAATTCCAACCGAGTTCTTTTGCAGAAAGATTCGCAGGAATTGTCTCGGCTTCATCCCGTTCCAATACGTTTGGCAGAAAGCAACTCCGATCGAACCGGTGAAACATCACTCGTCCACGCCGACCGATTTCTGTTGGTGACCAGGCAATGTGGTCGTCGCTGAGTTCGACTGTTTGATAGATCAGCCTGGGACTTGATGGAAAATAATCGATGGTCTTGCGCTGGACATCGTCTGCTTCCAAAGCCACACCACAAAGACTGTTTCCATATCCGGACAAATGAACGGCGTTCGGAAAGAGACTTCGAAACCGGTTGATTTCTTCCGCAGTAATCGTCATTCCACCGTAATGCACTCCGGTCATCCGTTCGCGAATCCGATCCGACATTGATGACGACAAAGCTGCCAGTACAACCGGCGTCGTGAAGATCACGTGAATTTCTTCTCGTTCGAGAACGGTCAGCGACTGCTCGACAACGTGGTCGAGATATCGCTTCGAGGCGAACGAACCTGCAACCAGTTTTTTTGCCCAGCGGGGATCGAAATCGACCGACCAAGGGTCGGGACATTTCGTTTTCCTTGCGAGTTCACGAACGACTTTTCCGATAATATGCGGACCTGTCGGACCGATCCAAAGCCATTCTACACCGGTCGGAAACCCGGTCGATTCGACGACTTCGAGGAAAGGAGCGATGAACGCTTGCTGAAATTCTTCGAGAAAAAAGGCTGATGCCACCGACTTTCCCGTGGTCCCGCCAGATTCGCTCACGATGCACCGAGAGCGTTCCGACCAAAGTCCCTGCGGAAAGAAATCCCAGACAGAATGACTTGCCAGCTTTGAAGGATCGGTGATTTCTAACAGAGGTAAATCTTCGAACGATCGAATACGATCGACGATATCGAGATTCAACCGTTCCTGACGCTTCAGCCAATAAAGGCTGCCGTGTTGAGGATGCAAATGAAGGTCGATGGTGTCACGCAGCCTGTCCGAAAGAGACGAGCGATCGATGCCCTCCAGCAAGGATGAAGCGTTCTCGACGGTCGATGTGCTGAACTGAGTGTTTGTCGTCATGCGGGACTCCTGAATAATCGGGAGAGTGGTGTGGTCAGAAGATAGGGCAGCAACACGAGGTCTGCTGCCAGAGCCAGACTGAGCATGGTTACCATCAATCCACCGAAATGGGCAATTGGCCGAAACGAGCTTGTCGCCAAAACCAGAAATCCGACGATTGCCACATAAGAAGTTTGAAACATCGGCCAGCTACAAATCTTCCAGGTCATGCGAAGGGATTTTCCCGTCCTGCGGGGTGATTTGGCGAAGTGACGAAAGTGATGCAAAAAATGTAGCGAATCGTCCAAAGCTATTCCCAACGCAATACTGGCTGTGACGACCGTGCCAATATCCAAAGGCATACCCATCCACGAGATCAATCCAAATCCCACAACGATCGGTAATATGTTGGGGATCAAAACTATGAGTCCTGCAGAGATGCTTCGCAGCACGATCATCAGCAAGAGACTGATCAGCAAACAGGCCATCAGCAAGCTGTCTCGCAGGGAAGCGTAAATTGCGTGTTGAGAACGGTCGATCAGCGAGATTAAACCGGTCACTTCCACGGGGGCATCTGTGATACGCGAACGCAATTCTTCGCTGAGTTTGCCGAGATCTTCCGGATAGTCGGAACGGACCAGAGCAGAAATTCGAAAACGATTTCCGTCTCTGGAAACCCAGTTTTCAAATGTCTTGTTGAAGGGTGCAGGCCGACCGGTTGCCGCGATGGATTTCGATCCTCGAACGGTTGGCAGAAATGACGAAACATTCAGAACATGTGTGACAGCCGGGTGGTCATCCAGCCGTTGAGACAAAACTTCGATCTCCGCTCTCCGTGCCATCGAGTCTTTTTGATTGTTGAGGTCGATGATGAATTCGATTGGTACTAATCCACAGCAACGGTTTTCTATCCACCGATAATCGTGCATGGTGCGAGAATTTGTTGAGAGGAACGAGATCGCATTGAACTCCGGTTTCAATTGCGTCCATCCAAGCAGAGAGACCGCCAATAACACGAGACTTACCGTAAAGATGGTCGCTCGGGTTCTTCGAAACGCTGGACTGATCCATCGACAACGCATTGGTTTGGAGATCACACTCTGCGATCCAAGCAGAAAGCAAGGAACGAATGTGTAAGCGACGACTAAGGAGAGAAGAATACCGATGGCTGCCCACATGCCGAACGATCGCACTGGCTGTAAGTCGCTGACCATCAGAGAAACCATGCCGATGACTGTTGTAATCGTCGCCAAAAAGCTTGGTGGCAGAGTTTTTCGAACCGAGTAACCCAGTGCTGGAATTACGGTTCGTCGATTTCGCGATTCAGCAACGACTTTTGGGTGAGACTTGGTGTCGGTGATGTCCGCTGGAGTCCTTGCAGCTTCGTTGAACTGATGCAGCAGATGAATGCCAACAGAGAGATGAAGCACCCCGATCAATGGCGGCAAAGCAATCGACAACAAATTGAGAGACTCACCCGCCAGAGACATGAAACCCAATGTCGCGACCACTGATAAGCTAGCTGAGAATAGGATCAGGATGCTTCTCCAAAACTTTCCCACAAGAAACCATAGCGACAGTCCGCAAACCACAGCGACAAGCGGTACGAGGAATTTCAGCGAATCTCGGCTCTGTCGATCCAATGCAGCATTGATGACAACCGCCCCACCCAAATGCAGATGATCCTGCGGGATACCAATCGCGGTTGCCTTCGATCGAACCGTCTCCACACATTCCTGGCTATTCTGCAAGGCCTCGGGGGTCAAGTCGATCCGTAACATTGTCGATTTTCCCTCGGGAACGAAAAACTTTCCGATGGGAGTTCCGCGCAGAAAATCGACAGACGAAACCACCCTGTCCTGTGTCGATTCCATGCTGTCGAGTAACCCAGCACGAGGCATCGGTTTCGATCCAGACGAATCGATTTGTCCATTTTGCGCGGACCGCATTCGTTCGGCTAAACGCAGAGGAGTGAGAACAGAATGTACGAACGACAGTGATTCAAGTTCTGTTGCGTAATTTTCGATGCGAAGATCGGTGGGGGAGATATTTTCAACAACGGCAGTCAACTGCGGACGTACGTCGAAAGTTTCTCGAAATTTGTCAAATTTTCGAATCGATGGATTACTGTCTCCCAACCAACGTTCGATGGCGTTGTCCGTATCGATCTGGGAAGCCAGAATAGAAAGCGGAACCATTGCGACTGCGTACATTGTCAGCAACCACAGCCGAGATTTGCGAAACCGGGTTGTAATTCTTTCATCGATGTCTTGCGAAGAAAAATCGTTCATGCGGCGTCTCCCAGAAACGTTCGCACGCAATTTGAGATCTGACGTTCGCATCCGCGAAAGAAATGGTTGTCCATTTCTTCGACGTGTAATTCCTTAGGTTCAGCCCACTGTGAAAACTGTTGTTTCAATTGGCTCAGCGGAACGGCGAAATCATCGTGGCTCGCAAGGATTAGCTTTCGTTTGGTTACTCGCTTCAGATGCGAATAATCGTGCTGGGCGATGGTCGGAGCGAATAGAATCATCGCGTTGACGTCCTTTTGATCTGCTGCCCAGCGACTTGCGAGCCAGGCACCGAAGCTATAACCAATCACCACATCGACTTTGCCAACGAGCGAACGTAACCATCTTGCACACGCCTCGACGTCGTCCTGCAGGGCAGCCTCATCGTCGATTTCAGATCTCGCCCAGAACTTGGCAATATTATCCGTAGAAACAATCGGTGTCCCTTCGCTACAACCGACTCCTCGAAAATTGAAACGCAGCGTGAGTGTGTCTGACCGAACAAGTTGTTGAGAAAGTTCTCGGACGACGTTGTTATTGAAATCTCCACCTAAGAGTGGATGCGGACCGACGATTAAAATGGTCTGTTTCAGAGTAGAGTTTTCGGAATATGTCAGTATGCCTTCTAATGTTCCCTTGGGACCGGGAATGTTGACATTTTCCTGGGTTTTCGAAACTGTCTCAAGCACACGCTTTCTCCGTAGAAGCTACCTTTTTCACTCCGGGTCGATAAGGATACTCTCTGAGTAAATCCTCGAATAAAAGTGCCAGCAACAAAGCTCGCTCGATGTTTCCCACAATCTCGATGCGTTTTTCGAAGAATGCCTCGCGCGTTGTCATCCGACCGGAGGTAATCTCTTCGAGCGTCGCACAATTGGTTCGATAATGAAAATCGACGGAGTTCGGAATGCAGCTTGTCGGTTCGACCGAAACAACGTCTCCCGCAACAAGTTGGCAGAGCCAGAATCCTCCTCTTTGTCCACGGACTTCAAATCCAATTCGCGCGTTCAAATCTCGCATCCGCACCAGTTCGGAACGCCGTGCCGCTTCTGGAAAATAGGATTCGAAGAAACCCGCACAGTCGAATCCGTTTGGTTGAATATGTCGGTGCCCTCGACGAATTCCCCATCCGTCAGATTCTCCAAACTTCATTAACCGTTGGATGAGCGCAGAATTGACATCCGCTTCCCGCAATTTTGGCAGAAATTCATCAAGGTGGATGCGGTCGAATTGAGGATCATCGTTGAAATAAGGCCCTAATAAGCTCGTTTCACGATCGAAGATTCGTTCGAAAGCGTTGCGATTTTCTAGTTCCGTTTTCTCAGATCCGACAAACTCGATTCCGGAAATCGCAAAGAACTCTTGCACTGCCGCGACGAGTGCTTTTGCAGAAATGGGATTGCGGGGAGTCAGATGGAAATGTTTTCCCTGTGAACTCGCAAGCAAAGCGATGCGAGAAATCGCTTCCGCGACCCAATCTACAGGAACCAGATTGGTGAGTTCATTGCCGGAAAGATGAAATCGTAATGGAAGTTGTCGAGTACCTGCCAAGTTCTTCTTTAACCGTTTCACAAGAAGTGCTACCGATTTCAAACAGCGGTACATACCTTGATAGGTCGATGTATATCCGGTTCTGCTATCACCGACGACGATTCCAGGTCTGACGATGGTCCAGTCCAAGCGAGGCTGCTTTCGGACGAGTTCTTCGGCAATTCGTTTACTTTTTTCATAGCTATTTCGTGGGTTTGAAAGACTCGCGTGGTCTTCGCTGACAGTTTTTTGAGTGTCGCCACATACATACGCCGTGGAGACTTGAATCCAACGTCGAATACCCAGTCTTTGTACAAGTTCCACCAAGTTCCGAGTTCCCTCCACATTTGTACGAAACGGCTCTCCATTGGAGTCTTTGTCGAAGCGAAGCGATGCCGCGGAATGAACAACCAAATCACACTCCTTAATTAGGCGACGGTCGATGGCATCCGGTTGAAAATCTGGCAATTGTCCCTGGAGAACGCGAACATTTTCTGTAATTTCACGCGGCAAACGTGCAAAGCTGAGGGCTTTTTCAACACGTTCCCTGCTCGATTCCTGTTCATGCGGTCGCACTAATGTGGTGACACGGTGCCCTTGAATGAGGAAGTCGCGTAGCAAATAACGACCGATTAATCCGGTGGAACCTGTCAAGAAAATGTGTCGTCTGGTCTCCATACTTGAGTTTCCTCTTTGCGGCTCATCAATGATGTTGGTATCAGGATCGACTCCGTTTAGTGCACAAGCTCGACTCCGGTCGAAACCAGACCGCAACGGACGGCCAATTCGTGAAACAGATTCAATCCTTTTTTCTCCAATGGTCCTAGATAGAAATGAAGATTCCTGGTGAGATACTCATAGGCGGTTTTCGTATCGATTGAGAGTCGTTTTGCTTCACGGACGGCAATGTGTTCGAGTTGCAGAATCCCCAAATCGCGCGCTTGGCAAAGTGCGGTTCCGACTGCCAGCGGTACGGGCGTCTTGCGGCAAATCCACAGTGCAAACACAAAAGGGAAACCGGTCCAGTTCAGCCATTCTTCGCCTAAATCCCAAGTGATGCGGAATTCCTCTTTGGGGGGATGAAGTGCCCGATCCCCAATGAGTAGAAACGCATCGGCTGTGCTCGATTCCGTCGATTGCGAAACCGGTAACGGTTCTATAACCGGAGTGATGCCGTAACGTTCGCTGAGCAGAATGCGCACCAAAGCAGCACTTGTTCGTGAACCGGCATCGATCGCAAGTCTGGAGATTTTGCGAATCGGTACTCGGCAATAGAGTTTCACGCTTAGCACAGGACCACGGGTGGCGACACAGGCATCCGAGATCACTTCGTAGTTGCGGTTATCGAAGCTTACAATCGACGGAACTAATGCCACATCCAGCAATCCGTTGGCCAAATCGTCGGCCAACTGGCTGGGGTAATCCAACACGAGTTCGGCTTCCGGAAGCAATTCGGTCAATCCCTGAATCAGCGGTTTGGAATTAAGATACTGCACTGCACCGATACGAAGACGGTCAAATTTGTAATGAGTTGTCATGATCGAGTTGTCGTTCAGAAGGGATACGATTCAGAGATCGGTGAGACGAGCCGCCTATCGTTTTTCGAGAATCGGTTTTTGGTGGTTTAAGATATCGACAGATTGTTGTCGGGAGAGGTGTTCGTGGGAACGTAAACGGTGACCGTCGATTTCATAATCGCGAACCTTGATGCCGATGTTTTGAAGAGTTGCAGCGCTCCACGATGGCCAGGGAGACAACCAGGTACGGTTCGATGCCGTTACATCAACAGGAAACCACACTAGCATTGACAGGCTGACAACCGCTAATTGAAGTAGAATTGAACATCGCGTCGGCCATCGTGATAGCCTTACGGAACTCGATTCTACGGTCCAATTTCTGCGACTGACTCGATCAGCACGTTGTTTGACCAAACTAGAGCCACCACCGAACGCAAGACCTGCTGCGGTTAATCTGGCAGGAACGGTACGATGCTCTGCAAGCCGAATTAGACTTTTCAGAAAAGCAGCAGCTTCCTGGCGAGAAGAAACGGTGTTTTCATCGCACGCCATCTCTCGAGACTTATCGGCGTGTCGAGCAGCCAGCCAGATGGTCGGATGAAACCAGTAGACGATGGCGACAATCCGCTGTAAGAATAACTGCAAGGGATGTCCTGCACGGAGATGTTCCATTTCATGCAGGATGACAAGTCGCAACTCATCAGTTGGGAAAGAGAGAACGTATTCCGGAAGAACGATTGTCGGTCGGTGAATTTGCCAGCAAAAAGGACTGTGCAAACTCGAGTTGGTCAGAAACCGAATCGATGTGTTGCTCAAGTTTTCTAACGCGATGTTCGGAACGGCAGTCTTGGCAAAAATGTGGGGAAGTCGATCCCAAACAATAGCTTCCGAGCGTTTCAAAAAGTGAATCGCCCGAATCGATCCCACCAGAAGCATCAACAAAGAAAAACCGCTACCGACTCCCCAGACAATCAAAACGCTTTGGCCAAGTCTCGATTCCAAAGGTAGTAGAGAAGCAACATCGAGTCCGCCGAGCGTCGCGATCCTCGGAAATAACCGAACATGGGGAAGTAAAAGCACGATAAAAAAAATGGCAATTAACGAAACATGACAAACGGTCCACAGACGGTTTTGTTCGCGAACCGTTTTTGCGATGCGAGCGAGTATCAGAGTTGTGAAGACGACCAACCCCGACTGGAACGTGACTGATGCAAATGTCTCTAGAAAATTCGCAGATGTCAATTTCGACCCTCCACCTTTTCGAGAGCCGCTTTCAATGCACTGATATCCGATTCTGTGAGAGAGTCGTCCGAAACGAGATTCAGCATCAACGAAGGAAGGGAATCAGCAAAGAGAACTTTTCGCAAATCCAAAAGTGTGACCCGCGAGACTTCGGCGCGCGAGACAACCGGTCGATAGATGTAAGCTCGACTCTGTTTATATCGGTTGAGTACACGTTTCTTACTCTCAAGAATACTAAGTGTGGTCATGACCGTCGTGTAGGCTAAGGGGCGGGTAAGATCGTCACAGACCTGTTGAACCGTCGCCTCTCCTCTTTTCCAGACGACATCCATGATTTCCAGTTCACAACGAGTTAGACGGTAGGAATCCATGTTCGCTCCCAGTCAGATCAATCAGGAAACAACGCAATCAAGGCTACTGCGCAGAGGCGGAATTCTTCCCGGTCGCAAGATTTACTATAGGTATAGTAGTAGGCCGGGGCGGTTTATCTTCGATCTTCGATTTTGTGTCAATAGGGATTGACCGCTCGAGTAGAAAGAGAGCGATACGTTGCCGAATCGATCGATTCTAAAATCGAAGTTACATGACCGTCTGCCCACAAAAAATGTGATTTACCAGGATGCCGGCTGTCAAACTCACATTCGTCGGCATCGGCATGGTTGGGACCTTTGTCGGCAAAACCAACGACACGACCGGGAACATCCTCACCGTCGAGATGAAAACCAAACCAGGTCGAAGGCAATTTGCGGGCAGTCCGTTCACCCAGAAGCAGAGTTTGGCTCAATCCTCTTCGCAATTCTCTAAAGCTGACCGAACGGGATTCCAGAAACGAACCGTTTCCTTGATCTCCGGCGACATCGTCAGGATCCTGCGTACCAAATACGCCAAGATAATTAGTACTGGGAAGTTGGATTATGACCCTTGCTGAATCCTGACCTCCTGCTTCGTGCACACCAACTTCCTGGAAAAGCGAAAACATAGGTTCGGCAGTGTCCGACGGGCATAACATGACTGGCAGCAAATGAGTTCGAGCCAACGCATTTCGAGCAGACGTGATTGGTTCTGAAAAACTGATTCGAGACTCCAGCGAACTTTCTTCCAGAAAAGGCAAGATCGCTGTCGCCCAGCCCCAAGCCGAGCGATTCAATTCGGATCGCTGCCACCCGGGAGGTAAGCCTCCCCAGACATTGTGAAAACGATGCAACGCAATTCCCAGTTGATGAAGATTGTTAGCACATTGAACCTGTCTTGCGGCTTCTCGGGCAGAATTCATAGCAGGTAACAACAGCCCCATTAAGATCGACATAATGCCCGAAACGGTCAACAGCTCCAGAATAGTGAAACCCGAACGATTACAATTCCAACGGCGATTGTTATGAAGTCGCACGGTATCTTCTCTTTCGAGAGAATTTTTTGTTTGCAATGGAAAAAGCAAAGTACAAGAAAACCCCAACGGTGCATTCTCTGCGAATGCTCGATGCAAGTCCGGACTGATAATGCAAGTCCGGACTGATAAATCGGGTCGGAAAAGGTTAGTAGCGAAGGGCGTTTCTGTCAATTCCACTTCATATCGCAAATTCAGTAACCCATTCTGCTTGCACGCAGTCTCTGTCGGGTTCACCAAATCCGACCGTCACTCTGTCGTGTTCTCTTCACCCAGACAAAGAAGTTTGCCTTCTTTGGTGGAAATATACAGTTTGCCTTTGTTAACGGCGAAGCCGTCCCAGATTGGGCTGGGGATGTGCATTTTCGAGAGTAACTTTCCATCGGTGGAGACGATTCTTAAATCACCATTCGTTCCCCCCAAATAAAGTTTATCACCTGCCAGAACCATGGCAGCGATTTTTTGTTTATCGGTTTTGTGGTGAAAGATTTCTGTGGTCCACTTAGCTTTTTTCGCCAGGCGTTGACTACGCCATGCCAGACCATTTTTTCGATTGCTGCCCTTACTGCCCGCCCATCCGGTGATCCATTTTTTATTGAATTTCTCCCCAGCTTCCAGATTGAAATCGCGACGGTAGATCGATTGCCTATTTTCCCGACAGCCGAACAAGACATTGTCTCGAAAAACGACCGGTGGACGATTCGGATCGAACGTTCTTGTGCGTTTCTGATTTCGCGGGGCATAGGACCAATTTCCCTGAGGGACCATCGCACTTCCACCACCGGTGTTTAACTGCGCAAAAGCGGCCCACGGTTCCACCGACATCTTTCCGGACTTTCGGTTGAACACCCAACGCGACATCGCCACGCCTTCACCTTGACGAAACAGCAAATCGAAGTTGTCGAATTCCAAACCGCTGGAACGATAAAACCCTTTTTGTGGAACGGTATCGAGTCGCTGGGTCCAGCGAATTTTTCCGGTCGGCGGATCGACTGCGAAAACCAGAATTCCACCATCGGCCAGCGATTGTCTTCCCGCAGCAAAATAGGCCACGTTGTCAGTTACCAAAACACTACCCGGAACCGGCCACGGCGATTCGAGACCACCGTAAGCGACAATTCGCTCGTCCAGTGGCGCGGCACGCAATCGCCAAACCATTTGACCGTTATCGGCACGCAAGCAGTAAACCCAGCCGCTTTTGGAACCGAACAAACAAAGACCTCGATGAATAGTAGGAGGAGAATCGACCCGACCGTTAGCGGTGAATCGCCAACGAATTTTCCCCGAGCTTGCATCAATCGCCAGCACTTCATGGGCATCGGGTCTTGCGAGATAAACCTTTCCTCCGGCGATGACGGGCGGGGTGATGGGGCCTTTTACAAATGGGTTTTCTTCCCAATCTTCATTGATTGGTCCTGTCACGTTAGGACCGTGGCCCAGGTGAAGCGACCAGAGCGTGATGACTTTCGATGGCCCGGTTGTCGGCGTGCTGTCGCTACGCCAGGCATCGTGCCGATAGCTGGGCCAGTCGTTGACGTTGTTTATGACTTCGTCAGGACGAGGAGCGGCAACACCAAGTTCCAAGGGAAACGCGATTTTGGTGACATCCCGAAGCGCAGGATTTCCACCCGGACGAGCCGGTGCCAAGGCTGCATAACCTCGCAGCATAGGCCAGCAGACGCAGTGCTTGGGTGTGACATAGATCAAGCCGTTGGCGGGAACCCAGCCGTTGTCACGACCACAGGCTGCCTTGGTGATTCGGTTGGCGTCTATTTTTCCGTCACGCAAATCGGTGAGGTTCAGCTCACCCGAGAAAAGGAAATTCGGTGTGGCCACGGGCGGAAAACAGTGGGCCAGACCCGCCGGATAGGTCGATTTGACCTGCCCTGTGCGGTAGTCGATGGCAGAGATGTTCGTCGCTTCCCGTTTTTTGCCCGCGCCTCTTCCGCCATGCAATAACCAAAGCGTGTCGTTGACAAACATCGCCCGCGCTTGCCGAAAGTGATTCATACCGGGGAGAAAACCGTAATCGAGCCGAATCTTACCGTCTGCGGCATTCACGATATGAATCGCGTTTCCCGGTCCGTCGTTGTTCAAGGTCGAGACTTCGAACGTCAACATTCCCTTGTAATAAACACAGCGAGACGCTTTCGAAGCCCAGGGGAAATTGTCGCGCTTCCAACGCACCCTGCCGCTGTATTTATTCAGTGTCACCACTTCGCTCTTTTCGCCACGACGAGGATTCCCCTGAATCATGCTCAGTGTGTTGTCGCCTGTGACGACAAACTTTGGCTCGCGCGCATCGTAGATCCAGAGCATCTTTCCGCTGTTGGCATCGAATCCCTTGACGCCGCGCTTGTTGACGGAGATCAAGATTCCGTCGTCGTAAAGAACATGCTGCGGTTTTTCGGCTCCTGCGTAGACTTGCAGTGTTTTGCCGGTGCTTCCATCGACAGCTTGCAGTTTGCCTTGGGAGAAGACGAAGACACGCCCATCGCCTGCAACCGGGGCTGCGCTTCCAGGTGAAGGTCGAAAGTTGAAACCGCCTTTCGATGGGGAAGGTGAGATCGATTTTTTCCATAACCCAAGACCGTTAAAACTGTCGCGAGTAATCAGCCCTCCATAATAATTGTGACCATCGGCCGAAACCATACTGCTGACTTCCTGCCACGGACCGGCCACCCAGCGAATTCGTCGCGGGGGACCGACTTGCGTATCTGCGGAGACTGCATTTCCCGATGCCGAGTGACGGGGGTGCGACCATTGATCCATCGATGCTGGCCATGGCTTGCGCCCGGCCAACCAATTGCTGGTCGAGTCGATTTTCCGAACGTCTTCGAATCCTGCGGTTCGTAATTCTTTTTCAGAAAACAACCCCGGTGCAACCAGCACAACACCCCGTGGACAGAGAACCCGCATTAACTCGCTGAGCGGTTTCTCGTTCTGGGGACGTAACGTCATCACAATGAGATTGACGAGGTTTTCTGCATAGGGCAACTTGCCCGACGAGTCCCAGCGGTCGATAGAAACGAGACCATAAAGTTTTTGCTCGTGCAAATTCTGACGGATTGCTGCAATCGTTTTTTTATCTTGCTCTAAAATATGAACGAGATATCTTCCAGTTCTTGCCAGATTGGTGACCCTCTTCAGATCGTTGGCACCAAGTTGTACGCAGAATCCTCCAGGGACACCAATGTTCGAGGTACGATCTCCGGCATAGACGTCGCGAAAACAAAAGGTAACTCCAAGGATTGCTATCGCCA
>Ga0114931_10004120_pt1 | contig 18174 bp, 23 predicted proteins | sample 2SBtaG_FD_89579 | JGI IMG/M metagenome (GOLD analysis project Ga0114931, IMG submission 89579) | Deep subsurface microbial communities from Kolumbo volcano to uncover new lineages of life (NeLLi) - 2SBTROV14_V59a metaG | ecosystem: Environmental > Aquatic > Marine > Volcanic | place: Kolumbo...
CTTGAAGTCGATCGCCAGCCAGTTGCCGGGATCGAGATACCGCACCAAAAAGCCCGGCTGACTGTTGGTCGTCCAGCGGAACTGCACCGTCGCGACGTACTTGTCGATCCGCGAGCCGCGGCGGACGATCGGGATCTCGCGCTGTGCGGTCGAGGCGGAATTCAGCCGGTTGTTGACCGTGTCGATCGACACGTCGCCGCGCTCGCAGAACCAGCGCCCATCGACCTCGTACGGCCCGGCCGCGTCATGCATTCATCCGAGCCCGAAGCGCAAGCGAGGGATGAACGCTCGTCGCAGAGTTCGTCTCGACTCGTGGCGTAAACCCTCGCTCGCGCTTCGGGCTCCGATACGGTCAAAGCTGTTGGCCGAGCCGTGGCTGCACCACAAGCCGACCTGCCCGGCGACATAAATGTCCAAGTACCGGCGTGTGGTCCGCCGACCGAAACAGCCGTCGAACTCGCGCAGAAAACCGGTCAACGTCGGCTTGATCTCGAGAATCGTCGCGGCATCCATGCCAAAAGCCTCCTGTGTTTTCGCTCACCCCCCAGGAATCTTGGTCACATCCGCCTCGATTGTCGAGCGTTCGTAGCGTTGTAGTACTAGCTCCCGTCGATTATGTATCACATGTTGGTTGACGGGCTGTTGCCGCGTTACATCACTCCCCGATCTTGGGAGAAGAACCTTTTTCCTGCCCGCCTCTGAGCTGCGCGCCGCGTGAAAGCGCTTCGCCCGGTTCCCGAAGCGAGACCTACGCGCCTCTCCCGTGACCTCGGAACGCGTCCGCCCGCGCGACAAGCTGCGAGCTTCAACTCGCGCGGCCGCCGGACGCGCACACGCGATCGCAAGCCCAAACGCACACGCACCGCACGCCACACGCTGCCGCGATCGATGAACTCAATCGCCAGGAAGATCCTCGTAAAAAACCAGCGCCGCTCCGTTGAGATCGTACACGCCGAAATCCTTCGTCCCACACGGCTTGGCCTCGAGCCGCCCGCTTGGGCCGCTGAGCTTCTTCGCGTCATACTCCTCGAACAGCGGCTCGATGTGCTCAACGCGAATGCGAATCAGCGGCATGGTCGGCCTCTCATTCGGCGTCATGGTCTGAAGGTGAAGTGTCAGCCCGCCGCGACAAACGCCGGCATAATTGATCTCGCCGCCCGGCTCGGACGCGTCGTCAAACGTTTTTTTGAAGCCGAGCTGGTTCACGTAGAACGCGAGTGCCGCGGTCATGTCGCGCACGGGAATGACGGGGTTGAGTTCTTTGAAAACGGCAGCGCTGGGCATAGCAGAGTCTCCTGAGCGGCTGACGAAAAACCCGGCCGCCGCAATTCCGTCGCATACAACTGCGCTCCCGCGCCGTGCGTGGCGACATCGCCGGCATGGTTGCGTGTGCGAGATCCGGGTGGGAATTGGTGCGGCACAAGGAGCGACTCGCAGCAGGGGACAGGCCGGTGACGTCGCCGTTACAGCCAGTCCATACGGCGACTGGCGTGGGTGGTGTGATCGTCACTCGTCAGTTGGTAGCTTGAGTTTACATAACAGCTTGAGCGCCTGGTCTCGCCGGCCCTCGCCGCACTTGTCGCCTTTCTTGCTCTTCAGGAAGCGTAGAGCAAGCGAATGGGGAATCTTCTTCTCGCGGTACATGTCGTACGTCGCCGCAAGTTCCAGGATGGTAGTTTCCTCCTCGCTCAGTAGGCTGACGACCTGGCGAAAACGGTCGATTTCGGGCAACTCAGCAGACCGCATGGCCTCGAACACTGAATAGGTGTGCCCTTGGTTTGCTTGTTCTTCCATTTCGTTTACGAGTCCGAGCCGATCCAGCAGGCTGATGTCGGCCTGAACACCTTCGCTGTACGGGCCATAGTGATGCATCCTGAACTCGTAGTCAGACGGCATTCCCACGCGCTGCAGAAGCCGGACGGTCTTCTGCAGTCGAGTTCGTCCAACTAGCTTGCGACCTGGTTGCGCGGCGATCAGCCCCGCTAACCACCTGAAACGTTCGATTCTCATCACGCGCCCTTTCCTAGTAGTTCAGTCGCGAGCGGCTCTATCGTGCATCTTGCCTCCACGGGGAAGTAGTAGCGCAATTGCGTGATCTTCCTCCTGAGTGAGTCTACTACGTCCGATGTAGTGCTCAGGTCGGAGACTTCACCGGTATTGCTTCGCAGGTAGAGCTGCGTCGCGGGGTTCGCGGCGTCCGGATCGTAGATTTTATACGGAGTATCGGCCGGGGTGTCGGAAACAAAAGCAAACTCCCGCTCGACCGGAAGCTTGTTTCCCATGCCACTAAGCGCCTCCGCCACGCGCTGGCTAAACTTGCCGAACTCTACCGGCCGTTCTCGGGCTGCATCAGTTGCGTCGACGCACTTGTAGAGTCTGCGATTAAGAAGTCCGGATGCGAGATACCGCAACGTTGCGTCGCCGCCGGTCGCACACGCCTTGGCGAACGTGGTGACGGAATGATCGTCGAGCGACAGAAACTCTTTCAGAGATGTCCCTCCGCCAAGAGCGTTAACCAGCGATTCAGGCGCATCCGGGACGATTTGGGCGGGTTTGCCAGGGGTTCGTGCGGCAAGTTGGCGAAATCGTTCGAAGAGCAGCTTCAGCATGACCTCAGCCGAACGAATGGCTTTGTGGAAGTACACGGACTGGTACATGTGATACCGGGCGAAGATATAATCCTCGACACTCTGACGCGCTTTCGGGGAGAAATACAGCCGGTTCTTGTCGGGCTCGGCATGCATGTGCGCGAGCAACCAATCCAGGTCAAAGCGGCCGTACCCGGTTCCACATGAGTGGCTATCGCGCACGAGATAATCGGCTCGATCCGCATCGCACTGGCTGCTCACGATTTGGGTGAGGATGGGTGGACTCTCTTTGATTTCGCCGCATCTTGATTGCACCAGACTGATTGCTTCAGGGAACAGCGACGCGACGCGGCACGGCAGATCGCTTACCGCCTTGTGCTTGCCGAGTGCTCGGTGAATCTCAGTGGAGGGATCAAGAATGACCTCGGCCGTTCGATATTCGTGCGGCCTCTGCGTGACCTTTTCAAACGCGTGCGAGAACGGTCCGTGCCCCAAATCATGAAGCAAGGCTGCGGTCACGATCACCGTGTCGTCGGGTTCACCCACGAGTTCCGGTTGTACAACTCGCAGGCGGTCCAGGAAGCGCTTGGCGTTCCACATTACACCTATCGAATGGGCGAAGCGCGTATGCGTAGCGCCAGGAAAAACAAAATCGGCGAAGCCCAGCTGCCGGATGCGCCGCAGGCGTTGAAATTCGCAACAGTCGATCAGATCCAGTAGCAATCGGTCCAGCGGCGCATCGTCGAAACGAATCAACCCGTGAATGGGATCGCGGATGAATCGCGGCCATGACGACATACCGACCTTCCCTTAATGAAACCGAACATTATCCTTACATGGTGTGCGGGGCTTGTCAAGCTCTCCGGCAAGGTCTACGCGCTTTTTCTTCGCCACTTCAATCGCCTTCTGATACCCCGCGTCCGCGTGGCGGATGATGCCCGTCGCCGGGTCCGCGGTCAGGACGCGCTCGATCCGCCGATCGGCTTCGGGCGTGCCGTCGCAGACGAGCACCTGCCCGGCGTGGATCGAATAGCCGATGCCCACCCCGCCGCCGTGGTGGACGCTGACCCACGTCGCGCCGCAGGCGGTGTTGGCCAGTGCATTGAGAATCGGCCAGTCGGCGATCGCGTCCGAGCCGTCCTTCATCGCTTCGGTCTCGCGGTTGGGGCTGGCGACGCTGCCGCAGTCGAGGTGGTCGCGACCGAGCACGAGCGGCGCGCTGACTTTGCCCTCGCGCACCAGTCGGTTGAAGATCAGCCCCATCTTGGCGCGCTGGCCATACTTGAGCCAGCAGATGCGGCACGGCAAACCCTGGAACGCGACCTTCTCACGCGCCAAGCGAATCCAGCGGCACAGGTGCTCTTCCTCGGGAAATGTATCGAGAACGTCGTCGTCGGTCGCCGCGATGTCCGCCGGCTCGCCGCTGAGCGCCGCCCAGCGAAACGGACCGGCTCCCTCGCAGAACAGCGGGCGGATGTATTCGGGGACGAAGCCGGGTATGCGGAAGGGGTCGAAATCGAGGCACGCAGGCGCGGAGGCACGCAGGCACGAAGGGTCGAAGAGGCCGCGCTCTACCGCTTCCTTGGCGTGGCCGCGCAGGTTGTTGCCGTAGTCGAACGTCACCGCGCCGCGACGTTGCAGTTCGAGCATGGCCGCGACGTGGGCGCCCATCGTTTCGTACGAGCGTGCGACGTATGCTTCCGGATCGTTTTCGCGCAGCGCCAGCGCGGCGTCGAGCGACATGCCGCTCGGGACGTAACCATTGAGCGGGTCGTGCGCCGAGGTTTGGTCGGTGAGTACGTCGGGTGTGATGTCGCGCTCGATCAATTTGTTGAGCACGTCGGCGATGTTGCCGACCAGCCCGACGCTGAGCGCCTCGCCGCGCTGCTTCGCGTCGCACACCCAGCCGAGCGCCTCGTCGAGATCACGCGTCATTCGGTCGCAGTACTTGGTCTTGAGGCGTTTTTCGATGCGAGCCGCGTCGACCTCGACACCGAGGAACGCCGCGCCGTTAAACGTCGCGGCCAGCGGCTGCGCGCCGCCCATTCCACCGAGGCCGCCGCTGACGACCAGTTTGCCCTTGAGTGAACCGTCGAGATGCTTGCGGGCGCAGGCGGCGAAGGTCTCGTAGGTGCCTTGGAGGATGCCCTGCGTGCCGATGTAGATCCAACTGCCCGCGGTCATCTGGCCGAACATGGTCAGGCCGAGCGCCTCGAGTCGGCGAAACTCGTCCCACGTCGCCCACTTGGGCACGAGCATGCTGTTGCTAATCAGCACGCGCGGCGCGTCCGGATGCGTCTTGATCACGCCGACCGCACGCCCCGACTGCACCAGCATCGTCTCGTCGTTCTCGAGCCGCCGCAGCGTCGCGACGATGCGGTCAAAGTCGGGCCAGCTTCGCGCCGCCTTGCCGCTGCCGCCGTAGATGATGAGCTGTTCGGGCAGCTCTGCGACGTCGGGATCGAGATTGTTGCAGAGCATGCGCAAGGCGGCTTCCTGTTGCCAGCCTTTGCAGGTGAGTTTGTTGCCCCGCGCGGCGCGGACAGTACGCGCGGCGGCTTCGACTGTGGACGTTTCGGGCATCGGGCGATCCTCCCAGTGGTCGATGACGACGTGATTATATCACCGAGAGCGCATCAAACCGACAAGCGGTAGGGCGGGTTCTACCCGCCGGGGTTAATTGGCTGCCGTGTGAATCGCCGTGCGGCCCCGATCTACTGAACCGGCGACCTGTGCGGCGTAAACAGGTTATACAGCCCGGCGAGTATCGCGCCGCCCACCGCACCGTCGACGATGCCGTATCCGCCGCCGATCAAGACTTGGCCGAAGGTCGGTTCCGCGTGATATCCGGGATAGATTGAAGCCATCGCGTTCAGGAACGCGCCTCCATAGTCGGGCCAGATCAGATTCGCCGCGCCGACGCCGAACATCGCCAGCAGACCCCACAACACTCCGCCGGTGATCATCGTTGCTCGCACATCGAGTTTCATGATACATACCTCCGTGAAGCCGCGCCCGGCGCGACGCTGGGCATCGTCGATATGCCGCCGGGCATTCTCGCCGCCTGAATCACAGCCGGGGGCGGCTGTGCCACACCGGCAGCGCGGACGTCTCGTCCACCTGAATCACAGCCGGGGGCGGCTGTGCCACACCGGCAGCGCGGACGTCTCGTCCGCCTGAATCACAGCCGGGGGCGGCTGTGCCACACCGGCAGCGCGGACGTCTCGTCCGCCTGAATCACAGCCGGGCGCGGCTGTGCCACACCGGCAGCGCGGACGTCTCGTCCACCTGAATCACAGCCGGGGGCGGCTGTGCCACACCGGCAGCGCGGATGTCTCGTCCGCCTGAATCACAGCCGGGGGCGGCTGTGCCACACCGGCAGCGCGGATGTCTCGTCCACCTGAATTACAGCCGGGGGCGGCTGTGCCACACTGGCAGCGCGGACGTCTCGTCCACCTGAATCACAGCCGGGGGCGGCTGTGCCACACGGGACGCGCGGCTCAGAGCACCGTGCCGGCGCAAACGAGAACGCCGAGCACCGCGCCGATGCATCCCAGCACCATGCCGGCGGTCGCCAATCCGCCGCCGCCGAGCGCGCCGCGCGCGACTCTGATTTCGTCCTTGGCGCTGCTGCCCAGGCCGATTGCGATCAATGCGGGAATCGGTCCGCACATCGGAATCAATCCGATGATCCCGACAACCAGCGACGCAATCGCCGTGCCGGAAACGCCTTCGCGACGCACGCGCGCGGGCCGTACATCGCGTGAGGCTGTGTACGCCGCCGCTTTCCTGTCGAGCGGGACCGTGTCGTCGAGATTCTGTCCGCAGCGCGAGCAAAACTGCGGGGTCTGTCCGCCGCGCGGTCGCACGGTCGCGCCGCAATTCGAACAATTTCGGGTAAACGCATCCATGACGCACCGCTTCGTTCAGGCGGGCATGGCCTCGACAACAGCCACGCCGCTCGACATTCCCAGTCGATCCGCCCCCGCTTCGATCATCGCGATCGCGGTCGCGAGGTCGCGAATTCCGCCGGCCGCTTTGACCTTCATTCCGCCGGCGTGCTCGCGAAGCAGCGCGACATGCTCGACGGTCGCACCGCCGGCCGAGTGAAACCCGGTCGATGTCTTTACATAATCAGCGCCGGCCTGGCGCGCTGCCGCACAGCCGAGCTCGATCTGCGCGTCGCTCAGCGCGCCGGTTTCGAGAATCACCTTGACGAGCGCGTCGGCGTTGGCGCTCTTGGCAGCTTTGACGACGGCCGCGATGTCGGACGCCGCGCCGCGCTCATCGCCGGCCCGCAGCGCCGCGAGGTTGATCACCATGTCGACTTCGAGCGCGCCGTGTTCGACGGCACACCGCGCCTCGAATGCTTTTGATTCAGGCAGCGACGCCCCGAGCGGAAATCCCACCACTGCGGCCACGTCGGTCGTGCCACTTTTTAGACGCGACGCACAATGCGCAACCCAGACCGGGTTCACGCAAACGGCGCGAAAGTTGTGCGCCAGCGCTTCGTCGCACAGCCGATCCACCTGCTCGCGGGTCGTCTCAGCCTTGAGCACGGTGTGATCGATCAGCCGCGCCATCTCGTCTCGTGTCCGGGGTAATTCGCTCACGCATTTGCTCCGTCATCGCCGCCGGCCGACTGCCCGGCCCGCGCCGGCTCTGCCGACTGCTCGAGCGCGTGGTTTTCGGACGCGGCGACATCGTCCGCCTTTACAACGATACACACATCCTGAATCGAGTCGCCCGTCATCCGCGCCAACGGCACCTCGACGCTCGATCGATCCGAACTACTCGAGTGCATCACCACCAGCCGATCGCGCCCTTCGCTCAGCCCGACGACGCAATCATCGCTGGCCCATGCGCGGCGAATCGGCGTGTCGCACTCCATCAGCCTCGCGACAATTTTGTCATCGCCATAAACGCCGTTCACGCCTTGCGAACCCGCTGGCAGGATCACCTCGTCGAGATCGGTCCAGCGTCGCAAACAGACCGACTCGATCGCGCCGATCGCCCGCTGCACAACCGTCCAATGATCGGGATAGTCGATCTCGCAGCGCAGCAGTTTTCCGTCCGCGGTGCCGACGTACAGCTTGCCGTCGTTCGCTGCGAGGCAATGGATGATGTCGTCGGCCGCGTTGAGCACGCTGAGCGCCGCGCTCGCGTGGTCGTAAATCTGCACGCAGTCGTCGGTCGAAAACACGATGCGGCCGTCGCCGAGCGCCGCGACCGCGCGCACGGCTTTGGGAACACCGCCGGCAGGTTGCAGGATCGCGGTCGCGCCGGACGCATCCTCGTTCGCCCAACTCCAGCAACCCAACTTCGAATGCGTCGCGTACAGCCGATCACCAACAACCGCGGCTGCGTTGAACCCGGTGCGTTGCGGGCCGGCTTCGGGAACTTCGTATTTCTGAATCACCTCGCCGCTGTCCGCATCGAGTGACCAGATGCCCGTCGCGGCCCCCACGAGCAGCCGACCGCTCTCGCTCGCGCAGCGGATCGAGCGCAACCCGCCGAGATCGTCCGGGACGCTGACGCGCCGGTCGATCGACTTGGGCCGCGTCGGGTTGAGCCAGACGCATTCGTTTCCGGAGACCGCGACGATCGCCGTCGCCGCGGACGCATTCGGCGTAATCCGCCAAAGATTGCCAAGCAGCTTGCCGCGCTCGGTGGGGTTGAGCGCCGGCAGCAGGTCGCTCCAGCGCATGTTCTCATCGCCGGTCGATGCCGACTTGAGCTTGGCGAGCACATCACCGAGATATCCCAATCTCCGCTCGGTTGCGGCGGCGGCGGCGGCCTCGAGCGCTTCGCGCGACTTGATGCGTTCGAGTTTGCCGCGCGCTTCTCTCCGCAGCCGCTCGCTGTGCTCAAACGTCTTGCTGGTCAGGTCGAGCCGCGCGACGCGTTGCAGTTCGACTCCGGCGTCGAAACAGAAGCGCGCCAGGTTTTTCTTCAGGTAGTCGAGCAGACCCGCGCGCTGGTCTTCACGAAGAAGCTTCTCGGTGCGCCGCTCGCGGATGAAGGCGCGCAGGGCAGCGCCCGCCCCGGCCTTGTCGAACTCGCGCGAGAGGCGCTCGAGCGACAACTCCGTCGAGGTCATCAGCGTTTTCCGCAGCGCGGCAAGATCGTCGTCACGCGCCGGCCAGCCGACGAGAAGTTCGCACGTCCCCCGAACGCCGTCGTCGTCGGCCGAGACGGCGTCCGCAATAGTGAGCATGATCGACACCGGCCGGGTTCGCACGAGCAGCAATCGGTCGTCGCGTCCGGGGTTGGGATCCTCGCCCGCTCGCACCATCCGCCGCGTGCCGCCGCGGGTCTCGACGAGCGCCCGCCAGCTTTCCGGAATCGGCGTTTGCTTCATCCGCCCGTGCGGCCAATCTTCGCCGTCGGCGCGAATCGCGACGAGGCTCGCATCCGCCAGTCTGCTTCGTGGATCACGACTCATGTTTGCCGCTCCTGCTTCCTCCGCCGCGCTACCAGCACACGCCTTCGCCGCCGCAGCGCCCCGCGCCGCGCATCGTGCCGAGCCCGATCGCGCACCAGATCGCCAGACCGAAGAACCCGAACATCCAGAACAACATCACGCCGATCGTGATCAGTCCCACGAACCGCGCCCAACCTCCCGACTCGTCCGCGGCTCGATTCGTGTCGGACGCCGCCTCGACCGCTGCCAAAACGCTCGGCGTCAACGGACGTCCACAACGGGCGCAGAATCGCGCGGTGGGCCAATTGCGCCCGCCGCAGTTCGCGTACGGGCACGCGTTCGTGCTCGGCAGCGCCGTCTCTGGCACCTTCCGCTCCTCTGGCGATCAATCTCCGTTGTCCGCCCACTTCTCATATTTCGCGACATCGGATCCGCTAACCGACGGCGTCAGCAGTCCGACCGCATCCAACACGTCCTCCATTGTAATATTACGCGGCTCGCCCCCATCTATGCTTTCCAAAAATGGGCGAGTTGCCGCACGCGAGGCGATCGCCCGGATATCGGCCCCGCTATACCCCCCCGTTTCCGCGACCAGCCGGGCGAAATCGACGTCGTCGGCCAGCGGGCGATCCGCCAGATAAATCTCGAAAAGTCGAAATCGGGCCTCCGCATCGGGCAGCGGGACGTAGATCTTCGTGTCCAGCCGGCCTGGACGCATCATCGCGCTATCGAGCGCCCACGGCTCGTTCGTCGCGCCGAGGAACATCAGCGCCCGGCCGGACTTGCGGTCGAAGCCCTCGATTTCCTGGAGGATTTGCGGGACCAGCCGCTGCATCACGGTCGATTGCTGCCCGCGGCGCCTGGGCACGAGCGCTTCGACCTCGTCGATGAAAATCACCGATTTCTCTTCGCTCTTGGCGGCCTCGAACAGTTTGCGCACGTTTTGCTCGGCCTGGCCAACCCATTTGCTCATGATCTGGGCGGGGCTGATGACGAACATGGTCGCGTCAAGCTCGGCGACGACGGCCTTGGCGATCATGGTCTTGCCGGTGCCGGGCGGACCGTAGAGCAGCATTCCGCCGCCGACGTCGATCCCGAAATGCTGCGCCAGCTCGGGCCGCTGGAACGGGTAGATCATCTTCAGGCGGATTTCCTGCTTGACGTCGTCGAGGCCGGCGATGTCGTCGAAGCGGATGTTGGGCTTGTCCTTTACGATCCAGTCGTCAGCGCTCGGCCCTTCCTCATCGTCATCACGCGACCGTTCCGCCCGTCCGTGGCCGCCTTTCTTGCCGGACTTGATCTTTCGATCGCAATCCTTGGCGAGGTCGATCAGTTCCTTCGCATACGCCTCCTGCTCGGCACGCTGCTTGGCGTCCTCGCTCTCCTCAGAAAGCTCGACCATCGTCTCGGCGGCCTGGATCAGGTAAGGCCGCGCGGCGACGTAATCGCCGGCCTTGAGCGCGGCGACGCCCTTGTCCTTGAGACGCGAGAATGTGGCGAAGGTGGCCATGGGTCAGGGTCGATCACTCTCGGGAACAATCTCACTCACAATCGCGAGCGTTGTTTGCGCCAACGACAAAGCTTCGCGCGCCTGATTCGCAGTCGGATCTTCTCCGACGCCCGGGTATCTTACGTCCACACCGAAGCTCGTGAGCCAAACCAGATCTTGCGAAATCGAATTCAGTCGCTCGTCAATCTCGCCGCAGCGCTTCAGAAGCAGGCCGATGTCATGCGTGCGCGGCGGTTCAACCTCGCGCAGCACGAGGACCGCCTTGAGCGACTCTTCGACCGCTTGCTGAACGTGGTAGCACGCGCCGTCGATAATCGCTGGGTCCAGTTCCATCGCGCGCCGCGCCATCACGAGATCGTCTCGCGCCTTCAGCAGCCACAGGCGTACAAGTTCGTCCTTAGGCGGCATATAGTACGCGACCTCGTTGCTTGACCTCGCGCTGAAAGCTGCCGACGACGGTCGCGAACCGCTCGAACATGGCCGCGCGGCAGAAATGCAATTCGACGGGCGTCTCCACGTCCCGAACCGCGGCGTACGCCTGTTTCGCCAATTCGAAGCGATTGGGTGCGTCATCGGCAATGATCACCATGATGTCCACATCGCTGTCTTCGTGCGGCCGACCGTAGGCGTGCGAGCCGAAGAAGATGATCCGCTGCGGCGACAGCGTCTCGACAAGCAGCCGCACGATCTCATCGAGCTGCTCCTGTGTTACGCGCAGTGTCGGTTTCGTATCAGCCATCGCGATTCTCTTGTACATATCACGCGTCCGGCTCGTCCGGATACCGGTCGTGGATTTCGGGATTGTAACGATCTTCCTCGATCATTTGGTCGTAGCACTGAATGTAAGCGCTGCGAACGAGCGGATTGAACTGGTCGCCGAATGAATCGTTCAGCTTATTCATTCGAATCACCTCGACGACATCCGCCCAGTCCTTGAATCGCCACGTGACCAGCTTGAGTTCGATCATGCGCGCAATGCTCGGGACGGGAACGTCGTCCACCATGACCGCCTCGGAGGGGTCCGGGAACTTGACATCTTGCTGCCTGTCCTGGCGGCCGGCGATTTCTCCGGTCACGAGGATGTCGATCGTCACGTCGGTTTTCGGATCGAGGAAACGGCGTGATCGGCCCTCGACCGGCTGGTAGCGCTTGCCGACGAGTTCGGCGCGAAACCGTTGGAGATCCTCGGCTCGCATGCAGATATCGACGTCCTGCGTCGTACGGGAAAACCCGTGCATCTTGAGCGCCATCGCGCCCATAAGCACGTGTGGGATCTGGGCTTCGTTCAGGGCTTTGCTCAACCTGTGAAGGGTCCTGGGCACCGGGCCCTTGTCCTTGAAGAACATGAAGGCCTCCTCTGTCGGATGGAGGGGTTGCCCCCGCCAACGGCGATAGCGCGGTGCGCGATGGCTTTGCAGATCGAACGGCGTTGCCTGCATGGCGGGTTCTCTAAGCCTCGGCTCGATGAGCGCGTTTCCGAATCAGGAGGGCGACCTCAGCCATATGGCTGCGATAGCTCTCGCAAGCCCCGTCTAAAACGATGGGCATCATCAGCCCGTATCCCAACGCAGCCAAAGTATTGTCAAGCGCGGATGGCCCGGCGGCCCAGAAATGAATGACGCTTGCGACCCAGAGCCATAACCAGGCCAACGCCGCCCAGTGCAGCATCGGCTTCCCGTGGCGGGATACCTCCACATGGCCGGTACACGAGAGCAGTAGCAGCAGCGCGCTAATCAGCAATTGCAATGCGAGCATGGCGACAGCGGCCATGACGAAACTCGCCGGCCAGTCAAACCACCGCGATGCCGAGAATACCGCGCACAGCAGGCACAACGCTAGCGAGTGTCTGAACAAAACGGGCATGTACACGCGGGGGGTCACTTCGCCTCCTTATCCCCGCTCGCCTCGCCTTTCAACTCGGCCAGTTCCGCCCGCAGGGACGACATCTGCTGATCGTCGCGGGCCTTTTCGACCTGCTCTTCCGCTTCGATCATCGCGTCGATTTCGTCGTAGCTGATTGCTTCGGTCGAGGTGGCGATATCGGCGCCGGCGCCATCTTCGACCGCGTCGAGGAACATGCCCATCTTTTCTTCCATCGTCTGCGACTGCGCCATTGCCTTTTCCCAGTCCATCTGCGTCTTGACCAGATTCGTGTCGCCGTACAGCCGGCTGACCTCGGACGCCATCATCCCCATCGCGCCGGCGAAGTCGGCCGAGGCCTCGGCCTGGCGCTTGATCAACAGCGCGTGTTTGACCGAGACCAGTTGCCGCTCGAGCGCCTTGCGCAACACGGCGGTCTTCTTGAGCGAGTTGCGGATCATCTTGTACTGGCCGGTGTCGCCGATCTGTTTGGCTTTGCGGGCGTTCTTGACGAACTCGTCGGTGAATTTGTGCTGCTCGGCGATCGACTTCTCGATCCGCCGAATGCCCTGGCGAATCTTGATGTCGCGTTCGATGCGGCGTTCTTCTTTGGACTTGAAGAGTCCCATGGCTACCTCAGTGGGAACGTGGGAAGGTGGGAACGTGGGAATGCGAGGGGACCGACGTTTCCCCGCAGGCATGACGGCTATTGATCACCGGCGGCCTCCTTTTGCAGTGCGTACTTGTAGCCGGGGATTGATTTCTCGCTCATCTGAAGATGGCGGATATAGGACGCAAGTTGGCGTGAGCATTTTTCGCATGTCTCCATCAGCCACTCGTAAGCCTGATCGTCGATCAGGGCTACGTCGTGCGCGGTTGTGACCTGGCTGCGCAACTCTCCAGCGGATCCTTTTGCGGTAAAGCACTGTTCGATGTGCTGCTTGCGAGTGCCCCGCTCGTACCCTTCCGCGATATTACTCCCAATGCTGACCGCGGCGCGCTTCATCTGGTTCTTAAGCGCCAAATCATCACACAGCCGCTGATTCCGCGCGGCCTTGTACACACCCCGAGTCAAAACCCGTGCAGTCTGCCAAACCTCCAGGTCTTCAAAACGCCGAACGACAGCTCGGGGCGCCGCCGCTTCCGTTCCCACGTTCCCTCGTTCTTCCGTTCCCACTTTCTCACGTTCGCACCTTCCCACGACGCTACTCCGCCTGCGCTCGCTTCTTCTCGCGAACGCTCTTCTCCGCCTCGTCGAACGCCTCCTTCGAGTCCTTGATCAGGCCGTTGTCCATCGCGTCCCAGACGTTCATCAGCTCTTTGGCGGCGGGGGACACTCCGGCGGCGGATTCGCGATCGGCTTCGAGCCCGACGTTCAGAATCTCGTCGAGCCGCTCCTGGTAGATTTCGCTGCTGATCGCGTCGTTTTCGATCAGTTTTTCAATGACGGCCAAGTCACCCTCTCGGATCGTCGCCATCGCGCCGCTGCCGATGTGCGAGCGCTGAGACTACTCGCGCAGCATCCGCAGCCGCGAGACCGTGAGCAGTTCCTTGCTGCGAATGTTCAGGTGCCGCGCGATCATCATCTGTTCGGTGTTGAACAGATCAAATTGCTGGGCGAGCGTGCGGCGCAGCTCCGGGGTCTTGTCTTTGGCGCCGCGCTCGACGACCTTCGCCTTGTCCTTGGCGAGTTTGCCGATTTTGCCTTGGAGGCGGTTGCGGTCGTTCTCCATCAACATTTCCTGAGCGCGCAGTTCGGACACGCTCATGGTCGCCAGCGTCTTTCGCTTGGTCGTCAGCCAGGTGAAGAAGTTCACGGATGCACCATGCGTGGGAACGTGGGAAGGTGGGAACGTGGGAACGTGGGAATGCCGGCATCAGACGCTGTCACGCCGACGTGGGCATTCAATTCCACCGGGTGTTCGTGTCGCCTTTCGGCGATGTTGTAACTTGGAGCTGTCGTCACCTTCCCACCTTCCCACCTTCCCACCTTCTCACGTTCCCACCCTACCCTATTTCCGGCCGGGCCTTTTCATCCTTGCTCTTGTCCGCGGGCGGCGGGCTTGTCGCCGCCTTGCGTGAGGCCGCACCCGAACGCTCGGGGGCGGCGGGCTCGGCGTCGTGTACGGACGCGGATTCATTCGACACCGCGGCATCCGTAGCGGCGGTGTCGGCCGAGGCGATCTGGTCGAACTCGGCGAAGATCGCCTCTTCCTCTTCGGCCATCATCGGCGTTTCGCCTGTCACCTCGATGCTGTTGGCCAGCTCCGCATTGGCGCTCAGCTCGGTCATGACCTGCTCGGCCTCGGCGGCCTGCTTGGTCAGATCCTCGGCGCTGGGCAGCGAAACGCGGCGACCCTGCTCGGCGAGGGTTAGATGATGAATCTGCGTGCCGATCACGTCAATCTGGTTCGTGTACACCTGTGCCTGAGCGCGGTTGCGCTTCAAGTCCCGGCGGACGCGGATGAGCTTGCCGGCGTATTGCTTTTTCTCGGCGCTGCTCTTGGCCTGCGCCCCATTTTGCAGCGCGCCGCGCTCGGACGCCTCTAGCGCGTCGATGCGCTGGTCAAGCTCGAAACGTTGTTGCTCGACACGGACGCGCTGCGCCGTCAGATCACGCACGCGCTCGGCGGTGCTCGGTTTGAGTCGCAGCAGTCTTCGAACGCGGCTCCAAATGCTCATCTTGTCGCCTTCTTCAGCCAGCGGAGTTCGGCATACATGCGTCTTGTCTCCGTCCACGACGGTCATCAATCGCGAGTCGCCGCGGCACGCCTGTCGCACCAGCCGTTCGGTCTCGATCCGCGAGAGCCCGAGCTTGTCCGACAGTTCCCGCATCGACACGCCGCGTGAGTCCACGAGGTCCGCATTCTCCTCCAGATGATACAGCAAACGCTTGAGGCGCTCGTCATGCGACTCCAGATCGAACAGCGGCACCCAGTGACTGCTGCGGACCGCCTCCGGCATCGCCACGTCCCAGCCGCCGTCCTCACGCCCGCCCATCAGAATCACGCTCGGCTGTCCGCTGCGCTCGGCGATCCTCCTGGCCTCGGGCGTGAACCCCGTCGGGCTTGCCAGAATTACGCCGCTCGGGCGCTGCTTGCGCGGCAGAATCTCGTAGCGCGCCAGCGCATCGAGCACCTGCTCGCGTCCGATCGGCTGCGGCTCGCGCTCGTGCAAAAGGTCGTCAACTTGTGTCAGCACGCGCACGCGCAGCCGGGCAATCTGCCGCCGCAGCAATCCGCCCAATACGCGCTTTTGAAAGCGCATCTGCACGCTGCGGGTTCCGGGCAGCTTGTCGATCGCGCTGCGGTCGTATACCTCGAGCCGGCTCAACTCGTCCCGCAGTGCGTCGACGCCTTCGGGAGTTGCCTCGAACAAGACCTCGTCAGCGTCCTTCAGCTTGCCGCGCGTCAACGCCAGCGCTCGGGCGCGGATCTGACCGAGAAACTGATCCTCGAATTGTCGTTGCGCGGCGCGCTCATCCATGGAGATCGACGTCGCTCCTTTTCGCGAGTACACGGCCGCAACGCCCGCAGTAGCGCGCCTTGGCCGAGTTCGCTTTTCCGCAGCCGGGATGCGGGCACACCGCCGCGGCGCGCCCGGCGTCTTCTTTCGATTCCTCATTCGTTCCAAACAACCACGCCAGCCCGCCGCCGATCACGCGGCAGATCAGCACCAGCACCATGACAAAGAAGCCGAAGATTCCCAGCACCAGCAAGCCGGGTATCAGCAGAAACAGCACGCCCGCATCCGCCACAAACATCTCAGCTACCCCTCAGCCGACATTCGCGCGCCGCAAAAGATGCAGAACCTGTCGTCCGGCCCCGGATACGCCCCGCACGCCGAACAGCGCCGCACCGCTGCCGCCATCTGATGCCCGCAGTGCGTGCAGAACTGATCCGACGCCTGACACGCGCCGCCGCAGTTCTTACAGCGCTTTGATGCGCGTTTGCGTTCGCGCGGCAGTGGCGGAGTGCTGGGGATCGACCCCGGCACAGGCGGCGCGCCATTCGCCGCGGCCGGTCGCAGACGCGTGTTCAGATCGGCCACCACGGCGGCGGCACTCTCATAGCGGCGATCGCGGTGTGAATACAGCCGGCGAAAGACTTCGTCGAGCGCCTCGGGAACATCGGCCCGCAGTGTGCCGGGCAGCTCCGCGCCCGCCGGTCGCTCGCCGGTAAGCATCTCGAAGAACAACACGCCGATCGAATACAGATCGCTGCGTTGGTCGGCCTGTTGCCGCCCGTCGCGCAGCTCGGGCGCCATGTAGGCGAGCGTTCCGACCAGCTTGTCCTCGCGATCCATCGAAGCGGATTGCGCGATCGAGCGCAGCGCATCCTCGTTGGCGACACCCAGTCCGAAATCGGTCACCTTGACCTGGTTGACGTTCAGATTCTCGAGCTCGTCACCGGCGAGATCGAGCAGCACGTTGCCCGGCTTGAGATCGCGGTGGAGGATGTTCGCGCCGTGCGCCGCGACCATCGCGTCGAGCACGCCGCGCAAGATTACCGTCGCGGTCTCAACCTTGATCCCTTTGGGATGCTGATCGATCACCGCTCGCAGCGCGGGTCCGTGGACAAGTTCCATGACGAGATAAGGCATTTCGGCGTAGGGATCGAGCCCGAGCACGCGGACGATGTTGGGGTGCCTCAGTCCGTGTACGACGACGCCTTCGCGGCGCAAGTAGCGCACGTATTCCGGCTCAATCGGGAGTTTGATCGCGACGCGCTCGCTGTCCCAGATGTGGTGCCGGGCGCGCCACACCTTGCTGAATGCTCCCGTGCCGATGCACTCTTCGAGGACGTACTCGCTGACCCGCGTGTCCGCTTCGTATTTGTTTTGCATGGGTCCGCCCGTCTCTTCTGCGTTACGAGGCCTGCGCCGGCGTCAGCCCGCCGCCGTCTCGGCCAAATACTCCGCCACCAGGTAATTATACGTTCCCGCCACCGCCAGCGCTCCAATCGCCGCGAACCACGTCCATCCGCCCGAAGGCAGTCCGCCGATGAAAATAAGCCCGGCCACCAGGTCAACCACCGTCAGACCCGCCACCAACGCCAGCCCGACCCAGTTCTCGCCGATCTCCATCAGCCGCGACATGAACAGCTTCGCGCCCCACGGCAGCGCCGCCGCAATCACGACCCATAGAATCATGTTCCACAAGCCGGAGAGTATCGCTTTCTTCGTTTCGGCGGGCATCTGATAGATCGACCAGCCGACGAGCAGCAGGATGACGAGCGCAACCCAGCCGAGCACTTTCTCTCCCAGCCGACCCAGAATGCCTGCTCCGCCTACTTCCATACTTCTAAGTGTAATCCTTCCTGCCGCCGGTGGTATTACAAAAACCGCCGGGTTCGCGAACCTCTCTTCCGACCGCACCTGCCACCCAACTCGACGGTGCTCCCCAAGTGTATTCGTTGTTCGCGGCGATTCATTCCGCAAGCGAACGCGACCGATCAGAGCCGCTTTGTCCGGTCAGGGCCGTTTCCGATCAGAGCCGCGCCCGTCAGGAAGCGGTTGCCGAACTGCGCTTCGATCGCAAGGGCGTGGCGTTCTCAAGCATGCGACGTCCGCGCGCTACCGCTCCCTCACGGTCGCGGCTCTGTTCGGACAAAGCGGTTTCCGGTCAGAGCCGCGCCCGTCAGGAAGCGGTTGCCGAACCATGCTTCGATCGCCGGGGCGTGGCGTTCTCAAGCATGCGACGTCTGCGCGCTACCGCTCCCTCACGGTCGCGGCTCTGATCGGACAAAGCCGTTTCCGATCAGAGCCGCGCCCGTCAGGAAGCGGTTGCCGAA
>Ga0114931_10004121_pt1 | contig 18169 bp, 15 predicted proteins | sample 2SBtaG_FD_89579 | JGI IMG/M metagenome (GOLD analysis project Ga0114931, IMG submission 89579) | Deep subsurface microbial communities from Kolumbo volcano to uncover new lineages of life (NeLLi) - 2SBTROV14_V59a metaG | ecosystem: Environmental > Aquatic > Marine > Volcanic | place: Kolumbo...
ATCAGGGAGCCCTCACCTGAATATGTGCCAAACCAACCATTGCCGGAGCCTGCCAGGGCACCTGCCGCTGTCTCAGACCTCAGCAATGCGGAAAAAACATCGGCGGGGTCTGCACAGTCAACTGCCGAAACCCCGCCAGAGAAAAACACCACAGTGGCACATATTGATGATCAATCACGTACAGCAACCCGGCCAGCGAAGCCAGAAGCATCATTCAGGGGGAATGTACTATGGATCCAGGCTGACGCCGGCAAGGCCTGGCGGGCTATGCGCCGTGCATTGGCGGATATGGACATCATCCCGGAAATCGAGGACGAACAACAGGGCGTGATATCGACCGCATGGATACGCGCTATTTATGACAGCGGGAACAAAACACTACTGCAGGAGTCGAATTACGATGACGGGCCACGTTGGGGGTTCAAGTTTTTCAGTATTGACGAAAAAGGCTTGCAAAAACACCGTTTCCAGGTGGTGTTGATACCAGCCAAAGATGACAAGGGGACACTGGTCTATGCCTATCACATCGGTTTTCAGGAACAGATTGATGAGACCCCTGATGCCGAGGTTACGATGCTGGCATGGCAGAAACGTGAAACGCAGAATGAAATAGCAGGCGCATTTCTGCGTGATTTGAGTACTCATGTTCGTATTAAATAATCAATCATCCGCGTGGTCCCATTGCGCTGATATTTGTAAAATATTTGTAAAGGAGAATCGAAATGAATGACAGCAAGCGCTTTAGCAAGAAACCTTTATCCATGGCTATTGGTGCCACACTGGGCGCGACATTCTGCGCATCATTAATCAGTGCGCCAGTCGCTAACGCCAGCGAAAATCCATTCAGCGTTACCCCGCTGTCTTCCGGCTATATGGTTGCCAAAGAAGGGACCTGTGGTGAGGCCACCTGTGGAGAAGGCAAATGTGGAGAAGGCAAATGCGGCGGGGGTGCCGGTGCCAAGATCAAGGGCAAGGGCCTGCATGTTCATGGCGCCGGTGAAAAGATCGTCAATGGCATTTGTGGCGAAGGCAAATGCGGTGAGGGTAAATGCGGCGAAGGCAAAGGTGAACACGTCCACAAAAACAAAAAGGCAATGGAAGGTGGTTGTGGTGCATAACCGGTTTTATCAGGATAAATGAGTTGTAAAATGAAAGCCCTGTTGTTTCCAACAGGGCTTTTTCACTGACAGCGACCCCTCTACACTTATCTGGTGAACACGAGTCACCCGATAATCTGTCCTCAAGGCCTCCCGGTTGAATTGCGCGATATCGTTGAAGCGCACTGGTCGAATTATCTGGATACAGCCATTGAGTCAGGTATTTCCCCACCCTCACATCCCGATTTCCTGAATGCCTTGTGCCGGGTCTGGGCAGGAAGTGATTTCGTCGCCGACAGTTGTAACCAGCATCCGGATCTATTGGACTCACTGCTTGAAAGAGGCGACCTTAATCGTGATTATCAGCCAGACGAATTTGTTTACCACCTGCACGATCGTCTCAAGGCAGTAGACAATGACGATGATCTGATGCGTGTCCTGCGCCAGCTGCGCCGTTATGAAATGGTGCGCATTGCCTGGCGTAACCTGGCGGGTTGGGCAGGTCTTGATGAAACCCTGCGCGATATTTCCGGACTGGCCGATGCCTGTGTCGACGCTGCACTGTACAAACTTCATCACTTTCTTTGTCGTGAACACGGAGTACCCGCAACAAAGGCAGAGCGTTCTCAGCATATGATTGTGCTCGGCATGGGTAAACTGGGTGGGCATGAACTTAATTTTTCGTCTGATATCGATTTGATATTCGCCTATGCCAAGGGGATTGCGGGTGAAGCGCTGGCACAGTTTCATGGCGGCATCACCAACGATGAATATTTCAACCAGTTAGGTCAACGGCTGGTGCACGCACTGGATGCACGGACAGAGGATGGATTCGTTTTTCGGGTTGATATGCGGCTGAGGCCATTTGGCAGCAGTGGCGCTCTGGTTGCCAGCGTGGATGCGATGGAAGATTACTACCAGACGCATGGCCGTGACTGGGAACGTTATGCACTGGCCAAAGCACGGGTGATTGCGGGTGATCTACCGGCAGGACAGGACTTGCTCGCCCGATTGCGGCCATTTGTGTATCGGCGTTATCTCGATTTCGGTGCGTTTGATGCTTTGCGTCAGATGAAGGTCCTTATCAACAAGGAAGTGAAGCGAAAACAACTGGGGAATAATATCAAACTGGGCGCGGGCGGTATTCGTGAAATCGAATTCATTGGCCAGACGTTCCAGATGATTCGTGGCGGGCGGGAACCGGACTTGCAGACAACCAGCACCCGGCAATTACTGAATCGCTTAACCAGTGCAGGTCACTTGCCAGCGTATGTTCGTGATGAACTGCTTGAGGCTTATCAATTTTTGCGTAATACAGAGCATCGCCTTCAATATCTGGCTGATGAGCAGACCCATGACCTGCCCGATGAACCAACTCATCAATGTCAGCTGGCCTATGCCATGGGCTTTGATGACTGGTCGGCATTTGCTTCACAGTTGGAGCGGCATCGTCAGCAGGTTCAAAGCCATTTTGCCCAGGTCTTCGAGTCACCACAGACCGACGTCCATGAGAACGACAACGTTCTCGTCAGTGTCTGGCAGGGTAGCGTCGACGAGGCAGAGGCACAGCAGATACTGGCTGACAGTGGTTATGACGATGCGGCCGAGGCAGTCAGAAGACTGCTGACACTCAAGGAAAGCCATAGCTACCGGTCACAATTAACTGGTGGCCGCGTGTGGATGGAACAGCTGATGCCATTGGTATTGGCGGCCGTGGCAGCGACTCAAAACCCGAGCAGAACACTGGGCCGGATACTGGACCTGTTGGAAACCGTCGCCCGGCGGAGTGCCTATCTTGCCTTGCTAGTGGAAAATCCCATGGCCCTGTCCCAACTGGTCAAGCTGTGTGAGGCGAGTCCCTGGATTGCTGAATATCTCAACAGTTACCCGGCCCTGCTTGATGAATTACTCGATCCACGAAATCTATATCAACCGCTGGACAAAGGTGAGCTTGAGCAGGCACTTGACCGACTGTTGGGGCATGTATCGGCCGAGGATCTGGAACAGCAAATGGAAGCATTGCGCCGGTTCAAACAGGTCAACATTCTACGCGTGGCCGCGGCGGATGTGACGGCCAGCACGCCGCTCATGGTGGTCAGCGACCATCTGACCTGGATTGCCGAAGTGGTGCTGGCGCGCGTATTACGGATAGCCTGGCAGCATATGAGTTCGCGTCACGGGTCGCCCGAATGTCGTATCGGCAACAAGCCATGTGACTCCGGGTTTAGTATGGTCGCCTACGGCAAGCTGGGCGGTATTGAACTGGGCTATGGCTCTGATCTGGACCTGGTCTTCATTCATGCCGGTGATGAGGATGCACGCACCCATGGTCACAGCCCGCTCGAGGCGGGCGTCTGGTTTGCCCGTCTTGCTCAGCGTATTATTCATATTCTGAATACGCCAACACCGTCAGGCGTGCTCTACGAAGTTGATACGCGGCTGCGACCCAGCGGGGCGTCAGGCTTGCTGGTCAGTAGTCTGTCAGCATTTCAAGACTACCAGCTCAAGGAGGCCTGGACATGGGAACATCAGGCACTGGTGCGTGCCCGTGTGGTCGCCGGGGATCCGTTACTAGAACAAGCGTTTAATAAGCTTCGCCAGAAAGTACTGACCAGAGATCGCGATCCCGTTGTGCTCCGGCAGGAGATTCGTGACATGCGCGCACGCATGCGTCAGGAGCTGGCCAGCCATCAGTCTGGAATATTCGACCTTAAACAAGGGCTTGGCGGTATCGCTGACATTGAATTTATGGTTCAATATGGCGTTTTACTGGGCGCGAGCAAACATCCGCAATTACTCGGGTGGACAGATAATATTCGTCTGCTTGAGACACTGGCAAACACGGGATATCTCAGCAATGATGATGCAGACTTGTTAAGTGATGCTTATCGCACTTACCGGGCAGCGGCGCACCGGATGACCTTGCAAGAGGAACCTGCCCATGTTGATGAGGACATGTACCAGGATGAACGGGTGGCCGTCAGCAGGATCTGGCATAAGCTGATGGAACAAGATGAACCGAAGCATATCAGGAGAATATAGAATGACCTTTGATGACCGTGATGGCGTCATCTGGATGGACGGGGCCATGGTGCCCTGGCGAGAAGCCAGGATCCATGTGCTGACGCATACTTTGCATTATGGCATGGGTGTCTTCGAGGGCGTGCGCGCCTACAAGACTGACAAGGGCACGGCCATTTTTCGTTTGCAGGAACACACAGACCGCCTGTTTCGGTCAGCACATATCCTCAATATGCCCATGCCGTATGACAAGGACACGATTAATGAAGCGACCCGGGGCGCGGTACGTGAAAACAAGCTTGAGTCGGGTTATATCCGGCCGATGTGCTTTTATGGATCAGAAGGCATGGGTTTGCGTGCAGACAACCTGAAGGTGCACACCAGTATTGCCGCCTGGTCATGGGGCTCGTATCTGGGTGCTGACAATATGGAGAAGGGAATACGTGTGAAGACGTCTTCTTTCACCCGGCATCATGTGAACATTTCCATGTGCAAGGCAAAGGCCACTGGTCATTACATCAACTCCATGATGGCCTTGCAGGAGGCATTGTCCTGTGGATGTGATGAGGCCCTGTTGCTGGATAATGAAGGCTATGTTGCTGAGGGTAGCGGTGAAAATATTTTTATTGTCCGCGACGGTGTTTTGTACACACCGGAATTGACCTCTGCACTGGAAGGCATCACGAGAGATACCATCTTTACATTCGCCAGTGAAGCCGGTATTGAGGTGAAAGAAAAACGTATTACACGTGATGAAGTGTATGTTGCCGATGAAGTCTTTTTTACGGGCACCGCGGCCGAAGTTACCCCGGTACGCGAACTCGACGGACGCAGTATCGGCACGGGCACTCGCGGGCCAATCACTGAAAAATTACAAAGCATGTACTTCGATCAGGTTCACGGCCGGCGTGCTGAACATGCTGGCTGGCTGACCTTGATATAGATCATGACTGAATATAAAAATACATCAGCAACGACAAAAGTGACGCCAAATGCACAACGGCGCTACGAAGTTTCACGCGATGACCTGCCTGTGCATTGCCCCATGGATAACATGCGCTTGTGGGATTCACATCCACGTGTGTATTTGCCCATTGAAGAAACCGGACAGGCGATGTGTCCGTATTGTGGCGCTGAGTACACGTTGAAGGACTATTGAAGAACGATAACAGGATCCACATACTCGTTATCGGCCCTTCCTGGGTCGGTGATATGGTCATGGCGCAGAGCCTGTTCAAAACGCTCAAGCAACAACATCCGGGTGCGGCGATTGATGTGATAGCACCTGCCTGGAGTGAGGCACTGCTGGCGCGGATGCCGGAGGTAAACAGATCAATTACACTGCCGGTGGGTCATGGACAGTTTAAACCGGGCGTGCGTTACCGGCTTGCTCGCTCGCTGCGGGCGAATAATTATCAGCAAGCCATTGTCTTGCCCAATTCATTCAAGTCGGCACTCATTCCGTTCTGGGCACACATCCCGAAACGAACCGGTTATACCGGTGAACTGCGTTGGGGATTGCTTAATGATCGGCGTCGACTGGATAAAACAGCTCTACCCATGATGGTACAACGATTTGTTGCTTTAGGGCTACCTGCTGATGTACCGCTGGCTGATGTATTATCACCAGCGCTGATAGTTTCAGGCGACAATGTGGAAGCAGCACTGACACGTCATGATTTACAGCGACCGGATAGTCCGGTTCTGGCGATATGCCCCGGTGCGGAATATGGTCCGGCCAAGCGCTGGCCAGTACACTATTTTGCTGAGGTGGCGCGAAACAGAAGAGCGGCCGGTTGGCAGGTCTGGTTATTCGGTTCGCAAAATGATGTCCCGATCACACAGGAGATAGCCCGTTTACTTGAAGGTCAATGTGTTGACCTTGCCGGTCAAACCACCCTGGCCGATGCCATTGATCTGATGTCGCTGGCAGAACGGGTTGTCACCAATGATTCTGGACTAATGCATATCGCTGCCAGTCTTGACCGAAAACTGATTGCACTTTATGGATCATCCGATCCCGGATTTACACCGCCTCTCAATAAACAGGCCACTGTTCTATCATTGGGCCTTGATTGCAGTCCGTGTTTCAAGCGCGATTGCCCTCTCGGCCATATGAAATGTTTACGCGATTTGACTTCCGATAAAGTGATTGCTGTGTTCGATGGCTGACATGAATGTTCTGATTGTAAAAATATCTTCACTGGGTGATGTGCTGCATACCTTGCCGGCGGTCAGTGATGCGGTTAGTGCGAATAATAATCTACGTTTTGACTGGGTCGTGGAAGAAGGCTTTGCCGAAATTCCTGCCTGGCATCCGGCAGTCAAAACAGTTATCCCGGTAGCTATGCGCAGCTGGCGCAAACATCCGGTCAAAACCGTTTTCTCCGGGGAGTGGCGCCGATTTCGCCAGCAATTGAAAGCGACTGACTACGATGTTGTCATCGACGCCCAGGGTTTGATTAAAAGCAGCATCATTACCCGGATGGCACGTGGGCTGCGCTGCGGCCTCGACCGCCACAGCGCACGCGAGCCGTTGTCTGCATTCGCTTACCAAAAAAGAATGACCGTTCCCTGGGGACAGCACGCAATTCTGCGAGTGCGTCAGTTATTCGCAAAAGCGCTGGATTATTCTTTTGATGAAAACAACCTTGATTATGGAATCGCTGGTTATTTTGATCATAGTAAAAGCGAGGATCCCTACGTCGTGTTTCTGCATGGAACCACCTGGGCGACGAAGTTATGGCCACAAACCTGCTGGATTGAGCTGGCCGGAATCGCCAATGACGCCGGTTATTCAGTACACTTGCCCTGGGGCAATATGGAAGAACACAAGCGGGCAGAGGTAATTGCCGCTGGCTGCGAGCGGGCGGTTGTTCTGCCTGCCATGTCACTGGCTGGCATGGCGGAGGAGCTGGCCGGTGCAGCGCGAGTGGTCGCTGCCGATTCCGGTCCGGGCCATCTGGCGGCGGCACTGGAGATCCCGACGGTGTCGATATATGGTGCCACAGACGAGCAACTGACAGGAACCTGCGGTGTCAATCAGGCCCATCTGTCCGCCAACTTTGAATGTGCGCCCTGTCTGAATCGGGTCTGCACTTATTCAGGCAGTGCTGAAGTTCATCCTGCCTGTTACTCGACAGTGACACCGTCCGATGTATGGAACGGATTTGATACACTTATAAATTATTGAAATAGTACAGTACTGTTTACCAAGGACACTTATTACATGAAAGAGACCATTCTGGTTACTGGTGGTGCCGGTTATATCGGTTCGCATACCTGTCGGCAATTAACGGATGCAGGTTATGCGATTGTGGTGCTGGATAATTTCTATTCAGGTCATCGCTGGGCGATACCTGAAAACGCCACGCTGGTTGAAGGTAATATTGGCGATGCAAAACTGGTGCGTGAAACCATACGCCAGCATGGTATCGAGTCGGTCGTCCATTTTGCGGCGCACATCGAGGTGGCGGAATCTGTCGAGAATCCACTCAAGTATTATCACAACAACATTGTCGCCTCTCACCACCTGATACGCACTTGTGCTGATGAAGGCATTAAAAAGTTTATCTATTCATCAACAGCCGCCGTTTATGGAACACCGGAAGAATGTCCCATTGATGAGGACGTCGCTGAAGCACCAATCAATCCATATGGCCGTACAAAGCTGGCAACAGAATGGATGTTACGCGATACCGCCGAGGTCAATGATCTTCGTTATGTTGCGTTGCGATATTTTAATGCGGCAGGGTCAAGAGTGGATACCACCCTGGGACAGGCGACGCCCAATGCAACCCATCTGATTAAAGTGGCATGCCAGGTAGCGTGCGGATTGCGTGACAGCGTGACAATCTTTGGTACTGATTATCCAACCGGGGATGGCACTTGCATACGTGACTATATTCATGTGGATGACCTCGCCAGTGCCCATATCGCTGCACTGGCTTATCTCGACAGCGGGGGTGAGTCACAGATTTTTAATTGTGGTAACGGAGCAGGTTACAGTGTCAGGCAAGTGCTGGATTCAGTGAACAAGGTCAATGGAAAAGACATTAACATTATCGAAGGTCCACGAAGGGAGGGTGACCCTGCCGAGCTGGTCGCAAAAACCGAGCGCATAAGAAAGGTACTCGATTGGACACCACAGTATGATGATCTGGATGTGATATGCGAATCAGCACTTAACTGGGAAAGAAAATACATGGCGATGGAAAAGTGATTAGGCTTTTGCATGGTTTGGCGTATGCTCAGGTACATATTCCGGCAACTATTCTGAAATAACAGATTGAAGACATCATTGTGAAACTGGCTTTCACTCTTTTCAAATATTTTCCCTACGGCGGTTTGCAGCGCGACTTTATGCGGATAGCAACCATTTGCCGCGATCATGGCCATTCTGTGGATGTTTTTACGCTGGAGTGGAACGGACCGAAGCCTGATGGTTTTAACATCAATATTATTTGTCCAAAACGTTTAACCAATCATGGCAAGTACAAGGCTTTTGTTAAGTCGATTACCCCGAGGCTACGGAATGAAAACTATGATGCGGTCATCGGGTTTAACAAGATGCCCGGACTGGATTATTATTTTGCCGCAGATCCCTGTTACGAGGCGCGCGTCAGACAATTGCGCGGAAGGCTGTATCGTATGAGCGGACGTTACCGGCATTTTGCTGTCTATGAAAACGCTGTGTTTGGACTTCAATCCCGGACAAGGATTCTTATTTTGTCAGAAGCGGAGAAGCCGAATTTTATAGAATATTATAAAACCCCCGATACGCGTTTTTACCTGTTACCACCCGGCATATCCCGTGACCGAATGGCAGGGGATGATCGCATGGAAGTGAGAACAGGATTCAGACAGGCGCATGGATTGTCTGACGAACAGAAATTGATACTGATGATAGGCTCAGGATTCAGGACCAAAGGCCTTGATCGTGCACTTGTGGCGCTTGCTGCATTGCCGGATGATTTGCTCTCCAGAGCGCAATTATATGTGATAGGTCAGGACAACCCTGATCCTTTTCTTCGGCAGGCGAAACAGTTGGGCGTCGCATCGTGCCTGAAGATATTTTCGGGGCGTGATGATATTCCGGATTATTTGGCCGGCGCAGACTTGTTGATTCATCCTGCCTACAGTGAAAATACCGGTACAGTCTTGCTGGAAGCACTGGCCGCAGGCCTGCCGGTACTGACCACCGATGTTTGCGGTTATGCTTTTCATGTAAAACAAGCAAACGGTGGTAGAGTGTTACCTTCTCCTTTTCGACAGAATGTGCTTAACCGGACATTGGAAGAAATGCTTCAGTCATTACAGCAAGAACAATGGTCAGGTAATGGAATCAACTATGCGCGAAAAACAGATTTATACAGCATGCCCGAAGTTGCTGTCGACATCATTGAACGCGTTCATCGTGAGAGGCCCAGGTGATATACATTTGCCCTCAATACTATGACATGTTTTCAGGCGATCACATCTTTGATGAGCTGATGTCTATTAAGGGCAAGGTGTATCGTGATCAAAATGGACGCAAGACCTTGCGGTTCGAACGCAATAATCAGAGTTTTTTTATCAAAGTTCATACCGGCGTCGGCTGGCGTGAAATCATCAAAAATCTTGTCCAGTTCAGATTACCGGTACTGGGCGCCGGCAATGAATGGCGTGCCATCAGACGGCTTGATGAACTGGGCATCGATACCATGAAACTGGTGGCCTACGGCAGTCGCGGTATTAATCCAGCGCAGCTACAGTCATTCGTTATCACCGAAGATTTAGGTGATGCTGAGAGCCTGGAGGATTTTTGCCGAGACTGGCCAAAGTCACCACCACCGGTTACCTTGAAGCGGCAATTACTTGATAAGGTTGCCCTGACCGCCAGACAACTACATGAGAATGGTATCAATCATCGGGATCTTTATATTTGTCATTTTCTGCTGAATGTCACTGAGAGCGCCAGGTGGCAGGAGGGCAGTATGGATCCTGATATGTTAAAATTGTATCTGATTGATTTACATCGCGTACAATGTCGCGATCAAACACCTCGGCGCTGGAAAATCAAGGATGTCGCAGGCCTTTATTTTTCCAGCATGGATATTGGGTTAAGCAAACGTGACTTATTCAGATTCATGAAAATATACAGGAACAAATCACTCAGACAGACCCTGCATGATGATGCCGCCTTCTGGAATGGCGTCAATGACCGTGCGATGAGGTGGTATGTATCAGCCTTTGAACGACAGCCTGCAATCGTATTGCCTGAGGCCTGAGTAGAAAGCACGGTGAGCCAGATGACAGATATTGAAACACCACGCCCTGAATATGAATTTTCAGAAAAATATGATCCGGCGCATGCCCGGAAATATTTTTATAAACACAATACCGGTTTCTGGCGCAGATTGTCCAACTGGCGCGAAAACGCAATGGCGAGGAAAGCATTGAGGCTTGCCGGTAACCCGAAATCCGTTCTGGACTTGCCTTGCGGTACCGGACGCTTTTGGGAAATGCTTGCCGAGGATAAAGAAAGAAAACTCTATGTTGCCGATAACAGTGAGGCCATGCTGGAAACCGGCCTGAGACTACGTCCTGCTGATATAGTTAAACGTATCGAAGGTTTTCAGTGTTCGGCCTTTGATATTCCGAAACAGGACAAGTTCGTGGAAAGTGTCTTCTGTATGCGTTTCCTGCATCACATAGGCGATAGCAATGACCGTCAGGCTATTTTGCGGGAATTCCGGCGTATTGCTTCTGACACTGTGGTTCTTTCACTTTGGGTAGATGGTAATTACAAGGCGCGCCGCCGCTTGCCAGCAGAACAACAGAGTAGTAAACGATACCAGAACCGTTTTGTGGTTCCACGCCAGCAGATAGAAAATGATATAGCAGAAGCCGGACTGGAGGTGATCGCCCATGTTGATTTTCTGAAATATTATGCCATGTGGCGGACGTATGTGTGCCGGGTGGTTGAGCAGCGCTGACAAGATGTTCCAGGAATCCGGGTTTGATGCATGCCTGCATCAGTCGCAGGAAATCAATGAACGTGATAAACCGCCAGAATAGAAATAGCAATAGAAACAGAAACAATCAACACAATACGCCCCATGAAAGAGTACCTTCCACAACAATGGCAGATCATCCTTGATCATAACGGGCTTGGGAGTTTTGACGAGCTGTGGGCACTGGACGCAGGCTGGTTTGAGCAGCCTAATCAACGCCGGGGCGGATGGAGTGGAGTGTCCCGATTTGAAGCCAGCCTGCCGGAAGGCGGAAAAACCGGTCTCTTTATCAAACGCCAGCAGAATCACAAGACCCGCACACTGTCGCACCCGTTCGGTATGCCTACTTTTGCCCGGGAAATGGCCAATATTTTGCGGTTCAGGAAGCATGACATTCCTACACTCACCCCTGTTTATTACGCTTGCCGCATTCAGGATAATAACTGTCAGGCAATTTTGATTACTGAAGAGCTCACCGGTTATATTTCTCTTGAAGATCTGGTCCAGGGCTGGGAAGGACAGGTGTCCCCCAACAGACAAGAACAGTTGCAAGTGATTTATACGATCGCCGATACAGTACGCCGCATGCATGACCAACATTTTCAACATAACTGTTTTTATCCAAAGCATATTTTTCTTGAATTTGATGACGAATCAGTGATCGATATCAGGATCATTGATCTTGAAAAATTAAAATGGCGGCCCTTCGTAAAGGCATGCGCCTTGCGCGATTTGTATACCCTGAATTGTCATTCACAAGTATGGAGCCGTACTGACCGGCTCAGGTTTCTTCTGGCCTATCTCCAGAGTGATCGACTAACGCCATATGCAAAAACACTCTGGAAGAAGATAGTCGAGCATGCAATAGAAAAAGGCCGGGTCACTATTCAATCTACCAAGGCAGTACTCTGAGTTGGATACCATGGTTGAGATCAGTCTGTCTGACATCAATTATGATGTTGCATTGCCGTTTGCAATTACCCTGACTGAAGGGACAGATGATGATACGCAGATAAAGTGTGTTGAATTGATACGCCTTATTCCCGGAAGGCGTGCTGTCTTCCGGGCCGAATGGAAAAACACGGATGTATTCGTCAAGATCTTTCTGGACAAGAACCGGGCTGCAAATGATATGGACAAAGAAAGAGCTGGCGTAAAGGCCCTCAAGGACCGATCTATCACAGCCCCCGCACTACTTTATTCAGGACGACTATACACTGATGGCGCCTGTATTCTTGTATATGAAAGCATTGATCATGCGGTCAACGCACGTGATGCCTGGCAAGAAGCGACAACCCGGGGTAAGTCTTCATTACTCACGGAATTCATGGGTCTGTTGGCGCAACACCACGAAGCCGGACTGTCACAGCAGGACATGCATTTGAGCAATTTCATTATTGCAGATGACAAACTCTATACCCTGGATGCAGCCGATATTAAAATCAGCTCATCAGCACTGGATGTTCGCGATTCGATCAAGAACCTTGCAATGTTTTTTTCCCTGTTACACAAGGCTTATAACACACTGATTATAAAGGCATATAATGAGTATTCCACTTTGCGCAAGTGGCAGCATCCGCAAGACCATGTTCAGGTGTTGCAGAAGAAGATTGAAAATCTACGTCAGTACAAGAAAAAGAAATATCTGAAGAAGATTTTCCGTGAATGCAGTGAATTCGTATGCAATAAATCATTCAGGAAGTATATTGTGTATGATCGACGTTATGATACCGAGCAATTCAGGAAAAATATTAACAATCCAGACCACTGTTTTGACGAAGGTGATCGCAACATCATTAAACGTGGGAACACATGTACTATTGCTACCTGCGTCATCGATCACAATACCTTTGTTATCAAACGGTATAACATAAAAAATGTTATGCATGCTTGTAAACGTGCATTCAGAAAGACACGCGCAATGAACTCATGGCTCAATGCACATCGGTTGATTATTGATGATATTCATAGTGCTCGACCAGTTGCCTTGATCGAGAACCGTTTTGGACCCTTGCGCGGGAAAGCCTGGTTTATCATGCGGCATGTCAATGGTATGAGCTGTGTTGATTATTTTGCGTCAGACACTATTCAAATGGACGACAAGAAAATAATGGCCAACAGAATAGCAGAGCTATTCGAGAAACTGGCTATGCACCGTCTTGGTCATGGTGACATGAAGGCAACCAATATCATTATCAAGAATGGTCAGCCTGTGCTGCTTGATCTTGATGCCATGCGTGAACATAAATCAGATGCCTCACTTAAAAGAGCAATCACTAAAGACGTTCAGCGGTTTCTTGAGAACTGGGAGGGATCGGATCCTATGTCAAAAATATTTCGATTCAGTCTCGATAAGCTAATCAGAAACATGCAACTGCCTGTTGCATAGTCACATATCATAAGATGATCATACTCGGTTTATCTGGTGCTGTTTTTCATGACCCGTCTGCAGCCTTGTTTATTGACGGCAAGCTGGTTGCGGCGGTTGAAGAAGAGCGCTTCACCCGGGACAAACATGCCAAGGGCAGGTTCCCGCATGAGTCTACCCGGTTTTGTCTGGAACAGGCAGGGATAAAACCATCTGACGTTGATGTTGTTGCGTTTCCTTATGCGAAAATCGATTTATTCAACAAGGCGCGCTGGCACTATGCTCTGCGTCACTGGTATGCGCCCGACCGGGCATTGACCGCCCTCTTTAATGGTAACCGTCGATACCGGCGTAATATCAGACAAGCGATGCGCCTGTTGGATGATACCGGCATTGACTCAAAGCGAGTGCGCTTTGTTCCGGTAGAACATCATCTGGCCCATGCCAGCAGCGCATATCACCTGAGCGGATTCAAGGAAAAAACGGCCATTGTCACCATTGATGGTAAAGGCGAGTACACCACCACCATGTTCGCTTATGGCGAACGCGGCAGGATCCACAAGATAAAAGAATTCCATGATCCCGATTCACTGGGGGGCTTGTACGGCGCACTGACTGAATACCTTGGTTTTGACATGCTGGATGGCGAGTTCAAGGTCATGGGCATGGCACCTTATGGCGACCCGAACCGGTTTGACTTGTCCAGGCTTATCAAATATGACAATTGTTCTTACAAGGTCAATACAAAACTGACCAATGTCATTGGCATGCGCCGTTACAAGGAAAACGACAAAGGCTATTTCTTCAGTCCGCAACTGGTAAAATGGCTGGGTCCCAAACGGCACGGCGATGCGATTGATGATCCTTATATTGATTATGCTGCCAGCATTCAACAACTGCTTGAAAAAGTCGCGATTGGGCTGATTGACCATTATCTGGGTGACATTATCAAGGAAACGGGCAAGATTTGTTTTGCCGGTGGGGTTGCACTCAATGTCAAATTGAATCAACGCATCATCGATATGCCTCATGTTAAAGAACTGTTCGTGCAACCGGCTGCCAGTGATGCCGGTACTGCTATCGGCGCCGCTACCTATGTGGCAATGCAGGAAGGTGAATCTGTTGAAAAGATGGAACATGTTTATCTGGGGCCGTCCTATACGACACAACAGTGTATGGATGCCTGCCGGGCCCATGAACATAATCCTGCGTGGGAACTGCTGGAAGATGTGCCGGCGCGCGCGGCCGACATCATTGCCAACGGCAATCCAGTGGCCTGGTTTCAGGGGCGCATGGAATTTGGTCCACGTGCACTGGGCAACCGCAGTATCCTGGGTGACCCCGGTCACAAAGGGGTGGCTGACCGAATCAATAAGAAGATTAAATACAGGGAACGTTGGCGCCCGTTTTGTCCGAGCATGCTGGACCGGGTTGCCACTGACATCCTGCAGACGGACCATCCGTCACCATATATGACCTTCACCTTTGATGTGGCCGACAAGTGGAAGTCACACATTCCCGAAGTTGTGCATGAAGACGGCACAGCCCGCGCCCAGGTTGTGACACGCGATACCAATCCCCGTTATTATCAACTGATTGAAGAACTGGAAAAGCGGACAGGCAATGCTGTGATCCTGAATACATCACTTAACCGGCGCGGTGAGCCCATGGTGTGCAGCCCGACCGATGCGTTGAACATGTTTTATGGTTCTGATCTCGAATATCTGATCATGGAAGATATATTGGTTACGAAAGAGGACATGCATGGGTGACATCAATCAGCTGGATTTCATAAGTACTCACAGGAAACAATGCCAGGGTTCCTTTCTGGAAGTCGGCTCCCATGATTATGGCTCAACCCAGAACATTCGTCGTATCTTTGCCGGAGATGATTATGCTGGTGAAGATTATATTGGTATAGACATAAACGATGGGGCTAATGTGGATTTGGTTCTGGATCTTACACAGTCTTTCGAAAAAATTGACAAGGCGCTTGGTGGCCGCCGTTTCAGGACAATTTTCTGTTTAAGTGTACTGGAACACTGTGATCAGCCTTTCGTAATGGCGGAGCATATGAGCCAACTGCTGGCGCCCGGTGGCCGGATTTTCATATCAGTTCCTTTTGCCTGGAAGTTTCATGGATATCCTTCGGATTACTGGCGTTTTACCCATGAGGGCGTCAAGAAGCTGTTTCCTGACCTTGTTTTCAATAATGCATCGGATAACATGTCAACATCGCGTCGCCATGAACGACGGGAATTGAATGAGGACATCGGCATCATAGCCATCAGTAGTCACTGGCATCGAAAATTGGGGCATCCTGCGCGTGCTATCAGTGTGATGCTATTGCGTCTGTTAACCAGGGTGGGCGTGCTGCGCTGGTTAGTGGGGTACCGTTATGTGATGGCACCTACCATGATCAACATGGTTGGCATTAAACCAGAGAAATAAAGCATCAAACCAGGTTATTTGTCGTCGTCTCGACAGGATCCAACCGGTGGGATATAAGGACTGAGGGCGGCATGACACTTACCTGGTGTCCGTCCATAAACCCCGTTTTTTCCATATGATTAGGTTGTGGGGTGGGCACTACTTAAGCCAAAAACACTGTCATTCCGGGCGAAACGAAGTGGAGACCCGGAATCCAGGAGGCATGAACTGGCAGCATGGGTGACATCAGACATGGATTTATACCGGCCCCTATCGAGACGGATACAGATTATTAATACTGGTCAGCAATGCTTTTGCTGTATTGTCTTCTGAATAATTTTCTATCACTCTTTTTCGACCGGTTTCACCCAGTCTTTTGCGCAGCGAGGGATCCTCAACAAGCCTCTGGATATAATTTATCCATTCCTGTTCAGTGGTTGCAAGGTAGCCGGTTTCATCATGGATAACGACATCCTTATTGATGCCGGCCGGCGAGGCGACGACTGGCAGACCGGCCGCCATATATTGCAGAACCTTCAGGGCACACTTGCCACGTGTCCAGGGATTCTCTGACATGGGAGCAATTCCGACATGGGAATTGGCCAGTTCCGTAGCTTCGCTTGCTTCGCTCCATTGAACGGGTAATGTTTTGAGATGATTCGTCTCCAGGTCAAAGTTGGCAATGATCTTGAGTCGTATTTGCGGGCGTTGTTTTGCTACTGATTCCAGTGCAGGCAGCGCGTCTGTCAGATATTTTCGGGTGGATTTGCTACCGATCCATACCAGATCAATAGAATCATCAGGTTTGCGCGCATCGATACGGTATTTTTCCGTGTTGACAGAGGTGGGCAGGATGCTGACTCTGGGGTTGAATGCAAGGGCAGCACTTGCAAGATAATGGTTGCCTGCCCAGACCTGATCACATATTTTCATCATGCGCCTGAAACGTTTCATGCGCAGACTGGATGCTTGTCCGTTACTACGTAAAAATATGGCATCGTCGAAATCGAATACCAGAATTCCGGCAGATCGTCGCAACAGATAGATAAAAAAAGGAGAGAATGTTTTGCGTAAAATAACGACGACATCGGCTTTTGCCGCCCGTTGTAATATCTGCATGCGCCGCACAAAACTTTTATCCGCTGCTATATGCACGGGGTTCCAGCCGGTAGCTTGCAGGTAAGGAAAATAGGTCAGGGCACGGTAACGAGTGGAAGCGGATGTCTCGCTTTTGGAGATAAACAGTATCGTTCGCTGGTTCATGGTTTCCGATAAATCATAAACAACTCATCTTTACGGCCCGTCACTTTCGCCAGTGGCACATACAGTTTCGCCAGCAGGCGCAGTAACTTGCGTTTTCGAAAATGTTTTCCACGGTTACCGAATATATAATCGAGGCTGTTGAGAACCAGCTTGGGGTGGGTGTCAGCACCCGTCTTCACTGGCTGGAGGCCGTGTCTGGCTGCCAGCATATTCAGGTTTTTTTCCGAGAACAGGATGAGATGCCTGGGAACATCGTTGGCATACCAGTAATGCCTGAAAATAGCACGGCCCAGGGATTCGCTGTTAGGGGTGCGCACATGTAAACGACCACCGGGTTTCAGAATGTGTGTGATATCAGCGACAAAGCCGTCTGGATCAGGAACATGTTCGATAACATGCCGGATAGTAATCAGATCGAAAAAATTACTTTCAAGATTGGCATTTTCGAGGGCGCCATGGAAGACATTGAGTTGATGATCGCGGCAAATCTTTACGGCTGTTTCATTGAACTCCACTCCTTGTACATGCCAGCCCAGCGCCTTCATCCGCAGAAGGAAACGGCCATTGGCACAGCCAATATCGAGAAGTTGACCGCCGTTTTCATAAGGCAGGCAGTTGCGATACTTGAATATGGAAACCACAGGCGCCAGTAGTTTAAACAGCTTAGGGGCGGAAAGATGGGAATAGCCGTAAACGGTATTAAGCACGGCCCGTTCCATGGCACCCCTGGGTTTCAGTTTTATGTGTTTATCATAAACTGTGTAGTGGTCCGGATAGAACCCTGCGATCTCATCAGGCCCGGGTATCGGAACCTGATAAACGGCGTCACAGGATTGGCATTGGTGATATTCATACATTGTCTGTCCAGCAAACATCAGGTCCCGACTGCGAAAATTATAGTGGCCTGTATTCCCGCAAAGGGGACATGTACTGATGTCTGCCTGTGTCATAATAAACCCGTTAATGGAATTAACTGTTCATTGTATCATCAGCCC
>Ga0114931_10004122_pt1 | contig 18168 bp, 12 predicted proteins | sample 2SBtaG_FD_89579 | JGI IMG/M metagenome (GOLD analysis project Ga0114931, IMG submission 89579) | Deep subsurface microbial communities from Kolumbo volcano to uncover new lineages of life (NeLLi) - 2SBTROV14_V59a metaG | ecosystem: Environmental > Aquatic > Marine > Volcanic | place: Kolumbo...
GATACCAAACGGCACGTCCTCGCAGACCCAGATATCGCAGCGGTAATTCCATAACTTTTTCTGGAAATCTTTTGCTGTCGTGGTTTCTCTGACGTGCCTGCAGGTGAAAGCATCTTCGCGAAGCTTTGTGAACAAATAGCGGACCCGTCCGGGACGATAACGTTTCAGCCCAGGTAATCCCGCAAGTTGCAAAAGGTCTTCTTTGTTTTGAGATTGTTGCGAAACTAAAAAATTCACCGGAGATTCGCCGCGACGAAAAGCCTCCCGGTCGATCTCGAATGTTCGGCGGGACTTTTCATTTTGGTTCGTTTGCAAGAGTTCGATGGTTTGGATGATCCTACCTTCAAAGTTGTGGGTTCCTTGATCTCGTAATTCGACTGTCAGCGGTTCTCCGTCGTCGTCAACGCCTTCGAATCGAATCCAGCTTTTTTTCTCGTCTGTCGAATTCGGCAGAGTGCGAAACCATGTTGTCATCGGTGGATCGAACGGTAAGGGTTTCCCAGAAGAATGAACCACCCATCCTTGTCTTTCCGCTAATCGATAAATCCAGGGATGCTCCCACGGATGCCAAACCGACGAGACAGAAGTGATGAGAGAACCCAATAAGAGTAAACAGGCGACGCTGCTTTTCTTTCGGGATTGTGAAAAAGAATCCAGCACAGGAATCATCGAGATCAACCAGAAGGGAATTAACCAGAACGTCCAGCGCAATCCGACGGTCTTTCCGCCGTAGTTGTAGTTTTGCGTCCGTGAAAGATAAAAACCGAGGAGTAAAATCGTCAAACCAAGCCCTGTCCATAGAAGAAAACGCAGCGGGAACTCTGTTTTCTTTCTCACACCGAACCAGCCAACCAGCGACAACAGAAAAACCGGTGTGAGGGAATAGATTCCGTGATGCCCTACGGTGCAATTGAAAAAGTAAGACCAGGGTGATTCTTCGTTGGCATCGATGCCTGAGGGATTCTTCCAATAGCTGGGAATTCCTTTGTAGATGTAGCGATATTTTTCAGTTCCGTAGAACGCATAAAACGGTCGCAAACCTCCGGTGCAATCGTAATTCAACCAGAAAAACGCACCCAGTGGAACCAATGCAGCCGGAACGAAAAAAAGGAGCGTCTTTTTAACATTTTCTTTGAGTAACCACAGAAATGCGAGAATGCCAAATGGGGCTGCGGGGATTTCGTTCGTACACAACAACGCTGCGAACAAACCCACGAGAAAATACCACCACGCGCTGGAACTCTTCTCGACTTTGATTTTTACAATCGCATAAATCGCGATTGTCAGACAAACTGCTGCGGGTAGGTGATTATTCAGCACGGTTTGAAACGTTGTCAGAAATGTGCCGAACCCGAACGTGATTAATAAGAACACCAAGGTGAATCGAGATTTCGCATGTCGTTCGACAAGGAGTCCCAGGAGCAACATTGCGACGAGCATCGGGATCAGATTCACAAACAACAAGATCGTCCGGGTGACGCTCTGTGTATTGTCCAGCAGATTCCAGCCGGTGGTTCCTTTCACGATTCGATAAACGATAGAAACCAACCAAGGCAATAATGGCGGTTTGGAGGAATAGAAGTGATCTTCGTGTCGGACTTTGTCGATGGTGTCCCAACCCGGCTGCGTGATAATTTCGTCGATTTTCCAGGTATCACGTTCTGCCAGCGACCAAACCGTCGCCCAGCGGGAACGGTCATTGGCACTTTGTAGCGAGTCGGTTGTGAGGATGGCCGCCAAGCCGAAGATCGCTGCGAGAAGAATGGGTATCAGCAGATATCTTGTCGAATGATTCTTCATGGAATTCCAGCAACCAGGTCAGACACAGGGTTTGGCACTCAGTTTTCGATCAAGTCTTTCAGCTTAAAGTGATGCTTGCCCAATTTTCCGCCGTAATTTCCTGCGGTAACCTGAAGAATGCCATCGCATCCGCAAATGGTGTGAAGAGCGGTTTTCATAGCCTCACCCACTGCCTCGAACGACAAACCGTCGATCACGATTTCATAGACAGCGTTGACACCGTGGGGAAGTTCACTGTCGGGTTGAGCTTTGAGAGTGGGGCAAAAGGCGTGGTTCGTACTGGCGATGAGCTTTGGGTATTTCGAGCCGACTTTGCTTCCGCTACGAACGATTCCACCGGGAAATGGCAAAATGACATCGGGCAGGGATTCTGTACTGGCGACCGCTTTTTCTGTTGCCAGAAGAGCGGCTTGTTGACTCTCTCCGCAGATTAATAAGTTTCCACCAGCAACTCCCTTTTGGGTTCCCAGTGAATCTTCGCAGAGAAATTCTCCGTCCATCACCGGGATTCGCCAGTATCTTCGCTCCCCGATTTTTTTCGAAAGTTGGTGTCCGTCTCCGAAATACCTCAGACGATCTCCCAAGGGGATGCGCTTCTCGGGGAGTCCCTCGGGAAGTCCATCGTAACAAGCGGTGGTCGGGCACGTTAAAATACACTGACCGACACGATTCCCCACCGCTTCTTCCAGTTTCTCCCGTTGAAACGCGAAAGCGAGAATAGCGATTCCCGGACGACCGTCCGGCGTTTCCCGGGTCGATAGCCGCTGTGCGATTCCCGCTTCCAAATCGCAGGCAATCACGCTAGTGGCATATCCGCAGAAGACCTTCGCTGCTTCTTCGACCCACCGCTCGTTGATAGCAGTGATGACCAACCGTGTTCCGTAAGCGTTGAACGCTTCGGCAAACGTATCGACGACTGGGACACCATTCAGGGAAATTGAAACTGCTTGTTCGCTTGTGGAAGACAAAATCGCTCCGTTCGATCTTTCGGAATTCGATACAACCGGCCTTCAACCTGCTGGATTGGTCAGAATTCGAGAAACCAATATACTAACCTGGAATCGGCTGAATGTTACCAAATTCCGTTGCAAAAGAAGAGCGATCTGGTGGTTTGCTTTGACCTGGGGTAATGTGTGGTTGGTACATCCTCCACGCCCTTCGAAGACTCAGGGCGTGCCACCCGATGGTTTTTCGAAGACTCGGGGCGTGCCACCCGATGGTTTTTTCGAGGACTCGGGGTGTCCTACCCAAGGGCAAACAGCTTGCGAATCAATACACTCTGGTTTACCATCCCACGGCAGATTACGAAAGTAACGCTGTGATCGGTTTTCCGTCACGGCTGATTTTGACAGGCCGTCCGTCCGAGGTTGTCATCTCGCGTGCGGGGTCAAGTCCCAGACAGGTATAGACGGTTGCTGCCAGGTCGTTCGGTGTCACCGGAGATTCTTTGGGACTTTCGCCGTGCCTGTCGCTGGAACCGACGACTTGCCCACCTCGGATGCCTCCACCCGCCATCGCCACGCTGAAAACACGTGGCCAATGATCTCGACCTCCTCTGGTGTTGAGCTTCGGCGTCCGCCCGAATTCTCCCATAACCAGAATTAAGGTTTCGTCCAGAAGTCTGCGTTCTTCAAGATCGGTGATCAGTGCCGAAAATGCACGATCCAACGAGGGGATCAGTCCTACTGGTGTTTGGGCACCGGAATATCCCTCTTTCAAGCGAGTGTAGAGACTGGTGTGGGTATCCCAACCGGAGTTGATCACGGTGACGAACTTGACACCCCGTTCGATGAGCCTTCTTGCCATCAAGCACGACTGGCCGATGGTTCGTCCACCGTAACGTGTTCTTAGATTTTGCGGTTCTCTCGACAGATCGAAGGCTTGTTTGGCTTGGGAAGAGAGGGTTAATCGAAAGGCCTGGTCGATTCCGTCGTTGTCAGATTTTTGTGTGTGGCCGACATCCTGATGAAAATTGTCGAATGCATTCAAAAACATTTTTCTGCGATTGAGTCGTGTTAAAGTCACTCCCCGATACAGATTCAAATCGCGAACCTGAAAATCGGGTTTGGCGGGGTCGCTCCTTAAAGAGAACGGCTGAGTGGTTGCGGGAAGAAAACCGTTTCCGGAATATCGACCTCCACCGACGCGAAACTGTGGGATGGCGATATTTTGAGGCAGCGAATTTTGTTCGGTTTGAAAATGAGTGAAAACCGATCCGAAAAATGGGTATTCCAACGCTGGTGAGGGTTTGTAACCGGTCAATAAATAGTGTGCACCGAAGTTGTGCGCACCGAGGGGAGATGTCATCGAACGGATAATGGCAACCTTTTTCATGATCTTTGCGGTCTGGGGAAGGTACTCTGAAATTTGAATTCCAGAGACCGATGTCTCGATGGGAGAAAACGGTCCGCGAACTTCCGAGGGGGCGTTGGGTTTTAAGTCAAATGTCTCAAGATGGCTCGGTCCGCCGTCCAGCCAGATGAGGATGCAGGATTTCGCGCGTCCTCGATTTTCGAACGATTTGACTGACTCTACTGCCGAAGCGAACGAAGTGGCAAAGGGGACGGCACAGATTGAGCCTACCGTAGTTTGTAAAAATTGACGTCGCAATTTTTTCATGGCGCACTCTTTTCAGGTTCGAATGAAATCATTATTCCTCTTTCCCCAATTTGATTTTTTCCACAGAGGCACGATATTCATCGATTTTAGCTGGGTCCAGAAATCTCTTAAGAAGCTGTTTCATGCTGCGGTCGAGTTCTTCGATTCGTCTGAGTGCCCACCTATTCTTAACAGCCTTCGCTCCATCTTCCGCGGGTTGTTTAATCTCGCTTAATTTTTGCAGAAATTCCTTCACGCCGGGTAATTTCGCGATCTCATCGAGTTTCTTGTCGGCTTCCTGAAATTTTTTGTTTCTGGCATAAGTTTTCGCCTGAGCGACCAAGGCAGACCGCTGAGCAATCAGGTCGACCAGATCGCCAAGCATCATTTCCCACTCACCTTCCATACGAAGACGAATCGAATCGTCTCTGAGGGCGAGAAGTTTGTCGTCGTCAAAACCCGGTGCGAAAGGAACTCTCGCTAACATTGTTTTCCCGCTATAGACATAGGTCCAAACAATAGGGTGTTTCTTGTCGAAGGGGATTTCTACTTCACCCCGTCGATTCGAGAAGATTTTCCTGGGATCGTCTGTGGTTTTATCGCGGTACTGACGCTTCCCAAAAACTTTCACACGCATCCCGATCATCGGTTCGGTTCTAATCGATCTTAAGACGAGTTTTAGAGAACTCGAATCTCTTTTCCGATTCATTTTCAAACCCAGAAGTTGCACACGCTTCGTGCGGTTCGTTCCCAGCGGAGAACGAATCCCCGAAATTAATGTGTTCTCGATATAGCTCTTCTCGACCTTATCGACAATCAGGTAGGTCCAGGGCATCAGTTGAATTTTTTGCACGACCTGTGTTTTATCGAGGTAGCGAAAAAAAGGAAGTATGACATCATCTTTTTCCAGTTGAGTGGAAGCGGCATCGAACGGAGAAATCGTACCCGCCTTCGACGTTGCATAAACTTTCAGATTGTCGACTCGATCTACCGAGATCACGGGACGAAACGTTTCTTCGAGAACCTGCACCATATTCTGCGACAATTTATGGGGATCGAACGTGACCCGACGCGAGATTGAACTGAGAGTGCGAGACAACGAATCCCATTCTCGACAAGCCACCACCAGGTTCGATGCCTCGAAATGAACATGTGCAAAAAAGACTTTATCCCAAAGGGGAATCGAGGGGTTTTGTGGATTGTTTTCGGGAAACCAAAGCAATACTTTGCTTGCACTTAAATTTTTCAGACCGCCAGATCCGATTTCCGCAAACGAATGGCGATTTTCCACGCTGACCTGCCACATCTTTCCGAAGGTTCTATGAAGTCGGTCTCGAATTTCCAGGTTCATCTCTTCTCGAAGAGGCAGGCGTGTGCTTTGAGTCGAATCGAAAGAGAGAGCCACTAAAACACGATACGGCGTCAGATCGAAAGATTCATCTTTATCCTGAGCGGTGAGGTGCGTCGCCGGCAAACACAGCACAATTGCACAAGCAAGAACATTAACAGGGATTGCTGCGAAGGTTCGCCAGTATTGTTTCCGGGACGTTCGGGTGATTGGTAGCGTGAAATGATTTCGGTTTCGATTCATGGAGACTGTCGAAAAAAAAGTTTTATTGGGAAAGGGACGCGGGGACACGCCACGACTCGATCCCCTGGTAAGTGAAAAGAGGATTCTTTTTCGGGCCTAAAATACCTCGGCGGTACACCATATAATCGTCAACTTCCCACAAGGGAATCATATAGGCTTCCTTCGAGAGTTGATAGTGGATTGTGTGAAGGATGCTGAGTGCATCGTTCCAGCTTCTGGCGTATTCCAGGCGAATCAACTGTTGTCTAATCCAGTCGGGAAGCTTTTCGAGAGCATCGACCCGAGCACGGTTTTCGAGAGTCAGGAACGGCCATAAATCGACGACGGGATCGACCATTTTCGAAACACGGTAAATGATGTCCCAATTGTCGGGAATCGTTTCGCCGATGGGAATGATTTTCACATCGATTTTACTTTTTTTCCACGAACGAACGATCGCTCGAGCACCGATTTGTGCGATCGGATTCGGATCCACAATCATTTTGATGACCGGCATTGTCTTTTTATCTTTCTCGTCTTTGTGCTTCACTAAGTATCGATTTTTTGCGGTCATCGACAGTGTCATTGCGAGAATGGGATCGTATTGTTTCGCTTCGACACCGCTGTTATAGGCATAACTGCTCGGTGAAAAAGGTGCCGTCACAACACGCCCGCGATCGGGTTTTTTGACGGGTTCACGAAGGATGATACCGCGCAGAATACCTTCCCGATCGATACCGATTCTCAGAGCACGACGCATTTCGCGATGTTGTAACAGGAAACTTTTCGGGTTGAACTGAAGCGTGTGGTTGAGCGGAACAGCATATTGAATAACATTGAAGTTTTTGTCATTTTGATATGCAGTGAGATCCCAACTTTGGATATGAGGCAGTAAATCGACTTCGCCTCGAACGAAAGCCTGCTGTGCCTTAAAATACGATGCGTATTTTTTCTCGTACACTTCACCCACATGATACTGGCCGACACCATCCGGTTCGGGACGGAACCGTTTATAAACCGATTCGTGTTCGGTCCAGCGTTCCGCTGCGGCGGGTTGGAATCTTCTGGAAAGTAAATTTTTTCGAATAGGCAGCTCGACTTTATTTTCTTGCGAGACCGTCGAACTCTTATCCCTGACAAGAGGATCAATCACCGGAAATTTCAGCAACGATTCGAGTCGAGGTGGATTACGCTTGAAGACCACTCGAAACTCTCCCGGAGAAACAACCGAGATGGATTTGATATACGATTCGAGACGTTCGTCGTACTCGGGGTGTCTGGGGTCAATCCTCGCCTTAAGCGTATTGGCAATCTCGTTCGCGGATAGGTTTGGGCGAGTCTGCCAGTAGGCGCGATTGCGATTCACCTTGAAGACCAGTTTTCTTCCCAGATCTGAAGGAATCCATTTTTCGAAAAACGGATTGCTGTAAAGAATAAAACCGTCGACACGTTCTGCTTCGAAGATCGAATGCTGAGTCAGATATCTCTCGCGATCGTCTGCGATGGTACGAAATGGGAATTTTGTGTCGCGAGTGGGAAAATTCAACACACCAACTCGTAACGTTTGATAACGATTTTTGATGCGCGCATATTCGATTTTGACTCGCGGATGTTTGGGCCAGATATCGGCGGCTTCTTCGATTTCGTTGACAGCTTGCGAATATCGCTTTTTATCGAATGAAGAAAGAGCCTGATTCATCGAACGCTCAGCGAGATCCGAAAGTGTTTTTTCCCATTTTTTCGATACCGGATGATTGGGAAGCATGGCGATTAAGCGGCTGAGGAAGTAACGCGATTTTCGGTACCGCTTCTGCCTGACGGCGGTTGAAATTAAAGCCTCGCAGGAAACTCCCAATTCGGAATCCAATCCGGGAAATGCTTTGTTGCGTTTGAACATGTCTTCCAGCAATGTTAAAGCGAGAGCGTGTTTATTTTTTCGATTGAGTTGCTGGGATTCGTGGAGGATTTGTCGGTTGAAGACTCTGTTGATTCCCGGCCAATTCGGAACACGTCGCATCAAATCGAAAAGGAGCTGGTAGGAATCTACCAGATTCCCCTTGTTCTGCATGATCTCGATACGTTTCAACAGAAGATCTTCATGGTAAATAATCTGTTTGACCCGTCTGTAGTCGATGAGATATTCGGTGCTTTCCTCGTCGTCAAGGGGGATGATCGATATCTTTTCCAGTGCGTCTCTGGCTTCGACGAAAACCTAGGGGGAGAGATTTTTCTTCCCCAATTTCGCAACTTCCTGTGGAATTCTTTCCAAAGTGTTCGGTCTCATTTTGACTGGCTCGCAAACAATCACTTCGTCTGTACCTTTAACGACCCAATCAAATCGTTTTTCCAATAATTGTTTTCGAGTTGGAATGTTTTTGAGCATGTCTTCCAGCTTGGGAAGAGTATCGCTCGATGTGTCGGGTGGGGTTTCTTGTGCCGGCGGTTTTTTTTTCTGTTTGGCGTTCTGAAAATACGCAAAAGCGGCATTTGCTTTGGGAGCGTGCGAATTCGTAATCGAGAAGCAGAACACGACAATGGCGATTAGCAATTTCGTCGTTTTCGCAAGTCTTCGCAACGCAACACGAATTTTGACAAGTGTGTGCGACATGATTCCAGTTCGATTCTCGATTCGAGTCATGGATAGTTAATTTTGCAACAGTTTGTCCAAATCGACGGTATGCAGACTTCCGTCGACCGACGGAACCAGCCAGCGATCACGATATTTATAAAATGTTCCCGACAATGGTTCGTGGAGATTTAAGGATTTTTTCTCTGCCCCGGTTTGTAAATCCAACACGATCATTTCCCCGTTTCGCTTGACGATGACCACGGAATTTCCAAAAACCAACGGTTTCCCTGCCAGACCGGAATCGTCCCTCAGGGGATACTTCCAGACTTCCTTCAGATTAGGTTCGAATCCAAAACAGTGTAACTCTTCGCTTCCAACCTCGGCGAAGAGTCGCTTATTGTCACCGTCAACCCAGAGGTCGTTGGAAACAGGTGTTTTGAAGCTTACACGTCCCCGTTCGGTGAGGCCGAACGAATCGAGATCGAGAAGATTGCCGTCGATATCGGCTATGAAAAGATGCGCTCCCGAGAAAGCCATGCCATGTTGGATTGGTTGATTCAACTTTCGTTGTCGAACTGCAGAAAGATAATTCTGCCCTGCGTTTTTCTGCATTTGAACGCGAAAGATTATTCCCAGCGAATCGGTGGCAATGATTTGATTATGATCCAGTGTCATCAACGTCTTCCAGTGAACCCCCTTTTTGCTTTGGTCGTAGTCAGGTTCGAAGTCTTTAATACTGGTGAAGCGACCGTCGAGCCTTTGTAACTTCAGCCTTCCGCTCATCGGCAAGACCAGGCCATCGGCGATTTTTACCGGCGGTGCTTCGAGTGGTTGCCTGAGTTTGTATCGAGATTCCACTAACCCCAATGCGTTGACAATCGATAATTGCGTTTTTTCTCCAAGGGTCACCACACCGACTCTTTGGTTGTCGACCGGAAAGATCATCAACTTTTTCGACAAATCTCCTGGAATCGAGACTCCTGCATTTCGAGTGGTGAAAAATTTCCGATTTGCGAAGTCGCCTTCTCGAATTCGGAATACATCGCCAGCATCGTTGACGCAAATTAACGGTCCATCGACAGTCGAGACCATACCTTCGATGGGTGACCCTAACACGATTCGCCAGTTCCCCTTCATTTTCTGACGGTCGGTTTGAGTGAAAATCACTCCCGTGCTGTAAGGAACCTTCCTCGCGAGGTACAGAAATTCATTCAATTCCTGAGGACGATGCCAGGCGATGCCACGCGCGGTTTCTTCGGGAAAGAGCTTGATCGATTTGTTGCGTAACTCAAACTTGAACAACTGGCTTGCAAACAGCCAGAATTGTCGATTTGGCCCGGGGACGATGAACTCGGGGCCGGTGTATTTCGAAGGTTGTTCGGTCGATGCGAGATGAACGAGGTAGTTTTGGCTTAGCTGCTCGGTTTGCGACGGTCGTAAATCGTCCGAAACGGAATAGGCATTGATGTGTTCGTTTCCAAAACTCACATAAAGCTCTTTGTCTCTTAATATCGGTCGATTCCGAATCTGGCCGTTGACGGTCACTCGTTTCTCAGGATCTGAAGATGTCAGCTCTTGCATCCAGTTTCCGACACCGGTCGTATTGAAAACTCTCAACGTCGCAGAATTGTTAAGGTCGTTCTGGGCGAGCATCACGAGTTTACCGATTCTTGTCATGGGAACTTCCAGCGAGCCTTTCGGGTGTCCGGTATAATGAACGCTTTCGCATTCGAAGGAAGTCGCATTCAGCGTATAAACGAATGCCCCTTCTCCGGGAATGACCAGCTTGGAATTCTCAACTTGAAAAACCGGCGGCCCCACCAGATTTTGTGAGCATTGCCAGCGTCCCATCACTCGACCGGTATCGAAACTAATACGGTACAGGGAATTCGAATCCGAAGTGAGGAGAATTTGACCGTCGTGAATGACAGGTGTGCCGCGAATCTTTTGCGGATTCCCCTGTGCATCCTTCAAGGATTGTCTCCAGATTAACTCGCCAGTCAACTTTTTAAGCAGCAGCAACTCGTTGAAGCGAGTATCGAATACCAACAGCGCGGGTTCTCTGGCTTGCTCTTCGATGGGAAAGAAAGGGGTATTGAACCCGATGCACCGTCGCCAAACCGGAGTTCCAATGATGGGATCGATTCCGAAACAACAATTATCGCTGTAGGCAATGACAACACGATTTTTTGAAGATGCAGTGTCGTCTTGAGGACGTCGGTGCAGCGTTATCGAAAGCGTATTTGTGACCGCTCTTTCCGGTCGGTCTTTCACGATGGCGTCGATGGTCAGTTTTTCCACTTTCGTTAACGATTTCTCCAAATCCAGAGATTGTTGAAGAAATTTAGCCAGGACTTTAACCTTGTCCGCTTTGAAGTTGGGAAATTGCTGAAGCAATCCGGAACGAAGCGTAATCGCTACGATCGGTTGCTTGTTGTCGAGCGCTTTCTGAATCTTCTTGACGATTTTGTTAAACTCCTCCTGGCGTTTAATGGCAACCAGTGCCATTCGGTAAAGATTGCGATACTCGCCTTCAAACGTGGAATCGGCTCCCATGCGGATGGCAATCAACTTCGAATCGCCGGCAACTTTCAATAAATCACGGGTTTGAGTTTTTTCTGAATTGACAAGCGAATTCTTAGCGATTCGTTCCGAAGCAACGAGCAAATCCGCTTTGTATTGGGCATAATCGTCGTGATTTTTGTGAAATTTGATAAACGCATTCACATTCTCCAGACCTTTTTCCCAGTCACTGCCGCCGAAGATGTATTGATCGATTTTCGCCATGTCACGCAGAAAAATGGCTTCGTCCCGGTGTTCGTTTCTGGGCCAGTTTTGTGCGAATTTGGTGAATTCGTCGATTGCCTGAGTGTATTTATTCTGATCGTAAGAATCCTTCGCCTGGTCGAAATCGACCTGAGCCGCGTTTCGTCCGATCAATGCATAAACGATTGCCGCAACAAGAAGCAGGACGATGGCAGAGCCAAACAACCACAGAATTGTTTTCGAAGTCAAGACTTCCTGGTCGCCCGGTCGCTTGGCATGAGAGGCCCTCCGCGCTCTCATTCTGGCGTGAAGATTGTTTTTGCGTTCTTCGTTTTGCTGCGATTCGTCCAATTGCGAAGCGTCTTCGATGACTTCGAGATCTTCTTCCCCCATGGGCGAATCTTCGCCAACTGCCAAATCGTCGTCGGACATTTCGTCGTGAAAGAAATCTTCTGAAGACTGGGCGGTTCGAGATTTCCTGCGTTTTTTGGACTTCTTTTTCATCGTACCGGAATCTTCGGAACCGGAGCGCGTTTCTGTAGGAGGAGATTTCGCCATAGTCTTCTTTTTCTTCTCGCTTTCGCTTATTGAGAGATCGTGTGAAACACCATCATTGTGTCTCGAGTGAACCTGTCATTGCATAATTGATTTTCTGAATCCCCGCACCTTTCGCCGCATCGACAACCCGGATCGTGTACTCGTGCAAGGATTTCGCATGGACTGTCAGCATCAACTGCGATTTTCGTTCCAGACTCATTTGTCGTTCGATGATCTCGCCCAACCGGGAAAGGTCGCTGACAGGTTCGTCATCGATGGTGATCTCGTTCTTTTCGTCGATGTTGACGTTGACTGCCACTTGATCCAGTTCTTTCGGATCGACGGTCTGCGTGCTTGCAGAATCGTCCGGGTCGGGTTTGGGCATGTTGAATTTACTTTGAATCGTGAACGATGCCGTAATCATAAAGAAGATCAACAGCAGAAAGGTGACGTCCACCATGGGTGTTAAATCCATTTCGTCGTGAGGAGTTTCGGCCTTGCGAAAAATCAGCTCTTCCTCTTCGTATTCCGCAGGCTCTCCATGTTTTGGAGCGAGCGATTCCTCCGCCTGCTCATCGGGAGTATCAGGAGTGGGTGATTCTTTCGCGACAGCTTCATCACTGGCCAACGGAACCAGCAGAGGGTTTCGACACGACGGGCAATCGACGGTATCTCCCGCCTTACGGCTGGCGATGCTTAATTTTTGGTTGCAATGTTCGCAACGAAAAATAATCGGCATGATTGTTCCCCAGAGAATTACTTTCAAAAACAACGAACTGAATGTGTGAGCTACCTTTTTTCTCTCACACCGACCGAGAAGGTCACACCCTCCACTTTGGCAATGGCTTTGAAGACATTGGTAATGTACCCGTTAGGTATGCGACCGTCCGCCCGAACAATCACATGGGCTTTATTTTTATCAAGCTCATCCTTGACCAGTTGCGTTAATTGATCCAATGTTCCTTCCGACTTGTTTGGAAATATAATTTTGGGAGGAAGCGTCGTCGAACCAGAATACTCGAGCATGACGATGGTCACTTTGTCGGTATCGATCTTCTCGCCGTATTTTGCCTGAGGAATTTGATGATCTTTCTCGGCCTGCATGGTGGAGGTGACCATGAAGAAGATCAGCAGAAGAAACGTGACGTCGATCATCGGCGTGATGTCGAGATCCATTTCTTCGTCCATTGGCTTTCGAGTGACGAAACCCTCACCACCCGCATCCTGAAATGTTGCACGGATTCCCAAGCTTATTTCCCCCTTGAACTACCGGTCGCAGTGGCCAAATCTTCGAGGAACTCGCCCAGGTCCTGCTGAACCGAATCCTGCATTTTGCCGATGCGTACATGGAGCATATTCCCCATCAACACCAACGGAAGCGCGATGCTCAGACCCAAAGCCGTAGTAATCAGTGCGAAACTGATGTCGGTGGCCATTTCTGACGGGTCAATTCCCTCCGTGGCTCCGGCAATTTTTGCGAATGCGTTGATCATGCCGACGACCGTTCCCAGAAGTCCCAGCATGGGGGCACTTTTTACGATCGTCGCCACCCAGGACGTGCGGTATTCCAAATCGGCCAGCACATCATGTTCGAATTTTTCTCCGAGCATTCGTCGGAGTTTCAGTGTCGGCAAATCCCGATTCTCCAAACCCACCAGCATTAACTGTGGTGTCGCTTTCGCCCAATAGGCGGGAGAGTCGCATAATTCCACAACGCCGTCATAATCTTTACTCTGAAGATTATGCCTGACTTCTTCCAGAAACTCTCCCGCAACAGCGTCATTACGAAATCGCTTCTGTGCGATGCGACGAGTGAGAAGAATCACGGTGAAAACGCCGTAAAGCGCGACGGCGGCAATGGCACCGTAAATCGCGTAACCTGCAAGATTCAATAAGTTGTTCGGGTCCATGTTCGGTGTCTCGAAAAAAAAAGTGTGAAATTTCAGTGGTAGAACGGCACAGAGGAGATTTCCCGGCCGTGATTCAATTTTTGTAAGAGATGCGTGTCACCAGGAACTTAAAACCCGATCCTTCTGGTCGGACACTGAAATAGGTTCGGGCGACGTCCGTTAATTTTCGACGTGTGGCAGCTCGCTCGGTTCTGGCTAGGTTGTCAACCAGTTGAGGAGTATAAAAGTGGACGATCACGCTTCTGGGGACGACGTTAATTCCCGCGGCTTTAAGTAAGTCTTCGTCGGCTTTCTTTCGCCCCCCTCCCTGCCAGAGGAAGAAGAACCGCTTATCTTTTTTGTCTGTTTTGACGACCCTTTTTGTGGGGGGGTTCCTGCTGAAGTTTTTGACGTAGGTCAATTCTCGGGTATCGATATTGAAATAGCCGATTTCGATTTTGAAGTAGTCCAACTGTTTCCGATACATGGAGAGCGAATCCTTGTCGGCGAAGGTGATGAACCAGCGGTCGCCGAAGCCACCCGGTCCCTTTCCCCCAGAACCAAGCGGCGGTTTGTTCGAACCTTCCCGACTGCCGGGCGTACCGACGTTTTCGGCACCGGTTTCCAGTTGCTGCTGTACCTGCAACGCGGCGTTATCGCTGAGTTCCAGTACGGTCTCCATCACCTGGCTGATTTCGTTGACATCCGCCGGTTCGTCGACAACGGCGGGGTCGTCGGTGGGTGGATCGGGAGAGATCACTTCCAGCGGAGAATCGTCACCATCAGGATCCCCACCAGAATTCATGTTGACCATGATCAATTCGTTCGATCCCGTCACCGGACGGTTCGACCACCAGATCAGAAGCAATAAAAACACGGCAACTACCAAACCTGCCACCACGGCGATCATGAACGACCAAGCCCGGTCATAACGGGTCGTCTTCAAATGAGGCGATCGATATTCGTGTTCCGCAGAACCGTCGGTCGTTTTGGGTTTCGTAATCGTGGACATCTCGGTGACCTCGCGAGGAAACGTTCGATTTCTATGGTGATTCGAGATAGGAAATTCGTGTCACCACAAACTTGAAACCGGCTCCGTCGGTACGCACACCGAAATAGGTGCGGCGAATTTCCGAGAGGGGTCGGTGAGTTTTTGCGGATTCGGTTTCTGCCAATATGCGTTTCGTGGCATCAGGATAAAAGTGAACAATAACACCGTGGGTGACATCGACCCCCGCTTTTTGCAGAAGCTGAACATCGGCTGCACGACGGCCATCGTTCTGCCAGAGGAAGAATAATCGTTTGTCCTTGACCCCTTTGACAACTCTTGAAGTCGGTTTTTCCCGGCTGAAGTGATTAACATAGGTCAGCGACTTGGTATCGGGATTCCAATAAGCGATTTCGATGTTAAAAAAATCGAGTTGTTTGGCATAGTTTTGTAACGAACCATTGTCGGCGAATGCGATAAACCAGCGGTCGCCATCGCCTTGACCAGCTCCAGGGAGAACCCCAGCCTGTTTTTTGCCATAACCGCATCCGCCTTCGTTCCCCTTCTGGGGATTGGTTTTTGCGTCGGAAGATTCCGTTGGAAGTGTGCCGATCGTTTTCTCGTCAATCAGTTTTTCAAGATCGAGTTGCGTTTTGGCAATCAGGGAAAGATCCTCTTGTTCTTCCGGCGATTCGACTCCGGCGAGTTCTAGACTGTGCCGACTCGGAGAACCGCCGGGAACAGGGTCAATGATGGTTTTTTTGTCTTGAGAATGATACGACTCGTGAAATTGCAATTGCACCACCAGGACGAACACAAGAATCGTCAACCCCGAAACGACCGCCATCAATAACGACGAAGTTTTCTCGTAGTTCGTGGTCTTCATCACGGGTTCTCTACTTTTTCCGTGCTCTTTCACGCTGGTTTCTCCTCTGTCGAAATTCCCATCATGCACATCGCGACGGGATAAAACAGTCCCGAGATGCGGCATCGCTGCGTTTCTGAAAACGACGAAGTGTCATGAATTCGGGCCAAGGGTGATTTTTCCGGAGAATGTGCTGTCGCGGGACGTGTGTAAGCGGCAAGGAACAACTGGGTAGAGAATAATGTGAATTGGCCCAACGTCCATCGTATGGCGGGTTTCGCGAATTGTCAACAAGCGTTTCGCCAGCCTAACTTCTTTTCCCTGAACGAAATGCTTCAAGCGAATGACCTGGTTTTTCTGTACCGCATGACATCGAAAGACTTGTTTCTTTTGACTTTGGAAAGGCAAGGCTTCTCTTGAGCCGCATTGATCCGTAGATCATTCAATGCGAGGAGAATTCAGAACGACCGGGTTGTTTTCACAGCACTCAAGTCAGTTTCACACGCATGGACACGCAAACAAAGGGGATTTTTTATGGTAGATGTTCCCGTGAAATGGCTTTCGAGTCCTCTTTCATCCTTTCGACCAACCGACGAAAACAGTCGCCACGCTCAGCGAAGTTTCGGAACATGTCGTAGCTTGCACAGCCGGGAGAAAGCAAAATCGCATCGCCTTCTTCCGATTGCTCAATAGCCCATTTCACCGCTTCGGGTAGCGATTCACAGATGCGTTCTGCCAGGCCGTTCTCAGTGCGAAACTCGTCGATGAACACGGAGAGTTGATCTGCGGTTTCACCGATCAATGAAACCGCTTTCACTTTTTCCGCAATCGATTTCGCGAAAAATCGCAGGTCGATTTGTTTGTCGTAACCACCTGCAATCAGGATCACCGATTCTTCGAACGATTCGATGGCTTTCATCGCAGATTCAGGTGTCGTCGCCAACGAATCGTTAAAGAACCGTCGTCCGTGGAATTCACCGACCGGCTCCATGCGATGAGGTAAGGGGGTGAAGTTTTCCAGTCCTTCTCGAACATTCTCGACCGTTGCCCCAGCACACATTGCCGCACACGTTGCCGCCATCGCGTTCTCGAGATTATGTTCTCCCCGAAGCGGTAACCAGCTCCGCAGGTCCAGCACCCGTTTCTCGACATCGTCCCGCCAGACGAATTGTTCGCCGTTTGGAAACACGCCGAGATCGGATTTCTTCCCGTCACCAAAATGAAGACAGCCTGCGAACATCGGCCAGTGTTTTAAGTCTCGATCCCGTCCATTCATCACAGCAACATTGTCCGGCGATTGCCAGCGTAGTATCGTTTGCTTCGCCTTGCGGTAGTTGTCCAGACAACCGTGTCGGTCCAGATGATTCGGCGCGAAGTTGGTGACGACGGCAATCTCGGGGCTGGCATGAATCTCGTCTAAAGATTCCAGTTGAAAACTGCTTAATTCGAGGACGACCCAGTCGCCAGCTGCGATTTCATGAACTCGTGGCAGCAAACTTTTGCCGATGTTTCCACCGAGATGACAACGAAAATCGCCCGCACTCAGCATGGCATGGACTAAAGCCGCGGTTGTCGATTTTCCGTTACTCCCGGTCACACCGAGAATGCGCCCGCGATTCCACTGCCAGAAAAGATTCATTTCCGACGAGACCAGCACGCCTTTCTTACGGGCCAGACACAACAGCGGATGATTTCGCGGTATCGCCGGGCTGGCTACGACGAGATCGGCATTTTCGAAATCTTCCGCATCGTGTTGTCCCAGTTTCCAGAGGTCGATACAGCAGTCGCCAAGTTGGGTGATCGAGTCGAGTAGCTCGCCGGCGGGCAGGATATCCGTCACGGTAACCTGGGCATCGTGCTCCGAGAAGAAACGGGCGGCACCGATTCCTGCACCGAACTGCCCCAATCCCATAATTGTCACGCGCTTCCCGCGAAAGTTCGGCGCATGTTCCAACTTGAAATCATCCATGAAAGAAAACACATTGTTCGAAAGAATAGGCCAAGGCTACGTTTCAATATGTGATCGCATTGATGCAACTTGTGGCACTCTACGCCGTTCGCTTTGGGGGTGTTTTTTTGTTGCAAGTGATTCGTATTCTAATATTTTGAGCCTCCGTGACGATTCGGTTTTTCACAACCAACCTTGCCTCACACGGAGGCTCGAAGTTGATGAAATCTTATCGCTTACTGCTTGGTTTGGCTATCCGACAGTTTCTTCCGACTGGTTTTTTGGACAATTCCGTGTGCGGAAGGGGACACAATGGACGCCGCAGCAGTTGATCTGGGTCGGACAGCAAGTAGATCATGCACCCCGTGCATGACTTTCTGGCTGGGGTTGTGTAATCTGTCCCACAACTTTGTGTGGGCACGATGTCATGTTCTTTGAAAACTAAAATGTCATGCAGGATCGGCTCTACCGATCGGCAACACAGTGCGAAACAAAGAGCCGCGCCCGTCAGGAAGCGTACCCCCCCAAAAAAAACCAGAGCCGCGCGGGTCACCAAGCGGTCCGAGCAATCACCCGCTCCCTAACTGTCGCGGCTCTGAAAAATCCCGCATCCAACAACCGTAGCTGGATTCCTCAGA
>Ga0114931_10004123_pt1 | contig 18165 bp, 20 predicted proteins | sample 2SBtaG_FD_89579 | JGI IMG/M metagenome (GOLD analysis project Ga0114931, IMG submission 89579) | Deep subsurface microbial communities from Kolumbo volcano to uncover new lineages of life (NeLLi) - 2SBTROV14_V59a metaG | ecosystem: Environmental > Aquatic > Marine > Volcanic | place: Kolumbo...
GCTTATGTGGATGAGACTGCATGGCCAATGCATCCAATCTTTACATATCTTGAAAAGGCAGGACCTGTTGATAGAGAAGAAATGAGAGAGACCTTTAATATGGGACTAGGTATGGTGATGGCAATCAATGATAAAAGTGTTGTTCCTGACCTTATAGCCCGTCTGGATGGAAAACACAGTCTGAAAGCTTATGAGATTGGAAGGGTCGCTCAAGGGGTTGGCGTATCCTACAACTGATTTCATTACTTTTTTATACTTCATCTAATTAATTCTTTCTATGCAATACACAATAACTGCTCTTGACCTACATTTTTTAAGCAAAGAATTACAGGAACTCTTGAATGCCAAGGTTGTAAAAGTATATCAGCCTGAAAAAACAGACCTTATATTTGTCATGCATCTTCCAGGCAAGGGAAAGAAAATCCTGCGTATCATTCTACCTGGCAGCATATTCTTGACAGATTTTAAAGGGGAAGTCCCACAGGAGCCGCTTCACTTTTGCATGGCTCTTCGGAAATATCTTAATAATTCCAGGCTAAGACAGATTAATCAGCTTGGGTTTGAAAGAATTCTCCAGTTTGTTTTTTCAACAAAGGATGCAATATTTCATCTATACATTGAACTCTTTGGTGCTGGCAATGTCATATTTTGTACAGAGGATGATACAATCAAGTTCGCACTTATAACAAAAAAATGGAAAGACAGGGTAATACGTGGGAATATGGGGTATGAATATCCAAAAAAACAATACAATTTTCTGACAATAACAAAACAAGAGCTATCAGAAATCATAAAAACTTCAAATAAGGACTCAATTGTCAAGACTATTGCAATGGACCTAGGTCTTGGAGGAGTATATGCAGAGGAACTATGTTATATGTCTGGAATTGATAAGAACAAAAAAAAATTAACTGCCTCTGATACTGAAAAATTGTTTGCAAGTATAAAAAAACTAAGAAATGCAAAATTAAATCCACATGAGTTAAAAAAAGATGATAAAGTTACCAAAGTATATCCAATAAAACTGCATATGGACAATCTTGAGAAAGTTGACTCATTTTGTTTGGCGCTTGGAAATCTTCTGACTGAAAAGGTTATAAAATCTCAGGAAGAAAAAAAACACTTGGTGAAGACAAAAGAACTTCGTCGTGTTGAAAAAGTCATTGCTAAACAAGAAGAGAAGATAAAAGAGCTTCAAGAGACAATTGATAAAAACCAGAAAATTGGTGAGCATATATTTCTTAAATATACTGAAATAGATGAAATCCTAAAAGAGATAAATAAAGCAACAAAAAAATATTCCTGGAAAGAGATTAAAGCAAAGCTTAAAAATCATAAAATAATAAAACAGATAAACGAGAAAAACAAAGAGATTGTGATTGACATCTAATTTTTTATGTCTATTGAAAACAAAAGAGGATGAGATTGGAAATTATAAAACCAAACTATAAGGATGGTTCAATAGTAAATCTGATGAGCACAATAGGAGCGAGGTTTGGCTATAGATCAATATACAGGAATCTGGCGCTGCTATCTCCAAAGGAACTTAAAAAAAACGTTATCCTGTTAGTAATCGATGGTCTGGGTTTTGAATATCTAAACAAGTTCGGACAGAATTCTTTTCTTTTCAGTCTGTTAAAAGATAAGATGACTTCTGTTTTTCCACCAACAACAGCTTCTGCAATAACTAGTTTTTATACTGGCCTTGCACCACAACAGCATGCGATAACAGGCTGGTATGTTTATTTCAAAGAGATAGGTGCTGTTGCAATGCCTCTTCCTTATTTTGCCAGGGGAGCAGGAGAAATCAATGCATCCCCTGAAGAATTGTTAAATTTAAAACCGATTTTTAATAAGCTTAAGGTTAAATCCTATAATATCATGCCTGCGCATCTGATAGGTAGCAATTACAATAAATCTCAGTTGAAAAATGTGACTTCATTTGGGTATCGAACATTGTCTGGTATGTTTCGTCAGATGAATAGAGCCCTGAAAAAACCACATCAAAAATATATTTATTCATATTGGCCAATGTTTGATACAATATGTCATGAGTTTGGTCCTGATTCAGTCGAGGCTTTTGCTCATTTCCTTGAGCTTGATAATGCGGTTTTTAGGTTTGCAGGGAAAATGCCTAAGAATACAACACTCATAGTTACAGCTGACCATGGTCTTATGCAGACAACAAGAAAGAGAATAATATTAAAACATAAATTGAACGATTTTTTAGTCTTGCCATTGTCAGGTGAGCCGCGAGCAGCATATTGCTATCTGAAATCCGGGAAAGAAAAAGAATTTAAGCAGTATGTAAAAAAACATCTGAAAATGTGCAAACTACTTCCTTCAAAACAGCTTGTCAAGGATAATATGTTTGGTCTTGGAAAACCAAACCCAAAACTTTTTGATAGGATTGGGGACTATACTTTAATACTAAAAGAGAATTATATCATAAAAGATACCCTTTTGGGTGAAGAAGAAGGAACACATATAGGTCATCATGGTGGTGTCGGGAAGGAAGAGATGTATGTTCCATTGCTTGTTTATTCAACCTAAATTTTTTTAAATGATTTGTTATTTATGTAAAATATGAAAAAGTACGATATATGCGGGCTTGGAAACACACTCATAGATTTTCTTGTAAATGTAAGTGACCAAAAGCTAACTGATCTGGAACTTAAGAAAGGGGTTTTTCATCTTCTCGAGTCAGACAAGGTGCATGATTACATAGACAGATTTAATCCAAAAGTTGTTCCTGCTGGTGCAGTTGCTAACACTCTTATGGGAATGGCATATCTCGGTAGCAGATGTATTCTCATAGGCAAGGTTGGAAGTGGTAAATATGGGGACATGTATGAAGAAATAATTACAAAAGAGGGTGTGACTCCGCATCTTGTAAGAAGCAAAAGTAAGAGAACAGGAAAAGTCTTAAGTTTTGTAACGCCTGATGCAGAGCGTACATTTGGTGTTCATCTGGGAGCTGCTGTATCACTGGGCAAAGACTCAATAATTGATGAAGATATAATAAGCAGCAAGTATCTTTATTTTACAGGGTATGAGCTTGAGAGCATAACAGAAAGTGTTAGGCATTCTGTTTCTGTTGCTAAAAAAAATAATGTAAAAATAGCAATGGATTTAGCAGACCCAGAGCTTATAAAGCGAAATATGGAAAAGATAAAAAGCATAATGAAAGAGCTTGATGTGATTTTTATGAATGAAGACGAGGCATTATCATTAACAGGATTTGTTCCAGACGATGCTGCAAAAGAAATTAGCAAATATGTAGGTATTGTTGTTGTAAAAATGGGCAAGTCTGGTTCAATTGTTGTGTCAAATAAAGAGGTTTATAAAATAAAACCAATAAAAGTAAAGGCAGTTGATACAACTGGCGCAGGCGACCTTTATGCAGCTGGGTTTTTGCATGTTCTTATCAATGGAAAGTCTCTTGAGGATGCAGGAAACCTTGGCTCAGTGATGGGTGCTAAAATTGTATCACAAGTAGGGGCAATGCTCTCAGATACTGCAAAAGAAGAAATTCAAGAGATGATTTAATTCTGTTCTATCTCAAAAACAATGCTTGCTGCATAGACATGAGGGTCTCGTGTATATGTGTGTCTGGCAATCACATACTCTGAAATCTTAAAGTCACGTTCTAGCATCATATTTATCGCTTGTTTTGGACCATTCACTGTTTTTGTATAACAGTCATCAACGTATCCTCCAACAATGAATCTTTTGATAGTAGGCATATCATCAATAAATCTTATTGCGGCAGTATCAGCACCATCATAGTGAGGACCAATATTTGCAATTACTGTATCAATGCTGTTTTTTACCTTTTTTGCCATTTTTTCTTTTCTTATGTCAAAATTCAACAAATCAAAATCTTCAGGAGAATAACTATTTGTTTTTAGCTGAGAATAAAAAATATTGTTTACTTCTGTTTCAGAATCAACACCAATAATTTTTTTTGCACCTTTTAGTTTTGCAATCAGTCCAAGTATTCCACATCCACAGCCAAGATCAAGAACATTTTCTCCTTCAAATGAGAGCGAGCCTACTGTATGCGCTGTTGTAAGAGCATATACTATTGGAGTTATGTTCATGAAGGATGAGTTTATATCAGATAAGTAGATTATGTTTTTTTCCTTTAAATCATTATCTGTATTAAATTCAGACTCAAGAATAGTCACTTCACCTAAATTGACAGCGACAGGATTGTAATCATTACTATAATGATACCCTATTGATGCATTTATTTCTGGAACAATATTCTTTGTTCCTTCTATGTTTGCATATGATTTGAAGTGTATGCTTAGTCTGCGAGCAAAATCAGTTGATCCCATGGTTATGGTATTTTAACTACTTATAAATAATTAACTGTTTTGGTTGAAACAGACAGTGATAAATTTTGTCCAGAATAGTTTGTCTATTCATTTTGCATCTTCATTTGCCAAACACTTAAATATTAATCCTGTTTGATAATACTTAACATGAAAATAGGTAAAGATGTAATTGGTGTTGGAACAGGTGCTATGATCTTTAACAGCCAGGGCAAAGTGCTTGTCACAAAACGCGGAGAAAAAGCCAGAAATGAAGTCGGGCTCTGGGAATTTCCAGGTGGTAAGGTTGAGTTTGGGGAAAGGCGAAGAGACGCAATAAAGCGTGAAGTACTTGAAGAATTTGGGATTGTTATAGATATCAGCGAACGCTTAAACGTGCAGGACCACATACTAACTGAAGAAAAACAGCATTGGGTTTCAACATCATACATTGCAAAACTAATGGATGGAGAGCCAAAAATTAAGGAACCAGATAAGTGTACAGAATTTCGTTGGTTACGTTTATATGATATAAAGCTTGATAAATTATCAAAAGCTACTAAGTCTGATTTTTTGTTGTACACAAAAAAATATGGTTCAAATGCACCATTGTTTGTGGAGTAATTATCAATACTCAAGATGCACCCAATATCCTCTAATATCTCGAAACTTTTAAATAATACAGATGATTATATGCTTTATATGAGAGCAATTAACCAATCTTATCTGATTATTTGGTTGAGCTAGACCTCTCATTTACTCTTTCTGGCGATTGGATTCGTGCTTGTTATCTGGTTGCCTATTCAATTGTCAGAAAATTTGGTGAATAAAATGGCAAAAAACAAAAGTTTAACAAAAGATATGAAAAAGCAAGTAGCTGAAATTTCGGGCATGAAATATGTAAATGATGTAATAGTGTGTGGTTTTGACAAAAAGAAAAAAAGACTGGTTCCGGGGACTCATTATGACCCAAAAGCAAAGTCAGGGTATACAAGAGGGACAAATGGTGTTCCCTTATTTCTTGTTGATAATAAAGCAGAGGGTATATGTCACATAATTGCTTATGCATCTCCTGGTCATTACCATGACATTATACAACAGCTAGACAGTTATGTTGCGAGTACTTTAGAAAAGAATGTTTGCAGGAAAGACAAGATTTATCTTGATACAGAAATTCATATGCACATAGAAAACATTGAGAGTTTGGTTGATGATGTAGATAAAGTACATAAGGGAAGTCCTCTTGAATTGGAAAAACCATATTTTTCAGGAGTGTATAATGCACAAAGAGTAAATGGACATATTAAATGCTTGGTTGTTGGTTGCGTACCAAGAATAGGACTTAAACCAATGATTGTTCCTGTTATTGGAAAAGAAAAGGATGTGGAATACATCTTGAATAATTATCATGATTATTTTGGAATCTAACACATATACACTCACAGAAAATATAGAAAAGATGTGAACAGCGATTCAGATTTCCCGCGCATAAGCGCAGTACACATTGAAACGTAGACTTGCTTAACTTCTGTGTTCGAAATGGGAACAGGTGTTTCCAAGCCACTATGGCCGTTCACAATGCACTAGGATTTCTGAGCCATTTATAAATGTTTCGCTGGTTTTTACGTGTGTATTAATCATCTATTCAAAACCTTTTTAAAGAATCCTTTTCAGAGATTATTAAGGAGGTTTTATCATGAAAATTACAATTGTTGGCAGTGGATATGTTGGTCTTGTTACTGGTACATGTCTTGCAAATTTTGGGCATGATATATTGTGTCTTGATATTGATAAGGAAAAAATTGCTCTTCTAAACAAAAACAAGTTGCCTATATATGAGCCAGGACTTGAGGAACTTTTTAAAAGAAACAAAGAACAAAAACGTCTTAGATTCACATCAAATGTGAAAGAGGCAATAACAAGTTCAGAGGTTATTTTTCTTGCAGTAGGAACACCTCCAAATGAGTTTCATGAAGCTGACCTTACTGCTGTAAAAGCAGTTGCAAAGTCAATTGGCACATACATGGAATCATACAAAGTAATTGTCGACAAAAGCACTGTTCCTGTGGGAACTGCAGATATTGTTAAAAAAATTATTAGGAAGAATCAGAAAAAGAAAATAGCGTATGATGTGGTATCAAATCCTGAATTTTTACGTGAAGGTGCAGCTGTAAAAGATTTTGAGAATCCTGATAGGATAATTGTTGGTGTACAGAGCAAAAAAGCTCAGGATGTAATGTCAAGGATTTATAGTAGTATTGCAAGGATTGGAAGACCAATAATGATAACAGATACAAGAAGCGCAGAACTTATCAAATATGCATCAAACTCTATGCTTGCAACACGGATTAGTTTCATGAATCAGCTTGCGCATCTGTGTGAAAAAACCGGCGCAAACATAAAAGAGGTTGCTAAAGGTATGGGACTTGATGACAGGATAGGTCCACGGTTTCTTCAGGCAGGAATTGGTTATGGTGGAAGTTGTTTTCCAAAAGATGTAATGGCACTTACTGCAACTCTTAAGGAATATGACTGTGATGCTAGTCTTTTTGAGTCTGTAAACAAGATTAATGAAACCCAAAAAACAGTTGTTGTTGACAAGCTGCAGAGTTTGTTAAAAGTAAAAGGCAAGAAAGTTGCTATATGGGGTATTGCATTTAAACCAAAAACAGATGACATAAGAGAGGCGCCATCAATTAGTATTATTGAAAAACTGCAAAAATTAGGTGCAAAAATCCATGCATTTGACCCAATAGCAATGGATAATGCGAAAAAAGTTCTCAAAGGTGTAAAATTCTTTACAGATCCATATAAGACAATCAAGGATTGTGATGCACTTATAATTGTCACAGAGTGGGATTCTTTCAGGAACCTTGATAAATCAGCAATAAAAGCACTCATGAAAAAACCAATCATTGTTGATGGGAGAAATATATATAATCCTGTTGATATGAAGAAAAATGGTTTTAAGTATGTAAGTATTGGAAGGTGAATAGATATACCTATTTACAGTCAGAACTAAGCTTGTTATTCCATAAATATTTATAATAGTTATAATTCTTTTTTTGAATGAAATCTTTTTTTAGTATAATACTGCCTGTATATAATGAAGAAAAAGCAATAAAAAAGACAGTTACTGAGATTAAACAATATTTAAAATTATTCAGGCATGAAATCATAGTGGTCAATGATGGCTCAACAGATAAGAGTGGAAGGATATTAGATACAATAAAAGGAATTCATGTTATCCATCAAATTAAAAATAAGGGGTACGGAAATTCATTAAAAACAGGGATTTGTAAAGCAAAGGGAGATTGGATTATTATTTGTGATTCTGATGGTACATATCCCATTGAAAATATACCCAAACTTATAAAATATACTAAAACATATGATATGATTATTGGAGCAAGAATTGGAAAGACTGTTCAAATACCTCTTTTTCGTCGTCCTGCAAAATGGTTTCTTACTCTGTTTGCCAGTTACATTGCAGGAAGGAAAATACCTGATTTAAATTCAGGGATGAGAGTATTTAGAAAAGACATTGCTTTAAGGTTTTGGAATTTTTTACCTGAAAAATTTTCATTTACAACAACTATATCCATGGGAAGTTTGACTAATGGATATGATGTAAAATATGTTCCTATAAATTATTATAAACGAAAAGGAACTTCAACAATACGTCCAGTAAATGATTTTATTGAGTTTAATAAATTAATACTAAAACTTTGCCTTTTTTTCAGGCCTTTAAAAGTTTTTATACCTTTGTCATTTATTATTTTTCTTTCTGGAGTATCATTAATTGTACTGAATTATTTTATATCTGGTATTATTCAATTAACTGATTCAACTATTTTACTTATAATGTCTTCTTTTCAAGTATTTATTCTGGGACTAATTGCTGAACTTATTGTAAGAGTGAGAGTTTAATAATGTGTGGGATTGTTGGATTTAACTGGGATGATAAAATTTTGGTAAAATGTATGGCTAATCAAATAAGTCATAGAGGACCAGATAGAGATGGGTTTTTTAATGACAAAAATGTTTCACTTGGTCATAGACGGCTTTCAATAATTGACTTGAGTGATAATGGAAGACAGCCTATGTGCAATGAAGATGGAACAATATGGATATCATTTAATGGTGAAATTTATAATTTTAAAGAAATTAAAAAAAAACTTGAATCTAAAGGTCATGAGTTTAAATCCAATACAGATACAGAGGTTATTATTCATGCATATGAGGAATATGGTGAATCATGTGTTAATTTATTTAATGGGATGTTTGAATTTGCAATATGGGATTCTGATAAAAAATGTATCATGCTTGCGAGAGACAGACTTGGAATAAAACCATTGTATTATATTTGGAAAGATAATAACTTACTATTTGCTTCAGAGATTAAGGCGTTTTTAAAGTACTCAGAATTCAAACCAAATATTAGTAAAAAGGTTCTTAATTATTATTTGACTTATAGATATAACCATCTTAGTGAAACAATATTTGATACTGTTAAAAAACTTCCACCTGGTTGTTTACTTATAAATCATAAGAGTAAAATTTCAATAAAAAAATATTGGGATTTAAAACAAAAACCTCACAAAAACTATGCAACTTCAAAAAAAGAAATAATTTCAAATTTGAAACGCTCTGTAGATATGAGGCTAATGAGTGATGTTCCATTAGGAATCTATCTAAGTGGTGGAATGGATTCTAATTCTATTGTTTCAATAGTAAATAATCTTGGGAAAGAGGATGTTAATACCTTCTCTGTGGGTTTTGGTTCTGAAGGACATAGCAATGAACTTGATTATGCACGTTTTACTGCAGATTATTATAACACTAATCATCATGAACTAATCATTGATTCAAAGGATGTTAAAGTACTTCCAAAAGTTATATGGCATTTAGATGAACCTATGGCAGATCCAACAGCAATCCCTGTTTATTTATTGTCAAAATTTGCAAGAAGACATGTTAAAGTTGTATTAAGTGGTGAAGGCGGTGATGAATTGTATGGTGGATATGAGAGATTTTTTGTTATGAAATCAGCTTATAAATATGGTAATATGATTCCAAATATTGCAAGAACAGCACTGGCAACAACTGCACAGCATGTTCCTTTGCGATTATTAGATAATGTAATTAATTATGTCTCTTTATATGGCGATAAAGCAAATGATAAAATTCAACAATTCATTAATTCTATCCCAGACAAAGCAGCTGGATACAATCACTTAAATGGTGTTTTTGATGAAAAAGAAAGGCTACAATCATTACAGGAAAAATACCATTACAAGAAAAAGATTACAGAGGAGATAAACAAAGATTATTTTACCAAATCACAGAATATTGTATCGCAGTTGACTAAATTTGAAATAAAAACACGGCTTGTTGAAGATCTTTTGATGAAAGTTGATAAGATGACCATGGCGCATGGTCTTGAAGGTAGAGTTCCTTTCCTTGATCATAAGCTTGTTGAGCATGCATATAATCTGCCATCATCATGGAAAGTTTCAGGACTTAAAACAAAATGTATACTAAAATATTCTATGAAGTCGATGTTACCTCCAAAAATTACAAAAAGAAAGAAAATGCATTTCTTTGTTCCAATAAATAATTGGTTTTCTGGCGAGCTTAAATCTGTTACTCAGGAAAAATTGTCTGATAAAAACATAAGTGAACAAGGGATTTTTAACAAAAAATATGTAAACATGTGTTTTGATAGATTAAAAAGCTCACCATTATATTATAGCAGACAGTTGTGGACATTGCTTGTCTTTCAAATGTGGTATGATCAGTATAATTCTTAAATATACATATATGCGATAATTATTTCTTTCCAACTGCTATTTGATTAGTCATTATTTTGCTGAGTCCAATCCTCCTAAGAAATGATTCAATGCTTTCCTCAAATGGGAATTTAAAGATTGGAAAGAACATGAAATATTTTGAAAAAATTATCTTGAATTTGTTTTTTTTAAGATACTGTTTCATTTTTTTAAGATTCATTGTCTCTACATGCTCTTCATCTTTTATATATCCGCTTAGTGAGACCAATTTGTCATATATTTGGTTTGGACTAGTGAGAATTAGAATACCGCCTTTCTTCAAAACACGGCGACATTCAGATAGCATCTTAGAAGGATTATCTACATGCTCAATAACTGCGCAAGCAATAATTAGATTAAATGACTCATCCTCAAATTTCAATTCTTCAGCATTTCCAAGCTGTAGGTTAATATTCTTGTCCTTATTAGTTTCTATTAATTCCTTGCTCATATCAATCCCTATCACTTTTTCAAAATTGAAGAATCTATTTAACTTGCTGAGCATTAATCCATCTGCAGTGCCAATATCTAAACAGGATATCTTACGCTCATTCAAATACTTTTCAATAATATTTTTCACTTCAAATGTTCTTCTATTAAGTCTATATTTATAGTGAAAACTTGATTGCCTGTTAGTATGATAGTCTTTTTTTAAAACTCCAGCCATGCTTTCAGTGATTTGCTTTCTGTTTATATTGTTTTTGCTTTGAATTGGAAATATATTTTGATTGACCACAAATTTTATTAATACAATCTGGGATTGCTTTGTGTAAATATGTTAAAAATATTTCAAAACAAGAGTAGTAAAATTTTACTTCGCATAATTGGAGTTATACTTTTTTTAATAATACTTACGAAGATTAATCTTTCATTGATGTTGAATACTCTTTTGAATGCAAATTTTTTTTACATATTTACAGCTATGATTGTTGCTTTTTTTGTTCTTCTAATAAAGGCTTATCGCTGGCAATTGCTTATGATAAAACAAGATATAAACATTTCTTTGCTAAATTCAATTTTAGTGTACTCAGCATCATTATATCACGGTATAATAACACCAGGAAGAATTGGTGAGTTTTAAAAATTCTGTATTTGAAAAAATATGGTTATCGACCTGAGAAATCATTGGTTAGTGTATTGATTGATAGAGTTGTTGACTTAATTATCTTTGCAGCAATGGTATTTATAGGTATGATTTATTTTTCTGAAATTTTTTTTTCTGAATTGCGAGGGATAATTTATATTTTATTATTAATTCTTATTGTTTTTATCATATTAATATTAAATAAATCTTTCTGGATGAATTTGGTTAGACGTATGTTAACAATTTTACTTCCAAAAAAATATAAAGCGCAAACAGCAAATTATTCTAAGCAATTTCTGAGTGAGTTAAGAAAAATTTCCTTTTCAGGTTTTGCAACTGCAATTATATTAACTATTGTTTCACAGTTGTTATATTTTGGAATGGGCTATCTTCTTGCACTAGCAATAAATATGAAGATTGAATTAATATATTTAGCAATCTCCATGACTTTAGGGCAACTGGTTAGTATGTTACCAATTTCAATTGCAGGAATGGGAACACGTGATATCACATTTATTACTCTCTTTGAACTTGTGAGTATTAGTTCTGAAACAGCAATCGCGTATTCAATGATGCTTCTTTTGATGACTATCTTTTTGACTTTTATAGGGGTCTTTAGTGACTGGAAATTATCTATTGACAATTGATTGTTATATTCTTGTGTAGAATTAAAATAAATTATGCTTTTTTGCATATGATACAATTTGTTGTACCAAACATAAATCTATAATTGAACAGTCTAAATAATGGTAGTAGAATTTTTGGCGTGGCATTTGCAAATATCATTCCTGTTGAAAATGATGAGATTACTTTAAGACCTGATTTCTGAGATAATTTAGTGAGATAATTTAATGAAAATTTGAGAACTTTACGCTCTTCTTTTTTCCATAGGCAAAATAAATACATTATTGGATTGTTCCTGTTAGGTTCCAAAATGATTATATATTCTTTTGATACTCTCGCCATTTCTTTTATCACTTGGTCAATATCCTCTATATGATGAAGTAATGCATGACAAAAAACTATATCAAATATGTTATCTTTATATTCTAGTTTGTTGGCATCCATGACTCTCTTTTTTTTGATTGGATTCAATTTAATCATTTGTTCAGAATAATCAATTGCTGTTGTATCACAAATTTTGTCAAAATAATAGCTAAAAAAGCCATTTCCTGCGCCAACATCAAGTAATTTTGTTTTTCTATTAATTGGCACTACTTTTTTAATAGCATTAATCTTTGGCAATACAAACTCTTTAATTGCAATATGAGAAGGGTGTCTTCTTTTTTTTAGTTGCTTTCGTTCCCAATATTTTTTCTGAAAAATTTCCATGTTAGTTCCAAAAATCCATTGTATTTAAATATATTCCTGCTAGAAACCATTTTTTTAATGATGATTAAAATTATCTTTAACCAGAAAAAAATAATTATTTCTTCTCAGCATACAATCTCCAACTGCAAGCCAATTGTCCTGGATATCTTTCTGAAACTCTGAAATTCTTTAATTTATTTCTATCATTCCATTTCTTAACATCTTTTTTTTTTGAAAAGAATGCAATGCTACTGTTCATCTTATCAAAATTTATATTCCACAGATTTGGAAAAGTCCGATCAGTATAAAATCCAAATGGCAATAAATCTGTTAAGTATTTAACAGGTTTAATATTTTTCCCTATTTTGTGAGCAATAATAATTGGCCACATAAGAAGTGATGGAAATAAGCTAAATAAGTATACAACTGGTTCAGGAAATTTCAAGGATATCTTTTTTATCAAGTTGATGATAGGAGAAATCATGCTATGTCCATATATCCAGACAAAGATTTTTCCATTTGGTTTCAAATGCTTTATTAAGCTTTGATATCCTTTTATTGGTTCTGGCAAATGATGTAGCACCCCAATGGAATATATAATATCAAAAAAATTCTTTTTAAATGGAAGATTATGGATGCTTGCCTGAATTATATGAACATTATCATATTCTTTTAAATTTTTCTTTGCAAGTAACACTTGCTCACCCATATCAATACAATACACTTCTTTTGCTTTGCCATATTTATTATTAAAATAGGCAAATCTTCCTTGACCACATCCAGCATCAAGGACTATCTTGTTATTAAAATCATTGAATGATATTAGATTTCCGTACACATGTTGAAGTTCAATTTTGTGCTCAGCAGTTATTTTTGAATGAAGTTTCCATTCAAAATTGAATCCTTTTGCAATTCTTTTATCTGATCTGTAAGTCGAAAGTTTTTGGGTTCCGCTTGCACTAAATTCTTTTTTATATTTTTTTTGAAATTTATCAAAACCAGTTACCAATTTTTTTTGTAATTTATAATCTAACATTCGAGGAATTCCCTTAATTATCGGAAAAGAAGATTTACATTTTTGACAAATAAAATACCTTCTATTATTTCATCTTTTATCTTAACAAATACTTTCAGTTCTAAACTTTCACTACAGGAAGGACATACCAATTTTTTTTCTAATTTAATTTTCATTATGTTTTCACTTCACTATTGAATTATTTTTATTCACTACTTTAGGAAAAAATGACCTCTTAATAAATGTTTATGTTCAATAATTAAATCTCCAATTGCATCTTTGGCAATGTGGGAAGTTTTTGCCATTTTTTTTATAATATCTTACAAAATGTTTCCTGAAATTATTTGCCTTTTCTCCAAACCAACTTTTTTCAAGAGTTGTGTGTTTTAGGTTGTCACAAAAATAAAAAGGATAATCAATGCAAAAAGCCACCTTACCAGGCGGTACAATAAAAGCACTTGAAAATGGTTCAAAACACATTCGATTAATCAGTGGATTATTAATATTGTAAAAATATGACTTTATATTTGATTTTGATAATTTTCCTATGCTCAAAAATGTTACAGGGAACTTCAATTTCATCTTGTTTACTTTTTTGATTGTGTTATATAGTTTATTTATATCAACTTTTGCCATGGATTCATTTGAAAAACATCTCCATGGTGCTTCATTAATATTGTACAGTTTTTTCACAATTTTGTGAGACTTTTCTGCAAGTTTGTCATTTGTGAAATTAAAAAATTGAAAATTTACCCAGTCTACTCGTTTTTTAATCCCTATGTCAACAACTTTTTGAATTTGACTTTCATTCAATGTTGATAAGGTTGTAGTTATCATTATTAAAGGAACCTTTTTTTTCATGCGTTTTTTTGACTCTTCAATATTTGAAATACCATCCATCGATGCATCAAATGCATAATCAGTACCTCTAATCTTGTTATGTATTTGTTTGTCACCATCAATTGAGAAACCTATGACATCTATTCCTGTTTTAACAAGTTTGTCTGCAAGATTCTTACTTTTAAGCATTACACCATTTGTACTGAGTCTTACAACAAACCCTTTTTTCTTAAGGTAACCTATCAAATCAATAATATCAGTAGAAAGCACAAGTGGTTCACCGCCTGTGAATTTTATAAGTGGTTTATAAGACCACTTGGACATTTCTTTAGCTAGTTTATAAATCAGACTAAGGGAAATGTTCATCTCTTCTCTTTGTTTCAGAGTGAACCTGCCTCTTTGACCACGCTGTCCACACATTTTACATTTAAGAAAACACTGTTCAGTTATCCTGAATACTATTTGTTTTGGTTTGAACAGAGGTTTATAATGAAATTTTGCATAAAAAGTGTTGAATAATTCAATAACACGGAGTGAAAGTAGTGTAAATCCAAATCTAGGACTAAGAAAAAGTTTTTTTAGCATTAGGAATGTGTTTCTGTTTAACATGTTGATTTGTTCTTGGTGTTAATTAACAATATTTAAAATTATTCGTTTGCGTTGATAATATTCAATTTATTCAATTAAGACAGAAGAGTTATAAATCTTATTTAATTTTCCCTTGTAATGAATCAGAAGATGCAGTATCAAAAACTGATAATTAGTGCTGTATCATTTTTTGTACTGGTTTTACTCTTAATCTATTCAAATCTGTAGTATGATTCAAATCACATTACAATATCAGATATCTTAGTTACTCCCTCTGAATATTTAAATATGATTATTCCACCAGTCTTGGACTGGTGGTCCCATTGAGTGGAATAATCATGGTCCGAGAAAACCGACCGAGCCCGAAGGGCGAAGCATGCCACCAGTCTATGACTGGTGGTGTCGGTTTTCGATTGACTTGTGAAATTGGTGTTGTAGGAAATATTGTTGCGTCTAATATAAATGATAATCAAAATTTGTATTTTTTTAAAAGGGCAGGGTATGAAACACTTACAGAAAAGGATGCCAAGATTCTTATCTTTTCAGATAAACCACTAAGAAAAGCCAAATTTGGAGTTACTTTTTTAAAAATTAAGTATATAGAAGAAGGATTTTTTATTGTACAGGATTTACATTATGGGGACTATCAAAATATAAAATATTTTGTAAGCATAGTTGGGCTTATTATTTTTCTAGTTTTATTCAATAAAGAATGGAGAATAACAAAACACGGATGGAGGCTTAGACATAATGCCTGATTGGTTATCTCATGTTATCATTGGACTGATAATTTGTGAAATTTTTAATTTGAAACCTAAAAGTTTGGTTATTTTTGTCGCTCTTCTTCCTGATTTTGTTACAAAAATCAGTTATTTGAGATTATTTTTTGACATCCAAAATCTAAATCAATACTTATTTATAGCGCACACTATGATTGGTGCATTATTAATCACAATGATTATCTTGCCATTTTTTAGGTATCCAGAACTCAAGGTGTTCAAACTTGTAATTATTGGTTGGATTTCACATATTTTTGCAGATTATTTATTTAATTTTGCTTTTGAACCGCAATATCTCCCATTTTTCCCATTCTTTTGGCAAAAAATAAATATTGGGATAATTTGGGCTGATTATTATTATGTTATTACAATAACTTCAATAATGATTTACCTTATTATTAAATTAGCAAGACAGAAATTGCAATTGTTTGACTCATAATTTATTTTTTCTAATAAATGCATAGGCGCAGATAGGTCCGCCAGTTGCACCAGCAATTACAATTGGACTTGTTTGTAGATCAAAATTTTCTCGATTCTTTTCCGGGATATCATGCAGATTAACCATTGATTCAATAATGAGTTTTTCTTTTAGTTTCTTATGCGAAGATTGGTTTCCAGGTTTATCAACAGATATTGAATCCAGCCCAACTACACGAAGATTCTTATATTTTGCAAGCATATCAACAGCATTCTTTGATAAATAAGGTATTTTTTTAATATCATGAGGTTTGTTTTTTTCAAGCCATATATCATATCCTGTTCTTATTATCAATGCTTCTTTTTGTGAAATAAGTGTTTCATATGCTCGCAAATCATCTATTTCAATTAACCATTTTACTCTATCAATTTCTACTGTTTTTTCATTGCATGATAAATCGATTAAGCAAGCATTATTAAAAAAATAATCCAGATTAAAAAACTCCATTCCTCGTGAATCATCTAGAAAATGTTTAGGTGCATCACCATGTGGCTGAAAGTTATGATCACCTATTAAATGGAGATAATGTTCATATCCATCTTTTTCAATTTCACTGAAAATTATTCTTTTTGGTTTTGGGTCGCCTGGAAAAACTTCTGTATCAAGGCTTAAAGGTTTGGTTAGGTTTATAACTATGAATTCTACCCCTCCTAAGGTGATTATTTTCTTAGTATGTTTGTTTACCATTATTTCATAATCCTTACACTTAATTTTATTAGAAAAAGAGTCTTTATTAACTTTTTGGAAAGTTTACATGAATTAATTCATGTCTTAACCAATTATTAGAAAAATTATTAAATCAAACCAAACTACTCAAAATCAAGAAAATAAAAACTTGAAAAATGAACTCAGAAAAATCTTTAGAAGCAAATCTTATTTTTTCAGTAGTGATTCCATGTTATAATGCTGAAAATGAAATAAAAAATTGTCTTGATGCATTGCTTAACTCTTCATATAAAAATTTTGAAATTGTTTGTGTCGACGATTGTTCCACTGATGACACTTCAAGGGTTATCAATAAATATTCCAGAAAAGTTAAGCTCTTGAGATTGAAAAAAAATTCTGGAGCTGCAGTTGCAAGAAATGAAGGTGTTAAGGCTGCGAAAGGAGATATCATTGTTCTTCTTGATTCTGATGTGATTGTGAAGGAAAATACACTTGAAAATTTCAAAGAGGATTTAATCCAACAAAAAGGGGATGTAATAATTGGAAATTATTCAAAAAAACATCCTTTTAAGGGTTTTGCGACAAATTATAAAAACTTCTGGCTTCATTATACATATCTTATTCTTCCAAAATATTTACCATTTGTAAACACACCATGTCTGGCAATGAATAAAAAAGTATTTAAGGAAATAGGTGGTTTGGATTCTGATATTAAGATTCTGGCTGGTGAAGATTGGGAATTTGGACAAAGAATTGCTATGAAAGGATATAAAATATTTCTTGATAAAAGCATTGAGTTTGTTCACATGAAAAATTTTACACTTAAGAACATTTTAAGAACCGATGCAAGAAAGTCTTTTGGACTTGTAAAAATGTATCTAAGAACAAGAAATCGAAAGAAGAGTATTAGTTGTAATAATGGCTATGGCTCAACACCTTTTCATTTTATTATTTCGGCTCCACTTGTATCCATAATTTTATTATTAGCCTTATTGAGTCTTTTTTTCCCAGTTTTTTTATATGTTTTATTTGCTTTCATACTCTTGTATTTTATCATAAATCGTGTGTTTTTTTCGTTGTTATTTCGAACTTATGGTTTGTTATTCACTATTGTATCTTCAATTATTTTCTACTTGAATGTGTTTAGTGTTGTTATTGGTGGAGTAGCAGGTTTAATTGATTCTCTGATACTCGGAAGGAGATATTAAAATGTTATCCTATTTGAGATATTTAAGCAGAAATCAGAAGAAACCA
>Ga0114931_10004124_pt1 | contig 18162 bp, 12 predicted proteins | sample 2SBtaG_FD_89579 | JGI IMG/M metagenome (GOLD analysis project Ga0114931, IMG submission 89579) | Deep subsurface microbial communities from Kolumbo volcano to uncover new lineages of life (NeLLi) - 2SBTROV14_V59a metaG | ecosystem: Environmental > Aquatic > Marine > Volcanic | place: Kolumbo...
CATCCTGGTCGCTAGCTACAAACAATGAACCCGGTAAACCAAAGACGCCCCTGAACCCGGTTGATTCAGAGGCGTCTTCGTTGTTTTCATCAGCAAGGCCGCCAGCGGGCAAGTTGCCCGAATTGCGGCGTCTAGCTGACCAATCGGACGGAGGTGGCGCGGGGACCCTTGGGGCCTTGACCTACCTCGTACTCGACTTCCTGGCCTTCACGAAGCTCTTCGAAAGTGACGCCCTGGACCTCGGAATGGTGAAAGAACAGATCACCCCGCTCCGCTTCGATGAACCCAAAACCCCGATCCGAAACAACTTTCTTAATCTTACCTTGTGGCATTTCTGCCCTCCTCAGAAGCAAACCCGAATCATGGGCCAATGGGGCTTTCTTCTGGCGAAGGAGACCATCGGCCCGAACAACTTAAAAACAGCAGAAAGCCACAAAACCGAGATGGGCACTTCCGAGAAGGCCACAGCTACGCAAAATGCGGCGTGACGAGAAGAACGACGGGGGCGTCCAGATCTGCATCTTGTCTCTGCCTTTGTCACGATACGTCGTAACCCCCAGAGTATAAGGGCATGGCGGACAAGAGGCAATGGCCTCGCGGACAAATCAAAAGATAATGCCCTCTATGCCGGGACTTAACCGTGAACGAAATTTACGCGGCTCCATTCATTACGAACGGCGCACTTGGCAGCCAGCAGCAAGAACCAGTCGTTGGCATCCACATTGGCAAGCGGCATGCCTTCGCCACGGCCCTTTCATGCTGCGAAGTTGTTCACTCGGCGAGAAACCTGCCGGCGAGAAACCTGCGAGGCTGGGTGTCACTAAAATATTCTCGCAAACTTCCCACATTGCCCATATTGACTTAAGGAAGCGTCACAAACCCCTCTTCAGAGGAAAATTGGCGCCGAAAGCGACTTTGTGGCGGCCTGCTTCGCCGGGCTTTCCGCTTGCCTGGATGCGCGGATCTTTGCTCTGACGGGCTAAGGCAGTGTTGCAAACAGGTCGCACGTGGCTCAGTCTCATAAAAGGAATTGCCGAAAATCAATCCAGTTTCGAGAAAAAAACACGAGGTCGTGCGATGCAGTCATTGAAACAAGTCACGCAGTTGCTCCTGCTCGGCACCGCGCTAGCGGCAAGCCACGTGGCAGCCGGCGTTGAGCTGCCCAAGGTGCGGGTCGTCTCGGTGCGCAGGGTCTTCGACAATGGCGAGCACAATGCGTTCACCGATTTGTGCCGCTTCCGCGACCGCTATTACCTGACGTTCCGCAGTTGTCCTGATGGCCACCGCGTTAGCCCGCGGGCGTCGATCATTGTGCTATCGAGCAGCGATGCGCGGCAGTGGCATGAGGTCCATCGATTCCACGTCCCGCAACGAGATACGCGCGACCCCCACTTTCTTGTTTTCCATAACCGGTTGTTCGTCTACACCGGCACCTGGTATTGCGGTGACACGGTGCCACGACAATATGACATGAACGAGCTTTTGGGCTATGCAGCGGTGAGTGATGACGGCAAGACGTGGCAAAGCCCGATCATGCTGGAAGGAACCTATGGGCACTACACCTGGCGTGCGGCAACCCACGGCGGCAAGGCATATCTGTGCGGTCGCCGCAAGCACGAGTTTGCAAAAGTCGGCACCCGCCACGAAGAGCGGGATCGTCTGGTCGAATCGGCCATGCTGGAGAGCGACGACGGACTTATCTGGCGCAAAGTCGGCTTGTTTCAGGAGCGATACGGCGACGAGACGGCGTTTCTGTTCGAAGATGACGGTTCCGTGCTGGCCGTGGCACGTAGCGGCGGTGGGCACAACGCACAGATTTGTCGCTCGCGTCCGCCATATCATCAGTGGGAACGCAAGAACCTGGATCGCTACATCGGCGGGCCACTGTTGAAGAAGTGGAACGGCGGCTACCTGGTCGGCGGGCGTAAGACCACCGGTGGACCGGCGGTAACGTCTTTGTACTGGTTGTCAGACGATCGCCTGCACGAGTTTGCCCAACTGCCCAGTGGCGGAGACAACTCGTATCCCGGGTTCGTCGAACTTGGCCCCCGACGAGCGCTGGTTTCCTATTACTCCAGCCACGAGCGCGACGCGGACGGCAAGACGATCACCGCGATCTACTTGGCCGAGTTGGCCCTCGACGATGGTTCGTAAGCCCGGGTGGCACGACCAGCCCAGTTGCCCGGGAAGGGACGCAGAGGCTCGCTGTACCATTCAGCAGGCGTGAGCTACTACGTCGCGGAAAGATCGGTCGATCGAGATGCGACCGAATCGGCGAACCGTTTTCCCGATGCCGCGGCGCGGGCACGACGCCGGCAAGCGGCTTTCGCGAGCGTCCGCCGGCCACGGAATCGTTCACGGCTGCGTCGACCTTTATCGCGGGGGCTTTTCCACTGAGCGGCCGGTAAGGTGGCGAAAAAGGTCGCGGTCGACCACGGCGTCGAGATAGGGATCCAATGTTTGCAGGGTGAAAAAGACGACGCCCGTCATGCCGGCTTGGCGGGCCAGGCGAAGATAGTCGTCAATATCATCAGCGGAGCGGATTTTGCCGTGGCTGGTGGCGATGCCGAGGCAAAGCGTCATTTCAACCGGCGAGGCGAGCTGTCGATTGATCTCCACGGCATCGCGCATGCGCCGCGCGAAGACATCAAGATAGCGCTTGCCGTAATTCGCCGGATAGCAATACCCGGAGACGTTGACCATGTCGACGTACCCTCGGGCGGCCCACGTGCGCCAATCTTGAGCGATGCGATGCCGTGAGACGACTTGGGCCCCCCAGGAATAGATGGCAATCTTGATTCGCGGTTCGTCCCGGCGCAGCGCGAGGCTGATCTTTCGGGCCAGTTCGGTGAGCGCCGCTTCCTTGAATGCTTGAAAGTGTTCGTTACCAAACGTGGGCCGGTCGTCGGGATACTGCCTGGCGAACTGGGCCGCGGAATCGGGGTCGAGCCGTATGGGGCGATTGTTGAATCGCAGATAGTCGAGCAACACGCCGCAGGGCTTGTATCGGGCAACCAACTCGCGGAGCACGTCGACCACCCACCGCCGGGCCGCGGGATTTGCCGGGCTGATGTAGCCGGTTAGTTGATCGTTGCGGTCTCGCAGAGCCCAATCTTGGTGCACGGCGAGAATTCCCGCCGGTCGGTCGTGGCCGCTAATCAAGGTGGCGATGGCGGGATAAACGGCAAGCCCGCGTCGACGTGCTTCTCGAACGACCACACCCAACGCGTCCCAGCCGGGATAAACCTGCTCGGGAATCAGACGGCTCGGATAAAGCGACTTGCCCGACGACGTGTTGGCGTAAGGCATGATCGCGCCCAGCCCGGCGGCTCGCGCGCGATCGAGCGCGTGAGCGATCTTTTGCTCGCGCGAAGGGATGTCATCCTTGACGCTGAACAAGCTTGGAATATGAACATACGCAGCGAGCAGCGGTTGCCCGCTGCGAGAGGCCGCCGTAGCAGCCGTTGCCGTGAAAACCGGCGTCGCCGCGGCCCATAGCGCGAGCATCGCCCACGGCAGCATGCGGGCAAGCCGCGCGGCGCGGGTTCCCGACAAGCCGCAGCGCGGGCCGAACCGGCTTGGTCGGAAAATCGATTGCTCGGGGGGAAGGATCACGGCCAAGGCGTCCGTCGGAAATTCAGGGGCGGGGAAGCATCGACCGCTGGTCGATTTTTGCGGGGCAGCGGCCATAGACACCGTCTCCCCAGGTGATTTGGGCCGGCTCGATCGGCTCGGCCGCATCGAGTTGCAAAGCCACGCTGCCGAGCGGGTCACCGTCCTGAGAAACGGTCATCTTTCCGTCGGACAGCTCGAAGTCGAACTTCGTCGGGCCGGCTTTCCACCTCACCTCTGCGGCCCATTGATTGGGCAGCGTAAAGCGGTAGACAAGCCCGTAATCATTTTGCCGGCCCATGAGAAAATCGAACTTTCGCTCCAGCGGGCGCGACGTTTTAGCCGAAGTCGCGATGTACAGCGAATCGCCCATCGGCACCATGCTCGTCACCCGCTGCCCCCAGAGATTGTAGACCTTGTCCACACGCTTGGTTTCCGTCTCATAAGGATGGTTCACCGCGTCGGTCGGTTTGGGGTGAGAGAACATGCGCCGCACGAAAGACCACTTGTCATCATCACGGCGGTAGCGCCACACCTCGGCCCACGGCCAGACGCCGGCGTAAAGATCGCCGCCGTAAATGGCCAGCGTTTGCGTCTCACGGGCATGCGGCGAGACGCCCGGCATCACCGGAGGCCAACCCTCGAGCCGCCTGAGCCGCTGCCGGTCGAACTGAAAAAGCTGGCCGGTTGGATATTGGCCCAGCAGCAGCCGATCGTAATAGTTCAGCATGGCATAGACCTGATAACTAACCTTCAAGTCCGGCTCGAGCATCACCTCCCAACGATCGCCGTCAAAGCGATACACGCCGCCGGTATTGGTCGCCGCAAGCACCACGCCACCGAGTTGTCCGAAGGCGTAGACGAACTCGCCGGGCGAACGAAGATCGATCGTCCGCGCCTCGTTCAAATCGGCCAGCTTCGGTCCGTCGGGGCTCCAAGGGCAAGCCACCAACCGGTTGACGGGCGGTTTTTTCTGGCGTGCCACAAAGCGGAAGATCAAGTGTCCCCGGGCGTAATAGTGCGAACCGATTTGTTCCGGCAGGCGGTGAACGTCGAGAACGATCTGGTCGTTGTACTGGATCCGCTGGCGTGAGGTCGTCAGCACGCCGTCGGCCACATCGATCGCGTCGCGAACCGGTCTCTCCTCGACACGCCAACGACTGGACCGCGCGTCCCAATATCGCAGCCGAAGGTCTTTACCTCCGGAACGGCTCATGGCGTAAAGCCGGCGATTGAATTCGAATAGATAGACGCCGCTGTCACCACTGACGCGCGGAAGCGGCGTGGTCCGTGCGGCGGCCTCTGGGAAACGCGGTTTGAGAAAAAAGTTCAGCCGGCGACGATTCCCGCGCGGCTCGGTGTTATAGGCCCCCAAAAAGCCGGCGCCGGCAATCACGACGCCTTGTTGGTTTTTGATCTCGAACAGTGAACCGAAGTTCTGTCCCACGTCCTGACCAAAATCGACGACCATCGAAACGTGTAGCCGAGGCGGCGACGTGCGTTTTTCAGCCTTGTCGGCGGCGGCGACCCGGCCGATTAAACATGCAAAGACGAGAAGAAAGGCCATCCACCGGCCAACACGGCCAGACAGAGCGATTCGAGCGGACATGGGCATCCTCGTCGGTGGCTGGCCTTCCGCCTTCGGTGACGTCGGGCGGCATGAGCGTGGTGGCGGGTTCGGCTATATGGGACATCCTGGCCGGTGAAATTTCAATCCTCACCAGCCCGAGTCGGCCTGTCTAGCCGAAAATCTGTCCCGCCGGCGACCGACAACGTCTTTTTTCGCACAAAAACCACCGGCGGACACTCCAGCAGCTTGAGCGGCGGCAGGGCACCGTCACCTTTCAATGTGCTTGACGGGAAGGTTCCGAGAGTGTTCTTCGAGGGCGATCGCGAAATCGGAGTCACGTAGCGCGCAAATCCAATCGCCGAATCGGCGCGATGTTTGCTAAAGCGGCGATGTCGAATGATACTCATGTTTGCTTCTTCCAGCGACGCATGTCAATTGCTTCGCGCGGCACGCGAATCAGCTCCTTCCCCCCCGATAGCTCACCCGTTTGAGGAGCATTGCAACCGCGAAATCTGCCACATCCACACATGATCCTCGATCCCCCGATAGCTCACCCGTTTGAGGAGCATTGCAACCCATGGTCCGATTTGGATTTCTGCTTGCCTTGATGCTTGTGGCAGCCCACCCCGTCATGGCGGCGCGACCGACCCAGGAAGAACAACAAATGGCCAAGCAGTGGGTCACGGCGCATCTGGCGTCCGACGACTCGCTGCCGTTTTCCTTCACCTTCGGCGGGCACTCTTGGCGCGAGCAGCTTGGCCGCTGGAAAAGCGAGCGGGATGCGACACGTCTTGATTCGCACCGCACGCACCGCACGCTAAAGTTCACCGACCCCGAAAGCGGTCTGATCGTGCGCTGCGAGGCCGTGGTCTACGACGATTTTCCGACCGTTGAATGGACGTTGTATTTTCGAAATTCGGGCAGCGTGGACACGCCGGTTCTCGAAGCGATTCATGCGGTGGATCTTCATTTGGCGGGGAACCCTTCCGGCAAATTCGTACTGCATCATCACAAGGGCAGCCGCGCCGAGACGGATGACTACCGGCCGCTACGGACCACGCTCGAGCCGAAAAGCGAACTGCGGATCGCACCCAACGGCGGTCGCCCGACCGATGGGGCATGGCCTTATTTCAACCTCGCCTGGGACAAGGGGGGGCTGATTCTCGCCGTCGGTTGGCCGGGTCAGTGGTCCGCACGGTTCACGCGCGACGCGGCAGATGGGCTTCGCATCACCGCCGGGCAGCAGCTAACTCGGTTTCGCCTGCATCCCGGGGAAGAGGTTCGCAGTCCTCTGATCGCGCTGCAGTTCTGGCACGGCGATCGAACCCGCTCGCAAAACGTGTGGCGAAGTTGGATGATCGAGCACAACGTGCCACGCGTCGAGGGGAAGCTTCCGCCCGCGAGGCTCACGGCGTGCAGTTCGCATCAGTTCAACGAGATGATTGACGCGAACGAAGCGAACCAAATCTTGTTTATCGATCGCTATCTCGCCAAAAGGCTTCCGCTGGCCTACTGGTGGATGGATGCCGGCTGGTACACGAACGACGGCACTTGGGTCAATACGGGGACGTGGGAAGTTGATCGGCAGCGATTCCCGCACGGGCTGCGTGCCATTAGCGATCATGCACACGCCCGAGACGTGAAGACGATTCTGTGGTTCGAACCGGAGCGGGTGACGCCAGGGACGCGTTTGTATACGCAGCACGCCGACTGGCTGCTCAAGCCCACTGGACTGCCGCCGGAACTGGGCTATCAAAGTTCGTGGCGGTTGCTGAATCTAGGAAACCCCGACGCGTGGCGGTGGCTTGTCGAGCATGTCGACAAGATTCTTACCGAGGAGGGGATCGACCTTTATCGTCAAGACTTCAACATGGACCCGTTGAGTTTTTGGCGTTCCAACGACACCGACGATCGGCAGGGGATCACCGAAATCCGCCACGTCACGGGATATCTTGCCTACTGGGACGAACTGCTGCGCCGGCACCCGGGTCTGACGATTGACACCTGCGCCAGTGGAGGACGCCGCAATGATCTGGAAACACTGCGGCGAAGCGTTCCGCTGCTGCGCAGCGATCGGATCTTCGAGCCCATCAGCCAACAGTGCCACACGTACGGAATCGCATCGTGGGTTCCGTACTTCGGCACCGGCACGCGTCTCGAATCGCCCGGCGACGGAGACGCTGCCCGAGCGAAAAACACCTACGCATTTCGCAGCCAGATGTGCCCCCATCTTACGGCCTGCTGGGACGTGCGGCGCAAGGATCTTGACGACGACCTGCTGAGGCAACTGACGCGCCAGCATGCCGAGATCGGGCCGTATTATTGGGGCGACTATTACCCGCTGACGCCCTACCGCGACACGGCCGAATCTTGGATCGCGTGGCAGTTTCACCGGGCAGACCTTGACGCCGGATTCGTGCAAGCCTTTCGGCGTAGTAAAAGTTCGACGTCGACCATGACCCTCACGCTCGACGGCTTGCAGGCGGACCTCGATTACCGCGCCGTCAGTCTCGACACAGGCAAAGCGGTCATCCTGAGCGGGCTTCAACTCCGTGATCGTGGACTGAAGATCGACCTCAACAGGCAGCCCGGTGCCGCCCTGATCATGTACCGCGCCGTCGGGTCAGGTTCCTAGGTTGAAAAAGCGGGTTCGAGCCGCGGCTTTCCGCCGGAGGGCTGTTCGAGGGCCGCGCGAAGGTCGCGGTCGGCGTCGGCTTCGGCTTCCGGCGTGAAGCGAACCAGTAGCGTGAGTACGGAACATCCGGTGACCAGCGCGCCAAGAATCAGCAGCGCGGTGGGCCAGTCGATCGCGCCTTTGAACAGAAACCCGGCCGCCACGGCTCCGGCGTTTCCACCTGCCCCGACAATTCCGGCCACCGCGCCCAGCGCTTTCTTGTTGACAAACGGCACGACGGAAAAGGTGGCCCCTTCGGACATCTGCACGAACAGGCTGAACACGATCAGTGCCGGAATCGCCAAAGCCAGCACTCGCATCTGTGAAAAAACCATCAACACCACGCCTTCAGAGAAGAGCACCATGAACAGCCACAGCACGCGTCCACGCAGCCCCCACTTCACGCCGAAACGATCACCGAAGACGCCCCCCAACGTGCGGGCAAAAAGATTCATCAGCCCAAAGGCCGAGGCCGTCAGTCCGGCAGCGGCCAGTCCAAGGCCGAAGTAATCGCTGAAATAAAGCGCGGCCACGTTGTTGATCGTCAATTCGATGCCGAAACACGCGCCGTAAATCACGAACAGCGCCCAGACGCGATGGTCTTTGCAGGCCGATAGAAAAGCACCGGTCGCTTTGTCTCCGCCAGACAATTTGCCCGCCGCGCGCAAGGCTTTGAAGTTTCCCTCGGGTGCATCCTGCGTGAAGGCGTAGTAGGCGATGCCCGTCAGAAAGCAGACCACGCCGGCGACCACCATCGAAGCACGCCAACCGACGGCTTGGCTGACGCTGAACACGCCGACAAAAAACACAAGCACCAACGGCATGAGAAGTTGTGTGACGCCGCCACCGAGATTTCCCCAGCCGGCCGAAGTGGCGTTGGCCGTTCCCACGCAGTTCGGCGCGAACATGATCGAGGTGTGATATTGCGTAATCACGAACGACGCGCCGATCGCGCCGATCAGCAAACGAAAAATGAGAAACGTCGTGAAATCGTGCGCCAGGCCGATCCCCATGACCGGCAGCGAACCCAACATCAACAACCACGTGTAGGTAAGCCGCGGACCGATCCGATCACACAGCCAGCCGATCAACAGCCGCGCGACGACCGTGATCGAAACCGAGGCGATGATGCACCAGCCGACCTCGGACGCGGTCAATTGCAGCTCGTCCCGCACAACCTTCATCAGCGGCGCGATGCCGAACCAGGCGAAGAAGCACAGAAAGAAGGCGAACCACGACATGTGGAAAGCCCGAATCTGGGGCATGCGAAGATTGAAAATGTTGGCCCACAAAACCGTCGACTTGTTACGAAACTCCACCAACCGATCCTCCTCTGCTCCGGCTCTAAGTGCGCATGACGACACGATGCGCTGCCACAGGGCAACATTGCCTGCGCCCGGCGTGCTTTAACGCAAACGGCGCGCCGAAGTCGCGGCGAAGCCCCCACCCCCGGGCAGCGTCAATCGCGCCCCGTGGCGACGGTTCAAGCAACTTATGAGAATCGCGGCCATTTTTTCAGCGAGTCGTCGGTGCCCGCGAAAGAACGCCGCCCTGCCCGATTGCTGGGCAGCCGTGCTGAGATTCGCGTCAGTGGTTGGCGCTCGCTTGCTGTAACGACAGACGATCCGGCTTTTCCTGAAAACCGATTTACGGCGGGGCGTTTGGCGGCCGTTCGTGCTTCCTGAAACCGCTCCACCTACGCCGTTGGTACACGCTTTGCGTTTGCCCGCTCTGTGAACTTTGTGGGCAATGCTTCACGCCATCCCCGAGCCCTAGCCCGAAATAGGGCGCACCTGGACCGTTCGCATCAAGAAGCCGTGGGAGCCCAAGAAGCCGAACACACATGACGAACGCCGAAGAAGACATGCACACGAACAGCCACGGATGGCTCATTGACGAACTGCTTGACGGCCAGCGAGCGCTGACTGCGGTGGATTTGTTCAGCCGAAAGCACACGCCGCAAACAACGCCCCCGCCGGGTGATAAGACTTACCGCGATCTCATTCCGCTTGCCGCTCCCGCTCAGGGTGAGCAGTACGCCTTCGAGGTCGATCTAGACGCGTGTTCGGGATGCAAGGCGTGTGTCACGGCGTGCCACAGCCTGAACGGACTCGAAGAAAATGAAACCTGGCGTTCGGTCGGCATGTTGCAGGGCGGAAGCCCTCGGTTGCCCGTGATTCAACACGTCACCACGGCTTGCCATCACTGCCTTGATCCGGCCTGCCTGACGGGCTGTCCGGTCAAGGCATACGAAAAAGACCCCGTCACGGGCATCGTTCGGCACCTGGACGATCAATGTATCGGCTGCCGCTACTGCATGCTGATGTGCCCGTATGACGTTCCGCAGTACAGCTCGCAAAAGGGGATCGTGCGCAAGTGTGATATGTGCCACGACCGGCTGACGTCCGGGGAGGCCCCGGCCTGCGTGCAGTCTTGCCCCAACGGCGCAATTCGGATTCGCGTCGTCAGCCAGCATTCGATTACCGAAGACAGCGAGACGAACCTTTTTCTTCCCGGGGCCCCGGAGCCGGGCCAGACCTTGCCGACGACGCTTTACAAGACGCGAAGATCGCTGCCGCGGAATCTGTTGCCGGCCGACTATTATTCGGCCAGTCCGCAACACAGCCACCTGCCGCTGGTGTTCATGCTTGTGCTAACGCAAATGTCGGTGGGCGCGTTTGTCGTCGAGCAGGCTTTACTGGCGACCCCTTTATCCAACCGCGCTTGGATCGCCGCCGCGCGGCCGGTGCATTTGCTGGCCGCGCTCGGCTTGGGGCTCTTGGGCATGATGGCCGCCGTGTTGCACTTGGGCCGACCCCGGTATGCGTTTCGCGCCGTGTTGGGTTTGAAGACATCGTGGTTGAGCCGTGAAATCGCGGCGCTCGGCCTGTTTTCGCTATTCGCGGCGATTTACGCCTCTTCTGCCGTGGGCAAGTGGCCGGCATGGATCCTTCCCCACGGCGCGCAGCAGGCCTGCGGCATGGCCGCCACGCTGGCGGGCGTGGCCGCCGTCGTGTGTTCCGTGATGGTTTACGCCGCCACCGGCCGCCCGTTTTGGAACCTCGGAGCAACGTCGCTGAAGTTTCTGCTGACGGCGCTGGTGCTAGGGTTGCCCGCTTCGCTGCTGATCGGACTGATCGCCGGGGTCTGGACCGAAGGCGAATCGATTCGCGGCGTCATGGCCGACTATGGCACGCTCGTTTGTCGCTGGTTGATCGTTCTCGTCACCGCGAAGCTGTTGCTGGAGGCGCTGATTTTCGGCGAACTTCGCCGCAAGCAGCGAACGCCGTTGAAACGCACCGCGCTGTTGATGACCGGCGAGCTAAGCGCGACGACGTTGCAGCGATTCTTTTTCGGTGTGGTGGGCGGGGTGGTCTTGCCCGGCGTCTTGTTGGCGGAACACGGCCTTGCCGGCGAAGGGGGCTTTAGCCCGCTGTTTGTCGCCCTGGTGGTCACGCTGCTGCTCGTCGTGCTGCTGGTCGGTGAACTGTTGGAACGCTATTTGTTCTTCACCGCCGTGGTGGCGCCGACGATGCCCGGTTCGCCGGCCTCCTGACCAAGAACAATGAAAAAGTTTGCCGAGATTCAGATGAGCTGCCGCAAGATGAGCGAAACTCCGCCGCGGTCGCGTTGAGTTCCTACGCTTCAAAAGAACAGGATCGTATCGATGCCGCAAATCGCACCAGCCTTCAAAGAGCTGTCCTCGGTTCTCCGACAATGGGATGGCAAATTGACCCGCGATCTTGCGTTGCGACCCGCGGGCTTCGGGCTTGGTCGGGTTCCGGCCGAGCGCATTCCCGAAGCGATCGCCACGTCGGTCTGCGGCTTCTGCGCAACCGGATGCAGTCTTGACGTTCACCTGAAACAGGGCGCCGCGGTTGGCTTGACGCCGACGGCCGACTATCCGGTCAACTTGGGCATGGCGTGCCTCAAGGGCTGGGAATCGCTGACACCGCTCAAGGCGGCGGACCGAGCCACGACGCCGCTGTTGCGCGGCGCGCGAGGCAAACTCGCGCCGGTCGATTGGCACACGGCCATGACCATCTTTTGCGACCGTTTCAAGACGATTCAAAGGCGCTATGGCAGCGAGTCGATTGCCTTTCTCAGCACCGGGCAGATTCCCACCGAAGAGATGGCGCTGCTCGGCAGCCTGGCTAAATTCGGCATGGGAATGCTTCACGGTGACGGTAACACGCGGCAGTGCATGCCACGGCGGCCGTGGCTTATAAGGAGTCATTCGGTTTCGACGCGCCGCCGTATACGTATCAAGACCTCGAAGAGTCCGACGTGATTGTGCTGGTGGGCTCGAACCTTTGCATCGCCCACCCCATCTTGTGGCAACGCATCTGCCGCAATCCGCATCGGCCGGAAATCATCGTGGTCGATCCGCGCAAAACCGAAACCGCGATGGCCGCCACGTTGCACTTGCCGCTGAGGCCGAAATCAGACTTATCTCTGTTCTACGGGCTGGCCCACATCTTGCTGGACCAAGGGTGGATCGATCACGCATTCATCTCGCGGCACACGTCCGGCTTCGACGAATTTCGCCAGCACCTGCGCCACTTTCCGTCAAGCGAGGTCGCCGCGGCCACCGGCATCGACGTCTCGACGTTGAATCGCGTGGCCCACACGATTCACCAAGGCCGGCGCGTTTCATTCTGGTGGACGATGGGCGTCAACCAAAGCTACCAGGGCGTGCGGACCGCGCAAAGCTTGATCAACCTTGCCCTGATGACGGGAAACCTTGGTCGACCGGGAACCGGTGCCAACTCGATCACCGGGCAGTGCAACGCCATGGGGTCGCGACTGTTCAGCAACACGACCAATCTGCTCGGAGGCCGCGATTTTGAAAACGCCGCGGATCGTCATCAGGTAGCCGATATTCTGGAGATCGACGTCGCGCGAATTCCCGACCGCAATAGCTGGTCTTACGACAAAATCCTCGAAGGCATTCTCGGCGAAAAGATCAAAGGGCTGTGGATCATCGCCACGAACCCCGCCCATTCGTGGATCAATCAGAACACGCTGCGCGACGTCCTCGGTCGGCTTGATTTTCTCGTCGTGCAGGATATGTACCACACGACCCAAACCGCGAAGCTCGCTGACTTGGTGTTGCCGGCGGCCGGTTGGGGAGAAAAACGGGGCACGCTGATCAACTCCGAACGCCGCGTCGGCAAGATCGAAAAAGTGGCCCAGGCCCCCGGACAAGCGCTGGCCGATTTCTCCATCTTTCGCCTGATTGCCCAATACTGGGGATGCGAAGCGATGTTCCACCGCTGGACCGATCCCGAAGCGGTGTTCCAGATTCTCAAGGAGCTTTCCAGCGGCCGGCCATGTGACTTCAGCGGCATCGCGGGCTACGCCACGTTGGACCGCTGCGGCGGGGTTCAATGGCCCTTTCCCGCGGACATGCGCGTGGCCGCGAGACAGCGGCGGCTGTTTGCCGATGGCAAGTTTTTCCATGCCGACGGCCGCGCGCGATTTTGCCAGGAGATGCCGCGTCCCATGGAGGAACCGCCGAACCGCGGGTTTCCGCTGCTGTTGATCACCGGTCGGGGTTCGGCTTCACAGTGGCACACCGGTACGCGCACCGAGAAATCTCCGGTGCTGGCAAAGCTTCACCCGCGCAAGGCGTATGCGGAAATCAACCCCGAGGATGCGCGGAAATATCACATCCGGCCGAACCAGGAAATCATCGTCCGCTCGCAGCGCGGCAAGATCCGCGCCAAGGCGTTCGTGGTGCAACGCATCTCGCCCGGGCAGATCTTCATTCCCATGCACTATGAATCCGTCAATCAACTAACGCTCGCTCATTTCGATCCCTACTCCCGGCAGCCGTCTTATAAGAACTGTGCCGTGATGATTCGCCCCGTGTCCACGAACGACGGCCGATCATCCGGGTGAAAAGCCCGCGCCGGCTGTTTGACGAAAGTGCGAGACCCGCATTGGAGCGCCGATGAACAAAATCGAACAATGGAAACAAGCCAAACACGGCTTTGACGTGCGGCCCGATCTGCTGGAACACGCCCAGCGGCGCACGCCGATGAAGCAGATCGACCAGACGGATTTGGAGCGGATGAAATGGCACGGCGTGTTCTATCGCAAACGCGACGCGCCGGGAACCTATATGTTGCGAATCCGCCTGACCGGCTGCGAACTTTCGGCGCCGCAGGCCAAGGAAATCGCCTACCTGGCTTACGAATTTGGCCACGGATTCGTCGACATCACGACGCGCGCCAATATCCAGCTTCAAGGGCTCTCCATCGAACACGTGCCCCAAGCGTTGGATCGGCTCGAGCGCGTCGGCTTGACGACCAAACAGACCGGACATGACAACATTCGCAATGTTTTCGGCCATCCGCTAAGCGGCGTGGATCCCGATGAGCTGATCGACACGCGGTCGCTGTGCGCCGACGTGACGTCGCTGTTTATCGAAAGTCGCGTGTATTCAGACCTGCCGCGGAAGTTCAACATCGCCATCAGCGGCCGCGCCTCGCACGCCGCGCATTACTGGACCCAAGACATCAGCTTCCTCGCCTGTCGCGAACCGGACGGCGAAGTGATGTTTCAGGTTCTCATCGGAGGAACCCAAGGACAAAACCCGCATCTCGGCTGGCACCTGCCCGTTCTGGTCGCTCCGTCGCAAGTGGTTGAAGTAACGCGTTCGCTGCTCGACCTGTTTCGCGAGCGGGGCTCACGCGAAAAGCGGGATCGGGCCCGCTTCCGCTTTCTAGTCGAACAAATCGGCATCGGCAGCGTGCTGGATCATCTGGAAGAAGATTTGGACTTCCTGCTAAGGCCAAGCGTCGCCGAACCGGCGCCACCGATCGGCTACGACGAGCTGATCGGCTGGTTTCCGCAAAGCCAGGCAAAACTTTGGGCCATGGGGCTCTGCATTCCGCTAGGACGAATGACGTGGCGACAGCTCGAAGGTTTGGCCGTGCTCAGCAAGAAATGGGGCGACGGCCACCTGCGAACCACTCATGAGCAAGGACTGATCGCCATCAACTTGCCCAGCGGATTTCGTGACGCCGCCGCCACCGATTCCGCCGCGCTAGGGCTGGGCGTTCAGGCCGATTCGCTGTCGCGAAACACCGTGGCTTGCACGGGCAAGCAATTCTGCAACATCGCCGTGACCGAAACCAAAGGGCAGATGCTGCAACTCGTCGATCAGTTGCGACGCCGAGGCGTCATGCTGCACGGCATCCGCATTCATATGAGCGGATGCCCGTCAAGCTGCGCCCAACACTTTACGGCCGACATCGGGCTCAAAGGTGTACGCGTCCGCCGCTTGCTGGGAACGCGCGAAGGCTTCGACGTCTATCTTGGCGGCGGCATCGCCGGGCGAATCCACTTCGCCACGGCCTACAAGCTCGGCGTGGATGCCGGACAGTTGCCCCAATTGATCGAGGCGGTGGTTCGAGAGTATTACACCAAACACCGCGCCGGGCAGACGTTCAGCGCCTATTGGCGCGAGCGGCTTGGCTCGAACCACCCCGACAAGGTCGGCGATCGTGATTTCACGCCGCCCGTCTGGCTGTGCGAAGGTTGCGGTTACCGGCACACCGGCGAAGATCCACCCGTGTTCTGCCCGAGTTGCGCCGGCCTGCGCCGCTTGTTCGCACGATTGGAAGACGAATCCATATCGGCCGAATCCGCCCTACCGCCCGAAGACCAACCACCGGCTCGAAGCGATGGTTTCCTGCTCGCGGCCCAACTTGAAGACGTACCGCCCGACGCCGGGCTTGCCGTTGAAGTCGCGGGTCGCGAGCTGGCGCTGTGGCGCGTTGACGGCAACGTGGTCGCCCTCGATAACGCTTGCCCGCACGAAGGAGGACCACTGGCCGAAGGAACCTTCGACTCGGGCGCGGTCGTTTGCCCCTGGCACGGTTGGACGTTCAATGCCTGTTCGGGCTGTAGCCTCGAACCCCCGGACCATCGCGTTGCACGATACGAAACCAAGCTTGAAGACGGCCGCGTGTTCGTCCAAGTCGCCACGACGGAAAAAGCGACCTCTGACCAAACCGCGACTTCACCCGCGCCCGTGGTCACGCGCCCCAAGGCGAAGCACGCCGTGCTCGAGGTGGTTGACATCCTTCAAGAGACGCCGTCGACCAAGACGTTTCGTTTTGACAACCGCGATCGCCGAATCCCCCCGCACAAGCCGGGACAGTTTGCGCGGCTGTGCGTCCGGCGCGACGGACGCGAGATTTGGCGCAGCTTCACCGTCAGCTCGCCACCCACGCGGCCCGACTATCTGGATCTGACCGTCAAGCGAAACCCCGCCGGCGAAGTTTCCAACTTCTTGCACGACGGCGTCTCGGTCGGCGATAAGCTTGCCCTCAAGGCCCCGCAAGGCGGGTTTTATTTTGATGCCGAGCAACACCGCGAACCGCTGGTGCTCATTTCAGCCGGCAGCGGCATCACGCCGATGATGAGCATGCTTCGTTATCTCGCCGACACAAAGAGCACGCTACGGTGCATGATGATCCATGGAGCCCGCTCGCCGCAGGAGATCATCTTTCACGAGGAATGCCGGTCGCTGGCCAAGACCATGGACACGCTGACCTACTTCGTCACGCTCACGCGTCCCTCGGCCGATTGGCAGGGCGCCGTGGGCCGGCTCGACCTAAGCATGGTAACCGAGCGGATCGCCGAGGTTGCAGCGGGTCGCTATTTCCTCTGCGGCCCCGGCGGCTTCATGAATCAGTGGCAAGATGCACTCACCTCGGCCGGCGTGCCCTCGGAGCGAATCCACACCGAAGCATTTCAGAGCACCGCAAGCCCGGTGCCAATGATCTAACCCGCCAACACGGCAGGCAGATCGCAAGCGCACAACTGCCCACTCCCCCTAAACCAACATCTACCAGCATTCCGCCCATAACGGAGGATTACCATCCCTCCATGATCAAAGGCGCCGGCCGGATTCGAACCGGCGATGGAGGATTTGCAATCCTCTGCCTTAGCCACTTGGCCACGGCGCCTTGTTGGATGGAAGCCTATTAAATCCCTTGAATTGCGTCAATACGGTCGCCGTGGTGAATGGCTCGATGGGGGCGGGGGACAGATCGCGGGTTGCTTCGAGCCCTCCGGCCAGGCATCGCGGCTCATCGTCGTTTGAGCGACCGCTGCATGTGCATTCGTGTCGGCTTGGCCTTTACGCGGAGCTTTCAGCTTTCCGAGAGTCCGCATTTTTTGGCGTCCGTGACAGATTGCCCAGAGATCGGCTGAAGATTGGCCGCCAAAGGTTACGATCCCTATAGGTGTGGCGGCAAGCGTCGCGGAGCCGACCGTGTCCACACGATGGTTTCCCCGCGAGTCGAGAGCCGCACGGCTGCGTGCCGCCGCCACCCTTACCATCGTCAAAGTTCTCGCCGAAGCGCATCGACCATACCCCCCCGCCGGCGGTCGGACCCGCCCGCCTTTGGCTTGTAAACAAGGATGACTTGTCCGATGGCTGTATGGGATCTGTTTTCACGGCTGCGCGATGGTCGCGACGTTGAGATGCTTGCCGCGCGGATTGCCGAGACCGTTGAGCCGGCAATTTGGAAACGCGTTTCAGCCTGTCTGCCGGGCATGAGCCGTGCCGAAGCTCGCGGCTATGTCTTCGCCAAATCGGGCGTTCTGATCCATGCCGAGGTAGCAGCGCTCGTTCGCGGTGCTACCCGGCTCGGACCGTCCCAGGTCATCCGATTGACGTCGCGTGCCCGAACACGGTTGGTCCAGCGAGTGCTTCGCCGATCGCTTTACCTCCGCACCGCCACGAACCCAAGGCAACGACGCGCGGCCTAAAGGCGAACGATTCGCCGGACAATCGTGCCGTCGGCAAAGTATCGCCACCGCCGTACTCCGTTTTAGCGGCGGATCATATGAGATGAACAAGAAGCACAAATCGGCCACCGCGGTGGCATTACAAGCCAACTTCCATTCCCGACGACCTAGCAGCGAAAGCACGAATGCACACCAGCGACGGCAAACCTCGACTTCGCCTTTTCAAAGCCGATGCGTCCAACGATGACGCAAGGATGAGCCGCTTTCTCGAAGTTCTTCCGGCAAGGATGGATCAATTGGTCGAAGCCGCGCTTCAGGAAGACTGGTCCGAGGTTCGGCGCCTCAGCGGGTTGCTTACCCGCATGAGCCGCGATTTCGGCTACCGCACGCTTGGTGATTGTGCCCAGCGTGTGCGCTCGGAAGCTGACAAGCCCGAGAACCAACTCGGCATCAAACGCAGCATCGTGCAGTTGATCAGTTCGTGCGGCAAATCACGAACCGCCGCCGACCGCGTGCGGGCAGTCTCTTAATCACC
>Ga0114931_10004125_pt1 | contig 18161 bp, 15 predicted proteins | sample 2SBtaG_FD_89579 | JGI IMG/M metagenome (GOLD analysis project Ga0114931, IMG submission 89579) | Deep subsurface microbial communities from Kolumbo volcano to uncover new lineages of life (NeLLi) - 2SBTROV14_V59a metaG | ecosystem: Environmental > Aquatic > Marine > Volcanic | place: Kolumbo...
CCCAACCAGCACCGCTTCTTTGATCGCTTCGTGAAACCGAGGCTCGACGAAGCCGACAACCGTCGTGTCTTCGTCATTATCAGCGATGCGTTCCGATACGAGGCGGCAGAGGAGCTCACACGCGACCTCAACGGCAAATACCGCTTCGAGGCCACACTCTCATCACAGTTGGGCGTGCTGCCCTCTTACACAGCATTGGGAATGGCAAGCCTGTTGCCGCATAAGGCCCTTGAGTATCAGGAGAACGGTGCCGTGCTGGCCGATGGCAAATCGACAGCGGGTATCGACCCGCGCGGGGAGGTTCTCGCGAGCGTCGACGGACTTGCTCTGCGAGCGGATGATCTAATCGCGCTCAAGAAGGAAGAAGGACGCGCGCTGGTTGCCGATAGCCGAGTCATCTACATCTACCACAACATCGTTGACTCGGCCGGTGATTCCGCATCGACCGAGGATCAGACGTTTGAAGCAGTGCGAAGAGCAATCACGCAGCTCGGTGACCTCGTGAGGTATGTCGTCAATAACCTGAACGGGAACTTCGTACTCATCACCGCGGACCACGGCTTTCTCTTCACGGAGTCGTCTCCCGATCAAACGGACAAGAGCAGCCTCGGAGAGAGACCTGAGGGCACGCTCATCGCGAAGAAGCGATATCTGCTTGGTCGCGACTTGGGTGAGCATCCAGCAGCATGGAGTGGATCGACAAAGGTCACTGCTGGTGCCGATGGCGACATGGACTTCTGGATCCCAAAGGGCTCCAACCGCTTTCACTTCGCTGGCGGAGCGAAGTTCATACACGGCGGAGCCATGCCGCAAGAGATCGTCGTGCCAGTGATTACAGTACGGCATCGCAAGGACAAGGGATCGAGAGGCAAGACCGCAACGATGTATGTGCCTGTCCATGTCCTAGGTGCTGGACACAAGATCACAACCCCAATCCATCGATTCGAGCTACTCCAAATGGAGCAGGTAAGCGACCGCATGAAGGCGGTTACGCTGAGGGTTGCGGTCTACGACGACGACACGCCTGTGACGAATATCGAGACGGTCACCTTCGAAAGCAATTCGGAGTCAATTAACGACCGACGCAAGTGGGTGTCATTGACATTGCAGAATCGTGAGTTTGACAAGAGCCGACCATATCGCCTTGCTCTCCAGGAAGCGGATACGGGAATCGAGCATGAAGCAGTAGACATTGTAATCGATAGGGCATTTACCGATGACTTCTGAAACACCGGAAACCGTAGACACGAACTTGGATGAGATGCTCACCCGGCATTTTGCAGGGCGGGTCGTGCGGAAGGACCTCACAAAGCTCGTCAAGGAAGGCGCCAACGTACCTGTGTACGTCTTGGAGTATCTCCTTGGGACCTATTGCGCATCAACGGACCCGGAGGTCATCGCGGATGGTCTGACTACGGTCAAGCGCGTGCTTTCGGAGAACTATGTCCGTCCGGACGAGGCGGAGAAGGTCAAGTCCATCATCCGAGAGCGCGGCAGTCTGAAAGTCATTGACAAAGTCAGTGTGACGCTGAATGAGAAGCGCGACATATACGAGGCGCTCCTCGCGAACCTGGGCACCAAGGGTGTCGAGGTCAACGCCAGCTTTGTGAAGAAGTACGAGAAGCTCCTCGCTGGCGGGATCTGGTCGATCCTCACGGTCGAGTATTTCTTCGAGGAGGGGCAGAAGGGGTCCCCGTTCATCATTCGCGAGATCAAGCCTATCCAGATGCCCAATATGGACATGGATGAGTACTTCGATGGTCGACGGGCGTTCACGGAATCCGAGTGGACGGACGTCCTGATTCGCTCGACTGGCTTGGAGCCGAGTCAGTTCGATGAGCGTGCAAAGTGGCATCTCCTGGCGCGCATGATCCCGCTGGTGGAGAACAACTACAACGTCTGCGAGCTAGGACCGCGCGGAACCGGCAAGAGCCACATCTACAAGGAGATCAGTCCCAACAGCATCTTGATCTCCGGTGGCCAGACCACCGTGGCCAACCTGTTCTACAACCTGGCTCGAAGGACGGTCGGCCTAGTGGGAGTGTGGGATGTCGTCGCGTTCGACGAGGTCGCCGGCATTTCCTTCAAGGACAAGGACGGCGTCCAGATTATGAAGGACTACATGGCATCGGGCTCGTTCGCCCGAGGTCGCGACTCGGTCTCCGCATACGCCTCGATGGTCTTCATCGGGAACATCGATAACGTCGAGACGCTCATCAAGACCAGTCATCTGCTTGCGCCGTTCCCTGAGGTAATGATCGATTCCGCATTCTTCGACCGCTTTCACGCCTACATCCCAGGCTGGGAGATTCCGAAGATGAGACCGGAGTTCCTCACTGATCAATACGGCCTCATCACGGACTATCTCGCCGAAGCATTTCGAGAGATGCGAAAGCGCACATTCGGCGACGCGATCAATAAATACTTCAGTCTGGGGCGCGACCTGAACCAGCGGGACACAATCGCTGTCCGACGGACCGTATCGGGCTTGCTCAAACTGCTGTATCCACACGAAGACTATGACCAGGATGCAGTACGGCGCTGCCTTGAGTATGCGCTCGAAACACGACGGCGGGTTAAGGAGCAACTAAAAAAGATCGGTGGCATGGAGTTCTACGACGTCCACTTCAGCTACATCGATCAAGAGACAAGTGAGGAACGATTCATCAGTGTCCCCGAGCAGGGGGGCGGATCGCTCATCCCCGATGGTCCAATGAATCCTGGGACGCTCCACACGGTTGCACTCGGGAGTGGCGGCCATCTCGGCCTGTACCGCCTAGAGACCCAAGTCACCTCTGGCAACGGGGCTCTCAAGATGTCTGGACTTGGATCAAACGCAGCGGCCAAAGAAGCGATCAAAGTCGGCTTCGACTTCTTCAAAGCAAACGCGAATACTGTCAGCGGTTCCATCAAGGCTGGCGACCATGACTACCACATTCACCTCGTCGAACTGCACAACACAGGGCCGACGCCAAGCCTCACATTGGCGACATTTGTCGCCCTGTGTTCCGCCGTACTCGGCAAGCCAGTCCAGACGCAGATGGTCGTGCTCGGCAACATGAGCCTCGGCGGCAGCGTCGTTCCCGTGGAGCATGTTGCTGAGACCCTGCAGGTTGTCTTCGATGCAGGCGGCAAGCGGCTACTGCTTCCAATGGCGAGCGTTGGCGATATTCCGAGTGTACCAGGAGAGTTGTTTGCTAAATTTCAGACAAGCTTCTATGCCGATGCTTCAGACGCTGTCTTCAAATCGCTCGGGGCGTCTTGAGGAACACTCTTGAAACGCGACTGTTGAGCAAGGTTGATCTGTTGAATGCAGGTGTCCAGATACCAGCGGGCAACGCTTATTGTCTCGGATGTTCAAGTGCCAACGACGGTGACTGATACGAGATGATCAACATGCCAGGCCGTGTTGCAGAAAAGGTGCAAAGCACCTCGCGTGAGAACAGCACGAATGACCTCAAAACGAATTGGTCTTCCTAAAAATGACACACTAGTAGATCTCGTCCGGCGTCACGCCCTGATCGTATAGATGTCAAACAATGAGATAGATCGTCCCTCGTTTCACCAGCCCATTCAGTTATCGCGAAGCCAAGCCGCCGTCTTTTGGGGGTCTACTGCGTCATACATATGATTGTGGAGTACGCCTACGAAGCATAAAGTGTTGCTCGTCGCCTTCGGATCAACAGTTGGTCTGGATATGACTATATAGCAGCCCTCATGCGAACCGACTAATCCTCTGGGAGCGTTCCGCTCTTTAGGCGGGCCTCGTAAGACTCCTTCTTCTTGCACCGATTGATGATTGTCTCTTCTTCAACCGAACCGCCCATCGTCCAGTAGAGCAGGCCATCTTCCTCGAAGTAAATGAGAACTCGGCGATAGAAACGACCATCAGATCCGTGCTTGTGGATATGACGAATCAAGGTCTCAAAGAGAGGCGCATCGACACGGTCACGGACCAAATACTCGTGCGGCCATTTTGGGTAGGTCTTGGCATATGTCCATTCCTCGGAATCGACGAATGCACGCAGATCCGCCGGTAGCTTTTTGGCGATTTCCTCACCGGAGACACGCTTTCTGCCCATTGGATTCTCCTTCCTTGGGCAAAGATCCATCGTACCACACTGAATCCGGACCAGTTCTTGGGGGGCAGAGCAGAGTGTGAGTGGGAGGCGATCTTCGAATGTCGTGAGCGGTCCCAAGAAACACGGTCTGAGCGAGTCAGGCCTTATTCCGATAATAAAGCGACAAGCGCCGCAGGCCCAAGGGTCTGCGGTGTTTTCTTGAATGGACGCAACTGGACTCAAACTTGTGACCTCCGCCATGTGATGACTCGTGAAGACGCTCCAATCAGCCTCTGAAATGCTACTAGTGCGAATCAAATAAAAGCGTAGCGTTGAATGACATGGGTCGGTCGGCGCTCCGAGCCGACACTCTTGAGTCCGAAGGACTGGGCGTCAGGAGCCGGGGGTCAAGCGAGTCTTCGAGCGCGACCCCCGGAAAGGTCCCTTCTCGAGTGCAACGCAGTCTGAAAGACTGCTCGTATCGTGAGAAAGAAAGTCACGATCAGGCTTTCAGCCTGTGTACAAAAAAAGGACCGCCAACCGGGGGTGGCGGGCTTCGCCCTTCACCCCCGGCTACTGACGATCAGACCTTCGGCCTGGGATGCAGATGCCCATATCCAGAGTATTCCGCTACGCTTTTCTTGAAGACGCTCTAGGACTGTTTTAGAAGGTCTGATTCGGACTGGAATGAACCGAGAGCGGGTCAGCAAACGGGTTAGATCTGGCTTGGTCGGAGGTCATGCCGAGAGAGGATCCAGTGTCGTGATGACCCACGCCATTCCTAGACAGTTTAATCGAGGCCGCATCCTCACCGAGGCCGGATTGTCCATAAATTCACTACCACGCGCTTGGAAGAAGATCCGGGTCTATGTGCAAGCCTGCTCAGGGGACGCCAATTAGAGATCCGATAGTTCAACTACGCGCACGTAGAGCAGGATTAGACGAATCGCAAGCGCTTCGTGTGTCGTGGTAGCAACTGAAGCAGGAGCGCCACTGCGTCGCCAGGCACCTTTGCGGCATGAACCAAGTTCTCTTCATCGTTAACCGTGCGCTTGCGGCTGTCAAGGCGGACCCCTCCCAACCGACTGCTCCACCCTTCCGCCTCAACCGCAACGACTGGGCGGCGAAGCTGCCAGGCCAGTGCTATCTCAGAGAGTGTCCCTGCGCCGCCACCGACGGCGATCACGCCGTCGGCGTTGGCAACGATGATGTTTCTAGCAAGGCTAAGACCGGTTGCGAGAACGATGTCGGCTGAGGATGCCGCGTCGAGTGGGTCATGGCTTGGCAAGACTCCGATTGTGTCACCTTCCCTATAGCTCGCCGAAGCCCTCGCTCCCTGCATGGCCGCATCCATTACGCCACTCATTCCTCCCGTCATGACACGGCAGCCACTGTCGACAAGGAGCCGTCCGCATTCCCGTGCGATGGAGATCTTCCGATCGTTGGGTTCATCAAGTTTGGAATCGCCGATCACAGCGACTACGCGTCGTCTGGTGGTCTCGGTCATATCCGGATCTCCTTGCCAGCTGCTAGTTCTCGCACGGCAGACACTCTATTGGGCATACATGATCGCCGGAGTGTCCACCGATGAGCGAGGCACTCCGGCCGATAAGGTTCAACTGTGAACGCTGCATGGAATCCGCACTCGATCGTGGCGGCGATCGTCCGGTCATCGTATGTGCCGTTCGGAAACGCGATCATCAAGTGCTCGGCACCCCGTTGGTGGTTGATTTTCTCCAGCCAAAACCTCGACGTTCGCAACTCGCGTCGCAGATCGGGTAACTCCCGGCCCGCGAGCACCTCGTGACATTCGCCGTGACTTCCAACTGCCACCAGATCTTTTGGCAAATCGAGCAGATCCTCCTCGGTCAGGTAAAGAGACTCGGGTTCGGTAACTACCGCGCCGAGACCCGCATCTGCGAGCATGGTCATTTGAGTTTCCCTTGAAGATCGTACATACTGTCGCTTTCGCTCACCGCCGAGCCATTCGTTTGAGTCATCGGGGGAGATCTCGCCATGTTTGAGGGCCGCGCTCAATGCTGCGTATAGCTGATCGGTGGGCAACAAATCGGCACCGGTTGCCGCGCTCTTCGTTGGAAAGAGAACGGCGGGGATGCCGAAGTCGCTCAGGATCGGCAACGCAAAGCTCAAGAAGTCTCTGTATCCGTCGTCAAACGTCAAGAGACACGCGTTCTTCGGCAGCTCAATCTCGCCATCCAGCCACTTGAGGTATTGAGCCTGATTCAAGGGTGTAAAGCCACGAACAAGATCGCACATCTGGTGTGTGAACACGTCAACATCAACGACCGTTCCCCGCCGTCTCTGCAGGCAGCTCACATCATCCTCGAAGTCTCGCGGAAGGACACGGTGGTAGCACAGGACCGGGACCTCAATTGGACGACGATCGGCGGAGAGCCTAGGACTCGATCGATGCACACAAACTGGTACCTGTACCGGCGTCTTGGAGCCGGAAAGTATCAAGTAATCGTTGCTAGGTAGCAGATCGTTCAGCGACAAGCCGCCTGTTGTGATCGAGCATTCGACGTGTAACCCTTCGGCCGCTAGATCAATCAGAATCTGATCAAAGGGACGATGGACATCAGTTCGTGTGCGACCCGAGGGTAGCTGCTTCGTCCAGATGAACATACGGTCCCGCTCCGCATCCGGCGGCACATTTCGTCGCTGCAGCGTCGAATCTCCCGTGAGTGTGGCCGATGGGTTACACAGAAGAATGACAAACCGACCGTCATCCGACAACGATTGCGCGATCGTTCTAATAGCGTTGCGGTACTCGGTCTCGTCCTCGATGACGCAGAGTACAAGAGATGAGACCACAAGATCGAAGTGCCCCACTCGATCCACCAGTGCGCCCATGACATCGCCAGCAAGCCATTCTACTGCTGCACCATTTTCGACATCGTAATTACTCCATCTCCGCTCCAGAGTCCGATCCGGATCGAACGCCACCACATCGACGCCATCACGCGCGAGCTGCGCGGCAAGATGCCCGTGTCCACAGCCAAAGTCGAGGACTGTTGACTTCGGAAGTTGCTGAACAAAATCGAGCATTGCGTCATCCACCAACTCTTGCTTGGATGGGGGATCGATTGCCGCCAGCAGCACCTCCCACCCCTCAAGCTCCTGCATTGACTGGTCCCCAAGGGCCCTGTGCATGAGCATCGTCAAATCATCCCGATCGGAGTATCGAAGCGTGAGCCAAGCCCGTTGCACCATTGAATGGAATCCAGCCTCGCAAAACGGACGGATGTCCGCACCGAAGTCAATCAGGCGAACACCGTCAGGAGTCTCCAGGAGATTCTTCGGGTGAAAGTTGGTACATACGACGCCTGCATCACGACAATCGCGTAGCACCTAATGACCTCGCTGGTACGGCCTCCCCTATATGGTCTTCCGTTCTCGAATGGGTATGAGATGATCTTCCTGCTGCCCGGCGCATCCAGAAGTTCGCAATGGGATAGAGGATTGATGGGATCGGCGAACGCCCCAAGCACGCGCATCCCATCCCAGGCGCCGTTGGCCTTTGATCGTCCTGAGTAGTCGATGACCTTAATGACCCGGACTCCAGAAGCGAATACCACGCCCTCTTCACCTGACCCTAGCACATCCAACTCTCGCCTGTCCGAGAATTGAATGGCAATAGCCCGGGCCGCTGCAACGCGTTCCCGTGAAAACCAGTCATCATTCCCCTGAATAACTGCCCCTTGGCGGTGTCGCGCCACCATCCCTCCGAGCCTAAGCATGAATGAGCGCACCTCGTCGGTCGACACCGCAAGCACCGATTTCGATACATCGCTAACCCGTGACAGGGAGAAGCATCTTTGCGTGTTCGTTAAGAACCGTTTGAGCGATTCTTGACTAGGGCCAAATCGCGAATCACACTCAAAGAACGCGTCAAAGAATAACCCGTTTCGGCCAGATGCGAGTAGCGAACCGCACAGGCCCTGGACTCGCCAGCAGTTGAGCAGCAGTGCCGCTGTGCGCTCCTTGACATACTTCTCGAAACGGTCAACGGCCAAGTCCAGATCCGACTCGCTGAATCGCAGGTCGTCCGGCGTATCCGCACCGATACCGTCACGGAGCCGATACTCACGACGTCGCCTGAGCACATCGTCCAGCGCGGAATAGAGCGCGTAGCCCCGCATGTCCGGTATCAGGCGTTCGAGATCGAGCCCTACCGCTTCCTCATCGGCGCGGTCGTGTCGGACCGAGAGCGCCGCCCCGACCACTCTTCTCCCGCCGGCGTAGCGATTAAGCAATGCCCAGATCATGTCGGAGCGACGGAGCGTGCTGCCAGCGAACTCCGGCGCCAGATTTGGAAACTCCTCGAATGCGGCACAGTCAAAAACAAAAGTGTTGCCGCCGCGTTGCACCGACGGTCTGATGCTGGAAACAGGATCAAACGGTCGATCCAGCAGCAGAGGACGGAATACAGCTTGGCCTGCTAGCATCCGCGGTAGCAATTCGACCATCCGAAAATACGCGTCGTCAACTCGCTCATCAGCATGCTCAGGAGTGAGCCAGAAAGGCGATTCCAGATGATGGGTGTCTCGCCGCGACAAGTCGTAGTAAAAATCCTTCGCCGACGCCCGGATCGCTCGGTTTTCATCGCGGCGATCGGGCAATGGCGCCGCCGGGTCGAGCCCCATCAACCAACTCAAGTTATGGTACAGATCGACCATCTGGGTGCGGACAGTGCTTCCAGAAGGTATTGGCGGATCGCCCGTTACAGATCCGAGCACTACATCAACGCCGAGTGATCTCATATGGTACAACGACTTTAGGAGTGTGGTGAATGATGGCGCCTCCTCCTCATCGCTCAGATTACTCAAGCGGCAATCATCGTCGAGTATCCACGCAATGGCACCTGGACGCCGCCGTACCACACGGGTTACATAATGCTGAAGCATTGTCCTCGCGGGTCCGATTGGCGCGCGTCCCTCTGGGCGATGGAAGTCGTCGCCGAACTTGCCCTGATTGATGTCCGCACATTGTTGTTGTTCGGATGCGAGGAAGAGCGACATGCCACGAGATCGGTAGTCAGCAATCAACCGTGTGATCACATCGGAATCATCGCCATTCTGGAGCACAACAACATCCATGCACTGAAGTCGATCAATGGACCGAAGGCCGATGAGATCGTCGAGCAACCTCCGCAACTGATCCGCGTGGACGCCGTCCGCGATGATCCCCACAACGATCGCGAGATCGCCACAATGCACCGCGACGTTCTCAGTCCCGGCGGAACTCGGCACAAAGGGGCCGTCGAAAGAACAGTGTTCCTCCATTGGACCCGTCGGCACCCAGCCGAAGTAATTCTCCGCTCTCTGCAGACATGCCGCCCGTTGTTCCTCCGTCATGCGGGCCCGCCACTTTGACCAGAAGCGATCTAGACCCCGCGCCTTCGCGTGGCGCATGGGGGAGGACAGGCGGGGACGGTGCTCCTCCGCGTAGTGACGGACCGTCGGATGATCCAGTCCCACATAGCGGACCCAGCCGAGGTCGCACAGCCGAACGCAGAGGTCTCGGTCGGTGCAGCTCGACAGCGCCTCGTCAAAGGTGCCTGCTTCGAGCAGAGCCGACAGCCGTACAAACAGGTTTGAACCCTGGATATGCGGATTGCCAACCAAGAATTGCTCCGCCACGAGCGCTTCTGGGGGATATTGGAGGTGATCCTGGTCATCGCCAGTTCGGCGAAACAACGCCGAAGCGACCATGTCAGCCTGGTGCAAAACCACAGCATCGACACAGACCTTCAAGTGCTCTGGTTCCCACTCGTCATCATCGTCGAGAATCGCAACGAATAGCAAACTCGGATCGGCGACGAACCGACGGAGCCGCTCCAGCCCAGTGTTCCATGCCCCCGAAGCTCCCTGCGTGCGCACATTGTCCAGGTAGACGATCTTGGTGTCGCCCATTCTTAGGTCATTGACGATATTGCGGTTGTCGGCGCGATGAGGATCGTCGGAGTCATCGACGACCACGACATAGTCTGGCCGATGTACCTGGCGTTGGATCGCAGTCAGTGATCGCCGGGCTAGCAGTCCAGGACGGTTTTGTGTGGCGACCAAAACCGCGACAGTCGGCTTGTTGATGCTTATTTGGGTTTCTCGTGCGTCTACAACACTCATACTTACCCCCAGTTCACATGAGTGAGCGATGACATGGTCTTTCCACGCGTCGTCTCTGAGGAATGACGATCGTGGCGCTCACTCGATCGGATCGTACCAGCGGGCAATCTGCAGCAATCTTTTGTTCAGGATAATCCAAGGCCGGCCGGTCTCGCTGTATATCTCGTTGGGCAGATCCTTCATCTCACCCTTTCGGGGAGCAAGCACGTAGTCTCCGCCCCTCGCGCTCGCAGGGAGCATCGAACGGCCCGCGAGGGCGATGATCTGCGGCACATGCAGGCTGTACGCCCAATGCGGGTCCGAGTCTCGCCAGTACAGGGGATTGGGGTGCAGTCGGTTGATCGATGCAAGGACATCTTCAATTTCGTCACACAGGGCAAGATCGATAAAGGCCTCGCGAGTCTGCGACCAACCGTCCATCGTGGCACCCCTGAACTGCTCCACCGATGAGCCCCCATCGGCCCCCAACCCGATTACAACCAGTGCCAGTCGCCGGGACGAGTCCCAGGTCTCGCGAAATCGATCCAGCACGACCCGATCGAAGTTGTCCGAGTCGCCGGTCAGGATGTCACCACCGCCATCCACCGCGATTGCTAGGTCGTAGGGCTCGCCCTCTGCCCAGGCTCGATTGGCGAGAAGCGAACAGCCGTCGCCCTTCGGGGCAAAGATCAGCCGATCGCCGGCCCGCCAATCGATAGCTGCAGCAATAGCAATGCCCCTTCCCCGCAGCATCAAGGCTTCGTCACTATCGTTGGGAACGACCTCATCGAGCCTCAGCACCTGAGCAGAGCCAGTGAGATCGGACATGCGAAACTGTTCTGCCAGTGGCTTTTCGATCTCCAATCGATTGAGAGGCTGGGCAAGATCAACCGTCTGAGCTCCGGCCGCTCGTAGCCGATCAGCAATCACTCGGGCCAGAATGATATCTGCCCCGCCACCTGCCGAGAATACAAGCGCCTGTTTGCCAACGGGATCAGCTGCCTCCAACCAACCGTCTATGAACATCCGTCATATTCCCTTCCGCCTTGTGCCTGACCCGCTCCCTGAGATTCGCTCGGGCGAGGAGTCTCGCCATTCCGCGTTGTCCGCAGGCTCACCTGCTTCCACACGCCCTTTCGCCTCACCTATCCGCCATGCAGCGGCATCAAGCTCCGACTTGATGAAGCCACTATTTAACAGATCCTCCTGAACCATTGCTTCTATAGAGATATCTAGAGCATCGTGCTTGGCAAGTCAAATGAGCCCCGCCTGAATCTCCCCACTGCACCTCATCCGTTTGGCATTGGACAGGAAGTAGCCGTTGCAGCCATCGAACATCTGGCGGAAGTGTGTCGGGTTGTATCCATTACATCGGTCTGGAACTTCATCACAGATCTGATGCATACGGACTTTGAAGGACGACTCGTTCATGGTCAGGATTCCAAAGCTCGAAAAAATCTATTGAACAAACTTCACTGTTTACTTAGGCCTCTGCTGATTCCAAGGGGGCTGTTCCTGTTCGATCAGTCACCCTTCAAGCGAGACGATCACGTCATCGCTTTCGATTGGGCATGCAAAGAGAGCAACTTCTCCTCGATGGGCTGCGACCAATGCGTTCAGACGGCAAGTTGTGGATTGCCCATCGATGTAGCAGTTCTTGCGGGAGATGGAGCCATACCCGTTATTGAGCCGCTTTCTGAACGAATCTCGACATCTGCCAACGTACCGAACGCGATCCTCGATGGCATAAATATACAGCCCTTTGCTCTCGATTTGTGGCCAATCTGCGATGCGAAATCGGCAGTATTCCAAATCCCCGTGCTTGTTCCAAAATCGCTTGTAGAACTCGTCGCCTCGTTCCTTAAGTAGAAGCAGGAACTCTCCCAAAGGCGAATCGAGTTGGTCTGGGAATCGAGATTCGAGTTCATCTCGCAGATGCATGTATCTCCGGTGTTGCATGGTCTCTCTGACCGACTTGTTGTTTTTTCCTGCGAAAACCGATGGGGTGTTCGCAATGTCACAGTATTGAATCTCTACAGATTGGAACCGGAGATCCGTTCTTCCGATTGACACTATGAACTGACCATCACGCACTCCGTGTCTCATCGCACCAAAGTCCTCGTCAAGGGTCCAAGTTCTACGGCACATGCATCGGCACGGCATTGTAGGTCCTTGCTCGACTCTTCAACGCGGAACTCGGCTTGCAGCCTTTGATACGGCTTCGGGATCAAGATATTCACGCCGAGCGATTCGCATAACCGCATCAACAACTTCCCGAGCCTCGTCAGCCTCAGTAATTTCTACCCTCGGAGCAGGTCGGGCTCCCGTGCCGTTCGGTAGTCCTCCCGTCTCTTTTACAGGTCCAGGTGCGGGTCAGTTGGTGTCTACAACTTACCCTGGCGCCTTAAATTGGTCGCGACATTCCTACATCGCCTTGTCACGTTGCCCTTGGGTCTGAATCACGAAAGCCTACCTCATGCTGGGTGCAGGTCAGTCCTAACGCAGGTATAATACGTACATGTCCTCACCGTCACCAACGGGTTCTAACGGTCGCGACGGGCTCGGCCGATTCAAGCTTGGTAACAAGATTGCACATGGCAATCCAGAGGCGCAGCGTATCGGCAAGTTGCGGTCCAAGTTGATCCGTGCGGTTACGGAGAAGGACATTGCCGAAGTTGTCGCGGGGCTTGTGCAAAAGGCCAAGTCAGGCGATATCGCGGCAGCCAAACTACTGCTCGACCGCGTACTCGGCCCGCCTGTGTCGCTCGATGTCTTCGAACGCCTCGCAGAGATTGAACGCAAACTCGCCTCATACGAAAACCAGCAGCCAGAGGGCCATCATGTCCATTGATCAACGACTCAAAAGAGCAGAGTCTCGCGTGGGTGACCTTCGGGCTGAAGAGTTCTGTCCGACTTGTCAATATCCTCGACGCGTGACACCAGGGATATTGACACCGGACCAAATCGGGACACCGTGTCCATCGTGTGGCCGAGATCGAGACACCGATGGCCTGCCGTTCGGGTGGATTCCGGTCTTGATTCTCAAAGATTAGGATAGGTCAGATCGTGCATGATGGAACACCCCTAAATCTAGAGTCGGGTAGGGCGGCGTCTGAAAGAGGATTATGGCCCAATGCCCAAGGTGAGTGAGAATAGCTGATGCGGGTGATATTCCGATTCTGAACTACGCTCGCGAATCAGAGTGTCCTCGCGACTCTGGGCGAGAATAATCCGCTCGGTCTACATCGTCGGCACTCTGCAGGCCATGGCTTGCAGCACTCGACCCTGGGAGCATTCAACTGGCACCAAGACAGCCTCCAGCTTGGCTCGGAACCGGATACCCTTTTGGAAGCACGGGGAGTGGTCGGCTCACCGTATCGCTGCCCGCTCTTTGACAAGGGAACTGCTGCTTGCCGTGGCGGATGTGAGCCGGGCGGGTTGTGGTTAATCTCTACTCTTTTGCTCGAACTTGTGGTTCGCCACCACCGCGCACCACCGCGACAGGACCCATTGCAATTCAAGCCACGGTGCAAACCACCGCGACGGTCTGCGGCGGTTTGCTTATATTTGTAGACTTTACTTTAGAGACACCCCCTCATAGAAACGCTTACCCCGTGTGTCGCGCCGAATCTTCAAATTTGGAATGACTGCCCTCAAGTCTCTGCCAAATTGTTGCTTGCTGCCCGGACGGACGATGCCTTCGCGCTCGCACCACTCGATCCAGCTTCCAAACAACGGGTCGACTAAGACTCTTGACCCTACGGAAGTGATACAAAGGTCTCGCACGAATGCGACGACCGGCGAAGCGAGATCCTCCATTTCCGCTTGAGCCTCGCGTCCGCTGGCTGGTTGCACGAAGTAGCCGCGATCGTGGAGACGGAACCAACCTTCAATTGCCCAATTCAGGATTCCTGGCAACTCCGCACACAGCTCCTCAGTGAGATGTCGGTTCTCATGACCCAGGAATGACCTCGTCAACCTCACGATCATGAACCGCTTCGCGATTGCGCCGCTCGCATCAGCGAACTGAGGCAACTCGTTCGAAAGGAGCATGAAGCGAACGGGTAGCCGAATGTTGACTGGCGTAAGGAACTTCCTATCCACGCTAACCGAGTCTTCGCCAGAGATCGACAGAAGCCGCTCCAATGCGGCGTCTTGTCTTCCGCGGAATCGCGCGTCGCTGATGATCGCAAGCGATTTGCCAATCAGTGGCTGAAGACCGAAATTTTGAGCAAGACTACCTGCGGTTGGACCAACCACATTTCGCTGCCCCAAGAGCTTCTCGATGACCCTAGCCATCGTTCCTTTTCCCGATCGTGGTGGTCCGACGATGAGGATCATCTTCTGTTGTGAGGTGTCGCCCATGAGACAGTAGCCGAACCATTCCTGGAGCAGTTGCAGAGCCTTGGGAGCGTCACCAAGGATCTCGTTAAGAAACTCCAGCCACAAGACTGGGGAAACAGCACCAGTGTCAAAGTCAAATTCGAGCGCGCCAAGATTAAACAGGCTTGGAGTCGGGTCGACAACGATACCCGTGGGTAAGTGCACGCTACTCGTTCGGCCAATGAACAACTCCCGAGGCTCAGCCCGATCACAAGATTCACCGATCCAGCCAGGGACTGGCGTGTCGGCAGAGAGGTGGACCAGACCCTCGAGTGTACTGACAACTGCTCTGGCAGTGCCTGGGTTCGCCGGAAACGGCACGAGCATTTGCGTGCCGTTCTGTTTCTGGTAATGCAACGCCTTGTCAAGCCAAGCAAGCACCGCCGCTTCAAGGGCGGCAGATTCGATGCATTCATATCGGTTGAATCGCCACTGGTAAAACTCCCCAGCGTAGAAACGAAGAGTGGCTAGGCCGTCAGGGCTCGTATGGAACTCCTTTAAGAATGCCGCCGCTGAGGGCAGAGTCTTGCGTGGCGACAGAACGAACCTGCCAGTTAGGGGGTCAGGTTGACCCAACGCAACGAAGCCCAGCGAATTGCTACTGGCGCGACTATGGGGCTCTGAATCCTCCCTTCCACTCAAGTCCGCCGGGCGGTGGCTGGTCCGTCCAGCGGAGTATCCGCTTTCAAAAGTCGTGTCGCATTGCGCGGGCTCTTCGGCCTGCAGGCCACACAATACCGATCCGCGCTCACAGAATGCCTGTGCTTGATTTCTCGGGACTCCCTTGCGAGCGAGTTCAAACGCCGCACGATTGAGACCCTCATTTCGCCCTGGTTGACCGACGAGCCCCATCAAATACCTCAAGGTGTCAGAAGTTAGCTTGGCCGTCGGAGCCGGTGGGATCGTCTCAATCGCCCAGGTTGTTGTTGAACCGTGTACAAAGGCGTCGCCACCAACCTGGTTTGGTTCGTTCGGTAGCCAAATCTGCGTCAGCTTGTCAGTCTTCGGGAACAACTCGATGCCGCCTTGCCTGTTGAAGCCCCACGCCTTGGCCCAGCAGATGAAGTCGGCGATCGGCATCGGGCGGGCAAGCATGAAAAAGCAGTGCAGTCCCTTCCCGCCCTTCGAGGTGAACACAACACCCTTCGCGCCGAGAAACCGCTCGACGCAAACCAGCATGCCCACATTGCCACCATCGCCAGTGTGGTCATCGAGGTCGACGCAGATGACACGGACGAGTCCGCCCCGATGAGGGACGAGTCCGAGTCGCTCTGGGCACTCGATCCGGTACGGCTTCCCCTCCTTGGTTGAGGAGTCGAAAGCGCAGCGCACCAATTCGCCCTCGCGGAACGCACGAACGGATTCTTCAAGATCCTTCGGCGTGGTCACCCATCCTGGTCCCAAACCGCGTTCACCCTTCCGGTACAGGAGCGCCGCGTTCGATTGGTCGCAGTAGGGAAGGATCGCGTCGAGAAGGTCGAGTCGCGTCAAGGGCTGTGATTCTGTTGATTTCGCGTTCACAGCCCCTCCTTTTCACAGTACCGCTCATCCGGACCGGGAGATGACTCAGGGAGTTGGTGTTGGACCGATTTATCCCGAGCACCCTTGAGAGCGGTTAGAAAGGCCGACGCGTCCTCCTCCATGATGAACACCCGGCCTCCTACGCGGGTAGACTTCAGGCGGACGCGTTCATCACCGACTCGCACACCATCACGCATCCACCTCCAAACGGTGGAGATGTGCACATCGAGGAACGAAGCGAGTTGACGGGGACTGAGGCGGCTGCGCGAGCAGAACAGCTTCAACGATGTCGGACGAGGCGGTATATTGCTAAACATGCCCGAATATTGGCAGCATTTTTTACATTGGTAAATGCATGATCCCGGGGTTGTGCATCATGAATTCTCGAGCAGCAATTGAGCCTCCGCGACGAGAATAGAGCGCCGGAATTCCTTCCTGTTCCTGAGCGAGTCCTCGTTTATGCCGATCGCCACACTCACCGCCCTTCGAACCTCGCAAAGCTTCGCATTCGGGTTTGCCATGAACCTTCGGACCATACACATCTTTGCTAACGCAAATTTTTTGTCTTTGCGTCTTCTCTGCGCCCCTTTCGCTGACCCTTTGATGCTCTTTTCCCATCCCTGTGCTGCGTTCTCATACCCAAGATCCTCGAGCTTGGCAATGCACCAGCCGATCCGACAGGCCCAGACCACAGCGGTCATAGTGTCCCCGTTGGCCGTGCATCTCGCGACGGCATTGCACCCCCCCCACCCCCACGCTGCCAGATGAGCCCGCTCTCGCGCACGGTCGTCGATCTTTGACTCCGCGAGTTCTCCCTGCTCGTGCATCAGGGTGTGGAAGTCCTTCTCCAACCGCTTGAATTGCTGTATGAATTTTTCCGGATCACTCACGGTCTCCACCCGTTCCTGGAGCTCATCGAAGCTCAGCCCTATGACCCTGATCGGCGCAATGAACCCGTCCGTCTCTTTCATGAAGTCCATTCGAAATCTCCTCAGCCAATGCGTAAAGCCTGCTCGATCGCCAGATCGAGCCGACGCTGCGTGTAGATCAATGTCGTATCCGGCTTGTCATGCCCCAAGAGTGCCCAGGCACCCTCTAAGCCTACCTCTCGACGAAGCTGGGTCGCCGCCGCGTGACGGAGTTGGTTGGGAGACCAGTGGGTCAGATTTCCCCGTTTGCATGCCGAACCGATCGCTCTGGCATATGACGGCGTCGTGTAGCGCTCTCCGGGTGCTCGTTTGCGAGTGTCGGCATTCAGTTCATGGGTTGCATCACGTTGCAACTGAGAAGGCGTCATCGGTGTTTTACGGGCAGATCGCTGAACTACCTTCCTCGCCCGTTCGGCCTCAGCTGGAGAGAAAAGCGGCTTTTCTGGCTCGCGGCCCCGGTACTTCATCAGGACGGTCTGTGCTTTGGGACCGAGCGGAATCTCTCGGTTGCGGCCCCGATGGGCGTTCTTATGGCTTTCCGGGCGGTAGATCCAACACTGCCCATCGGTGTCGATCTCACGCCAGGTCATACCGCACACCTCTCCGGGTCTCATGCCCGTCCATCGCTGCACGCGGACCATGTCCGCGACAATTGGCGAGAGCAATGCGAGCGTCTTTTCGACCAACTCGTCCGTGACCGCCGTCACGGGCGTGGTCTCGCGTACTCTGTACTCGCCGCGCCTGAGCCCTTCAACCAAGTCCAGATGGTGGTAGACCTCGACCGGCAGGAGATCTTCCCGAGCGGCCCATTTGAAGAGCCGCTTGACAGTGGGCAGAAACTTCATGTTGATGTACTGTCGACTCAAGTCGTCGTCTCGAACCAACGAAACCATGAGAGCCCGCATCGATCCCGGCGAGAACTCCGATGCCAGCGTGTGGCCATAGAGTCTGCGCAACCGCCGAAGCACGGGCCGGTCCACTGCAATGAGCGACTTCTCTGCAACTTGCTGCGCCGATCTGTACTTCCAAAACGATGCGATCATGGATGTGATCGTGAGACCGGATCGTTTGGCCGAACGCATGACCGGGCGTGGAACGCGCCCGGACGCAAGCCACTCAGCAATCACGCGACAGTACTC
>Ga0114931_10004126_pt1 | contig 18158 bp, 12 predicted proteins | sample 2SBtaG_FD_89579 | JGI IMG/M metagenome (GOLD analysis project Ga0114931, IMG submission 89579) | Deep subsurface microbial communities from Kolumbo volcano to uncover new lineages of life (NeLLi) - 2SBTROV14_V59a metaG | ecosystem: Environmental > Aquatic > Marine > Volcanic | place: Kolumbo...
CAATGGTTTCACAAACAGGGCAACAAAGAAATAGTCGAGCTTCTTCCGCCGAACTATGTCATGGATTTTCCGGGTTTCTATAATTTCACGCTTTCGTACGCGCAACTACAAGAATTGATCAACTATCCAGACTCGAATCTCGAATGGCAAAGAATGCTGTCGTCCGTGAGTGGAATCTATGTCATCCTCGACCAACAGTCTGGTCTGCAGTACGTTGGCAGCGCATATGGGAACCATGGTGTTTGGGGACGATGGAGAAATTACTCCAAGAATCCATCCGGAGGGAATGTACTCCTCAAAAAGCTCCTTGCCAAGCATCGTTCTCGGTTTAAGAAGTTTCAGTTTTCCATCCTGCGCGTGCTTGAGCCAAGTGTTCACAAAGACGAAGTGTTTGCGCAGGAAGTACTTACAAAGAAAAAGCTTGGAAGCCGTGCATTTGGGCTCAACACTTAGAGAAACATTGGCGCGGGATGACCTCATCGCAGCACGCGCATTCAGTAGCTGGATTTCGAGGACCTCCCAATGAACCCCATCGCAATGACAATCGTCCTTCTCGCCGGTTGGGGAGCTTTCGCCTACTCTGCCGTGCGGCGGTGGCGGCTGATGATGATCGGTGCGCCGGAAGACCGCTTTGACAATCCCGGCAAGCGGATCGCTCTTACGCTCCGGTACGCAATTGCACAGATGCGCATGCGCCGATACCCGCTTGCCGGTGTCGCCCACATGCTCATCTTTTCAGGTTTCCTCGTGTTGCTTCTGCGCACGTTGATCCTATGGGGGCGCGGTTTTGACGAAGGTTTCAGCTTTTGGGTCTTTGGCGCCGACCAGACACTCGGACGTGTTTACTCTTTTCTCAAGGATGTTTTTGCGATTCTCGTCATTCTCGGCACACTGGTCTTTGTCTATTACCGCGTGGTCAAACGCCTGCACCGTATGACTCTCAGCACGGAGGGGCTGGTCATATTGGTCATCATCCTGGTCATGATGCTCGCCGACATTCTGTACGACGGTGCAACCACTGTGCAGCATGCTGGCGATCGAAATGCGATTGCGTTTCACCTCGCCGAACCCGCCGGATCGCTCGTTGCCACGACGCTCTCATCGACCGGCGACACGACGCTGACCGTGCTGAAGCATGTCGGGTTTTGGACGCACGCCTGCTTGGTGCTGATTTTCTTGAACCTTTTGCCCTACTCGAAGCACTTCCACGTCATCACCGGGATCCCCAACGTTTATACGCAAAGCCTGCATCCTCCGGGTCGCCTCCCGCCGATTACAGACATCGACGGCAAGCTCGAGCGCGAGGAAACGCTCGGCATTCGCCGGTTAAACCAGTTTAGCTGGAAAGCGATCATGGACTGGTACACCTGCACCGAGTGCGGGCGCTGCAGCGACCATTGCCCTGCCACCAAAACCGGTAAGAAGCTTTCTCCGAAACATTTCACGCTCGACCTGCGTGATTTCCTCTACAAGCACGAAAACGCCCTCGTCGCAGAAAGCAAAACCCAACCGCACCTTCCAGAAAGCGACGCATCAGAACCGCGCCCGTCAGGAAGCGGAACAAGCGATGACCCACAACCCACCGAACACCGAAAAGACCTGGTAGACGGCGTCATTGACCCCGAAGTTCTATGGGCTTGCACGACTTGCCGCGCCTGCGAGCAGGAATGCCCGGTGTTCATTACCTACGTCGATAAAATCGTGGACATGCGTCGCTACCTCGTGCAGGAGCGTGGAGAGTTCCCCAAGGAGTTGCAAGGCGCTTTTCGAAGCCTGGAATCTTCATCGAACCCGTGGGGTTTCCCGGCGGACGAAAGGGCGAAATGGTCCGAGGGGCTTGAGATCAAAACGATCGCGGAAAACCCCAACGCACCGGTTTTGTTCTGGATCGGATGTGCACCATCCTTCGATGAACGAGCCAAGAGGGTCACCCGCGCCACCGCAACACTCATGCAAAAGGCGGGCGTCGATTTTGCCATCCTCGGAAACGACGAACAATGCACCGGTGACCCCGCCCGCCGCGCCGGAAATGAGTACCTGTTCCAAATGCTTGCGCAGGCGAATGTCGAAGTGCTCAACAGCGTCGGCGCAGAAAAGAAAAAAATCGTCACGACTTGCCCCCATTGTTTCAACACGCTCGCCAACGAATACGGCGACTTCGGGGGACACTACGATGTCATTCACCACACGACCTTCCTCGCACGCCTGGTGAAACAGGGAAAACTCAAACCCACCAGGCGCGTTGACAAACGCGTCGCCTACCACGACTCCTGTTATCTCGGCAGATACAACGATGTGTACGACGACCCGCGCGACATCCTGCAAGCCATCTCCGGTATAACGCTTGTGGAACCTGTCGAAACGCGCGACCGGGGCATGTGCTGCGGTGCCGGCGGAGCGCAAATGTTCAAGGAGGAGGAGGAAGGAAAAGAACGCGTCAACACCGTCCGCACGCTCCAACTGCTCGACACGAAACCCGACACGATCGCCACCGGATGCCCGTTTTGCATGAGAATGATCACAGACGGTCTCGCCGGACAGGATCAAGAAGACCTGCCCCAGCTCGACGTGGCGGAAGTGCTCCTGGAAGCGATTGAACAATAGAGCCCCCCCGATTCAGCCATCGCCGGAGCCTCTATCATGTAGCGACGCGCAGGCTTAAACCCGCACGGACCTCCCGACATCGGAGATGCCTTCTCCCAACCGGGTACCGCTACACGAAAACGTATCCTGCTCCATGCTCCCGTCGATTTCCCTCGCGTCGCAATCCCTCATTTTCCAATGCAGAAGTTGGCAAACACGTGCGTCAGCAAATCGTCGGTGGTCACCTCGCCGGTTACCGAACCCAGCGCATCGAGCGCCTCACGAAGCTCAAACGCCAGCAGGTCCACATCACAGTCAACCGTCTCGTCGGCGCTGTCGGCAAGCTGCCTCGCCCGCCCCAAGGCGGACGCCGCTTCCACGATTCCATCACGCTGCCGCTGCGTAAGCAACGTGACGCCATCGGCAACGCTTGGGACTTGACCATCCAACGCCTCATTCATCGCCTCACGCAGTTCCTCGACACCGGCGCCTGTTTTCGCGCTGATCGCTACGACCCGCCCTCCGGTTGCCCTCGACCAATCCCGTATACACATCGAAACCTGATCCGCATCCTCAAGGTCGCGCTTATTCGCCGCGATCATCACGGTTGAAAGTTCGAGGCGATCCGCCAATTGCTTGACCGTGGTGGTTGTGGACTCCGCAACATCGACAACGAGGCAAACAAGTTCAACCTGCTGAGCGGAGAGAAGGGCGTTTGTGCGTCCGGCTGCAATGAGGGGATCCCGCGACGCGTCGATTCCGGCGGCATCGAGAAGAATAGCCTCCCCCCGCCCCATCCGCATCGGAGCAGACAGAACGTCCCTGGTCGTACCCGAAACCGCAGAACAAATGGCGCGGTCCATCCCGCACAACCTGTTCATCAGCGTACTTTTCCCGGCGTTGGGCGGTCCGACCAGGAGAATATGAGGCAGTTGTGTGAGCTGTTCGACGGTGGGGCCTGCCATGGCAAGACCATTGATAGAGGAGCGAAGCGAATCGAGGTGGTTTCGCAATAACTCTGGTCTGATAAACTCGATCGGCTCTTCCGCAAAATCGATTTCGGCTTCGACAAGGGCCAAAAGTTCCGCGAGTTCATCCCGCGCTTGTTTCACGCTCTTTGTAAGCGACCCCGCCATCATGCGACGGGCCGCCCGCAGTTGATGATCGGACTCGGCATGAATCGTTCCCGCAACCGCCTCTGCCTGGGCAAGGTCCATTTTCCCGTTAAGAAACGCGCGAGCCGTAAACTCTCCGGGAGTCGCTGCGAGCGCCCCGCAATCCACCGCTTGCTCGCGGATCATTTCCAATGCGCTCCGCGATCCAACGGTGTGGATTTCGACCATGTCTTGCCCCGTATAACTTCCAGGCCCCCGAAAGATCAAAAACGCCGCCGGCACCCAAAGCCCACCGGCGATCCGGACCTCCCCGACGAGTCGAACTCCCCCCGGACTGGTTCGAATGACCGTTGACAATGCCCCGCCTGCAAGATCGACCGCAAACGGGATCGCATTGGGTCCGCTAAGTCGCACAATCCCCACGGTTCCGCACCCGGGCGGAGAAGAGATGGCCACGATCGTCTCACCAATACGTTCGATCATTTCGCGCTACAACCAAGGGGTCCAAAAATCCATGCAAGAAACCTGTTGCCAACGAGTCGCACCGAAAAGAAAAACTCCATCCCAATGATCCGCCCCGCTCTTTTCCGCTTCCTCACAGTCACACGTGGCCCTGTCCCCACGCTTCTCACCCATGCTCCGTCACCGCACGCTTGACTCGGTCATCGTGGTCACTTTGCGAAAGGCGGTCAAGCAGGAATCTCCGAATCCGTTGGTCAAGCGGACAATCGGACCAACGACGCCCAAAAAAAACTTGACTCGTTTCCACCTCATCTCGCCCACGGCAGGGACGAATACCGGTCCTTTTCGAAAATCTTTTGCACGCGTTGTTTTATATCCTACTGTTTTTTTCGTAACCGGAAGGTCTTGATTCCTGCGCCGGTCCACAGGTTGGCGAACTGGGAGTTATTGAAAAATGGCACTGACAGTAACGAACACGAACACGATCACGCTGCTCAACATCCTCAACAGGAATTCGGCGGCACAGTCGAACACGCTACGACAACTCAGCACCGGAAAGAGAATCAACTCGGGAAAGGATGATCCCGCAGGTTTGATCGCACTGGCTGGTCTCAACGCCGAGTTGACGGCGGTGAACGCATCGCTCACCAATAACCAACGGACCGACTCACTGTTAACGGTCGCGGACTCGTCAATCACGGAAATCAGCTCGCTTTTAAGCGAAATCGAGCGGTTGGTCGTCGCGTCTACGAGCGATGCCAACCTCACCGCGTCGGAAATCGCGGCCAACCAGTCGCAGATTGATGATGCCCTTACCGCAATCGATCGAATCGTAAAAACAACGAATTTCAACGGAAAGAAGCTCCTTGACGGTTCGTTCTCCATTGGAACTCAAAACGTCGCTGGAAACCAGTTCATCGACGACGCCCGCGTCTTTTCCAGAAGCCAGGTGACCACCGATACGACACTGACCATCAACCGGGTCGCCTCCGCAAAGCTCGCTTCAGCGTCGTTTGGATTCATCGGAGGTACCAGCCGAACATCCGGAACGACGTTGGTGGCGATCACCGGGAAGCTGGGAACCGCCACGGTCACCTTGACCAGTGGTCTGACCCAGGCACAGATCGTTACAACGATCAACAACGCAAAGGGACAAACCGGTGTCTCTGCGATTCAGAACTCCAACAATGTCAAGCTCAATTCCACAACATTCGGGTCTGATGCATTCGTCAGCGTTGAGGTGCTTTCCGGGGGGATTATCAACAACAGTTACGCAACAGCCACGAGTGATGGAAATACGACCAACGACGTTCGAAACCAAGTCAAAACGCTCGGCAAAGATGTCAACGTCACCGTCAACGGTCAAACGACCGGTGCCGACGGGCTCGATGTCAGCTACAGCGCCAACGGACTGAGCACCGAGTTCACCCTTGCCAAGAACTTCGCTACGGGCAACACCGGTGCCACCACGTCCACGAGTTTCACGGTCCTCGCCTCGGGTGGGGCAACGTTCCAGTTGGGAACCACAAGCGATACGCGCCAAACAATTGGAATCGACTCGCTAGCCACCTTTAACCTCGGCGGCGGAAACGGAACCGCAAAGCTGACAGAGCTTAAGGCAGGCGGCAACAAGGCACTCAAAAACGACGCAGCCGGCGCCCTCGATGCGATCCGCGAGGCGATTTCTGAAGTCGCCGGGATTCGAGGACGAATCGGGGGGTTCCAGAAGTTCCAGGTCGGCAGTGCGATCAATGCCCTCCAGGCAGCTCAAACCGGACTCTCCGAAGCGACCAGCACAATCGGCGATACGGACTTTGCGCTCGCCACCGCCGAGTTGAATCGCCAGACCGTCCTTGTGCAATCGGCCGTACAACTGCTCGGCGTATCGAATCAACGCGCCGGACAAATCCTGTCGCTGCTCTAGGTCCGCGGTCGACGGACCGTAACTCCAAAGGGCAGAGTGTCTTGGGGGAGACGCTCACGAAAGACGGGGTGATCCACAACGGGCCGGGGGCAAACGCTTCCGGCCCGCTGTTTTTTACAACCCATCCTTCGTGCAATACGATCCTGCGGCTTCTTTGAAGTCGCCATGTTCGCAGATACCACGCCCAGGAACGACAGCACCACGCGGGGGGGTTGCCCCGTCACGTGATCACGGCTGCGACCGCAAGGAAGCGCAGTCGAACGAACAACCTATCCCAAAATAGTATAGTGTGGCACCGGCATCTTGCCGGTGTTTTCACGTGCGAAAGGTCCGCGCTGCAACCGTTATGGGGATCAGCTCTAAGGTACGCCCTGTTCCGCCTGAATCGCCCGGTTTTCATTTTCACGCAGCAGTCGATCAAAGCGTGCTGCCAGCGTAGGGCCACCCATCCGGGGATAAAGGAACCGCTGTTGCTCGATCACGCGGACGATTCCCCCCGGCGCCTGCAACTGCGCCGTGCGGCATTGGAGATCACCGAGTAGCGACTCCCATCGCAATGGTAGCTCTGGAGAAAGTCCCGTTGCAAGTCGATTGAAGATCACAAGGGCGCGATCATACTCCCCGCGCCGGCGAAGTGATTCGGCCTTTCCCCAGAGCGTTCGTGCATCCAGGTCCGTCATTTCCCCGGAGGTGATACGATCATCCGGTGCAAGAAGTCCAAAGAGTTCGTTGGCACGATCGACTTCGCCGGCAAAAAGGTTGGCTTCTGCAAGCCGCAAGGCGATGAGTCTCTTGCGGGCGGGTGCGACGACGATGTCGGTGCTTTTTTCCCACTGGGAAAGTTGCTGGGCAAGAGTCAGCGCCGTCATCGCTTTTTTCTTTGCGGATACATCGTCCCCCCGATCGCGGAGTCGATGATACTCGCCGATCGTTGCCTCGTATAGCGATTCCAACGTCGCACCCGCACCCGAACCATCCGATTCGACGTACTGTGGAATGGATCGCGCGACCTGTTCAAGCTGACCAAGGGCTTCATAGGCGAGAAGCCGAACCCGCCATAGTCGCCCTCGCAGAGCATGTTGCGCCGGATACCGTTTCTCGAAACCCGTTAACATCTCAACGCTACGCTGATACCGCCCGACTCCGGGAAGAATAAGTCCTTCGCACGTGGTAATCAGCCCCTCCGCACGAAATGCGTTTAACGCTTCCAAACCAGGCGCATCGCTCCCCTGTTCTTGAAGATCATCACAATGCGCAACAAGCCGTTGATAACTGTTGAGCAATTCGGCCACGGTCTTGTCCAACTGCGATCCCACCTCATCCAGGTTCGCTTCGGTTTCCAACCGGCGCTCGATGGCCCGCACTCGCAACGACAGCGCATCGAGATAATGAGGATGGTCGGGCGCAACGTCGGCAAGCAGCTCCGCACACTCTTTCGCCTTCTCCTGCTCCAAAAGTATCTGCCCGTAAAAGAAACGCCAGTAGTTACTCTGCGCCGATCCTGGAAACTTCTCCAACAGCGTTCGCATGGCCAGTTCGTAACGCGCGCGGGCGGACGAGCGCATCGAAGCATCCGCCGCGTGATAGACCTTATAGCTCAGCTTGACGGCCAATTCCCCCGCACGAAGCGCGTCAGTCCAGGTGTCATACTCACGCGCGATTTGCAGGAAAGAAAGAGCGGCCTCCGCGTTTTCGTTTCGCTCGTAATGCACAAGCCCCACTTGATACAAAACGTCCGGAACAAGAATCTGCTCGCTGGGACCTGCGGCGTCGAGAAAAACCTGCGCCAGCTCAAGCGCCCGATCCGGTTTTTGGTCCGCAACCAACCCTTCAATCAAGGCGACTTTCTCGAAAGCATCCAGCGAGGAAAAAATGACCCCATCTTTGATTTGACGATAAACCGTCGCGTACAACTCGCTTCGCCGATCGGGAACCGAGAGCGCCAATTGGGCGAGCGGCTTCCAAGCAGCAGCGCCTTGTTCCCGGCTTTCTTTCGTTCGTCCAAGGTGAGCAGCGAAAGCGGCCTGTGAAAGAGAAAGAGAGCGGGCCAAAAGAGCATGCGCCGTCCGAAGAAAAAATGGATCAACGCCCGTTGGTTGGAGCGACGGGTCGATCAATTTGGCCAGGCGATCCAGTGCAATTCGAGCGGCGCGAAACCGACCGTCATCGCGATCGTTACGAACACTTTCAATTTCCACCAACGTGGCGATCCGATGCAACTGTCTTTTCTGCCGGGCAACCGTGATCCGCTGGTACGCGGAGCGGGCGCGGTCAAACAGCTCGCGCGCCCGCGCATGGTCGCCCAATCGACGCTGCGCCATTGCGGCGACCAGAAGCATCGGAATCTGCACGGGGTTTTGGTCCTGCGAAGTTCGAAGAATGGCCGACTTGGATGCAAGCAGCGAAACGATTTCACTGAGTTCATTGCCGCGACGCGGATCGTCCTCCGTACGGGAAAGAGCATCGTAAAACAGCCCCCAGATGCGCAAGTAGTCCGCCCTTGGGGAAACACGATCAAGGGTTTCGAGAATCCCGCCCGCCTGAATCGCCTCGAACTCCTGCGCGCTCATCTTGTCGATGCGATCATTCTCGACTCCGAGCTGCCGGTCGAGGTCTTCAATGACCTTCATCGCCCTTGCGGTAATGGATCGTAGCGACGTTCGGTCTTGTGCGTTTCCACCCACATACAGCATCGTCGAAACATAGGGCGCCGCCTCCTCGAAAAGAAGGGACCGCCCCAACGACAACAACCAGTCAAACCGACGCGCATCACCGGGGGATGCTTCAATCACCTGGAAAAGAAGCTCGTTTGCCTCGACCAAAGACTGACGGCGTGTCGAGGCTCTTAGCGATGGATTCGTCGACTCCGATAGCTTGACTTCGCGCCGCATCAAGAGCGTGGCAACGGGGCTCTCCGGTGGAAAATCCTTCATGTGAAGCGCAAGCAACTCCGTCAGCCCGCGCTTTTTCAACCCTTCGCGAAAAAGCGCCGACCCCAATCGACGTTGCTCAGCGGGAAGCGGTTTGCTTCGCTCCTCCGCGGACACGCCGCAAATAAGCAACGTGCACGCCAAACAAAAAATGAACGGTCTAGGGTTGTGCAAAGGCAATGTTTTCGCATCCCGCCCGAAGCGCCGCGTTCCAACACGACACCACGTGATCCCATCGAACATTGTCATCGGCGACAATCACAACGGGGGTGGTTGCGTCGAAACCCGGCTTGTCACGCAATTGGCGAAGAAGCGCCGGAAGTTCTTCGATGTCTCCGATCTCCTGCCCCACCCGGTCCACGGATACCTCAAAGTCACGATCACCTCCGCCTGTTTGCTTCAGGCGAATAACAATCGGGCTAAAAGGCAGTGCCACCGACAAATGCCCCCCCTCCTTCGGAAGCTGCGACGCCAAAACACCCTCTGGACGCTCAAACGTGCTCGTGACAATCACAAAGCTAAACAGAAGAAACGTCATGTCGATCATCGGAGCCATATTGACGCGAATCGCGCTGCCCCGCTGCGACCGCCTCGCCCTGCGCGCCCGCAAGGAATCCGCATCCTTCCCCCGCCTCGCAGTTCGATCCAAACCTCGCCCGCTGCGCACCTTACTCAACCTCCCCTACGCGGGCGACAACGTTGAGCATCTTGATGCCGTTGTCCGCAACCACGCGCATCGCAGCCCGCACGTTTGAGTAGTGCAGGCGCTTGTCCGCACGAATCACCGCCTCCAAGTTAGGCGAAAGACGCTTCATCCGCGCGAGGCGCTTGGCAATCACACCAAGCGGTTGCGCCGCGTTGGGACCGAGGCTGTACTTGGCCAACTGCACGCCGTCTCCGTTTCGCGAATCCGGGCGGGCCAACCGGCAGTTAATAATAACCCGCTCTGGAAGCGTCGCGATTTGGGCTTGACTGTCGGTCGGTTGAGGAAGCTTCATGCGCACCTGTTCCGCGGAGGACAAGCGGCATACGAGCATGAAAAAGATCGTCAACGTAAACATCATGTCAAACAGCGGCGTCGCGTTGAATCCGATCACGCCGGACGATACCTGCCGATCGCTGTATCGCATCAGACTCCTCCCTCACCCCTGCCCGTGCGCTTGAGTCGAACCGCCGTCGCCTTTTCCCGGGGCGAAGACCGCCAGCATTCGATCCACCGTCAGCGCGCATTCCGCCGTCAACATGTCAATCCGGTTGCGAAACACGGCGTAGATGCTCAACGATGGAATCGCCACCGCCAACCCCCAAAAGGTTGTGATAAGCGCGACCGCCATTCGGTCCGCCACCACCCGCGCACCGGGCAACCCGTCCGCCGCGTGAATCTCCGCGAACAGCAGAATCATCCCCAAAACCGTCCCGAAAAGACCGATCATCGGCGCCACGTTTCCGATCACGCTCAAGTATTCAATCTTGCGAAAAAAACGTGCGGATCGTTCCTCAAGCGAGTCCTCGACCGCCCGCTCCATTGCCTCAAACCCGTTGGACGATTCCAGCAACCCACTGTTGAGAACATACCCGATCATGCTCGGGTCCTCGCCGGTAAACTGAATCGCCTCAAGGTACTTCTTTTCGCCGATCAGCTCGCGAACACGCTCCACCGCCTCAGCGGGTATGATCGTAGCGCGCCGAATCGAGAGAGCGTGCTCAATCGCCAAAGCCGCCATCACAACCGAGAGCGCGATCAAAATATACGCAATCCATCCGCCCTTCACCACAAAAAAGTCCAGATAGTTCAAATTCGCAACCGATGTTCCCGCGTCACCACCGTTGGTCTGGGACCATGCCTGTGGTGAGAGCACCATGAAAAGGACAAGCGTCAGCATCGCGGTTAGCGATAGGATTCGTGCAAACACATCATTCTCCCGCAACTTGATTGACCATCCATCCCCCATGGCACCGCCCGGATTTGCGCGGGGGACGTGAGGGGAAAACACCAACTTCCAAAAAAAGATGGAGGCACTTATGGGACATTTGATTTTTCCGCAACGTCCAGCGCGTCGAGCATTGCTTTCGCCTGATCCCTGGTCGCAGCCTCCACATGTTTCGATGCGATGCACTCGTTCAAAAGTGTTCGTGCACCCGTGGAATCCTCGAGACGTTCTAGAATCCGCACCGCCCCCAACAGACCCCGACCCGCCCGAGGATCGTTTTCCATCTGAATCGCCACGCGAAGGAAAGGCCAACTCGCACGCATCAAATCCTCGCGAGTGACCGCCTTTCGCGAAAGCATCTGTCCTTTGAGCAAAAGAAAGTCCGCCAGTTGTCGCTGAGGGCAATGCGCGATGGCGCGATCCACACCCGCCAGCATATCCTCTGAAACCGCCCCCGCCAACAATGTAGTACGCATCGCCGAAGCAAGAACATCGTATACCCGATCCGAACGCACTTCTTCCGGAATCTCGTGTGCCACGACGCGAGCAGCCGCACCGGGAGCGAGTTGATCGCGCATTTGATGCAAGAGCTTGTACCTCGCTGTTTCAAAAATGACCGCGTGCGCTTCGGGCTGCCGTGCGGCCAGTGCACGATCGAGTTCTCTCACCGCGCGTGCGGAAGCTCCGTTTCGTTTTTCGGGAAGATGCACGGGAATCAAGCGTGCCCCGGACACCGGACCCGCCCACTTGCTACGGGTAACGCGTATCAAGGACTGTACCGCCTTGTCCACCTCCTTCGCACGGTCGTGTGCCACGAGCAAACGCACCGAGATCAAGTCGCTCCAAAAACCAGTGCTAAGCTGCAACGCACGACGATATCGAATGGCTGCCTTTGCGGGCTGACCCGCACTGAGAAAACGCTCCGCCTCATTGAGGTCGTCGAAAAAACCCCCACCCTCAACGATCAATAGATCGACGTCGTCAAGGTATTCGCTGCGAAAAAGCCCGTCGTGACCGCGAAACCGCAGCAAACCATTCGAAAGGTTGATCACCTTTGCATTCGTGAAGTTCTCTCCACGTACGATGACTTGATCCGCCCGCGATTCCATCACAACCGATGCGCAACAAAGCCCCCCCACGCACCATCGCACCAACACGCGCGAAACCCGCCGCCTGGCATGGGGGTGTCCGGAACCTGCCCCAAAAAACGCGGCACCTGCTCCCAGCCAACGTGACGCACCGGCGAAAAACCGATGCCGCATTGGTTTTCGAGAGGGGTGCTTAATTGGGAAGTTCGTCATCGGATACGTAACGACACTCGCCTCCATGTTCTCGCGCCACCGTTTCCAAAAACCTCAACCCGCTTCGATTGACATACGCCACCGTAAAAATACGCGTCCGGCGACCCTTGTTCCACCGATCCAGCTTCTGACGAAGCGCCTCGCTAAAACTCGATCCGTCCGCATCGGTGAGAAAGTACAGCACGTCCGGTTTCATGGAAAGAGCGCGGTGCAGCGCCGCATCGGGTTCGGTTCCCGTGCCCAGCGCAATCCCTTCGAGCCACACCTTGAACTGCTTTTTGTAGTCGCCGATCGCATTGACAAATCGACGAGGCGTGAACTCCGTGGGCATTCGTGACGAAAAAAAGATCACGTGAAACTTCTGGCTACGCTTCAACGCCGATACCGAACGCCAGAGCTCCTGTTTCACGTATGGCAAGGTCGCCAACATCGAGCGACTATGATCCGCAACGTAAACGATCGTTCGCGCCCCACGCGCCGATCCACCCAGACCGAAAAAGTCGGGACCAAGCTCACCCCCCGACGCCACCGTCGCCGACCACGGACCGCTGTCTCCACCGATTCCAAGCACCGAAAAATCAGGCGCCTTCATCGCAGCCGGTCGAATCAGTTGCGCAACAGACGGCTCCGGTGACACAGTGCGCGTAACATGCCGAGACTCCGCCGGGGTGGTACGGATCGTCGACGCCCGGGGAAGGTCGATCGGGGCGAGCGGAACCGCATCGATCTCGCCGACCAGTTGCGCATTGGCAACCGGAAGCTCCTGGTCCACACGATTCGGCGAAAAGGGAAATGCGACAAGAAACATCGCCCCAAGAGCGACAAAATGCAGAATCAACGAACCCATCCAGGCTCCGACGACCCCACCCCCGGAAAGGCTCATTCCGCCCGAACCCTTGTGACCCCTTCGCTGCAGGTCTATCTTGTCCCACGTATCTTGCAGTCGTCCTGGCATCGGGAGTTACCGGATTGAAACGAGCACCCGTCGAACGGGGCATCGCCACAGCGGGCAGCGCCGTCGCCTGGAACGGACCACAGGCTGCAGACACCAATGCACCACCGCCGATGAGAGTGTAGCCGCATCTTTCGCGGGGGTCAACGCGAGCGAAATGCGATCGACCCAAAGACCTGCCGCCCGAACTTGTTGAGGCATTCGCAAAAACCAGTCGCTCGTGTAAACTGTGCGTGTGTTTCTCTGGGTGCAAGAGGAGTATGTTGTGAAACCGCGCCGACGATTGAGAATCTACTGCCCGCTTTTGGTTGTGCTGATCGCGGTCCCGGCACTGGGCGGGGACTCTCCCGGTGAACCCGAACCCAAGCCCGCAGCTAACGCGGAAAAACAAGCGACCCCGCACGACACCCTTCGTGTCTCCTACCCTTTCAAGTTTGCATCGGAATCCACCTATTCTGCGTGGGTCTCCAGGCGCGCAGACACGCTCGAAGCCGCCGCCACCGGCGCTCCCGGCGTTCCACGACGCATTGAGTTGTTGCTCGCGGCTGCCAACCGCCTGCTTTCCAGCGGAACCGAACACGCTGCCACCACGCGCATCCTGGCGGTCGAGCAGGACGAAATGCCCGACCTCGACGCCGTCGGCAACCTGATCCAACGCGCTGAATCGTTGCTTGATCGGGCAGACCAACTCATCCAGCAGCACAACAACGACACCGCCGACACCGACAAAGAGAGCCAGACCGCCCAAAAAGTCTGGCGCGAGCTTTCCATGCGCAGTGCCACCATTCGGTCCTTTGCGATGGCGCTTCATGCGTACCTGCTCGACACCGGAAGCGATGGCGATGCCCAAAGCAAGCGCCACGCCGCCTCAAAACTCTCCGGTCTGCTGGAAAGCGACAGCGTCCCCATTGCCTCGGCTGCTCGCTTGTGGCAGGCACTGTTACGAAGCGACGAGCGTGACTCCTCGCGTGCCCTGTCGATCATCGGACCGGTCACCGCCCCTCCTCTGGTCGGGTCGCAACCCTACCGGTTTTTCGGTGCGATCCTCCGCGCGAAGCTTCTTGCAAAGCACCGTTCACCGACCCTGGCGCTCGCGATGCTGATGCGCGTCGAGGAACTGGTGGACGCATGGTTTTCGGGGCAGCGAAATCGCGGACAGGCGCTGCGCACGTCGGCTTTTGTACGTGTGGAGATCATGCAAGACTGGGCGGAAGCGCTTTCACAAAAAAAAGGCTATGACCAGGAGGTTGCCTGGTGCCAGGAGAGAATCCTGACCCTGCAGGAAGACTGGTTGACCGGAGAAATGCCGCGTTTGCTGCGACTGTCGCCCGCGATTCCGCTACTGGTGCAACCGAAAGACCTTGGCGTCGACGACCCGAAACCGGTCCCGAAGCAGCCCAACGACCAATAAAACCGGCATTGCGCGTTCGCCGCGTCGAAATCTGTCGGATCGCTTGGAATCGAAGCATTCGCGGGCATAACATCCTTGCGCAGCGTCGCGGCTAGATTTTCGGGCTCCGTTCGCCTGATCAGAGGACCTCACGAACCCGAACGTGGAGGCGCGGCAAAACACTGGAACCCGCCGGGAGCTTCTCGACGCACAAGGTAGCGGACCTTCTTGGACTTGTCCCGCTCTTGCCACCTTGCGTTGGACGCCGGCAGGGGTTGGCCTTGATGTCCGGATCGAAGCTTGGCCGGCGTGCATTGCGGTCGGAAGCAAGTGCCTGGTTGGGTGAGTGTACCCGGTTGGGTGGGAGTGTGAATATGGGACTGTCGGTCGTCTTTGTAAGTGGTGTGCGCCGCTCCGGAAAAAGTGCGCTCATCCAGACGATGGCGGAACGACTCTTTGAGCACCCCCCGCACTATTTTCGGCTCGTCAATCACACATCGCAAAAAGTCGCTGCCAAGGCGAAGTCCAACGGAAAGGTACCAACGGATTGCCACGTGGCATCGGCCCGTTGGATCGAGTTTTCCGAGGACCGAATCTTTGAAATCCTCCCCGATGCCCTGGCCGAGATTCACCGGAAGGATCGCTACGGAACCGTCGTCATCGAGGCCGACGCCGACCCCTCCCTGCGTTGCGCCTACCCCTATGACCACCGCGTCTTCGTTATGCCCAGACCGACCTCGATCAACGAGGTTTTCCGCGAGGCGAAGCACGCCGCTGGCGAGCTACGCCGAGCCCTGGACGATACCGCGGCGTTTGCCTCGGAAATTTTTGGGCTTTTCTCGAATCAATGGGAGGACGCGCCCCAGCCATCGGAGGACCGCCCGGAAATCACTGCCTCGCACATGCGCGGGTTTCTTTATTCACCGCTTGGCGATGAGTTGGCAACCCGTATCCAGTTGCAGACGCCCTACCACGGGCTGGTTGAAAGCGACGTCATTGTCGTTAACGCGCGTTTGGGAAAACCCGGTCCCGACACCGACGCGTGCTTATCTCGCATTGACAGATTGCTGGATCGCCTGCGCGGTGCGTCGCAGAGTCGAGGCGAACTGTATCATTGTGATCCAACGGGGCGGCATGGTGACGATTGTCGCCGGCTCTTCGAGGCGCTGGCGCCGATGTGCACCGGCGGCAAATAGGCTGCCTCCTACGCCTGTTTATTATCCGTTGTTTCTCCGATATCCTCCGTATAACAAAAAGGTTACAACAAGCTCATCGCAACATGTTCACCCCCCAGATGGGAGAACCCCTCGCTGCAAACCAACCGGCGTGGTTGAGTGAACGAGCGACTCTGTCTACAACATCAAGAGGTTTGCCGGGACGAACCTCGAAGACGGAGACTGTCAGTGGCGATTGTTGCGGGGATTGACGAAGCAGGATTGGGACCGCTGCTGGGACCATTGGTTGTATCTGCCACGATCTTTCGCGTTCCCGATAGGAACGTCGAGCAATGTCTTTGGCAGATGCTCCGTGAAACATGCACCCAGGCGGTCTCGCGAAGGGATCGCCGTCTTGCGGTGGCAGACAGCAAAATCCTCTACAAGTCGCGGGGGAGTCTGGTCGCACTTGAGCGAGCGGCGCTGGTGATGCTCGCCGTAGCCAACAAAACGCCACGCAACTGGCACCAGCTTCTTGAAACGCTCTCCCCCCGATCCGCAAAACAACTTGAAGAGTATCCCTGGTACACCGTCAGCGAGTTGCCACTTCCCCTCTGCCAAAGCGTCGGCGACATCCCCACCCGCGCCAACGCAGTTCGACGGAACTGCGTACACCACCAGATCGAGTTTTTGGGCGCTTACAGTGAGCCGTTGCTTGAAGGGCAGTTCAACAGGATGGTCGCAGCCACTCGCAACAAGGCGACCGTGTTGCTTACGCTAGCCATGCGCCTTATCGACAAGATCATTCGCTGTTCCTCCGAACGGCGCGTTCGCATTTGCGTCGACAGACTTGGAGGAAGAACGCACTACCGCGACGCGCTGCACCTGGCTTTTCCGGGATACGAGATGCAGGTTCTCCAGGAGTCCGCCGATCACAGTTTGTACCGCTTGGAGAATCCGTCGCATGTTTTGCGCATCTCTTTTTCCACCGGAGGGGAACAACGACACTTTCCGGTCGCACTCGCCAGTGTTTACAGCAAATACCTGCGAGAGTTATTCATGCACGTGTTCAATGACTACTGGTCCAAGCAACTTGTCGGTCTCAAGCCAACAGCCGGGTATTACACCGATGCCAAAAGATGGCTCGCAGACGTCGCCCCGGTCCTTCGGAAACTTTCGATTCAACCGACCGCCTTGGTGCGACAACGGTGATTTCCCCCGGCGTCTTATCTCAACTTTTGTCCTTTTCCCGCGGCTATGCAGCGGGGGCGAGGGCGTAGAGCAACGCGATGAGCGTGACAGACCCGGCTTCACAGAAGGGAGCGGACAGTCAGTACGAACAATATACGATGACAGGCATCCGCGCGGAATAAAGTCCGCGCTCGCTATTTGTTGACGGGCATCCGTGCGGAATAAGGTCCGCGATCGCTATATGATGACGGGCATCCGTGCGGAGTAAAGTCCGCGCTCGCTATGTACCTCTTTACAAGGGTGATTACCCCACGTCCCCTCTTTACAAGGGTGATTACCCCACGTCCCCCCTTTACAAGGGGGGATACAGGGGGGTCACCGCGTCCACGCGTCACGCCGATGTCTCCCGTTTATCCAACCGCTTGCGAAGCCAATCGGCGGTGACGCCTTTTTCTGCAAGAAGCTTCGCGACGTCGCTCGTGTGGTCGCGCAACAGCGCCAGTAGAAGATGGCAAGGGGCGACCTCGCCATCACCCATCCGATTCGCCGAATCCACCGCCAGAATCATCGTGTGCCAGAACTTGGGGGATCGAAACGCCTTGGCCAACTCTTGTTGATGGACCCACTCGAAAACACCGTGACTCAGGTGTGAAAGATCGTGCCCGTGATCCGGTCCGGTACCCACCATCGCCAGAACCCGCTCACGAAGAAGTTCGAGACTGACGCCAACGTCCTTGAGTACGCGCGTCGGAATACCTTCCTCCATCCGGCACAAGGAAAGGATCAAATGTTCGGTTCCGACATAGCGATGCCCCAAACGCCGCGCCTCGTCGATCGCCCGGGAGATCACTTGACGTGTTTCTTTTGTGTGGGCACGGCAGGCCGAGGCGGCCTCTGCATCTCCTTTTTCCATTAAAGAAGCCACTTTGTCGCGCACTTCGTCGAGGTTGACATCGAGTACGCGAAGAGCGGTCGTCGCGACACATTCGCCCTCTGCGATCAGTCCAAGCATGATGTGCCCCGGTGCAAGATACCCGTGCCCCAACCGCCCCGCCTCGAGATTCGCAAGCGCCATGGCATGACGCGCGCGATCGGAAAACCGCTCATTCATCGCCTTCGTACTCCCGTTCAAAGCGTCCCGCGACGCGAACTCCGCACCGTGCAATTTCTCGCGGGCTACGATACAGGCAAAACCAACTTCGTAAAACTCAGGGGGGGTTGATGG
>Ga0114931_10004127_pt1 | contig 18156 bp, 12 predicted proteins | sample 2SBtaG_FD_89579 | JGI IMG/M metagenome (GOLD analysis project Ga0114931, IMG submission 89579) | Deep subsurface microbial communities from Kolumbo volcano to uncover new lineages of life (NeLLi) - 2SBTROV14_V59a metaG | ecosystem: Environmental > Aquatic > Marine > Volcanic | place: Kolumbo...
ATCCAGTCAGACAACCGGAGCCCTGGCGGGCATCCGCTGTCTGCCCGACCCCGGATGTCCGAGCGAATGCGAGGACTCCGGGTGTCGGACGGACTCTCCTCAGACAACCGGAGCCCTGACGGGCATCCGGTGTCTGCCCGACCCCGGATGTCCGACCGTTAGGGAGGACTCAGGGTGGCGAATGGGATCCAGTCAGACAACCGGAGCCCTGGCGGGCATCCGGCGTCTGCCCGACCCCGGATGTCCGACCGTTAGGGAGGACTCCGGGTGGCGGATGATCCAGCCAGACAACCGGAGCCCTAACGGGCATCCGGCGTCTGCCCGACCCCGGATGTCCGACCGTTAGGGAGGACTCCGGGTGGCGGATGATCCAGTCAGACAACCTGAGCCCTAACGGGCATCCGGTGTCTCGCAAGCCCCCGGATGTCCGAGCAAGAGGGACGACTCTGGGTGACAAAGGAACTCCTTTTAAATAAAGCCTTCTATTTGCTCTTCATCATAGTGTCCATTGATAAACTTTTCATACATTTCGGGCGACTCGATGAACTCATGGTAAAGGTCACGATCTATCAATACTCCATTCCGTTTGTTGATAAATTCCAGATAATTCGAATATAGCCAATCCTCTGGGTGCTCAACTAATCCAGCTTCCACAGGATTTGAATGAATATAATAGCAAACTGCCATTAAATAGTGATTATCTGTTATTAATTTCGCCCTATATCTTTGCGGAAAATAGGGACCTCGCAAGTGATGTTTCACTTTTAGATTGTGCAGATAGGTATTGAAAAAATAGCTCATTTTTCGCGGAAAAAGTTCTTCATCAATAATCTGAAGGAGCAAATGATAATGAGTGGGCATAAGACAGTAAGCCAATAAGCGGGCAGACGGGAGAAAATCAACCTCCCGCCAAAGCTTTAAATAGTAAATGTAATCATTGTCATCATAAAAAAGCTTTAATCCTTTTGCCACTCGATTATAGACATGATAAAAATGCTCCTTTATTAAAGGAACAGATTTTCTACTTGGCATAATAATTTTCCTTTACAAGCTATAATGATCGTAAATATCTCAGACAACCGGAGCCCTGGCAGGCATCCGGTGTCAGCCCCCGGATGTCCGAGCGAATGCGAGGACTCCGGGTGGCGGAATCTCCTCAGACAACCGGAGCCCTGGCGGGCATCCGCTGTCTGCCCGACCCCGGATGTTCGAGCGAATGCGAGGACTCCGGGTGGCGGGTGTGAACCAGACAGACAACCGGAGCCCTAACGGGCATCCGGTGTCTTATACGACCCCGGATGTCCGAGCGACGAGCGAGGACTCCGGGTGTCGGACGAACATCCCCAGACAACCGGAGCCTTGACAGGCATCCGGTGCCTTATTTTTTAATCGGCTGCCAGGTGGCGAACGCTTCTATGTTCACCTGAACCTGGGGATAGGTCATATAGGATTCATTGGAAATATAATACCAGCCCATTGAAATTAAAAAGAAAACCGCAGCATAAATTGCCAGCAATCAAAGTAATCCTCAATCACAAATCCGGTAAATCCCGTTGTCGGTTGCAACGCCCGGGAGTACTGCAGTTCCAGGCCAATCAATTTAAAATCAATCAAAGCGCCAAAGATTGAATTAAAAGTAGGATTCATGTATAGCTCATCACTAAAGTTATAATCAAATCGGCTTCGATCTGCCTTGGGAAGATGGTGAGTATATCGGGTCTTGACTCTGGAAAAATCTCCAGCAGGAATAGAAAGCGACGTGCCAATAAAAAATCCCATGTGAGTGCTGTTAAAAAAGTCCGGAGTTTGAAATCCAAATTTAATCGGACATTCAATAAATGCTACATCGGCTCGAATGTCCCCAACATTTAATTCAGTCCATTCATCCCAACTTTCCGGCCAGGATCGATAGGGTAAAAGAACACTCTTGCGAACAATCATCAAACCATAACTGAAAAAAAAGTTTTTGTTGTTTTTAGGGAAATATTCTCTGCCAATACCAAAGCCACGTTTACTTTTTTTTTCAGATGCATCCTGTCGAAAATCTGTTCGGACAATCCCATATTTCAAAACTGTTCGTGATTTTGCGAAAAGCAAGCACGGCAAAAGAATGAATATTATGATCAAATGTTTACTCATTTCAGCTTCATTCCCTGGTTAAATGAAAGGAAATGGTCGCAAAGACAGGAGGGCCTAGAAAAAAAGGAGCGAAATTTTGCAAGTACTCGGTCAGTGCGACCCCTATAAATCCGCCAATTAAACTGCCTATGAATGTGCCCTCAAACGAACCGGAGACACCTTTTAGCTTGGCATAATTCCACGTACCGAAAGCATTGCCAAACACATATCCGCTAAATCCTCCTATAAAGGCGCCGGTAAAATACCAATAATCTGTTCTGTAGTCAGTCACATGAGTAGCAATTGCAGCCCCGGTTAACGCCCCAACGGCACCAAATGTCAGGCCGATGAGCGTGCCGATGATTGGTTGGCCACCCATAAAACGTTTGGAGGAGTATTCAGAAGTGTTTTTCAGCTTCAAGGGAGCAACAAAACTCTTCGGTTCTTGAGTTACTCCCAGCAGCATACTTTTCCGGAATCGGGGAATCGAAGACATTCCAAATTGTTTGGACGTTCTCGAAAAACCCAAAACAGGAAATACGCAAAAAATGCACAACAGCAGAAATAACACATTTTTCATTTGATTAAAACCTCCATCAGCAATATATTTCTCCTAGTTAACCGGAGCTCTGACGGGTATCCGGTGTCTTGAAATTAAAAAGAAAGCCGCAGCATAAATTGCCAGCAATCAAAGTAATCTACAATCGTCATCCCGTTCACATTTGATGTTTCCCCCAGCGCACGAGAATAATATAGTTCAAATCCGATAAATTTATACTCAATTGCTGTTCCAAAAATTGAATTGAAAGAATTATTGCTACTCGCTTCATCTAATGAAGAATAAACAAACTGCGTTCTGTCTTTTCGAGACAAGTGCCGAACATCCCGTGTGATTAATCTGGAAAAATCATAAACCGGCATGGATAGTGCCGATCCCAGGAATATTTGAAGATGAATCCATTTTGGGAAAAGAGATAGGGTATATCCAAATTTAATCGGCAATTCAATAAAACTCACATCAACTTTGACATCTCCTTTTCCTAATGTGTTGGGGTCATCATAATAAACCGTCCAGGTTCGATTTGATAATAAAACAGACTTGCGAGCAACCATAAAATCATAGCTAAAAAAGAAATGATTGTTATCCATAGGAAAATACTCTCGACTGATCGCAAAGCTGTGTCGACTGATACTTTGAGAAACTTGATGCCTGAAATTTGTCTGCACGATCCCATATTTAAGAATTGTTCTGGATTTTGCAGAAAGCAAGCAAGGCAAAAGGATCAATATTAAAAACAAGTGTTTTTTCATTTCGACTTTATTTCCGAGTTAAATGAAAGGAAATAGTAGCAAAAATTGGGGGACCGAGAAAAAACGGAACGAAACTTTTATAATGTTCAGCCATAGCGAGTCCCAAAAATCCGCCAATCAGACTGCCCATGAGCGTTCCTTCAAAGGAACCAGGCACACCTTTTGCTTTGGCATAGTGCCACGTAGTGAAGGCATTTCCTAAAACATATCCGCTGAATCCTCCTAAGAATGCGCCTGCTATATTAAAGGGATAATTATCATTATTCATCAAGCCGGAAGTAAGAGCAGAAATAGTAATCGCCCCCATTACTCCTGCTCCTACTCCGGCAAGCATGCTAACGATTGGTTGAGCTATTAAAAAATTCCTGGGATATTTTTCCAAAAAATCACCAAATTTCGATGAATCGACACAATTTTTATGTGCTTGGGTTACTCCCAGCAGCACACTTTTCCGGAATCGGGGAACCGAAGACATTCCAAATTGTCCGGGCGCTCTCGAAAAACCCAAATCAGGAAATGCAAGAAAAACACATGACAGCAAAAAAATCATTTTTTTCATTTGATCAAGGCCTCCATCTATAACATATTTCTCGCAGACAACCGAAGCTCTGGCGGACAACCGGTGTGTCTCGTGCAAAATTCGGTGTATCAAAAATTTAAAATGTGCGACGCACGTTAATTGATGGTAAATATCTCAGACAACCGGAGCCCTGACGGGCATCCGGTGTCTTGCCGACCCCGGATGTCCGAGCGACGAGCGAGGACTCCGGGTGTCGGATGTGAACCAGACAGACAACCGGAGCCCTGGCGGGCATCCGGTGTCTTATTTTTCAATCGGCTGCCATGTGGCGAACGCTTCTATGTTCACTTGAACCTGGGGATCGGTCATGTACGATTCATTGGAAATATAGTACCAGCCCAAATACTTGGAGTCGCCGCCGCCTTGGGTGGTGATGAGAAAACGATTGGAGAGGTGCCCGATATTCATGGCCCGGTCGCGAGGCAACGCTTTATCCCCGCCCTGCGGATCGATGGGAATCCAACCGTAGTTGGGCAAATAAATCTCCGGCCAACGATGAAAAACATCGTCCAGGCTGGCATCGTCGCCGCGGACGACGATGGAGTCGACAAAACGAGCAGGAAGCCCGACCTCGCGACACAGGGCGATAAAGCTGAATGAATACTCGGAACAAGATCCCGTACCGCGCTGCAGGACTACCGGCGCCACGTTCCATCCACCTTCCAGTTTATATTCCAATGTCTCTCTCACATAATTAAAAATTCTTCGCGCCATCCAGTAGGGATTTTTTTCAGAACCAACAATGTCAGCAGCCGTCTTTTGGATAAAGGCATCGCTCAATTGGTATTTGCTGCCGTCCGCCGTATATTTCTTTTTAATTTCGGATGGAATATCCTCCAACGTTCCGACTTTATTTGGAAAAATGTAATAATCTATCGCCGAAATTTTCGCCTCAACCTGCATAATGGTGCTGATGCTGCTTTCCGCCGGAGTGTTTGTGTAATGAAACCAGGCGCACTTTTGACCCCAGCGGTCAGAAACTGTTTTGTAATGAGCGGGTTGAAAACTGACATTCAGAATATCTATCTGTGCCAGGTTGTTCGGGATGGCAATGTAGACGTCGAGATTCTTCAGTATTCCCTTTCCATACGGCTTGACCTGGTGTGTAAAAGTCACCAGAGCATGGCGCGGATTGCTAAGCGTGTATAGCTCGTCATCTTCGCGAACAAGCTGATAGATATGATCCGTCTGATAATCGACATTCCAGATGTATTTGCCATCCCATGCCAGGCCGCGGGAATAGGGACCTGGCGATTTCAAAACCAAAATGACCTCACCGCTGCCCGGATCAAGCATATAGATTTCATTGTAGCGCCGATCCGAACACCAGAGAAAAGTTCCATCAAAAGCAAGCCCCTGCGAATTAAGAGCCGGAGCCGGAATGGTTTGGACAGCAGTACCGTCGCTCAGGTCTATCTTCATCAATTCTTTCGATCGGGCGTCGCTGACCCATAACGTCTGACCATCCCAGGCCAATCCCTCGGGATTGCTGCTCGGTGCTTCGATGGATTTGACAATGGTGCCGTCGGAGGGATCAACCCGAAAGATTTTTTTCTGTTTGCTGTCAATGTTCCACAAGTAGTGGCCATCCCAGGCAAGACCCATTGGCCAGAATCCCGGCGAAGGAATTTCCCGAATCGTCTTACCCGTCTTTGGATTAATGCAGCTCAGTTTGTCAGCCTGATGATCCGCGATCCAGAGATTTTGGCCGTCGAAAGCAAGACCTGTTGGGAAAGAATGCGGCGTTTTAAATGAATTAACAACCCGTCCGGGATGGGCAATGACTGTGAGAAAGCATCCCAATAAAATACTCGCGAGCAAAAAACGTGAAATCTTCATTTTCAAATCCTCCAACAAAATGTAACTCACTTCTTTTCAGATTCGGGAAGAAAATCAAGCAGAGCAAACATTTGCATCTCATCATTTACGGCATGGCCGGTGATGGGAAGGTCAAGATGGGCATTCCATGCGGCATCTAATTTTTCATATTCCGCTGAGTATAAATCACTGTCACCATATTTTTCCTGAAGCGTGAGCAGTTTATTGAAAAAACCTTTAAAACGAAACGTTGATTTTTTCTGAAAATTGCTTTTGACAAAATTCATATCCGGGCCATCTTCTTCAATACCCGCCATGTTGAATATTCTCACATCATCATTTTCCTTGTTTTGCGAAAGAATAACGACCTGAAATGTATCAATATCCCGGGTTTCATTTTTGATGGCTGCAATTAATTCTGTTAACGTCATAGCAATATCCTTGCGATTCTTCATTAAAATACTTTTGTCATTGTATAAACAAAAACTTATTTTTCGAATTTGAACAATTACTGACTTTTCAACATCATTCATTGCCCTCAACAATCACCGACTTTTCAGCATTATGTTCAACAAGTATCCGTTCGTTTCCACCCCGCAATAAATTATTTTTAATAACGATTCCCGATGAGACCGCAGCATCGACATGAATAGCCGCAATCTGGCTTTTCGTTGAATAGAGGATATTGTTGGAAATGAGGTAGTCCCGAGGCGGCGAGTGCACAGGGTCCCCGTTAATAGTTATCGTTGCGTTCCAAGCTTGGTTCGATTTGGCGCCATTTGGTTTTCTGCCGTTGTGATCGAACAAATTCCCGGAAATGATTAACCCGGTGCAATTCGGCGCCCACAGGCCCTCGCGGCCGCTGGTTTCGACGATATTGTTGACGAGCGTACAATTTTTCGATCCTCTTTCGATCGTTACACCGCGCGAACCATTATTGCGAATCACGTTATCAGAAGCTGTAACTTGCGTGCAGGTCTCCAGAAAATAGCCTCCCATTTGCGAATCGTACACTTTGTTCCCCATGAATTGGCCTCGCCGGCATTTGTAAAAATGTGTACCGTCGGATTGCGATTTCTGAAACCGGCAGCCCTGGACGACAAAATCATTCACGTAATAAAAAGCAATCGATCCCTGATCCTCTCGCACACTGCCCTTCTCCGGTCCGGGACGATCGCTCAAATAATCACCGTAATAATTGCAGCAATTTTCCACCACCACATCCGTTACCCAAACGTCCTGCGCCGGATTTTCAGGTTCGGCAAAAACACCGATGCCATTGCTGGACAGATTACGAATTGTCAGATCCCGGATGCGAATATTTCTCAATTTCCCGGTCAAATAAATGCCGCGGATATTAACGCCGGTCGGCCATTCGTCTCTTTGTCCGACAATCTCACCACCGAAGAAATTAACATCATGAACATTCTGTCCGTAAAAAACCTGCCCGTCCTTTTTTCTGTGGCCGTCCAGTTGGAATACAGCGCCATACATAAAAAGTGTTAAATGAGATTCCACTCGCAACCCCGTCTCATCAATGCGGTAAATCATTGGTGGAAACAAGAGATTGCTCTGTCTGGCCAGGGCCGTGTCAATAGCAGATTGCAATTGCTTACGGTAGTTGACAGAACCATCTCTTACGTAATGCTGCGGCAAGAAATCCAGCACCGACAGTGGCCCAGAAAGTTCATTCATCCCGTTGCCGTTCAATTCTGTCAGACCGGGTTTCACTAGAACGGAGCTAATAAAGATCGTCAGCAAACAGAGCTTGCAAAAGTTTATTTTCCCCGACTGCTGTTTCCCGTTCATCCGGTTCCAGAAAATACGCAAAAGGTCTCCCTTCTTTTATATCCTTTTATTCTAAAAAAACATATCTAGCATTTGCACTATTGATTTCATTTCATACCGTTACAGACGAGCCGGTTATAAAGGGCAAAAAATTCGCTTTATTGATCGTTTCAAAATGCGATTTATCATACGTATCCAGCCACAGCTTTGGTTTTTTCGCCTCCTTCGCCGCCCATTTAAACTCGTATCCCGCAAGTTCACCACCGTACTCTTCAATAAAGTCAATCTCCTGGCGGTCATAGGTGCGCCAGAAATAATAGTTGGCATAACGGCGCTTATAGGTATTTCTCTTGAGTCGTTCTGAAAAGATAAAATTTTCCCACAACATTCCAATATCATCCCGGCTATCCAGGTGGTTAAAATTATTTATCAGTGCATTTCGAATACCGTTATCCCAAAAGTAGTAGCGAAAAGTCTTGGTGATTTCTTTTCTCAAATTTCTCGAAAATCCACCAACGCGCTTGATGACAAAAACTTTTTCCAAAAGGTCAAGATATCTTTCAACCGTATGCTTTGCCAGACCAAGGGTATTGCTCAGCTCGGTAATAGAGACTTCTTTACCTATCTGAAATGCTAAAAGTTTTAATAAACTTGTGAGCTTGGAAGCATTTTTAATGCTTTCCAAAACCAGTAAATCTTTCAGCAGAAAAGAGTCCCTCAGGGTGCTCAAATACTCTACTTTTTCCAAGTCGGATTGAATATTTAACGTCTCAGGAAAAGTTCCAAAAACCATAAATTCATCAAGCCGGGTCTGTATCTCCATGGGACCAAATTGCTCTGAAAGCTCAAGCATTGAAAGAGGATAGATGACGCCAATTCTCTGCCTGCCGGTGAGAGGCTCACCCAGTTTATTTGACAAATCAAAAGATGATGAGCCGCTGGCAATGACTTTTATACTCGGCATACTGTCAACCAGAATTTTGAGTCCCAAGCCAATATTTGAAATATGTTGCGCCTCATCTATAACGACCAGATCATACGCTTGAAATGAACTTTTTATCCGCTGAACGCTTTGAGATTAAAAAATCTCTTTCAAGATCAAATCCTCCCCTGTGCCCTTGAAATATTTTTCCGAACAACCGGACAGATACTTTTCAATCAAAGAGGTTTTACCTGCCCGTCTCAAGCCGTATAACACAAAAACCTTACCCGGCTTGAGATAGTCATCGAGAACACTTTCATAATATCGATGAAACCACATATCAAGCTTTCTTTTATTAATTTAGCACATTGACTGCACAAATTTACATAAATTTAGCACATTGACTGCACAAATTTACATAAAGCAGCATAAAAAGCAAGCAGATTTTTATTTTCTCCGATTGCCAACTTTTGCAACAACCTTTTTATGTATATTTCCCAACAGCCTGATATCGGCCCCGACTTTGGTAAAATCGTTTCCGAATAGAGAAATATCCCTGGTCCGCCCTCCTGCCAATTCCAAAAACACTGTATTGGGGGAATCCGGTTCACAAGCGCGAATTGAAACATCCCTGGCATTGCGGAGCTTGAAAACCGACATTCCGGTATTTCGAACGGCCTGTCTTTGTTGAAAGCCTTCGATGACAACATTGTCAACATCGTTCGCCCAAATTGCATAGCGCTCAAATTGATTGTCCGGAGTGTCGTCTTGAATAAAAAGGTTTCGGATGTTCAGCCCGTTAATGTAAGCGAATGTAAAGTGAGAGGAAATGTGGGCATAATCGTTCACCGCAATATTTTTCAGTTTTCGCGTACCGCGGGGTTTGTGGCGACCGGACAGATCGGTGCGATGGAAAACCCGCATTCTCACGTTATCGAGGGTGACATTTTCAATTTTTTGCTCCGGCATACCGGCAAAGAGACAGTTGCCATCGGCCGTATTTATCGTCATATCGTTGAATATGATATTGCGAATAACGCCGAATTTGGATTGTTCATTGCGCTTTTCAATATCCATAAAGATGGCATAGCTGTTCGTGCTGCGATCCGGTCGCATGGAATCCGGCGCAACCGTTTCGATGGAGATGTTTGAGAATTGAATATCTTCAAAACTGCCGCCGTCCTTCATGTAAAAGCCGATGCCGTATTGGGTGTTGCGAATGACGATGTTGCTAAAAGAACAGTTTCGAATAACGCCTCGTGAAGCCGTGCCAAATTTTATCGCCGAGTCATCGCTGATGAGCACGCAGTTGGTGACGACGAGATTTTCGAGAGGCTTTTTCACATTGTGAGACTTGGGGCATATAGCGTCGTCGCCGGTTTCAATGTAGCAGTTGGAAATGAATACGTTGGAGGAAGAAATCGGATCAATGCCGTCGGTATTCGGCGCGGCCAGATCGTTGACGATGCTGACGCCGGTGATGGTCACGTGGTCGCAATCTTCAAAGGCGATATTAAAAGCGGCTGAATTGCGGATATTGACATCCCGAATGAGCACATCCTGACAATTTTCGAAATTTATGGTTCGCTCGGGTCGATGAAAAGGCCGCTGCTTGCCACGCCAGAAAAAGTCGCCCTGACCATTGATTGTACCCTGGCCGATGATGCCCAAGTCGTGAGCATTCTCAGCGTAAATCAAAAACGGCAGGGTATAATCGGATAAATTTTTGCTTCCCAACAAAACGGCGCCAGGCGAAAGCTTTAAATAGACATGATCTTTTAAAAAGATCGTGCCCGAGAGAAATCGGCCGGACGGGACCAGGACATACCCGCCGCCGGATTGTGCGCAAGAATCGATGGCAGCTTGAATGGACTGGGTGCACATCGTCCGGCCGTCGCCAACGGCGCCGAAACCGGTGACCAGGAAATTGATGGGGTTGGAAGGGACAGCGCTTGCATAAACAAATGAAAAGATGACGAATATTGTGATCATTAAAAGGATCGGTTTCACAAAGTCCTCCTGCATTTCAAATATAAGACAGTGTTAAGGCATTTTCGTTTTGAGTGGTTCGGTGATCGTCAAATCGATTACCTTGAATGGGGGATAAAACGTCTCTGCCGACTATAGGTCAGGGGCAAGAATGCACATGGATATGTCGGAAATATTCTGCGAGATGACATAGCATTCCCGCAAATTCAGAGGGCCACATAATTTTTGCAGCCTGGCAACGTCTCTTTCGGTCGCCCGTTTTTTAACTTCCAGGGCGATGCTTTGATCCGGCAGAATAAAGTCTATTTCAGCGCCGCTGCGTTTTTGGTAATAATTCACTTTGCCGAGATGACGAATATTCATGAAAACGGCGTTTTCGAGCAGTGCGCCATCCGGGATTTTGCCAAACATGTTGATTATGCCATTGTCGCAGAAATAAATCTTTCGTGTTCCGCTCACTTCCCTGTCCGTGTTGCGGCTGAACGGCTGGATTTGCGAGATAAAATAAGAGCTTTCCAGGAAGGAGAGGTAAGAGTAAACGGTCTTTCTGGAGACGCCGATTTCCGAAGAAAGCTTGGAAATATCCAACTTGGAGCCGACGCGCTGCATCAACAAAAGCAGCATATCCCGAAAAGCGCTCATTTGACGAAAATCAGCCAACCGTCTCACATCCATCTCAAAATAGGATGTCAAGATGTCTTTCAAATACAGTTTTTTTTGCGATTCGTCCTCCGCCAACACCACTTGTGGAAAGCCGCCAAACATTAAATATTCTTCAAAATACTTGCTGATCTTTTCGTAAGCAATGCGATTCTTTTGGCGCGCCTTGTCTTTAAAGGTCGTATGGCGCTCCGCTCCGATTTGTTTAAAAAGCAGGAATTCCTCGAATGTCAGCGGAAACATTTCAAACACGATCTTGCGACCGGCCAAACTTTCCGGGAAAAGATTTTTCAAATAAAAGCTGCTTGAACCGGTCAGAAAAAACTTGACGTCGTAATGATCATGCAAATATTTAACGGCTTTAACCACCTGCGGCATCGCCTGAATTTCATCCAAAAAGATGTAAGCCTTTTCTTTGTTGCTTGTGCCATAGGCCCGCAGATTGCCCCAAATATTATTATAATCCGTTTCTTCAAATATTTTTTGTTCGAGAATGTTGTCCAGATCGAAAAAGACCTTGTTCTTGCTGTCAATTTGATCGTAGATCATTTGCAGCAGCGTCGTCTTACCCACCCGCCGCATGCCTGTGATGACGATGATTTCTCTGGCCTTGAGCCAAGGGTTGATATCGTTCAATATTTTTCTTTGATATCGCATAGCTCAAGTATACAAAATTGTATAAAATTTGTCAAGCGCTATTACACAAAATTGAATATTTCGCGCAGGAGATGACGCAACCGCATTATTCCACCTGTTTAAATACCCCCAAGTTTCTCCTCGTTTCTCGTTGCCAAGCTCTGCTTGGCAACGCCTCCCTCAGTTCCCCGCATCCATCCAAGTTGTACCTGGGACAGAACCAAGGAGAGGAAACTTGGCTTCCCCGGCGCGCCGGCAATGCCGCCGATTGATTCATCCTCGCTCAGGGAAAATTTCACAACAGAACAATCTCCGACAACCGGAGCCCTGACGGGCATCCGGTGTCTTGCCGACCCCGGATGTCCGAGCGATAAGCGAGGACTCCGGGGGTCGGAAGAGAACTTGCCAGACAACCGGAACACTGGCGGGCATGCGGTGTCTTGCCATATTCTGAATATCCTTATTTCATTAACGTCATTTTCATCGTTTTATCAAATCCGTCTGCAATTATTCGATAAAAATAAATACCGCTGGACATGGAAATTCCGCTGTCAGAAGCTCCGTTCCACATCGCCCGGTAAGTTCCGGCTTGCTGGTTTTTGTCCACGAGTGTTGCTATTTTTTGTCCAATGACATTGTAAACGGCCAATGTCACATGACTCGGTTTTGACAGCGCGTAAGCAATTTCAGTTGTCGGGTTGAACGGATTCGGATAATTGCCGACCAGATCGAAGGACTGAGGCAGGTCTGCCAAATCACGATTGCCGTACTCGACCGCGGTACTAATATCCATGCCGAACCATGTGAGTGCGCCAACGGGCTGGCCAGCCGTGGAGTGAGTGTAAGACATGGTCGCTTCAGGATAAGTAAAATCAAATGGAACAACACCAAACCCGGGTTCGCCGAACGCACCTGCATTTCCAGTATCAAAGGGCGGTGCAGTTGGGTCTCCGCTGGACTGATTATCCGCATAGATGCCTAGCATCACATCCGTTGGAACAGCAGGCCCGTCTGTGAAAGAAATGGCTTCGCTGATATTCGTATCGCCGGTTCCGTTCGCGTCAACAAATACCTGGGACAAGGAATCCAAGACGGCTGCAGCAACAACAGTGTCCGGGTAGGCGCTTGTGATCGCTTCATCAACATGAAAATTATTGTTACGAATATCCATTCTTTGCACCAGGCCGCTCAGGTCCTCATTTGTCAGAGGGCTCGTCTCAATCATCGAATGTGGAGTTTCACCATTGACAGAATTGCCCATGAAAAGGCCATTGACAACCTGATTGTTCGTAAATGTGAAATCGACAACCTCTCCTGCTGATAACATCATCTGGCCGATGTTTACCATCGTATTGTGGTTGAATCTTGCATAATTGATGTATCCTCCGCCATCGCGCAGCACGCGGCTGGTGATATTGTAAAAAGTACAATTTTCCACCACAAGTGAATTGATGTTATTGCCGCGATCATCAATTGCCCTGCCATTGCTCGGATTCACAGTCTGGCCGATATTACTGATAATGCACTTTTTCAAAATAATACTGGTGCCATCTTTATCCAATCGAAACGCCGACTGGCTGTCGTAATCAAAATGACAATCCTCGGCAACAATTTTGACATCTCCTGCCTTGATTCTGAACATGTTTTTATTGAGGCCACCAGCCTGATCCAGGTTGGTTACATACAGACCCTTCATAGTCAAATCAGCCCTGGGCACGAAAGCGCGGGAGGATTCTCCGCCTTCGACAACGCCGGGAACCAGTTTGGGACGTTCACCATCACCATCCGCCGCAACAATTGTGAGCGGAAATCGATTCTCGATCGAACCGTCTAAAAGATAGTAAGCATTCGGGCCTCTTTCGAGGACATAAACCGTATTCAAACTTACTCGATCGCCGGTTGCTGTGGTGTCACCATCAATGACCTTATTTAAAATGCCAAATTCAGTGGGCGCTACGTTGACATAGCGAACCTCCGGCTTGGGCGCAATTTCAAGATCAAACCAGGTGAGGTCACCAAGAGGCTGCCATGCTGTCGATGCTGTAAAGGAAGAGGTCTCTTCGGAATATGAAAAATCAAAAGGAACAACGCCAAATCCCGGCTCGCCATAAGCACCGGCACCTCCTGTGTCGAACGGTGGAGCCGTTGGATCTCCCGAAGATTGATTATCTGCATAAATACCCAGCATCACGTCTGTCGGCACGGCCGGGCCGGCGGTGAAAGTAATCGGCTCATCTAAAATCGTTCCGGCATTTCCGGCCTCATTCAAAGCGACAAGGGATAACGAGTCAAAGACAGCAGCAGCAACAACGGAATCAGGATAAGCATCGACGATTGCCTGATCCAGATTAAAGTTGTTATGACTGATGTCAACTGTTTGTGACAGACCGGCCAGATCATCATTCGTAAGGGGTGCAAGTTCAATGACTGAATGCGGAATTTCTGCATTAACGGAATTGCCCATGAATAACCCGTTGATAACGAGATTGTTTGTAAAGGTAAAATCGACGACTTCGCCGACGGACAACATCATTTGACCGATGTTGACCATGGTATTGTGATCAAATTTGGCATAATTGATATACCCACCCCCGTCTCTCAGTACTCTGCTGGTAATATTATAAAAAGTACAATTTTCAACTACAAGTGAATCAATATTGTTGCCGCGATCATCGATGGCGCGTCCGTTGCTGGGGTTCACGGTTTGGCCGATATTGCTTATGATACATTTTTTCAGGAAAAGGCTGATGCCATCGTCATCCAATCTGAAAGTGGATTGGGAATCATAATCAAAGTGGCAATCCTCTGCAACAATTCGCACATCACCCGCCTTGACCCTTAATGTGTTTTTATTGAGTCCTCCAGCCTGATCAAGGTTAGTAACGTACAGACCTTTTAAGGTTAAATCTGCTCTGGGCACAAAAGCACGCGAAGACTCGCCGCCTTCTACAACACCGGGAACGAGTTTCGGCCGTTCACCCGGTCCATCGGCAGCAACAATAGTAAGCGGAAATCTGTTCTCAATCGAACCATCCAACAAATAATAAGCATTGGGCCCTCTCTCAAGAACATAAACTGTGTTCAGATCAACGCGCTCGCCCGTTGCCGTGGTGTCGCCGTCAATCACTTTATTAAGAATACCAAATTCTGTCGGCGCAATATTTACAATGCGCTGTGCATTAGCTCCACTCAAAATTCCAAGTACTAAAAAAGTAAACAGAACCAGAGAGGCCAGGGAATTTAAATGATTCATCATAATTGAATCCTCCTTTAATGAATTTTCAGCAATACAACAATATTTAATGTTCATCACAAAAATCTAAAACCGACCCGGATTGACATCCGATGTGCATACCTGTTTCACAATAATGATTTAATAATTTAAGCCGAAACACCTCCTTTCATTTAACAATATCCGTCTCCAATTATTTTAGATATCCAACCATAAATTCACCTCCTTTCACAATATTTAAAAAATGAGTGCCTGTTTTGTTGCTGCCACAATAACAATCAGGCATTAAAATTTATATCTGACTCCGAGATCTCCTGTCCAGCCAAAAAACTCTTGGCGCGTCGGATAAGATTGCAAGCCCAAAAAGGCTCCTTCCGCACGATCTGATATATTATTAAGATTGAGATAGAGACTAAAGCCGTGGAAAATTTTTTGCTGCATGGCCAGATCCCAGCGAATAAACGCGTCAGAATATCCGTCCAACTCCTCACGAGTGCCGATCGTCATCAGGCTTGCACCCTGATAGACCATGGAGAGACGACCGGAAAACCCTCTTTTTTCATATCCGAGTGTCAAATTTGCCAGGTTGTCCGCTTGTCCCGGAATGCGGCCAACTCGTACGGTATCGATAAAAACGGATTTAAAAAACGGCGGGCCGCCTCGCTCCACCTTGAGCAACGGGTAAAAAGTCTGAGAAAAAATTCTCGAATAATTAAAATAAATGACAATACCGTCAAAAGGGCTAGGCAAAAGTTTAAGGTTAGTCTGCAGTTCCACTTCGATACCTTTCACAATTGATTCACCCTCGGCATTGACCGGCTCGGTCAGAGTATAGCCATTGTATTTGCCCCCCTGAATTCGGGATGTTCTGATATAATCAACATCTTTCAAAGTCTTATAAAACCAGCCAGTAGTAAAAAGCCCATAACGGTTATAAATTGATAAATAGGCGTCATAATTCCAAACGCTCGTGTACCTGAGTTGGGGGTCTCCTCTCTCGATGGTCTGATCCAGATTTTCGACGCGCTGCCATGGAACCAGATTAAAAAAATTCGGTCTGGCGAGCGATTTGGTTGTGGCTAAACGCACATCAATCCAACTCAATGGTTTAATGCGCAGATGAACCATGGGCAAGAATTCCTCATAAGAATTGACGCCGGTTGTATCCCTCACTCCGGCCAAACCATAATCGCCCTCACTTATCTGTCTTGGGGTTCCATAAACACTGGCATAGTCATTTGCTGTTCTTTCATAGCGAACACCCGGCAAGAAGAACAGTTTCTGGCCGAAATTTACCTCGGCCATCAGATATGCCGCTTTGATATTTTCACCGGCATTATAGTCTTCCAGATCAGCCGTGGGATCTTTCATGTAAAAAGGATTTCCATTGAGAGTATAATTTTTGTATGTATTATAAAAATTATTTATCTTTTCTCTGTCCAGTCCCAGGCCAAAATCATAGGCTCCGTTCAAAAAGTCATCTGCATGAAAGGATTTGTCAATAAAATTTGAAATTCGAATTTTTTTATCAACGGTCAGATCCCATTGTCCGGTCGCATCGGCAGCGCCGAGATCGTTAATCCCGAAATGGTCGGTCCAGGTGCGGGACTTGTCTCTATCTCTTCTTTTGTCACGCATTTTACCGCCGAACTTTATAATGCCATTGATTGAACGGATTATGCCAAAAGGCATCTTGAAATCGACCTTGGCAGTAAAATCCCGATCATCCACAAGGTCGCCCTCAAGAATGCTGCGCTTGAAAAATGTCTGGTCAAGATTGTTTTCGGCTCCGAGAGGAATAAGTTTCGGCCCCTGGTCGTCGATAAGACTGTTTTTAAAAGCCCCCAACTCGTAAAAACGTGCGTAATGAGAAAATGGCGTCTCCTGTTTCGTTTCCGAATAAGAAGTTTGCCAATCAACATCAAGATTGAGCAAGTTGGGAAAAAGATGGTGATGCCCACTTAGGGAATTTGTCCACAAATCAGACTCTATTTGCCGATCTCTCAAGTCGTACTCGGAGCGATAAGCTTCAATATTGTAGCGTCGTCTGCGACGCACTTCATCGCGATTGGTCTTTCCCCAAAAACTACTGAACAATAAGCCGCCATTTTTAAGATCATAATCCAGGGCAAGGCTGGCGCTATATCGATCTCTGATTTCATGGCGGTCGGCTAAATTCAAGTGGTCTACTTCGATTAGGGCGCGCTCTTCTCCCTCTCGTTTTTCTCTTTTAAATAAATAGCTCGCATCCAGAAGGTCTGAACCTCGGTTGGCCCTCTGCTTGCTGGCGGTTACCAAAACACCCAGTTTGTTGTGGTAAAATCTGTTACTCAAACTCATGCTGCCTTTGTAGGGCGAGTAATCTTTTTCCTGATCATTATACCCGCCCTGAAGACGGATGTTTGTTTTCAAGCCTTCCGGCGCTTTTCGGATGACAAAGTTGACCGTCCCACCAACTGCATCGGCATCCATGTCCGGTGTAAGTGATTTGTACACTTCAATACCGGCCAGAACATCCGGTGAAATCATGCTCAGATCAACCGAGCGATCCTCCGGGTCAGTAGACGGGATACGCTCTCCGTTCACGAGAATCGAATTATATCTGGGGGACAAGCCTCTGACAACAATTTTCTGTCCTTCACCCGCATTTCGCTGTACGGAGATTCCGGGCAGCCGTCCCAATGATTCGGCCGCGTTCTGGTCAGGCAGTTCCTGAATCTTATCCGGTGAAACAACATTGACAATGGTATTCGCGGACAATTGTCGATTAATGGCCCGAGCCTGACCTTCCAACTGCGCGGTGACGACGACTTCTTTGCCTTCTAAAACCTCAAATTCAAGTTGCACATCCTGTGTTGTTGTCCTGCCGGGAAGCACTTTTATTTCCAGGCGAGCCGTTTTATAGCCGATATAGGTGATAACAAGAGTGTAATGACCCGGCGAAATTTTAGCTAAACTATATTTTCCGTCCAAATTTGTGGATGTACCTCTTGCCGTGCCGTCGATGATGACGTTCGCCCCGGGCAAGGGTTCACCGGTACTTGCATCCTTTACAACACCTGATATTTTCCCGGTTGGAGCAGCAACCAGAGAAGTAACACC
>Ga0114931_10004128_pt1 | contig 18151 bp, 13 predicted proteins | sample 2SBtaG_FD_89579 | JGI IMG/M metagenome (GOLD analysis project Ga0114931, IMG submission 89579) | Deep subsurface microbial communities from Kolumbo volcano to uncover new lineages of life (NeLLi) - 2SBTROV14_V59a metaG | ecosystem: Environmental > Aquatic > Marine > Volcanic | place: Kolumbo...
GCGCGTCGCGCGTGGTACCCGGCTGCTCGGTGACGATGGCCCGCTCCTCGCCCAGAAGCGCGTTGTACAACGACGATTTCCCCACATTGGGCCGACCCGCCAGGACCGTCAGCGCACCCTCCCGCAGAAGCTGGCCCTCCGGCGCGGTGGCCCTCAGCGCGTCCAGACGGCCGAGCAACTCCTCGGTCCGGGATACGATCCGCTCAAGAGGCACCGGCGCGTCGTCCTCCTCAGGGAAATCCACATGATGGGCCAGAAGTGCCTCGATGCCGATCATCGCAGCCCTGAGCTCCCCGATCCGGTCCGACAGGCCCCGCTCGAGGTGCTGCAGCGCCGCCCGGTGGAGTGCGGGGCTCCGACCCTCGATCAGGTCCGCCACCGCTTCGGCCTGGATGAGGTCCACCTTCCCGTTCAGATAGGCTCGCCGAGTGAACTCACCGGGCTCGGCCTCCCGGGCTCCGGCCTCGAGACATGCGTCGAGAACGCGCGCCGGGACCAGCCATCCCCCGTGGCACGACAGCTCGACCATGTCCTCGCCGGTGTAGCTCTCGGGCGCTACGTAGCGAATGGCCACGGCCCGGTCCAACGGCTCGCCCGTCCGGGGATCCACGATCTCCACCACCGTGGCCCTCCGGGGTTCGGCCTTCGCCGCCCCGGCCGGCGCGAGCGCCCCGAGCACGGTATGGGCACCCGGTCCCGACAGCCTCACGACGGCGATGGCCCCTCGTCCGGGCGGGGTGGACAGAGCCGCGATGGTGTCCGGGTGTACGCTCACGCTGGGTTTCCTTCAACTGATCCTTCCAGGTCCGGGCGCAGCGACCCCGGCGACGCCTCCGGAGCGTCCCGCACGCCGGACGGCTACACTGACGGCACGGTTACTTGCGGCTGCGCGCCGGTTCCTTCGCCACCGCCGCGCCTCTCTTCCCCTGCATCTTCTTCCGCTCGTTGGCGATCCAGATCTGCTGAGGAATCGTGGCGATGTTCGCTGTGGCGTAGTACAGGTTGAGGCCGCTGGCCAGCCGGAAGAAGATGAAGATCATCACCACCGGCATTATGTACATCATCATCTTCATCTGGTCGTTCGACTGCTCGATCGACCGCATGCTGACCCACTGCATCAGGAACATGCTCAGGCCCAGGAATACCGGAAGAATGTACAGGGGATCCGGCGCCGACAGATCCGGAAGCCACAGGAACGGTACGCCGCGCAGCTCGATCGTGTTCTGGAACACGAAGAAGAGCGCGATCAGCACCGGCCACGGCAGGAGCATGGGCAGGCACCCGGCCAACGGGTTGAAGCCGTGCTCCTTGTACAGCTTCATCATCTCCTTCTGAAGTCGCTCCGGATTGTCCTTGTACTTCGCCTGGATCTCCTTCATCAGCGGCTGCGCGGCCATGTTGCGCAGTTGTGCCTTCATCGCCTTGTGATTGAGCGGGAAGAGCACGATCCGCATCAGCACACCGACGACGATCAGCACCCAGCCGTAGCCCAGGTGCAGCTCGCCGTGGAAGAACCTCAGCACGGCGGTGATGATCGAGACGAGCGGGCGGACGATGGGGCGGATGAAGCGGTACCCGTACGGATTGACCTCCTCGAGATCCTGACCGAGCGAGAGGAGGCGCGCGTACTCCTGCGGTCCCACGAAGATCCGATCCGCGAACGATCCGCTGGCATCGACGCTCTGCGTCACCGACACCCTCACGCGACCGGGAAGCGGGCTCTCGCTCACCAACATGCCGCCGAGGTACGAGGATGCCTCGCTCTCGTGCTCCTCCGACGCTCCGGCCAGAAGCGCGAGCACGAAGAACTTGCTCCGGAACGCGGCCCACACGAAGGGTCCCTCCTGGAGCAGCGGCGCCTTGGCCCGCACGAGCGAGTGCGAGCGGATCCCGTCCTGGAGGTGGTTACCTACGTACGCCATCGAGCGTGCCTCGCCGACCGAGTCCGCCTCGTTGTAGGCCAGGCCCTCACCGAGCTCGGTTATCACGAGCGGCCGCTCGAGGCCCCGCACCGATCCGCGTACCTGTACGACGTAGGAGTCGGGCTCGAATGTGTAGGAGATCTCGAATCGGAAGGGCGCGGTCGGGTGCTGATACACGAAGCGCAGTGTGGCCGGCGCACCGTCCTCCGCGAGCGTGACTCCGCCCGCCGGCTCCGGGGCAAAGGGCACTCCCCGCAGGTCCACGGTATCCGGACCGACCACGATGCGCTCGCCCAGAAACCCATCGGATCCCTCCGGGACCAACTCGACCGGACCTTCGTGGGTGAATGAGCGGAACTGAGGAAGCTGCACCGATACGAGCCGTGCGCCCCGCGTCGAGAACGTCATCCGGTACAGCGGGCCTGTCACGACGACCGGCTGCTCAGGCGTGGTGTCGGCCGCGGGGAGCTCCTGGATCACCGGCTTGGCCGCAGGCACCGCGGGTACCGTGGGCGCCCCGCGCGCCCCGGGGGACGCGGTGGTGCCCGGCGCGCCCGTCGTGTCCGCCGCCACGCCGAGTGTATCCGCCCCCACGCCACCTTCGGGCGGTGCCGGCGGGAACAGCATGTTGGTGCCCACCAGCACCACCAACATCAGCACGATGGCCAGCAGGAATCGGACTTCGGTCTTCATGGATGCTCGCCAGCCCTCCGGGTCACCCCGCTGATCCGTGGAACGCCACGGTGTCGCTCCCCTCGCGTCCGGAGGCCTCCGCGCCTTCGCGGCCCACGCCTCTGGGCGTCACCGGCCGCGTCCGACTCGAGCCCCCGGCGGGCGGCACGGGATCGTAGCCGAACCCACCCCACGGGTGACACCGCAGGACCCGCCGAACCGCCAGCCAGCTTCCCCGCATGGCCCCGTGCGTATCGAGCGCTTCGATGGCGTAGGCCGAGCAGCTCGGGGTAAACCTGCAGGAAGCGGGTGTCCAGGACGAGATCGCCACCTGGTAGAACCGCACCGCGCCCTTCAGGATTCGAATGAGCACAGCATCTCCTCCAGCACCGATGCCAGTTCTAGCGCGAGCCGGTCGAACGGTGCGCCGTACGCCCGCGACCGCGCCCGGACCAGCACATCCACATGCGCGCCCCGCCCCTCCAGAGCCGGAAGCAGTCGTGTGCGTCCGATCTCGCGCAGCCTCCGCTTCAGCCGATTCCGGTCCACGATCCTGCGCCCATGCTTCGGCACGATCAGCCCCAGCCGGGCACGCGAAACGGGGGAAGGCGCGAAGAAGACGTCGAGGTTCGCCGTCCTCTCCCGCTTCCCCCGTTCCAGGAGCGCGCGTATCTCTGTACCGTGCCGGATCCTCGCGGACCGGGGGAGTCGTTCGCGCCCCGGCAGCCCTCGTGCCTCCGACGTTACTTCGACCCGACCGTCACGACCAGATGCGTACGGCCCCGTGCCCGGCGACGCGCCAGCGTCTTGCGGCCGCCGCGGGTCTTCATCCGCGCACGAAACCCGTGCTTGTTGATCCTCTTGCGATTGCGAGGCCTGTACGTCGGCTTCATCTAACACAACCCGGTCCATGGGGTGCTTCCGCTCCGAAACGAGCTTGGAAACATAGGTAAAACGCCCCGTTTCCGTCAACGCTTGGTGCGGAACCCTCTGTACCACAACAGCTTTCGGCCTCCGTTTGACTTTTCCACATTCCGGGGGTAGAATCGGTCCCCCTTTCCCGGAGGAGCCCCGTCTCCGGAGGGTTGCGAACCTCCGCATACGTGCAAGGATGCCCGCCGAACGAAGCGTCAGAACCTCCGATCCTCGAACCCGCTCGCCGGCGGCGCTCCGTGTTTCGCCATGGATTCGTGTCTTCCCATGGAGCTGACCGCGCCGGATCTCTGGTCCCGAGTTCTCCAGGCCATGCGACCCTCCATGCCTGAGCGGAGCTACCAGACCTGGCTGGCCCGCACCGAGGCCGCGGCGCTTACCTCCGATCGACTCCTCATCGAAGTACCCAGCCAGTTTCACGTGGCCTGGATCGAAGACAAGTTCGGCGAGGCGCTGGCAGAGGCGGCCCACCGTATCCTGGGCCGTCCCCTGACGATAGCCTTCGAGTGGTCGGGCGATCGCCAACCGATCACCGCGCCCTCGCTCGATCTGGCTCCCGCACCGGGCGTCGGCGCCGCGGCGGCCGTGCCGAGCCCGTCTCCGTCGGATGACGTTCCGCCGCCCCGGCTCAACCCGCGTTACACGTTCGACCGGTTCGTCGTCGGGGCGCACAACCAGTTGGCCGCGGCCGCGTGCCGCGCCGTGGCCGACAACCCGGCGCGGATGTATAACCCACTCTTCGTCTACGGCGGCGTCGGTCTCGGCAAGACTCACCTGATGCATGCGATCGGGCACCGGATTCTCGAGTCGATGCCGGGCCGCCGGGTGGCCTACGTATCGGCCGAGGGCTTCACGAACGAGTTGGTCACGTGCATCCAGCAGGGCACGATGGCGGCCTTTCGCCGTAAATACCGCCGGATGGACCTTCTTCTGGTCGATGATGTCCAGTTTCTCCAGGGGAAGGAGAGGACGCAGGAAGAGTTCTTCCACACCTTCAACGCACTCTACGACGCGCAGCGGCAGATTATTCTGACCAGTGACCGGCCGCCCAAGGACATCCCGGGTCTCGAGGCCCGACTCGTGTCACGCTTCGAGTGGGGTCTGGTCGTCGACATCAAGCCGCCCGACTACGAAACACGCGTGGCGATCCTCAGGAAGAAGGCCGACGATGACAATCTGACGCTGGACGACGAGGTCATCGACTTCATCGCCCACGCGTGCACCGCCTCGGTGCGGGAGCTCGAGGGCGCGGTCATCAAGCTTCTGGCATACTCTTCGCTGACTCATCAGGAGGTCACCCCCCAGCTTGCGCGTACGGCGTTGCGCGGTGTCATCGACCGTAATCGCCACCGCGGTCCGGTGCTCTCACCCGAGCGGATCGGCGAGATGGTCGCACGACGGTGGCGGGTGCGCCCCGAGGCACTCGCCTCGAGGCGACGTACAAAGGACGTGACCGTACCTCGCCAGGTTGCCATGTACCTGATCAAGGAGACCCTGGGCACATCGCTGGTGCGGATCGGAGAGCTCTTCGGCGGCAGAGATCACTCCACCGTCATCCACTCGATCCGCAAGGTCGAGGCGCAGATGGCACGCGATATCGAGTTTCGCAAACAGGTCGAGGAAGTAAGGGAGGAAGTGCGCCAGCAGGAAGAGACCCACATCGGCTCATGATGTGGACAGAGGAGCAGAACTCCGGGGATTTCCACACACCTCGGCCATTCTCTCGAGGTCACGGTGGAGAAGAAAGGATTTCTTCCAGCTTCCTCCACAGCCCCGGAAACGGTCAAAGCCGTAGCGGCAGCGGACGCCCCAACAGGGTTCCGTCGGATTCTCCACAGATCCACAGCCTCTACTACGACTATGTTTTTCTTATCTATGGGAAGTTAGAATCAGGCCAACCGTGCAAAGCTCGCGACGCGCGTCAGGAGTAGAAGCCCGATGAACTTCACGATCACCCGGCAGAATCTTCACACCGGACTCGCAGCGGTTTCGGCGAGCATTCCCACGAAGACCACGCTTCCCGTGCTCTCCAACATCCTCTTCGAGACCACGGACGACGGCGTGCTGATGAGCGGAACGGATCTCGACGTGTCGGTACGCGTTCGCGTGCCGGCCGATGTCAGAGAGGCCGGAGCCCTTACGGCGCCGGGTAAGAAGCTTCAGGAGATCACGCGGGAGCTGCCGGAGCAGCCGGTGGAGGTTTCCACCCGAGCTGATCAGATCGAGCTGAAGTGCGGACGTAGCAACTTCAAGCTCAACGGGCTGCCCGCTGAGGAGTTTCCGACGCTGCCCGCCATCGGGTTTGAAGAGGGATGGACGGTCAAGGGCAGAGATCTCCATGCGCTGATCCACCATACGGCCTTTGCGGTGTCGACCGAGGAGAGCCGACCTATCCTCAATGGTGTTCTCTGGGAGCTCAGAGACGGTGAGATGCGGATGGTGGCGACGAACGGCCATCGGCTGGCCCGGATGGGTGTTCCGGCCGGAGCGTCGTCTGCACCGAGTGCGGATTTTATCGTGCCGCCGGCAGCGCTGCAGCAGGTTCAGCGTCTCTTCAAGGCCGAGGACGAGCTTGCCGTGGCGCGCGAGGGCAACCACCTCGGCTTCCGGTCCGAGACGCATGAGGTGTTCAGTCGGCTCATCGAAGGCCAGTACCCGAACTACGAACAGGTCATCCCGCGGGATAACGACAGGATGGCCGTGGTTGTGAAGAAGGCGCTGGAGTCGGCGGTCAGGCGCATGGCCGTGGTGGCGTCGGACCAAACACACCGCATTCGCATGAACTTTCTTCCGGATCGCTTGCAACTCAACGTGCTGACTCCCGATCTCGGAGAAGGATACGACGAGATGGAGATCTCCTACGACGGCGAGGAGATGGAGATCGGCTTCAACGCCAACTATCTGCTCGAGGTGCTCCGGTACCTGCCGACCGATGACGTGAAGGTGAGCTTCAAGGCACCCGAGCGGGCGGTGATTCTGGAGCCGGTCCCGGAAGGAGACCAGGTCATGGATTACCTCTGTCTCGTCATGCCGCTTCGACTTCTGGACTGAGGCGCCGCGCAGCCCAGGCGATCGCGGCGGAAGGGAATCAACCGCCGCTTCGGGCGGCCTCGAGTAGCTCCCGTCCGGTGAAGACGGAGAGAAGTGGGAGCGCCGCCGCACCCATCCGGCCTGCGCCGCCTTCTTCGCGATCCACCAGCGTCATGACTCCGATGACTTCAGCGCCGAATTCGCGGAGGACATTCACAGCCCTGAGTGCACTCTGGCCGGAGGTCATGGCGTCCTCGACGACGATGCAGCGGGCCCCGGTGGGCAACCCACCTTCGATGCGTTGTCCCGTGCCGTGGCCCTTGGCCTGCTTGCGGACGGAGAAGGCGTCCACGGGATCGCCGGCCAGCCAACTGTGATGGGCTATCGCGAACGCCACGGGGTCGGCGCCCATCGTGAGTCCCCCGACGTGCGAGGGGGCCAGCCCGCTCCGGCGCATGAGCTCGTAACACACCCTGCCCACGAGCGCCTGGCCCTCTGCGGACATCGTGGTGCGGCGGGCGTCGACGTAGTAGGACGAACGGACGCCGCTGGCGAGGGTAAAATCCCCGAGCCTCACCGAACGCTCCACCAGAAGCTGCTTCAGCCGATTGCGATGATCCATGGCCGCCACAGTGTCCGCATGCGACATGCCTCGCAAGGGCGGCGCCGTCTGCAAGGTCGGCTGCCGCGGCTGAGGCTCCTGGCCGTGGGGTGCGTGTTGACGCTGTCGGTGGCCGCCTGCGGCGACGGTGGAACGCAGCCCGACGCGCTCCGCTTCGGCCAGCTCGGACGCATCGATGCGGTTCTAGAGACCCCCATTCGGCTGGGAGCCGGGCAGATTACCCAGACACTGTCGTGGGGCTCGAGCGGTGTCTGGACCCTCGACGAGCAGATCTCCTATCGGGGCGTGATCGGTGACCGGACGTTCCTCCGGAGCCCGGGTGATCCGGCGCAGTTCGCATCTGCATATGCGTCGCTGATCACGCAGGTCAACGAGGTGGCGGCGCTGCGTCTCTTCATCGACGAGCTCGATCCCTCACTGGAGCCTACGTGCGGGCCGACCCGAACCCGTGTGACGCTCACGATCACCGACGACGCCCGCAAGGAATCGATCTCGTGGACGCGGTGCGCGGACGGATCGCTCCAGAACCTGACACCCACGGGTGCGGGGCCCGATCCCGCGGCGGCCCGCGTCATCGTGACCGTGACGCTCACGCGCGACTTCACCGTCGGGGAGAACTTCATCTCGGCGTACAACGGCAGCGTGCCGTTCGCCACCATCGAGCGTGGGGAAGACTCGAAGGCGAGGCTCACCAAGCCGTTTGCGGTGACCGACCAGCCCTCGTGGGTCACGTTCTGGTCGGCGCACACGGGTCGAGCCGACCCACCGCCGTCGGTGGACTTCAGCCAGGACATGGTGCTGGTCGGCGTCGTGGGCCAGCGTGACGAGGCCGGAGACAGCGTGGAAGTGCGGCGGATCCTCCAGGTCGACCGGGGTACGCTGGCCGAGCTGTTCGAGCGCGTGCCGGGCGACTTCTGCTCGCCGGCGGAACGGATACATGTTCCCTACCACATCGTCGTCTCGCCCCGGCTGCCCGATCCGATCCGCTTCAGTGACGTGAGGGTCGAGCGGGTGCCGTGCGGGGGACGATGAGGGGCGGGCGGCCGCACGCGCGGCTCCGAGGTCCTGGACCACCGCCGAGCGCTACCTCGGACAGTGCGTGATGTCGATCCGGCGACTGTTCATCGGCGTTCTGGTCACGTTCACGGTGGCCTTTACCGCGGCGGTGGGCTACCTGGCGTGGAAGGAGGCCAGCCAGGCGCTGGAAGAGGAGTTGGACACCGGGCTCACCCGCATGGCGGGCGCCGCGGCCGAGACCGGCCTTACCTCGAGCCTGCTCCTGGGCCTCGAGCTCGGCTTCGAGGACGAGTTGGCCTGGACGTCGACGCACTCGAAGCTCCAGCGGCTTCTCCGGTATGTGCGCGCGGCCTACATCTTCCGGCAGGACAACACCGCGGTCGTTACCTCGTATCCCGCGGACTCGATTCCCATCGGCGCCGCGCTGCCGTTCCTGGCGCTGTATCCCGACGAGCTGAAGGAGGCGTGGAGGGTCGGCAACGCGACGACCCCGGTCTTCCGCGGAGCGGACGGCGCGTTCTACAAGTACGGCTTTGCCAAGCTCGAACAGTCGAGCCTCATGCTGGCGGTGCTCATGCCCGCCGACTACTTCTCGCCTCTGGCGAAGCTGCGGCGTGAGATCATCTACGGATCCGTGCTCGCCACGGTGTTCGCCGCGCTGCTGGCCGGCCTGCTGGCGGCCGGGATCATCCAGCCACTCGAGCGGCTCAGCCGGGTAGCCCTGAGGATTCAGCGCGGCCAGGTGGGGCTTCCCGTCGCCGAGGAGCGCGGTCTCGAGCTGGTCCGGCTCTCCCGAGCGATGGAGCGGATGCGCCTGGGCATCATCGAGCGCGACGAACAGCTCCGGCTCATGCTGGCGCAGGTTGCCCACGAGATCCGCAACCCGCTGGGCGGGTTGGAGCTCTTCGCCTCCGCGGCCGCGGACACCGACGACGCCGAGGAGCGGAGGCGCCTGATCGACCGCGTGCGCAACGAGGTCGGTGCGCTCAACGGCATCATCGACGACTTCCTGACCTTCGCGCGGCCCATGGGCCCGCAGCGGGCGGCCACGGATCTGCGGAGGCCGGCGGAGGAGGCGGCGGAGCTGGCGTGCGCCGAGGTGGAGCGCCGGGGAGGGGTTCTCACGGTGGAGATGGCGCCGGAGCCTCTGATGGCGCACGCCGATCCCGACCACGTGAAGCGCGCGGTCCTCAACCTGCTGCGCAACGCGGCTCAGGCGGCGAAGCACGTCAGGATCAGGGGGTGGCTCGCGCGGGGCGAGGTCGTGTTGGCGGTCTCGGACGACGGGCCGGGCGTGCCACCGGAGTTCAGGGAGCGCATCTTCGATCCCTTCGTGACCGACAAGGAGCAAGGCGCCGGACTCGGCCTGGCCATCGTGCGAAAGGTCGCCGAGGCGCACGGGGGCCGAGCCGAGTTGGTGGTGCCGGACGAACATTCGGGTGGGAGGGGTGCGGAGTTCCGCGTATATTTCCCGAGTATGGAGGATCCGCCTTCCGGCGAGCCCGGATTCGGCGAATGATCGCACAGTCCGTGGCGGGGCCGCGGTGGGTTGCGTGCGTAAGTCCAGTTTGAGAGACGATATGGCCGAGATCCTCATCATCGACGACCACGACTCCATGCGGGAGGGCCTGGAGCTGTTGCTGCGCAGGCGGGGCCACCGCACCCGCTCCGCGGAGAGCGGAAAGCGAGGGCTCTCGCTGCTCCAGGAGGAACCGGCGGACCTGGTGATCACCGATCTCAAGATGGCCCGGATGAACGGAATCGAAGTGTTGCGGCGGGTCAAGGAAGCCACGCCCGACACCGAGGTCATGGTCATCACGGCCCACGGCACGATCGAGAAGGTCGTGGAGGCCATGAAGCTCGGGGCCGCCGACTTCATCACGAAGCCGTTCTCGTCCGAGGAGTTCGGCGTCAAGGTGGAACGTCTGCTCACCGAGCGCGCGGAACGCGAGAAGCTGCGTCGTGAGAACGTGGCGTTACGGGTGGAGAACGCCGACCTGCGCGAGGGCGGAGAGGCCCGCTACGGCGAGATCGTCGGGGAATCCGGGCCGATGCAGGAGCTGTTCCGCTGGATCGGGAGGGTGGCTCGGAGCGACTCGACGGTGATGATCTACGGCGAGTCCGGGACCGGCAAGGAACTGGTTGCCCGGGCGATCCACGCGGGTTCCGAACGTCGCGAGGGGCCGTTCATCCGGGTCAACTGCGGCGCGCTTTCGGAGAGCCTGCTCGACTCCGAGCTGTTCGGGCACGAGAAAGGGGCGTTCACCGGCGCCGAGAAGCGGCGCCGCGGCCGCTTCGAGCTTGCCGACGGCGGTACGCTCTTCCTCGACGAGATCGCGACAGTGCCGCACACCACCCAGGTACGCCTCCTGCGCGTGCTCCAGGAGCGGGAGTTGGAACGCGTCGGCGGGGAGGAGACGATTCCGGTCGACGTGCGTATCATCGCGGCGACCAACATGACGCCCGAGGGCCTGATGAGCGACGGCACGTTCCGCGAGGACCTCTTCTACAGGCTCCACGTGGTGCCTCTGGTCCTGCCACCCCTGCGCGCGCGCAAAGAGGACGTTCCGCTGCTGGTACGCCATTTCCTGGACAAGCTCCGCGCCAGGACGCGATCGCCCGTGCGTGACGTGAGCGAGGAGGCGCTCGACGTGCTGTCCGCCTACGAATGGCCCGGCAATGTGCGCGAGCTGGAGAACGTCATCGAGCGGGCGCTCGTGCTGGCCGACGGTGAGTGCCTGACGCCCTCGGATCTGCCACCGCTGGGTGTGAATGGATCCAACCACGCGGTGCCGGGAGACAACGGCAACGGCGTCTCGCTCCCGCACGGTGGCCTGGATCTCAATCGTGCGGTCGAGGGAATGGAGGATCGCTTGCTGCGCGAAGCGCTCGAACAGGCAGGAGGCGTGAAGGCCGAAGCCGCGCGCCTCCTGGGTCTCAAGCCCAGCGCCCTGTACTACAAGCTCGAGAAGTACGGTATCGACGGATGACAGGCCTGCTCCGCCTCCGCCTCCGCCGCTTCAACCGGCGCGCCGCCATGATCTGGATCGTGGGCGCGGCGTGCGGCGTGGGGGTCGGTGCGGTGCCGCATGCCGCGCGTGCACAGAGCACCCAGGAGATTGTGGCGCAGCGGGAGCTGGCGTACCGGGCTGCCCGGGACGCCTATGATGCGGCGGTCAGCGCGTATGACGTGCTCTCCGGGCAGTTCAACAGCGCACTGCGGGCGGTGGACCGGGCCAGGCGGGCTCAGGACGAACAGGCCATCCAGGATGCGATGGCGTCGGCGTACGAGCGCGGCGTGCCGCTTCGCGCGCAGGACATGCGCGTGCACGACGCCGCCAAGGTGCTCGCGGCCGCGCGCGACTCGCTCATCCAGGCGATCACGGCGCGTCTTCAGGAGCTGGTCGCAGAGATGGAGGTGGCGCCGGCGAGGCAACGGGCCGGTCTCGACGCGCTCTTTCGCGACCTGTCACGGCGGCTCGAGTCCCTGGAGGCCGAGGCCGCCCAGGTCGTCTCGTTCGAGCCCGTCGTGCTGCCTGAGATCAACTTCGATCCGCGCGATGGCGAGGTCGACCTGCGCGCCAAGGCCGAGCTACTCGAGCGCATCGCGGCCGTGGCCGACACCGTCATACAGGATTACGACCGCCAGATCCACGCGCTCACCAACCGGCTCCGGCTGGACCAGCAACGCCGCGACTTCCTCGCGGGTACGCGACGGTTCGGCGACACGCAGGTGCCGGTCGTTCCCGTGCGCCCCACGGAGGGCCAGCAGGCGGAGGGACGCCCGGCGGCCGCGAACGACAGCACATCGACCTCCGGTTCCCTTACGCTGGAACAACGCATCGAGAACCTGAAACGTGCGCGGGCACAGACGGAGGCCTACCGCAAGCAGGCGCTGATCCGCGCGGCCCAGTTCCGCAAGCGCATAGGATCCATCACGTGAGCCGCATGCGGTGGGTCCTGGCTACGAGCGCTGCGGTGTTCGCCCTCGGCGGTGCGCCGGCCTCGGTTTCCTCGCAGGTCAGGTTGCGTGATCTGGTCTTCACGGCCGGGGGATCGGTCGAGCGCTACAGCGGCAACTTCTCGTCGGTCACGGTGCCGGTGGTCGACTCCACGAACAGCGCCGCGGCGGCCGTCGGCGAGTTCAGTGCTCGGGGCCGCATCGTGTTCCTCCAGGATGCGAAGCACGGCTTCGAACGGTTGGGTCTGGCCTTCGACGGCGGGCTGAGACAGTCTGCGGCCGTGGGCTTCACGCTGCGTGACTATGCGCCGAGAGAGTGGGTGGGCAACGTCGACGCGTGGTACCAGGAGTCCCTCGGTACGGCGACGTCGCTCCGCATACAGGCCGGTATACAGGGCCGTTCGGTCACCGACCGGCCCCCTATGCCGCTCTTCCTCCAGCCGGGCCACTCCACGCTGACGGCCTCGGCTACGGTGTTCACGCGGGCGGGACGGGGGGCTCTCGTCGACGCGACCATTGACGTGGAGCGGGCGGACTACGCCGCGCTCGCCTTCTTGCCGCAGTTGGATCTACTGGATCGGACGGGCGCGGGCGTGGAGCTCGGCGCCTCCTGGGGCGGGGCGTCCACGCTCAGGTTCTACACCGGGATGCGCTGGACGTCGTACCGGCACCAGGGCAGCTTCGACCCGAGGGATCCCTTCCGGCGAGACCGGACGGTGCGCGCGGGGCTCGACTGGCGGTATGGTGGCTCCGGGATCTTCGCCGAGTTGGGAATGGAGGGCACGGTCAACCGCTCCAACTCGGATCGCCCCGAGTATGATGCGGTCAGTGTCCGGGGATTGTTCTCGGCTTCGTTGCCCGCCGACTTCTCGCTGAATCTGTTCGCCTTGCTCACCCAGAAGAGCTACGTGCGGGAAACCGAGTTTGCCCGTCTCGTGCCCGGCGAGGAGGCCGATAACGCATCGCTCGCTTATCTGCAGCTCACCCGCCCGCTTGCTACGAACCTCGACGGTGCCATCCGGCTGGGATGGACCCGCGCGGAGACGGACATCGGCAACGCGTATTACCAACGCACCGGGTTCTCGTTTCGATTGAACTACCGGCCGAACGGTCACTGACGCGCCTCGTGGCGCGCCGGCCGGCGCCGGATCGTACCCGCGACGGCCCTTGTGCGTGGCCTCGCTCCGGTCAGCCGAGCTCCCGCACGATCGGAGGAGCGTGCAGAGCCCAGGCGATCCAGCGGCCGTGGTGTGACAGCGAGACGTCGCACGCGCAGCGAGCGCCGTCGAGGAGAACGCGCGGCGGACGCCGCGCAGCCGGGCCCGGATCACACACGATCTCGAGACGCGACTCGGCGATGCCGAGCGTCTGGGCCAGAGCGTGGCGGGCCCCGAGCCGGACCGCTGCGGAAGCGAGGCCGTGGACGGGCTCGGCCTCTCGCTCGGTGAGACGCTCCAGCAGCTCCCCATACTCGCCGGCCCACGGCCGGTCCGGCGCGGCGAGGAGCTCCAGACCCAGCCGCAACTCACTCACCGGGTCCGGGTCGGGCCTGCGGCGCGCCACGCTGAAGGCGTGCACCACGTTGGCGTGCGCCATTGTAACGACCCGCAGGCTGCGCCCCTCGTATTCGACCACGCCGGAGCGCATGAGCATGCCGTCGCCCGGGTCGTGACGGGGACCCAGCCGGGAGCCGAACGCAGCGTGGCGGAAGACCGGGGGGCCACCGAGCAGCTTGGAGACAACCTTGAACGCCGCCTCCTTACACGCCCAGAACGTCCACAGCTCCAGATCGGGCTCGGAGGCCTGCTCGAGCGCGGCGTACTCCGTGCTGTCCAGGACACGGCGGACGAACCGTGTGTCCGCCGCCTTTCCCCGGCTTCCCTTTACCTCGAGATCCACCACATCGTTACCGACGAACACGCCGCTTCCGGCCTCGAATGCCGCGTCCATCGTTACTGTGCTCTCCCCTGAGGCGGGCCGGCCGGGGTCCTCCTCGGCCCGGTCAGCCTCCGCGATACACCACCCTCCAGATGCGTCCACGCACGCTGTCGGAGATGTAGAGGGATCCGTCGGGCCCCGTAGCGAGGCCCACGGGCCGCGCCGAAAGTCCCCGAGCCTCGGGCGACGTCTTGCGGAAGCCGTCCGCGAAGATCTCCCACTTCGTGCCGAAACCCTTGCCCTGCGCGGGAACGAACACCACGCGGTATCCGTCCTGAGGGTTCGGCGCCCGGTTCCAGGAGCCGTGGAAGGCGATGAACGCTCCGCCGTGGTAGCTCCGGGGAAACTGCTCCGCCACGTAGAACAGTAGATCGTCGGGCGCCCAGTGCGCCGGAAAACCGATGATCGGCGAGGCCTTGTCGGCGCACCGCCCGATCTTCTGGCCGTCACCGCCGTACTCCGGCGAGAGAACCTTCCGGCCCGTCTCGGGATCGAAGTAGCAGTACGGCCACCCGAAGTCGGCGCCCCGATCGATGCGCACGAACTCCTCCGCAGGCTTTTCCGTGCTCTGGTCCACGGTATAGAGCGCCGGCCAGAGGGCATGGAGCTGGTCGCGCCCATGCATGACGCCGTAGAGTACGTGGTCGACGGGGTTCATCCTGAGCGCCACCACATTGCGGAGTCCGGTGGCGAAGCGCGCGCCGTCCGCCTCCGTCTGGCCGGTACGGCCGGCGTCGAACTCCCAGATGCCCGCCCGGTTCTTCAACTGTGGGCACGGATCCTGACCCGGAGACTCCAGGCTCCGCGGCTTCCGCTGGCACGCGTTCGAGGGAGCGCCGATGTTCACGTACAGGCTGCCGTCGGGGCCGAGCACGATGCTCTTGGCCGTGTGATTGCGGTCCGCCGGCAGGCCCGAGACGATGGTGTCGGGGGGTCCGGCCGGCGTCATGGAGCCGCCCCGCCATGGATACCGCAGCACGGCGTCATCGGGCGCGAAGTAGACCCCATCCTCCGCGATGAGCACGTCGTTGCCCCCGTTCTCTCCCCACCGCTCCACTCGATCCGCGCGCCCGTCGCCATCGGTGTCACGGAGTACCGCCACCCCGCCGGTCTGCCGTGCGGCACCCCTCCTGCGGCCGTTGCGCAGTGCGACGAACACGTCGCCGTTAGGGGCCACGTCGAGATGCCGTGCCGGTCCCAAGCTGTCGGTCACTACGATGGCGCAGAAACCTTCGGGCAGCGTGATTCCACCGTTGTCGGCGGCACAGTACCGGCTCATCGGAGATGGATGCCCCGCAGATGCGGCCTGCCCACTCACCCGCTCCGCGGAGAACGCGGCCCACGTCAGCGGAACGAGCACGGTGAGGATGCCCGGGAGGAGGCGGTACGACTTCATGGCTACGGCCCTCGCGCTGAGGCTCCGACAGGAGCCGGGTCCGGAACCGCTCCGGACACCGGGAGGGCCGCGCCCAGCATCGCGGCCCACGGGGAACGCACGATCGACCCACGGCGCCCGGACGTCAAGGGAAAGGGAACGCTGCGTGCGTGCGGCCGCACGCGCCTACCTGACCCACGGACCCGGCATCCGGCTCCGTCTGATCTGAAAACCCCGTAGATACTTCGAGGAGATTTCATCCTCCCGGGTCCCCCGCAAGGGGGGTGGAAGACTCAGTCCGTAAGTACCGGGAGCGCGAAGGTCAGCGCGCGCAGCTCCCGTACAAGCAGCGCCCGCTCACCACCCGCGGCGCCGGCATCGAGCCTCCGCAAGAGCCGCCTGGCACCGAGCGTCGTGGCGTACTCGCGCAGGGCGGCGGCGCTCTCGGCGCGGAGCGCTCCCTTCTCCTCGATCTCCTCGATCGCCCCGTGGACGCGCTCGGAGAAGGCCACGCACCGCGCATGCACCTCCTCGCCCGTCAGCCCCGCCCGGGCACGGCACGCGTCCGGATCCGCGAGCAACGCCGGATACTGCCGTGCTATGGCGTTGACCCGTTCAAGCACTTTGCTGGGCTCGGTGATGGGCTTGAGGAGGTATCCCTGAGATCCGAGGTGGGCGGCCTCGCGTACCGTGTCCGCATCGGCCGTTGCCGAGACGAACAGGACGGGAAGATCTTGCAGGTCGGGACGCTCCCTGACGGCCTTGAGTAAAGAAATACCGTCCATCTCCGGCATCTGGATGTCCGCCATGACGAGTTCCACGTCGGGCCGTTCATCGAGGACCTCGAGCGCATGGGTGCCGTCCGTGGCGATGATCACCGTGTGGCCTCCATGCTCGAGAATCCGGCGGAGAAGGATCGCGCCCGACGGTTCGTCTTCCACGATGAGGATCGTCATAGGACAGGTGGGGCGAAAGAGGCTGGTTCCAGGAGTCTGTGGCGGAGAGGGAACATCGGAATTGAAGCCATGGACCACACGGAGGGCAAGGGGCGGGAGGCGTGGGCGCGTCGCCGGGGAGGCGACGTCCTTCTCAGTCCTCCAGGGCGCCTTCAGAACGCATGATGTCCGCCAGCTCGCTTCGTGATGACATGTCGAGCTTGAGGAAGATGTTGGAGAGGTGGGTTCCGACGGTTCTGGGAGAGATGCCGAGTTCCCGGGCGACCGCCTTGTTCGACATCCGGCGCGCAACCAGACGCGCGATCTCCATCTCACGGGACGTGAGCCCGCGCATGCCCTCGCCCGTGCCGCGCGGCGGCGGCCGGGCGCCCACCTCGCGGAACTGGATACGGGTCTTTTCCAGCTCCTTTTCTGCGCCGAGCCGTACGAACACGTCGTGAACGTGGCGCAGCTCCCGGAGGCACGCTTCTCGCTCGCCGATTTCGGCGAGCCGGCCCGCGAGCTGACGGCGGAGCCTTGCGGCGTACGGGACCATAGGAATGGCCTCGAGCGCTTCGGCCGCCTGCTGCATCAGCGCAGCGCCCCGGGCGCTGTCGCCGCGCTTCCAGCACACGAGGGCGTCGCACGCATCCGCCCATGCAACCGCCAGACGGTGGTCCAGACGTTCGGCCTTGGCGCGCATGACCTTGCCCACCCGCTCGGCCTCGTCCGGACGCTCCGCCCAGAGGAGCGCCTCCGCCAGGATCGGCAGGATGCGGTGGACCGCCCAGAGCACGTAGCCGGTCCGTTCGGCGATCTCCAATCCACGCCGCGCCACGTCGACGGCCTCGCCGAAGCGCTCCTCCGCGAGCAGACAAGCGGCAAGGCCGATGTGGGCCGGGACCACGAGGTAGATGTCCTTCTCTCCGCCGTCCGTCGCGGCCTCGGACAGGCCACACGCCTCGTCGACCAGCTCCCGCGCTCGGTCCAACGCCCCGCGACCGAGATGGAACAGCGCGGTCCACACGAGCAGCCGGGGTAGGAGCATCCGTTGGTGGAGCTGCCGTGCCAGGGCGATGGACTGCTCGCCAAGGGCGACACCGGTGTCCCAGTCTCCTGTCGCGTAGGCCAGTTCCACGGTCATCTCCGAGGTCCACAGGCGAAGCACGGGTGAGCGGAGATCCTCCGCCAGCGCAGTGGCCTGGGCGATCCCCTCGGCCATGCGCGTCGGCTTGCCCGTGAGCCCCGCCATCATCGCCATGGCCCACCGGCTCCAGAACTCGACGCCACGGTCGCCGCACGTCCGTGCCAGCTCGATGGCCCGCTCGGCGTGCCTGTACGCGAGGTCGGTGGGCCCGGTCCAGATATGGAGCATCGCCAGCGAGCGGTGGACCCGCGCCAGCAGCCCTACGTTACCGAGCGCCTCGGCGGTGGGCAGAAGGGATTCCACCTCCTCCACCGCGTCGGCGCCGCGGCCGATCTCCTGGAACGCGGTGGCGCGCGCGAGCCGTAGCCGGATCCAGAGCTCGGGCGCCTCGTCGCGCTCCACGTAAGACAGCCCGGCATCGAAGTGGCGCAGCGCCTCCGACACTCGCCCGCTCCAGAACTGCGCCCGACCGATCGAGCCCTCCAGGCCCGCACGTGCCCGCCGGCCGAGATCCGGCTCGGCAAGGAGCGCCGACCAGAGGTCGATCGCTGCGTCGTACTCGCCCAGCCGCGTCTCGGCACGGGCCAGATCGAGGGTCA
>Ga0114931_10004129_pt1 | contig 18150 bp, 15 predicted proteins | sample 2SBtaG_FD_89579 | JGI IMG/M metagenome (GOLD analysis project Ga0114931, IMG submission 89579) | Deep subsurface microbial communities from Kolumbo volcano to uncover new lineages of life (NeLLi) - 2SBTROV14_V59a metaG | ecosystem: Environmental > Aquatic > Marine > Volcanic | place: Kolumbo...
CCGTCCGTACTCTGATCCGTGCGGCTCCAGAGCCCGAGAGAGGTCGCCATGTCGACCATCAAGGAAGCCCTAGCCCGCCGCATTCCCGCTCGTCGGGAGGAGATCGTCAACCTCATACGGGAGTACGGCGATACCGTTATCTCCCAGGTGACGGTGAAGCAGGCGTACGGAGGCATGCGGGGAGTCAAGGGTCTCGTCTGTGACACATCCCTCGTGGACCCGTACAAGGGTCTCATGATCCGTGGCATCCCCATCGACGAGCTGGCGGACCGTACCGCCGAGGAGATCTTCTTCCTGCTCGTCGTGGGCGAGCTGCCGAACGACGAGGAGCTGGCTACCCTCAAGCAGAACCTCTTCGCTCGTTCGGAGGTGCCGGACTACGTATGGAAGGTCCTCAAGGACATGCCGCACACCGCGCATCCCATGGACATGCTCGTCACGGCCATCGCCATCCTGGAGGAGCAGTCGGTGTTCCGCCGCCGGTACGACGAGGGGATGAAGAAGGAGGAGTACTGGGAGGCCGCGCTGGAAGACAGCCTCGACCTGCTGGCGAAGCTGCCCGCGCTGGCCGCGGGCGTATACCGGATCCGGTACGAGAAGGGCGACCTGATCCTGCCCGATCCGAAGCTGGACTGGGCCGGCAACTTTGCCCATATGCTCGGCAACGACGATCCCGAGTTCGCGGATCTCATGCGCCTGTACATGGTGCTCCACAGCGACCATGAAGGCGGCAACGTGAGCGCGTTCACCGCCCACGTGGTGGCCTCGGCGCTGTCGGATCCGTACTACGCCGTGAGCGCCGGGCTGTCCGGTCTGGCGGGTCCGCTGCATGGCCTCGCCAACCAGGAATGCCTGAAGTTCGTGCTGGGCGTGATGGACCGCTTCGGGGGTGCGCCCACGCCGGAGCAGATGGAGGAGTACACCTGGGAGGTCCTGAACAGTGGACGGGTCGTGCCCGGCTACGGCCACGCCGTGCTGCGGGCCACCGATCCGCGCTTCAAGGCGTTCCACGCATTCGGCATGAAGCACTTCCCGGACGATCCGGTCTTCAAGACCGTGGACGTCGGATTCCAGGTGATTCCGAAGGTGCTGCAGAAGCACGGCAAGGCCGCCAACCCGTGGCCCAACGTGGACGCCGGCTCCGGCTCGATCCTCCATCACTACGGCATCACCGAGATGCGGTACTACACGGTGCTGTTCAGCGTGAGCCGCGCCATGGGCATCACGTCGCAGCTGATCACGAGCCGTGCCATGATGGAGCCGATCACACGGCCCAAATCCGTGTCCACGGAGTGGATCAAGCAGCAGGTCGGAAGCTCGGCCGGACAGGAGAAGAAGACGACCGTCTGAGGCTCGACCGCCGCGTCGCAGGCTGCTCCCACGCGGAAACCGCAGGCCGGTGGAGTCGCCGCTTCCCGTGGAGGGATGAGGGCCCTCCGAGGAAGCGGCGCCCCCGGCGAGGTGTGGTGGGTATCGGTGTGTGCCTCCGCCCGGCGCTTGCCGGGAAGGGAAGGGCTGCCTAGTGTGGTGTCGGAGAAATCCGCGAACCACCGAGAGCGCCGATGCGCCGGATCCTGCGAGGGATGACGACGAGGCGCCTCTTCCGCGTTCACCCTGACCCCTGGCGAGCCTGCCCATGCCCGAGACCGTCTACACCGCCCGCATCCGCATCGAGCGGACGCGGGGTCCCCATCGGTATGCGTGGCTCCCCGGTAGGGATACGCCCGTGGACTTCGGCGTCCACGGCGCCATCGCCGAGCACTACGGCGTCGAGCCCGAGACGGAGCACACGACCACCCTCGACTATGTGATGGCCGCAACCGGGGGCTGACTGACCGGAACCTTTGGGGGCGCGCTGGAGGCGCGCGGGATTCCGGCCGGGGACGGACGACTCACGTCCGACGTGACCGGCGAGGTGGAGAAGGAGGAAGGCGTGCTGGTCATCCGTCGGATTCGTGTGTTATACCACCTCCGCGCGGACCCGGAGCAGGAAGAGACCATCCTGCGGGTCCACGACATGCACCGGGAGCACTGCCCCGTGTACCGCACGATCCATCGGTGCGTCGACATCTCGACCGAGGTGGAGATCGTCCCCGCTCCGGTGTAGCCGCGCCCGGGATCGCACGCCGCCGGGAGCGCGGAGCGAGCGACGTGACGGCTCGGCCGCGCGTCACCTCATTCCCATCACCTCCCGGTGGAACGTGTCGTTCATGTCACGGGCCAACCCCGGCTCGTCGAGGCGATAGTGGCAGTAGACGCAGAAGCCCATCCTCGGCCGCGGCCCCAGCTCGGGCGCCGGCGGTGGCGCGCCGCCCGAGGCCCGGTAGGCGACGCCGACCAGCGTCACCACCCGCTCGAACAGATGGTGCGCCAGCGGAAGGTTGTGCTGGACCTTTCCCCGGGCCACCAGATCGAGCAGTGTGCCGGCCTCCGCGAGGCTGTCGGCGACTTCCGGGTGCTCACCCGCTGCGCGCGCCGCTGAGGCCGTTGCGCCCTCACCGGCCGTGAGATTCCTCTCGGCGCGGGCGAGGTACCGGCCGACGAGCGCCAAGCGGTCCCGCGCGCCCTCCTGCCACCAGCGGAGCACGGTCGCGTACTCCGGACGGTGGCACCCAACGCATGCCCTCCCGGTACCGAGCCGAGGCTTCCCCGCGTCAGCGCTTCGCTCGGGTGGCAGGTGGCAGGAGCGGCAGGTCAGGCCGACGAGGAACTTCTCGGAGGGTGCGGCGCGGGGCTCCCCCGGTACGAGACCGAGCACCATTCTCTGCTGCTCCACGTGCTCGCCACGGTGGCAGAGGTTGCATGCGGCGGGCGCCACCGTGCCGGAAGCGAAGGGAACGGAGTGCGCGTCCACGTGGCAATCGCCGCAGCGAAGGTCGACCGACGAGCTCATCGCTTCGATGTGGTGGGTATCGCCCTCATGACAGGACGTGCACCCCACGCCCGAGTGGAACGGGTGCAGGTCCCGTCCGACTCCGGAAGCCATGATCGCACCCGGGTCTGCATGGCACGCCTCGCACCGGGCGGGCAGGACGGACGACCGGGGTGCGGCCACGTCGTAGTGGCACCGCACGCACTCCCCCTCGATCCACGGAAGATCCTGGTGCGGAACCGCGGCACCCTGGCTTGTCATGCCGTAGTGCATGGGCTGGCGGTGGCATGTGCGGCAATCGTCGCCGTGCGTACCCTGGAGTTGCGACGCATGGCACAGGCCGCAGGCTTCCGTACCCCCTCTGAGGGGTTCTCCCCCCTTTTCGTGGCCATGGCAGCCGGCGCACCCGACGGCGACGCTCCCGGTTCGACCGTGGCTCCGGTGGGCGAAGCGCACCGTCGATAGCGTGATGTCCTCAGGAAGGTCGGTGGCGTGACACCCCGCGGCCGCGCAGGCGTCGCGCGGAGCGGTCGCCACTCCCCGGTCGGCCAGAGCCCCGTTGTGGCATCGGACGCACGCAATCTTGCCATGTGGGTCCTCGGCACCTGGCGGGGACCCACGTGACGGAGCGCATGCCGCCATCAGGAGTCCCAGGCTCAACAGAAGGCGATGGCCCACAGGATCATTCCGATGAGGGCGACCCCGACGCCGAGGGCTGCGAACCCCAGGACGGCGGCCACCAGTGAAGCACGAAAGGTGGGCGGTGGAGCGGGCGTGTCAGGAAGCTGGGCACATGGTGCGGCTCGATCCGCCAGCGATTCGATCCGCGGCGCCAGAGCCGGGTGCTCCCGGGTCATGTACTCCGCCGTGGCTCGCCCGGTGAACATGACCGCATCCAAAGGGAACTTCTCCGGACGGAGATGCACGTTGAAGAAGTGAATCGTGAAGATGAAGCCGGCCGCAAGGAGTGCTTCCTCTCCATGGACGATCGTGGCGACGTTGAAGGCCCACCCGGGGAGGATCCGGGCGAAGTGATCCGGGAACCACAGGACCAGCCCGGAGGTGCCGATGATGACGACGCCCCAGAAGACGGCGAAGTAGTCGAACTTTTCCATGTAGCTCCAGCGGCCGAATCGCGGCCTGGGTCCTCGTCCCAGGAACCAACGCAACTGGTGCCCGAGATCGACGAGGTCACGCGGCTGCGGTACCATCGAGTCGGGACCCCACAGGAGTCGGGAGCGATCGTCCGTGCGGACGAACCGGACAAGGAGGTAGGCCAGGTGCGAGGCGAAGTAGCCCAGCGTAATCACGGCGCCGACGCGGTGGAGCAGCCCCGCCCGCTCCACGCCCCCCAGAAGCGCCATGAGGGGCTCGGACCAGAAGGCGCATCCGAACCGGAGCGGAAGGCCCGTAATCACGAGCAGGAAGAACGAAACAACGACGAGCCCATGGGTCCAACGGTGGAACGCATTGAACCTCCACACGAACGGCCCCCTCCCTCTCTGCGCCGCGTCGAGAGGGAGAGCCTGACTCGTACGTGGACCGGGCATGTCATTCCTCCGGGTGGGCGGCACTCTCGGAACCCGCCGAGCGCACGTACTCCACGGCCACGCGAGCCAGCCAGAGCACGGTGTGGACTCCGAACAGCGCGAAGACGCCCACCAGCAACACCGTCATGACGCGATAGGACCAGTAGACGTGGGGGTAGCGCTCGGCATCGTGGGGGTCCGCGTGAGGTTGGAATTCCGCAAAGTTCTCTCCGGCCGCGGGGTGGCAGCTCCGGCACGTCTCCAGGACGTGGTCCGGCGCCACCGACGATCGCAGGTCGCTGCTCGCGAATACCTGGTGGGCCGTGTGGCAGTCCGGGCATGTTGCGGCCCGCACCGATCCCAGACTGGAAGCCTGCCCGTGATACGTGTCGGCGAAGCTCCTGGCGTAGCGCGCATGGCAGGACGTGCATCGGCGCACCATCTCTCGGACAAAGTCCGCGTCCGACGCCTCCGGCATGTCGTGCGCTCCGTGGCAGGATGTACAGGTGGGTGGCCGGCGTCCCCCGAGATTCGAGGACCTGCCCGGCATGGCCACCGCCTGGACCGCGGCCCCATGTGCATCTCCCCTCCAGAGCGCCGTGATCGGGTCGTGGCAGACGCCGCACGTCTCCGCCTGATTCAGAGAATGCACCCGGCTGCCTGGATCTTCCGGGCCCCGCGTCGCGTGCGGCGCATGGCATGCGCTGCACGGTAGGCTGTCCGCATGCGGATCCCGGGATCCGGCCCGTGTCTCCGGATGGCAGGACGTGCACCGTCGACGCGTTTCCCGGACGCCCACCGGCAGAGCCAGCGCCTTCGCGCTGCGTACGTCGTGCACCCCGTGACAGGTCACGCAATCCGCATCCGCTTCGCTCGCGTGAACCCCCCGGGACCATGCATTGCGCTCCTGCTCGTGGCAGTCAGCGCACGTATGCGTCACGGTGTCTGGACGGTGCGGATGGCGATCGAAGCCCTCATGGCATGCGACACATGCTTGCCCCTCGTGCGCCGACGCACGCACCACGGTGGAGGGGACGAGCAAGGCGCGAGCGGCCTCGAGGGTCTCCGCGTGCTGCCGCAGGAACTCCAACTCGTTGTGGCACAGGTCGCACCGGACGTCGGTGTCCACCCGCGGAGCGGCGAGCGCGGCCACCGGCCCGGCAGCCGTCGCTGTCGCTGTCGCCGTCAGCGCAAGAAGAAGCAAGCGCCCCGTCACCCCGAGTCGCGCGCTCACGGCTGGTCGCCGTACTTCTTGAGTCGGTTTCGAATCTGATGCCGGCTCAGCCCCAGCAGGGCTCCGGCGCGAGTGCGGTTCCCCTCCGCGCGACGTAGCGCCTCTTGGAGGAGGCGGCGCTCAAGCTGCTCGAGGTCCAACCCCTCCGGACCCAGGAGCTCTTCCGGAGCGGCCGGTCCGGAAGAGGCCCCGTCCGCCTGCACGGCCCGTGGAAGCGAATCGAGGGTAATCGTCCGGCCGTCGGTGAGGAGAACCGCACGCTCGATGGCGTTGCACAGCTCACGCACGTTGCCCGGCCAATCGTACGCCTGCAGCGCCTCCATCGCGTCGTCCGCCACCCGCTCGACGTGCTTCCCGAACTCCCGATCGAAACGGTCGAGGAAGGCCGCGGCCAGCGCCGGGATGTCGGATCGGCGGTGGCGCAGCGGAGGGAGCTCGATCGGTAGCACCTTCAGGCGATAGAGAAGGTCGGCCCGGAAGCGGCCTTCCCGCACATCCTCCTCCAGGTCACGGTTGGAGGCCGCGATCAGACGCGCATCGACGCGGAGATCCTCGGTGCCCCCCACGCGGCGGAACATCCGGTCCTCGATGAAGCGCAACAGCTTCCCCTGGACGGGCAGCGACAGCTCGCCGATCTCGTCGAGGAACAGGGTGCCTCCGTCCGCGACCTCCACCAGTCCGCGCTTGCGGCTCCTGGCGTCCGTGAACGCTCCAGCTTCGTGCCCGAACAGCTCCGATTCCATGAGGCTCTCCGGAAGCGCGGAGCACGTCACGCTGACAAGAGGACGTTCGGCACGGGGGCTCCAGTCGTGGATCAGGCGGGCGATGAGGCCCTTCCCCGTGCCGGTTTCTCCGGTGAGGAGCACGGTCGCGGAATCTGCCGGAGCCACGCGCCCCACCAGCGCCAGTACCTCCTTCATTGCCGGGCTGGACCCGATGACGTCTCCTCGGAGCGCGCCCTGTTCGCGAAGCGCACGCACCTCACGGCGCAGCTTGGTACGCTCGAGGGTGGCCCGGAGCGTCGCCTCGAGGCGGTCGAGTGAGAACGGCTTCTCGAGGTAATCGTCGGCGCCACGCTTGAGCGCATCCACGGCGGACTCGACCGTCGCGTGGGCGGTCATCATCACGCACGGCACTTCCTCGCCCTCGGTCAGCTCCTCCAGAAGGTCCGTGCCGCTGCCGTCCGGGAGGCGGATATCGAGCAGGGCCACGTCCGGCCGGAGCCCCCGGAGCGCCCGCCTCGCTTCCGCGAGCGACGGTGCCGGCGTGACCTCAAAACCACTTCGGGTCAGGCGTTCTGCGATGATGTCGCGGAGAAGATCGTCGTCGTCGACGACGAGGACTCGCTCTCGCACGAATCGCTCCTTTCGTTGTGCTCTCCCGGAACGAGCGGGAGACGGACACGTACCTGAGTGCCTTCCCCCGGCCGGCTGTCAATGGACAGCGCACCTCCGTGGGCCGACACGATTCGGGCGACGAGCGGCAGTCCCAGTCCCGTGCCCAGCGGCTTGGTCGAGTGGAAGGGGCGCATGGCCTCCTTGATCTCGTCGGGATGCATTCCAGGGCCCCAATCCCGGATCGCCACCTCGGCGCAACCCGAGTCTTCGACCACCGTGACCTCCACCCGTCCTCCTTCCGGCATCGCCTCCACGGAGTTGATCAGGAGGTTGACGAAGGCCTGGCGTAGCCGCCGGGCGTCTCCCTCAACCCTCGGCCGAGCCGCCCCGTAATTCCTGTGGAAGTCCACACGCTCCGTCCCGGGCAGCCCGGAGACCTCCACCAGCGCCTCGTCCATCGTGTCGCAGAGCGTCACGCTTTCCCTTTCGAGCACGACCGGACGGGCAAGGGCGAACAGGTCCTGCATCGTCTCCTGTAGGTGTTCGAGTTGGGCCCGGACGGCCTGCAGGAGCGGCGCACTGCTCCCGTCGACGATGTACTCCTGCTCGAGCAGATCGAGTGCCGAACGGATCGAGGCCAGCGGACGCTTGAACTCGTGCGCCATCTCGGCCGCCAGCTCACCGATCTGCGCCAGGCCCGCCTGTTCCCGGAGGCGCTCCCGGGTGTCGGCCTCCCGGGCCTCGGCCTCCCGTTCTCGCTCGATGAGCCGGCTGACCGACCGCTCCAGGCGGCTCAGATCGCCGGAGGGCCGTTCCTCCACCGGGGGGTCCCGCCCCGGCGCACTTCGCTGCAGAAGGTGGTCCATCCGCTCGACGGGCTCGACGACCTCTTTCTCGAACATCGTCAGAACCACGAGCACCACCGCGAGCAGGGATACAGCCAAGAGGCCCGCCCCGAGCATGGCGCCGCGAGCCATCGCGGCATGAGTCGCCGCCGTGGAAAAGTCCACCTCCAGAATGGCCGGATCGGGGGTGAACAGCGGCAGGAAGGTCTGCACGGTCTCGCCTGACTCGTTCCTGCGCACGACCCCCCGCCGGGGAAGGGCCGCGGCGTCCGGGATCCAGATATTGGGCGTCGGGCGTCCCTCCTCGCTGCCGTCGCCCGAAACGAGGATCGTTCCCGCCCGATAGACGCGTGCGGCCAGGACGGCGTTCTCCTGATGGAGTCGTCGCAGGCTCTGGCGGGCGGTTCCCGGATGGTGCTGGCGGAGCGCGGACTCCACCGCCGCGCGCGCTGAACCCGCCGCGAGCAGCGCTTGCTGCTCCGTGGCAGCGTGGGCTTCTCGATCCCAGTAGCGAAAGGAGAAGTACGTGGAGGCGCCGAGCACGGCCATGCCGGCGCTCAGGACCGTGAGGAACAGCTTCGTCTTCAGCGGGAGGGCGCGCAGACGTCGAATCCATCCCCAGCGGAGCTGCATCATCGCGTCGCGATCTCGGCAGGAAGCCAGTATGCGTCCCTTTCTAGCAATACCCAGACACCGTGGTCCATTCCAGGGACCGGAAGCCACGCGGGTCCCGTCCGTCGTGAATGAGGTCGATCCCGTGGTATCGGGAAGGGGCCGCACCGTCCGGGGCGACCCCGATCCCGACCCGTCGAGGGGCGTCGGCGTCCAGGAGTCTTCGACGCGCCGAGCCCCTGCGGCGTCATGCCGCCAGGAGGAGAGCGGTCAGGAGCGCTACCACGTCGGCCGTGAAGGCTGCCGTGAATCCGCGCCGCCAGAACAGAACCCCGAACACGGCTGCGGGAATGAGCGCCGCCGTAAGGATGAACGCGGCCGTGCCGGACCAGGTCGGGAACCCCGCCGCGAGCGCGCCGGGCGTATGGATGGCCATCTGCGTTACGGTGCTCACCACGATGCTGACGGCGGCGGCCTCGTCCGCGGGCACCTGGTGCCAGCAGAGAAGCAGCCACGCCACGCCCGTGACCAGAAACAGCCGGAGCAGTACTTCGTCCACCAGCGCCTGGCTTACGGCCACGACGACCGAACCGGCCGTAGCGGTCCCGGCACCCGTGGCGGAGAACGGAACCATGAGCAAGCCGATCACGACGCCCGCCACGAGCCCCACGAGCACGTCCCCGCTTCGCCACCCCCGCCGGACCAGGCCGGCCATCGGCCGTCGGGTGGGTACGGCACGTAGCATCCCCAGTGCCACGGTCACGATCGGTCCGACGAGCCAGATCGAGAGGAAGCCCGCGAGGAGAACCGCTCCGGTCTCCGTCACCCGGAGGCCGGCGCCCCAGATCTCAGGCCGGCTGGCCAGGAAATTCATGAGCAGCGCCGCGAACGAGGCAGCCACCAGGATCGTGCCAACCCCACGTTCCGGCCACCGGCGGTAGGCGTTGCGCAGAGCCCTCCAGCCCTCCACGGCCGCACCGGCGAGAATCGCGGCCGCCGCAATCCAGGCAAGCGTTACCCCGATGATCGCGACGAGGTGACCCGTGTACGCCGCCACCACCGTCATCGCAATCCACACGGAGACCAACCAGGACACCGCGAGGCCGAGCATGGCGTACAGCCCGGCGCGGGGGAAGTCGCGCAGCGCTTGACTCGGCGTGACCCCCGGCTGCCGTCCGAAGTAGCCGAGCACGGTTCCGTGGAGCGCACCGAGCGTCGCCCCCAGCACGAAGAGCGCGGTAGCGTTCATGAACAGTGCATGGCCGCTCAGGTTGCCCGCCAGCGTCATCGCCCCGACGAGAACTCCGCCCAGACCGACCCCGCCGGCCATGGCGCCGAGGACCGCCACGGTTCCGTGCAACCCGATGCTCCGGGGAAGCCGAGTTTCGCGGATGCGCTCACCGGAAATCGCGCGCGTGTTCATGATCTCCTCCTCAGGCTCCGGGGGGCTGTCACCACCGGTTACGCCGAAAGAAGATCAATGTCCGTGCCACACAGAAGCTTACGCATCCAACCGATTGCATATCAGCGGATTATGCTATCCGACTCATCCAAAACATTAGATACGTGGCAGGAGGGGGTGCGTGGAATTGCACACTGAGGATGCGCGATTCCGCGCACTGCCGAGGGTGCTGCGCGACGGTTCAGCCGACCGGTATCGAGCTCTTGCCGCGCGCGCGAGCGAGCGCGTCGACGTACGTACGGATGGCCCGGTACTGGCCCTCGCCGTCCATCCCGGCCTCATGGATCACCGTAGGGCCGGGACCGCTGCCGAGGTAATGGCCCGCGCGAAACGGGTAGAGGGAATGTGCCCGCCCGAAGTCGCTCGTGACCCACCGGTACATCGTGGGCAAGGTGAACCCGGAGATTCCCATCGCCACGCGGGCGGCCGATTCGGGGAAGATCTCGTCGCGCTCCTCTTCGCTCAGTCGGTCGAAGAGCTCGGCGCTGCTGACGTAGAACACGTCCAGATTCAGCCCTTCGGTGTCGAGCATGGGCAGCGCATCCTGAATGAAGGCGTACGTCACGCCGGAGCCCTGGAGGACGATCGTGCCCGCGGGCTCTCCCGAAGCCCTGCGCAGGGGGTACACGCCGCGCGCCGCCTCGGATGCGGGCGGCAAGCCGAGCGCCGCTCGGTCCAGCACCGGCTCCTTGGGGCGCGTGACGAATGGGGCGATGACCGACGGGCGGGCGGCGAGGGCCTCGGCCATGAGCGGCCATACCTCCTGGGGGTCCCAGGGCGTGAGGGTAATCATGGTACCCGGGACGAAGTCTTCCTGGAGGAGTTGGAGCGCCTGGGGGTCCGCATGGGTGGGCCCGTCCTCACCGGTCTTCATTCCCGCGTGGCCACAGATGAGGATGAACGGCCGGTACGGCCCCGGCTCGACCTGCTGGCGCATCTGGTTACCGATGGCGTGCAGACGCGACGCGATGTGGCCGAGCGGCGCGATGAAGGCAGCGTACGACGCCCCCGCACCCATATGGCGACCATAAGACGAGACACCCGAAAGCACGCACGAGAGCGCGTCCTCGCAGATCCCACCCACCGAAAGCGTCCGGCTCAGGGGGTTCGCTGCGAAGTGGAGGTAGCCCTCCGGAAAGCCGCTGGCCGCACCGGAGACCGCAGTGGAATCCAGCAGATCCGCCGCGCCGATGAGGATCGCGCCGCCGGAAGCCCGGTTCAGATGCCCGAGCACCCGACCCAACTGGCCGCGGAGCGCCATCGACGTCCCGGTCTCGAGCGTGATCGAGTCGGGCGTGTGTGCGACGTCGAGCCCCGTGAAGATTCGCTCCACCTCGGGTGCGGCGTCCCGGGGCTTGCGCCCGCGCGCATCGAGGCGCCGCTGGGCGTCGAGCACCCGCCGGGAGATCTCCGTGCACATGTCGGGGCTCTGCTCCAGGATCCGCCGCACGAGCCCGAGGGTGGCCCAGTAACAGTTCTCGAGCTGGTCCTTGTACGCCGCACCGTTGCAGCGGGCGCTCTCGCACGTGGGCAGCCCCGGCGCCCCGTCGCCGAGGAGCGGCACCAGCGATTGCCTGTACTCGGGGCTGCACAGCTTGTGGCCGCCTCCGTGGGATTTCTTTCCGGTAACCCCGTATCTCCAGCCTTTCTCCGTCCGGTAGACCACCGCCGTGGGCTGGCCGTTGTCCAGATCGAGAGCGCGGGCCTGCGCCGCGATGACCTGGCGGAAGTCAAAACCGTCGGCCACCTCGACCACGTTCCAATCGTGGAGATAGAAGAACTCCATGGGGTCCCACTGGACGTAGTCGCCCGGGCGGTTTCCTTCGCGGGTTACCGCGTTGGAGTCGATCGAGGCCTGGTTCCAGTCCAGATGAACGATCGCGTTGCGCAGTCCGGCCGTGCCCGCGAACGCCACGGCCTCGTACGCGCGACCCGGTGTAAGCCCGCCTTCTCCTTCGATGATATGGACGCGCGGGGCGTCGGACCCGAAGTAGTCCGCCGCCGCAGCCGCGAGCCCGAGCGAGCTGCCCATCCCGATGCCGGAAGCGCCCGTCGCCAGCTTGACGAACGGCGTCGCAGGCGTCGGGTGTCCGTCGAGCGGCTTGGCATGGAAACGGCGAAAGAGCGGCGTCATGTTCGTGGGATTCCGGCGGAAGCCCAGGAGATCTTCGAGGCGGAGGCGGAGGTTCTCGGCGTCCGGAAGCGCGTCGGGCGCACCGAGGCGTACGACCTCATCGCGCAGCGCCAGCATCGCGTACAGCCCGAGCGCCTTGTGCCCGGCGGCGTACGACAGGATGTCCGCCTCGGGCCGGTTCGGATCCGAGATATCGTACTCCATGGCCTGGAAGAGCAGGCCCTGAACGATTCGTCCCGACGACACCGAGCCACCCGGATGCCCGGATTGGGCGAAATTGAAGAGGATCGAACAGAGCGACCGGTAGACGAGATCGTACAGTGTAAGATGGCTCAACGCATCGTCACTCAGGACGCTCTCATCCGGCTCCTTCACATCGACCCACACCGCCCTCCGCGGCCCGAACGATCGACTCATCGATCCTCCATCAGTTCCGTTGTGGGGTAGGCCGCGCGCGGAGCGGGCCATACGCTGCGTTCAGATTCACACCGGCCGGGGTCGGCCGATCGCCGCATCACGGCACCACTCGAACCGCCACCTACAGCATCAGCCGCGTGCCCGAGCGCACGAAGTCCCGGAAGCCGCCGACGTCCTGCGACGCCTCCGCGATCCGGTCGACGGCTTTCCGGAGGTCGTCGTCGCCGGTGGCAATCGAGATCCTCAGGAAGTGCTGGCCCTCGCTGCCACGAATCCCGAACGATCTCCGGTCCATGGTGGCCACGCGGTAGCGGTGGAGCAGAAAGAGCTGGAAGAGCGTCGCGGGACTCGTGCGCCTACGCGTCTCCTCCGGCAGCGCTCGGTATGCTTCGGTGGCCCCGAGGCGTTCGAGCACGCCGCCCACATTGGGGAACGCATAGAAGGCTCCCCGGGGCTGCGCGCAGCGGATTCCATCGATGGCGTTGAGCCCGCCCACGACGATATCGCGTCGACGCTCGAACGCTTCGACCATCCTCCGGATCGCCGGTTGGGATTCGGGAGATTCCAGCGCAGCCTTGGCGCCCATCTGGTTATAGGGGGGGATGGACGCGTAGTAGTTGATGTTGAGGTTGCGATGGACCCTCGCCTCCTCCACCGTGGGGTACACGGCCCATCCGACCCGCCCCCCCGTCCAGGAGTATGTCTTCGACACGCCCGACGCGATGATCGTCCGTGCTTCCATTCCCGGCATCGAGGCGATCGAAACGTGCTCGGCTCCATCGAAGACGATGGCCTCGTAAGATTCGTCGGAGTAGACCCTGACGTCGGGACGGGTGTGGGTGAGGATGCTCCCGGCGATGTCGGCCAACTCCTGCGCCGTGGCCACGCCTCCCGTGGGATTCGACGGAAAGTTCAGGAAGATGAGCTTGGTGGCATCGCTGAGCAGCGGCTCCAGATCTTCGCTGGTCAGGCTGAAGCCCGCCTCCTCTCGCAGCGGCAGCGGCACGGGCGTGCCCCCTACGAAGGGAATGAACGACTCGAAGAGCGGATAACCCGGGGTAGGGTAGATGACCTCATCGCCATCCTCGATGTACGCTTCCTGGCCCAGGCCGATCGGCGGCCTGCCCCCGGGATACACAACCACCCGTTCGGGATCGATCGAGAGCCCGCGCTTCGCCCCCACCGAGCGCGCGACCGCTGCGCGCAGCTCCGGGATCCCCTGCGGATCGCAGTACGTCGTCATTCCCTCGCGCAGGGCCCGGACGACGGCATCCGCGATGTGCGTCGGCAACGGGAAGTCAGGCTGGCCGAGGTTGCAGCGGATCACCCGACGCCCGTCGGATTCCACGCTTCGGATCAAGGCGCCCAGTGCGAACGCTTCCTCCGTACCGAGCAGGCCCACACGGCTGGCGAAGAGGCCGGCCGTGGCCGGGGTCAAGACCGTTGCTCCACTCATTCCTCCTCCTCCTGGCCGCGATGTCGGGAGCCCGCGTGGGGCGCGATGAAAGCTACCCCGTGGAAAGTCACCCGGTCTGTGGGGATCAAAGCGCGTCCGGCCGTCGGGTGTTTCCCCACGTACCACAATGTGTAACCCTGGGTGCGCCGCGTCGAGGGGGTGCCCGCCGCGGGCGCGCTTCAGTCCGGTCGCACGATTGGCGTGGCCAGGATCCGTGGTTTCTGTAAGTTCTTTCCATGGATCTGTCGATTCCTCCCGCGGTGATCACCGAGCTGGGTGCCGCCTACTTCCAGCTTACCGTCACCCTCGGATTGGCGGCGGTCTGCGCCGTCCTGTACCGGCGGTACGGCAAGCCCTACTTCGGGTACTGGGCATTGGCGTGGATCGTGTACGCGCTGCGCCTCGGTGCGATCATTCGTTTCCTGCACAGCGGCGACCGGGGCTGGCTGTACTGGCATCAGGTCACGACGGGATGGACTGCGCTCGTGCTCCTGTGGGCCGCGCTCGTCTTCTCGCGGCGCACGCCGTGGAGAAACGCCTACGTGCTGGTGGCGCTGTTTCCGCCCGCCTGGTCCTATGTGGCGATCTACCGGCTGGACAACTTCTTCCTGGCCGCCGCCCCCGCCGTGCTCTTCCTCAGCGCCGCCACCGCGGGCATGGGCTGGGCGTTCTACCGCTACGACCGCGCCGTACGCTCTCCGGCCGCCCGGGCCCTCGCCGTCGTGGTGGCGCTCTGGGCACTCCATCACCTCGATTACCCGTTCCTCAGGGCGCGCGGCGTCTGGAATCCCTGGGGATATTATCTGGATGTGCTGTTCGAGCTGGGCATGGGGACGGGCATTCTCTTCCTGGTCCTGGAGGACCTCGATCAGGGTCTCGGTACACTGACCGCCCTCTCCGGAGAGCTGCAGGTGCGCCGCGAGGGTGGCGAAGGTATCGCCGAGGCCGTGCTCCGCAGGGCACTCGGGCTCAAGGGCGTACATGGTTCCGCGCTGTACCTTGTCCAGGGCGATGACGGCACCTTCGTCCACGGCGCCGGGATCAGCGCGCTCTGGCCTCACGAGCCTCCCCCACGCGAGGCGTGGGATGCGGTGGCGCGGGTGCGCGCCAGCGGCGTACCCGAGGTGCTGCGCGGTGGACCGAGCGAGCGACCTTCGGCCATGCATCCGTACACGGCGGCGCTTCCGGTGCTGCGGGGTGACGTCGTGGAAGGTGCGCTCGTGCTCGTGGGCGAGGCGCGCGACCCGTTCGCGGCGCTCGACACGCGCTTCCTGCTCGCGTTCGGGCAGCAGGTCGGTGCGGCGCTGGAGAACGACGAGCTCTACCGGCGGTTGGCGGCGCGCACGAGAGAGCTGGAACGACTCCAGCAGCGGATGGTGCGGCAGCACGAGGAGGAACGCGAGCGCCTGGGTCGGGAGCTCCACGACGAGACCGCGCAGGTGCTCGCGGCGGTCAACCTGCAACTCGGCCTCCTACGCGAGGTCGGGGGGCACGAGCTCGCGCCGGCGCTGGATCGCGCGCGCGCTCTGGTGGGCGAGGGTATCCGGAGCGTACGCGCCGTTACGAGAAACCTCCGCCCTGTGGCGCTGGACGACCTCGGGCTCGTCGCGGCGCTGAGAGCGTTGGCCCGCGACTTCGAGGCGGAGGAGACGCTCGAGGTGGCGTACGACGCCCCGGACCGGCTTCCTCCCTTCACGGCGGAGGTCGAGCTGGCGCTGTACCGGAGCCTGCAGGAGGGCCTGTCCAACGCGGTCAGGCACGGCCGATGCCGGCGCGTGGACGTTTCGCTCACCGCGGACGAACATGGTGCCACGCTCGTGGTCTCCGACGACGGCCAGGGGTTCACGCGCCCACTCGACGAGCTCATGGGCGGGCGGCGGTCGGGGCTCGCGGGCTTGCGGGAGCGGATCACCTCCATTGGAGGAACGTTCGACATCGGTGTCAACGGAGCCGGAGGCGCGCGCCTGCAGGTGTGGGTGCCGGCCGCAGCGGTCGAGGCACCGCCACAGATCTCGCCGGAGGGAGGGAATCGATGAGTCAGGATCCGATCCGGGTCGTCATCGCGGACGACCACACGGTGGTCCGGGAAGGAATCCGGCACGTGCTCGAGCATGGAGAAGCCATCGAAGTCGTGGGCGAGGCCGCCGACGGGACGGAAGCCCTGGCGCTCGTGCGCGAACATGAGCCCGACGTCGTCGTCCTCGACATCTCGATGCCGGCGATGGGTGGACTGGAGGTGGCCCGGGTCCTCCGGAGCGAAGGGTCGGAGGTGGGCGTCCTGATCCTCAGCATGCACGACAACCCGGAGTACGTGCTGGAAGCCGTACGGGCGGGAGCCGACGGCTACGTTCTCAAGGATGTGGGACCTGGTGAGCTCCGGGGCGCCGTGGAGGCCGTATGGTCGGGACGGGAGTATTACGTACCCCACGTCACGAAGCAGCTCAGCGTCGCGCTGAGGAAGGAGCTCGAGCGAGAGCATCGGCGCTCGAGACTCGATTCGCTGACGCAGCGTGAGCGCGAAGTCCTGGTCCGGGTCGCCGACGGTCGGACGAACCGCGAGATTGCCACGGAGCTGGGCATCAGTCCCCGCACCGTGGAGACGCACCGCGAGCGGGTTATGGCCAAGCTCAGGATCCGTACGGTGGCGGGGCTGACCCGCTTCGTGCTCGAAGAGGGCGTCACGGACCCCGATCCCATGGCCTGACGGCCCTTCCCCGAACCCCGGGGAGGGCCGCCGGGAACGCTGCACGACCCCACCCCGTGGTGTGGGGCGACCACCTCCGTACTCCCCCGGACTCCGCATCGGGGAAACTCCGACTTACGCCGTTATGTTCCGGGCGTTAGCGTGATCCTGCGGGTCATGCCGACCCCTGTAGCCACACGACCGGAAGCCGCCCGTCGGGGCGGCCGGAACGAGTGAGTCACCATGCGCATCACAGTGTCGACGGTAATCCTCACAGGCATCGTCACCTCTCTGACGGCATTCGCTCCGGGGAAATTGGCCGGCCAGAGCGCACAGGAGAAGGCGACCACGACCGACCCGGACACGCTGGTCTACCGGGTCGACCCGATCGTGGTTACGGCCACCCGCGGGCCGCGCGTGGTCTCGAAGATCCCCCGGCCCGTCTCGGTGGTATCTCAGGTGCGGATCGATCGGCTGGCGCCGAACACCGTCACGGATCTTTTCCGGACGCTCCCCGGACTCGACGTCACGGGCGTGGGCGTCAATCAGGGACGTCCTTCCATCCGTGGTCAGCGGGGTCAGAGGATCCTTCTGCTCGAGGACGGTCTCCGGCTCAACAACTCGCGCCGTCAGCAGGACTTCGGCGAGATCCCGGCACTCGTCGACGTGACGGGGGTCGAGCGCGTCGAGGTTGTGCGCGGACCGGCCTCGGTGCTGTACGGCTCCGACGCGATCGGTGGCGTGGTGAACATCATCACGCGGGTGCCGGCGCGGGAGGGGTTGCACGGAGAGGCGAGCTACCGGCACGGCTCGGTCGAAGGGCAGAACCGCGGCTCGGCCCGGATCTACGGACGTTTCGGACCGCTCAGCGTCCGTGCCGGCGGCACGATCCGTGACGCAGGCTCGTACGAGGCCCCCGCCGGCACGTACGGCGCCATCAAGCTGTCGGAAGACACCCCGGTGTTGAACACCGGAGTGGAGGACAGGAGTTTCGATCTCAGGCTGGGATACGAAGCGTCGCCCAGGCACTCCTTCTTCGGCAAGGTCGAGACGTACGCAGCCGATTCCGCCGGCTTCGGGAGCGTCGATCCGGCGGCGTATGCCCCGGGACAACCCGAGATCGACATCCTGTATCCGCGCCAGCGCTTTACCAAGCTCACCGCCGGCTATCGCGCGCAGGAGCTGGCGTCGCCGATCGCCGACCGGATCGAGATCCTCGCATACGGGCAGAAGAACACGCGGAACCTCAATCTGGGCTTCGCGCACTCGTTCGGACCGGGTGCGGGAATGACGGTGGACAACCGGAACTACACGAACATCCGCACGTACGGTCTGCGCGCGGAGGCCCGGAAGCTGGCGATGCCGGGATTGCTGCTGACCTACGGAATGGACCTCTGGCGCGACCGCACCCGCGGTACGGACCACAACACGACGGTCATCACCGGGTTCGGCCCGCCGATGACGGACGTGAAGGACACCCCGCAGCTTCCCGACGCCTCATACCTGAGCGGCGGCGTATTCCTCCAGAGTGAGATCCAGGCCACGGATTGATTGTCCATCGTGGCCGGC
>Ga0114931_10004130_pt1 | contig 18150 bp, 14 predicted proteins | sample 2SBtaG_FD_89579 | JGI IMG/M metagenome (GOLD analysis project Ga0114931, IMG submission 89579) | Deep subsurface microbial communities from Kolumbo volcano to uncover new lineages of life (NeLLi) - 2SBTROV14_V59a metaG | ecosystem: Environmental > Aquatic > Marine > Volcanic | place: Kolumbo...
AGAAGAACTGACCGGCGGCGCCATCATTCCGATCTCGCAGAACCTCGGGCCACACGCCCGCGGCTGTCGTCTCGACCCGGTCGCGCTCGAGCATGTCGTCGGATTGGTCGAGGCGTCGCTCGATAAACCCCTCGACCTCCTGATTCTGAACAAGTTCGGCAAGCAGGAGGCCGAGGGTAAAGGTCTGCGCAACGCCATCGCGTTAGCGCTCGAGGCCGGCATTCCGGTGCTCGTCGGCCTCAATCGCGCCAACACCGCGGCATGGTCCGAGTTCAGCGCCGGCGCCGGGCGGACGCTGCAGTCGGACGAGGCCGAGATCGCGGCCTGGCTGGCGAAAAGCCTCGCCACAATGCGCGTGACCACCGGTGCCGCCCGGCTGGCGCCTGCCGCGCCGGGCTGAGTGATGGCGACACCTGCCGGGACGGCCAGACCCTCTACCAACGGCGACGCGGGCAATTCTTCAGCGGTGCTCGAAGAGAACCGTTCGGGCGGGCTCTCGGGGTGGCGCGGGCTGGTGGTCGTGGGTCTTGTCCTGGCAGCGGCCGGCCTCGCCCAGGCATTGGTCTTTCGGGCGGCCGAATGGCGGGCGGTTCATGTTCTCCTGGTTCGCTACTGCGATGATCCGGAAGGCCATTTGGCCCGCGTGCGAGAGATTTCCGGCGACCAAATGCAGCTTGATGCCCGCGGTCGCCGGGCCTACATGATCGCCGCCAAGTTGCTCTTCGTGCTGCCGCGGGCCAAGGCCGAGCCGATCGATGACTATCTCGTGCGATTGCGTCGCCGGATCGCGGAGAGCTGCCGGTGAAACGATTGAAATGGTCCTTTGGCCGATCCACTCTCGGTGTCCGGGCGCGGCTGACACTCTGGTTCGTGCTGGTTGCCGTCGGCGCCGTGGTCCTCGGCGGGGCGGTGGTCTATTCGATCGGACTGGCTTCGATCCAGAGCACCCTCGGTCAAACGTTCTGCCAGATCGCCGAGCGGGTCGCCGGCCAGTTCGATGAGCGGATCCATTCCGAAACCGCTTACCTCTCCAAGGTCGCCACCGACGCGCTGACGACAGAGGTGGCGCTCGAAGCTGAGTACCGCAATCGCAACCGACCGCCGAGCTGGATCGCGGCCCGGCTCGAAAGACTGACCCGCGAGTGGGGCACCGCAAGTGGTTCCGGGGCGCACGAATCTGCGCGCCGCGAGGTTTTGCATCCCCAGCTATCACGCCGGTTCGGTGTGCTCGCCGGGCTGCGCGATAAGATCATTCGCCGGATCGCGACCTACGACACCCACGGCCTTCTGGTTTCGGTGAGCACACCGCCCCCCGCCGTTTCCGTTGCCGGCGAGGCCTGGTTCGCGCGGGTCCGTCGGGAAGAGGGCCATTTCGTCTATCTGGCGCTCGATGGAGACAGGCGCCTGATTGCCCTGGTCACGCCGATCTGGGCGGGCGTGGACGTTGTCGGCTATGTCCGCAGTGAGATAATGCTCTCCGGTCTGGCGAAAACCGTGCGCGATGTCCGCTTCGGTCAAACCGGAGAGGCTGGTCTGGTCGACGAGGTTGGCGCGACCCTCGTCGGGGGCCGGCGCGACGCCTATGGCGAAGCGCTGGTCGGCCGTCCGGACGGTGCGCGCCGGCAACCGTCCGCAGTGCCCTATTGGGTCACCACCGAAGCGGAAAACCGCTGGTCCATTTGGCGCCGCCTGGTTTGCGTCGCGCCGATCCGAGCCGTCAATCGCCACAGGGCCCGGTTCGGGCTCGGATCATGGGCCATCGTCGTCACCCAGGCGCCGGGCGAAAGCTACGCGGCGCTGCGCCGGTCGCTCGGATATTTTGCCCTCGCCGGCGTTCTGGGCGTCATCGTCGCCGGTGGCGGCGGTGCCTTCATGGCCTGGCGGATCGCCTCGCCGATCACCCGGCTGCGTGATGGCGTGCGGCGCTTTTCGCTTGGCGAGCGCGAAAGCCTGTCAAACATTCGCGGTCAGGACGAAATCGGCGAACTGGCTGAAGAGTTTGACCGCATGGCGGCCCGGGTGCGGGCGACCGAGAACGAATTGCGGGCCTTCGCCCTGGCGGTGGCGGAAGCGGGCGACGCCATCGTCATGACCGACCGCTCCGGCGCGATCTACTATGCCAATGTCGCCTTCGAGCGTGTGACTGGCTATCGGCTCGGCGAAATCCGTGGCGGCGATCCGTCCATTCTTCGCTCGGACAAAACGCCTGAGAGCGCGATCGAAGCCATGCGCCAGGCGGCATTGGACGGCAAGGCCTGGCGCGGCGAGACCTGGAACCGGCGCAAGGACGGCGCCGACTACCCGGCCGAAATAACGCTCAGCCCGATCCACGACGAAAGCGGGGTGTGCACGGCATTCATCGGCATCCACCGCGACATCACCCTTGCCCACCAGCACCAGGAACGCCTCGAGCGCGAGGTCGAGGCGCGAACCCGCGAAATTCGAGAGACCGAAGGGCTGAGGGTCATGGGGCGGATGGCCAGCATGATTGCGCATGACCTGCGCAATGCGCTCTCCACCATCAAGATGAACCTGCAAATGCTGCTCCGGCGCCACGAGGGCGGCTCCGACGTCGAGCGCGAACAGTGCCGCATGGGTCTCGATCAGGTCCGGTTCATGGAGGAGATTCTGCGCGACATGCTGATCTATGCCCGCCCCGAAGAGATCCAGGGCGACTGGCTCAACGCCGACGAGTTGATCAACGAAGCGCTTGCAGCCTTTGCCGGCGTTTGCGCCGAACAAGGGGTAGTGGTTGTCCTCGACGGCGATGTCCGGCTGCCGAAAATCTACGGTGATCGCGTCAAGCTATTGCAGATCCTGCGCAACCTGATCCAGAACGCCGTCATCGCCATGCCCGATGGGGGTACGCTGACGTTGGCGACGCATCTCGCCATCAGTGATCCCGAACCGATGATCGTAATTACCATCAGCGATACGGGTGGCGGCATTCCCAAAGAGGTCCTCGAGCACATTTTCGAGCCGTTTTTCACCACCCACGCGCGCGGCTCTGGCCTCGGCCTCGCCATCGTCAAGCGGCTCGTCGACCAGCATCATGGCTCGATCACCATTGACTCAAGTCAAGGCCAGGGCACCACGGCAACGCTAATCCTGCCGACGCAACTAAATACGTAACCGAGTGATCGAATGCCCACCATGCTGGTGATCGACGACGATGCCGCCTGCCGGCGAACGCTGGAGCTGCATTTCAGCGAGCGCGGCTTCGATGTCGCGACCGCCGGTGATGGCGATGCCGGGCTTGCGAGCCTCGAGCGCCGCGAATACGGCGTCGTCATCTCGGACATCCGGATGCCGGGCCGCGACGGGCTTTCGCTCCTGGAGGAAATCGGCGAGCGGTTCCCGGAAATTCCGGTGGTCATGATCACCGCCTTTCAGGACCTGGAAAACACCGTCGCCGCGTTTCAGGGCGGAGCGGTCGATTTCGTCGGCAAACCGATCGATCTCAGCGAACTCGACGCCGCCATCGACCGCGCCCTCGAGGTAAGCGAGCCGAGCGAACGCGACTGCCTGATCGTCGGCACCGGCAGCGCCAAGCGCACCATCGTCGGCCGCACCCGGGTCATGCAGGACGTTTTCAAGGCCATCGGCAAGGTCACCCAGAGCCGGGTCACAGTCCTGATCACCGGCGATTCCGGCACCGGCAAGGAACTGATCGCCCGGGCCATTCACAGCGCCAGCGAAGATCGCGATAAGCCACTGGTGGCGATCAACTGCTCGGCCCTGGTCGAGACGCTGCTCGAAAGCGAACTTTTCGGCCATGAGCGTGGCGCCTTCACCGGCGCCGTCACCGCACGCAAGGGCAAGGCGGAGTTGGCCGGCGAAGGCGTGCTTTTTCTCGACGAGGTGTCGTCGCTGTCGATGCGGATGCAGGGCAAGCTCCTCAGGCTGCTCGAGGAGCGCGAATTCACGCCCGTCGGCGGTGCCGCCGTCAAGCGCTGCAACGCCCGCTTCATCGCTGCGACCAACGTCGATCTGGCGACCCTCGTAGAGCGCGGGGAATTTCGCGAGGACTTGTTCTACCGCCTGCACGTCTTCGAGATCCGCTCGCCCGCGCTGCGTGACCGCAGTGGCGATATCCCGCTGCTGGTGCAGCATCTTCTGCGCCGGATCAGTGGCGAACTCGGCCAAAGCGTGCGCCAGGTGACCGCCGAGGCGCTCGATGCACTATCCGACCACGACTGGCCCGGCAACGTGCGCCAACTCGGCAACGTCCTCACCCAGGCCGTGGTGATGGCGCGGAGCGATACCCTCACCCTCGCCGATCTGCCCAAGGAGTTTGTCCGCGAGCCACCCCTGTTGGCCGCCGGTTCCGGGCGACCTCCCGTAAAAGGTTTCGCCAGCGATCCGCTCTCTCTGAAGGAACTCGAGCGTCGCCACATCATCGAGGTTCTGACCCGGACCGGCTGGCACAAGGGCCGGGCCTGCGAAATTCTCGGCATCAGCAGACCCCGCCTCGATCGCCGGATCAAGGAATACGGACTCGTGCATACCGGCTCCGACGCCCGCGAGGACACCGGATAACAATTCGTTCAATCCCGCGCGTGGGCCTTGAACGATTCGATGAATTCATCCGCCCGGGGCCTGCGCGGGATTGACGATCGAGCGTAAAAGAAACGCCGGTTCAATAGGTTGCGGAGCGGAAATTAAATGGCCCGGTCCTTGCAATTTGACCGCACCGGGCAAGCTGGAGGCGATGAGCATGGACAGGCAGGAGCCCGGCGCGATCGCCGGCAAGCTGGTTTTTACCGCGACGCTGATCGCCGTGCTGATCTTTTTCTGGTGGCTCTTGATCTACGACCACGGCGTGACGGGAATGCATTGACCGTGGCGCCGCGAAATCGCGGCAGCACTGGGAGGCAGCGCATGTTGGCAGGTGGGAGGTGGCTCGCGGTGATCGCCGCTTTGGCGGTCTGGGCGGCCTATTTCTACAGCGTCGATGCGGCGCTGATGAAAGCCCAGGGCCTGCCGGTCGGATGGGACCTGATGCCGAAATGAGCGCCCGCCGCCTGATCGCTCTCGGCGCCCTGGCAGGTGCCGCCGCGCTGCTGTTCGCGCCCGATCTTGCAGCGGCCGCGGGAGATGCCGTCGGCCATGGCGCACCGGCGCCGCAACCGACCGCCGCGGACTATCCGCGGATCGGTTCGCTGTCGGGCCGGACCGTCGTCTGGGTCTTTGCCCAGATGCATCTCTTTCTCGCGGCCTTCGTGCTGGCCGTGCCGATCTTCGTCATTTGCATCGAGCTGGCGGGCGTCCTGACCCGCGATCCGCGCTACGACCAGATGGCGCACGAGTTCATGAAAATCTCCATGGCCGCCTATTCCTTCACGGCGCTTTCGGGCGGCGGTCTGATGCTCGGGCTCATTCTCTTCTACCCGATGGTGATGGGCTACATGACGCGCGTCTTTCAGGGCCAGACGATGATCTACGCGCTGTTGTTCCTGATGGAGTCGGCGCTGCTCTATATCTATTATTACTCCTGGAACGCGCTCCGGTACGGCAATCGCAAGTGGTATCACATGTCGATCGGCCTGATCCTGAACACGGTCGGGTTGACGCTGATGTTCATCGCCAACGCCTGGGCGACCTTCATGATGTCGCCAGCCGGCGTCGATCCGGCGGGGGCGTTGACCGGCAGCGTCTGGGCGGCGACCCGCAATCCGCTCTGGAACCCGCTCAACCTGCATCGTTTCCTCGCCAACATCGCCTATGGTGGCGCTATTGTCGGGGCCTATGCGGCCTATCGCTTTCTTTCGGCCACGACGGCCGAAGAGCGGGCCCACTACGACTGGATGGGCTACACCTCGAACATCATCGCGGTCGCCGGTTTCCTGCCGCTACCGTTCGCCGGCTACTGGCTGATGGCGGAGATCTACGCCTACAGCCAGCAAATGGGCATCACCGCCATGGGCGGCGTGCTGGCTTGGTTGTTCATCATCCAGGCGGTGCTGATCGGGACGATATTGCTGGCGGCGAATTATTATCTCTGGTGCGGCCTCGGGCGAACCGATGAGGGCATGCGTTTCGGGCGCTGGGTCAAATATATCGCGGTTGTGATCCTCGGCGGGTTCCTGGTCTGGGTGACGCCGCACTCGCTCATTCTGACGCCGGCGGAGGTCCAGCAGCTCGGTGGCACGCACCACAAGATCCTCGGGCCGCTCGGCATCATGCCGGCCAAGAACATCGCCGTGAACCTGATGCTCGTGTTTACGTTCCTGTCCTTTCAGTTGTTCTATCGCTCGAGCCGGACACCCAGTGTTTCCTGGGCGCCGATCGGCAATGCGGTGATCGTCGCGCTCTATGGCGTCGGCTGCCTGAACATCGTCGGCGCCGGGATCTATGGCTACGTGACGCCGACCGTCTACAAGGTCGGCGCGTCGGTGCCGCAGGTCGCGACGACGCTCTCGATCATCGTCTTTTCGGCCATCATCGACGGCTTCATGCTGCGCGGCGCCAAGACCTCCAAGGTGCACTGGGGCCGGATGGGCCAGCGCTCGCAATACGCGCTCTTCGTGCTGCCGGTCGCCTTTACTTGGTTGATGGCGCTGATGGGCTACATTCGCTCGAGCCTGCGCACCCACTGGCACATCTACACGATCATGAAGGACGCCTCGCCCGAGAGTTTTATTCCGACCATCGGCGAGGCCGGCAACATCATCACCATGATCACGCTACTATTCATGGCCCTGATCGTGTTTATTTTCTGGCTCAGCCGGCTCGGCAGCACCAGTCAACCAGCCCCTGCCGCCACGCGATCGGTGGAGGCAGAAGCATGACCTTCCTGAAAGTGATGACATTCAGCCTCGCGGTCCTGTTCACCTACACACTCTTTGCAAATGTCCTGCCGCAGGTGCAATCCAATCCGCCGGCCGAGGAAGAGCCACTCGCCGCCGGCGACCTGGACATGGACGGCCTGATCGCCTGGGGCGAGCGGATTTTCAGGGGCAAGGGCACCTGCACGCTTTGCCACAACAACCTCGGCCGGGCACCCGATTTGCTGGCTGTGAACCTCGCGAAGGAATTTTCCGAGCGTATGGCCGACCCGCGCTATCAGGGCGCGGCAAAGGGTGCCACGGGCGCCAAGGCGGTCGAGGCCTATATCCGCGAATCGATGTTCGAGCCGTCGGCCTATGTCGTCGCGGGCTTTGGCAAGAAGGGCAGCAACGACACCGTCAGCCCGATGCCGGCGGTCGACAAGCCTCCGATTTCACTGAGCGAAGCCCAGGCGCACGCGCTGATCGCCTTTCTCGAGGACCGGGCCGGCCTCGACGTGACCGTGCCGCTGCCGACGGGCGAGGCCGTTGCCGACAACGCGGGCACGGCGGATAGCGGCGGCGACGAGGAAGAGGACGGCCCGGCAACGACGGCCAAGGCGGCGATCGAGAAATTCACCTGCAACGCCTGCCACGATCTCTTCGGCTCCGAGGCCGGCGCCGGGCCAAAACTTGCCGGCGTCGGGGCCCGTCTCGGACGTGATGGCATCGCCAAGGCCATCCTCCAACCGAATGCCGAGATCGCCAAGGGTTTCGAGGCCGACATCATGCCGAAGGACTTCGCCGATCAGATGCGGATCCGCGAGTTCGATTTGATCGTCGATTATCTGATGACACTGAAGGCGGGCTGATGGATGTGGCGAATTGCACGACATCCCCTGGCGCTCTCACTGGCAACGGCGCTCGGTCTCTATGTCACGTTCGCCTACCTGTTCGATCCGCCGCTGCCGCGTTCGCTGCTGATCCAGTACATGATCATCTGCATCGTCGGCATCTTGATGGTCGCGACCTTCGATGATGCGACTGCGCGACGGATGGCCGAGCCGATCGCGGCGCTGCTCGGTGACCCGGCGCTGCGCATCGCCCGAGGTGTCGCGTTCGTCGCCGTGGTACTCGGCGCGACGACGCTGACCTATCACCTGGCAAAGCCGAACATCGAGGCGCCGGTGGAACTGCGGACCGTCCACCCGGCGCCGCCCTCCACCGTCCGTGTCTATGGCAAGACCTACAATCTCCTGAAGCTGCAAAACCCCCTGCGGGCAAAGGCGCCGAAGGGCAGCGACGCCTTCAAGGAACTCGTTGGCGAGGGCGGAAAACTCTATTATCGAAACTGCCTCTTCTGCCATGGCGATGTGCTCGACGGCCGTGGCCACTTCGCCAAGGGGTTCAATCCGCGGCCGGCGAACTTCCAGGACGTCGGCACGATCGCGCAACTCCAGGAATCCTATCTCTTCTGGCGCATCACGACGGGCGGTCCTGGCCTGCCGCGGGAGGGCGCGCCGTGGGCCTCGGCGATGCCGGTCTGGCACGAAATGCTCAGTGAGGACGAGGTCTGGAAGATCATTCTTTTCCTCTATGACGCGACCGGTCATGTGCCGCGATCGTGGGACCTCGAAAGCGCGGGCGATCGGGCGGCGAAGGAGGCCGGCAAGGCCGACCACGACAAGACGATGGCCACCGATACCCTCGACGATGATGCGATCAAGGCGGTCTACGACCGGCGCTGCGCCCATTGTCACGGCGAAGAGGGCGACGGTCAGGGCCCGGCCGCGGAGTTTATGTATCCACTGCCGCGCGACTTCACGCTGGCTGTGTTCAAATATAAGGACACCCACGCCGACGACGAATTCCCGACGGACGCCAACCTGCGCCGGACCATAGAGGAGGGGCTCGCCGGAACAGCCATGCCAGGCTGGAAGGGAGTTTTGAGCGACAAGGAAATCGACGGCCTGATCGAGCTGATCAAGAGCTTTGGCGGTTGGGACGAAGAGGAGATCGAGCATCGGCCGATCGACGCGGGCGAACGTGTCGCGTCCTCGCCGCAATCCATCGCGCGGGGCAGAAAGCTCTTCGTCAAGGCCTGCGTCCAGTGTCATGGCGACAAGGGCCGCGGAAACGTCACGTCGGGCAAGAAGCTGAAGGACGACTGGCGCAACCGGATCTGGCCGCGCAATCTGACCCGACCCTCGACCTGGCGCTGGACCCACGATGCGCGCGATGTCTTCGAGCGCATCAGCACAGGCATACGCGGCACGCCGATGCCCGAGCATACGACCACGGTCAAGATCAAGGACCGTTGGGACATCGCCAACTATGTGATGACACTGCGCGACGTCGCCACCCCGCCGGCGCCCGGCCGGACCGTCATCAGGGCGGTTCGCATCGATGGTGCGCTGCCGGGCAAACCCGACGATCCGGCCTGGGAGAAGGCTAGGCCGATCACGTTCGCGCTGGTCCCGAATGTCATCAAGGAAAAGCGGCTGTTTTTCTCCCTGAACGACATGATCACCGTCCGGGCCCTGTTCAATGGCACTGACATCGTGATCCGGCTCGACGTCGACGACCGGACCTATTCCGTCCCCGGCGACAAGCTCGAAATGCAGTACCGGATCGATGGCGTCGAACCGACGCCGGACGCGGTTGCCGTACAACTCCCCAAGGTGATCCCGACGACCAGCGAGAAGCCATGGTTCCGCCACGGCGATCGGCGCAACCCGGTCACCATGTGGTACTGGCGGGCGCCGAGCGTGACCCCGAAATCGCCCGAGACGACGCTGGTTTTCGATGCCGCGGGGCCGAACAAGCCGCCTCGGCCTCGCAAGGACCCGGGCGGCCTGACGGCTGACGGCACCTGGCACGATGGCCAGTGGCGGATCGTCATGCGGCGCCCGCTCAAATCAAACGATAGCGGCGATCTGAGCTTCGAGCCCGGGCGCTACATTCCGATCGCATTCGCCAATTGGGATGGCGTGGCCGGCCAAAGCGCCAGCCGCCACAGCTTTACGAGCTGGTACTGGCTGCTGCTGGAGCCCGAGACCAGCGTTGCCACCCTCTATGCCACCACGGGCGGTGGCGGTCTGCTCGCCGGCCTCCTCTTTCTCGCCGCCGTCCGGCGGCAACGCGGGCGCCATCCAATCGAGCGCCGGCAGGAAACCGAACGTATGACGCCGTCCGATTGAACGAATCGATCGTGTGGACCCGCCGTCCCTTAACGAAATCGTGATATCGACCGCCGTCATTTGCTTAAGGAGAAAATCATGAAAACGCACAACCCTTTGTAATTACGACGACAATCGTCCGCGATCGAGTGTCGGAATTTAATGGCATCAAACTTGCGTTGTTAACCACGACGAAGTGTCCGGGCATCAACTCCGCGAAACGAAGGAGACGGGTCACAATGATGCGATACCCAAGACGGAATTTCACACGCGGCGCCATCACCCTTGCGCTCCTCGGCACCCTTGCAGCGATTGCGGGGCCGCTTGACAGCGCCCGAGCGGCGGAGGACTTCGGACCGGTTCCAAAACTCGAGGTGGACGCCAAGAAGGCCGCCCTCGGCAAGCGGCTGTTCTTCGACGTCCGGCTTTCGGGTGACGCGGCGATCAGCTGCGCGAGCTGCCACAACCCTGAAAAGGGGTTTTCCGATGGTCTCGCCCTCTCGAAGGCCTATCCGGGTTCGGACGGATTTCGCAACACCCCGACGCTGATCAACGCGGCGCTGAAAAAGGCATGGTTCCATGATGGTCGCATCGGCACGAACCTGAACGACGTCACCCGCGAAATGATCACCGAAACCTACCTGATGAACATGGACATGCGGCTGATGCAGGAGCGCATCAAGCAGGATCCCGCCTATGTCGAGATGTTCAAGGACGCGGGCTACGGCGAGCCCTCGAACGGATCGGTCAGAAAGGCCATACCCGAATACCTGAAGACGCTGACCTCGCGGAACGCGCCGTTCGACACCGGCAAGATGTCGCCCTCGGCCAAGCGCGGTTTCGAGATCTTCAAGGGCAAGGGTGGCTGCGCCCAGTGCCATTCGGGCCCGCGCTTCAGCGACGATGCACCGCATAATCTCGGAGTGTCGGAGAACCTGCAAATATTCACCAATCCGCTCAGGCACGTGACCTACGTCACCTTCGGGCTCTTCATGGGCATCGAGAATATCTACAACATCCGGCGCGACGTCGGGGCCCATATCCGGACCCACAAGGCGGACGGCTCCGATATCGGCACGTTCATGACGCCGACGCTGCGCGAGCTCAAATACACCGCGCCCTATATGCACAACGGCGTTTTTCTCTCCCTGCCGGAAGTGGTCGCCTTCTACAACAACGGCGGCGGTCATGATCCGAACAAGGATCCCCGCCTGAAACCGCTCGGACTGACGACGCAGGAGCAGATCGACCTCGTTGCATTTCTCGATAGCCTGACCGGTGATCCGCTGACCGACGACGAGCACGTCTGGAAGGAGAAAATCCCGACAGACTATCCGGCGATCGAAAACTGGCGCGAAACGCGCAATTAGAGGAGGGCGGATACCATGATTGTCCCCGCGAATGTTTCACGCAGAGCACGCCCGTTGCTCGCCTGCATGACCGCCGGTTTCATCGCCCTCAGTGGTCCGACGCCAGCCATGGCCGGCGGTCCCAGGCTGGAACCGCTCGGGGCCCCGCCGATCCCGGCCGACAACCCGCAAACGCCGGAAAAGATCGCGCTCGGCAAAATGCTCTTCTTCGACCCGCGGCTCGGCGGTGATGCCTCGACGGCGTGCTCCAGTTGCCATGAACCCGCCCAGGGCTGGGCGTTTTCCGATGCGCTCTCGCGCGGCTATCCGGGAACGGTGCACTGGCGCAACAGCCAGACGGTCATCAACTCGGCCTATCTCGGCAAGCTCTTTTGGGCCGGCGCCGCGCGCTCGCTCGAAAATCAGGCGCCGAGCGCGGCCAAGGGTGCGGTCGCCGGCAATGGCGAAAACGACATGATGGAGGCACGCCTTGCCTTCATCCCGGAATACCGCAAGCGCTTCAAGCAGATTTTCGGGGCGCCCTGGCCCCGGATCAACGATGCCTGGCGGGCCATCGCATCGTTCGAGCGCACGCTGGTCCAGACCGATACTCCGGTCGACAAATTCCTGCGTGGCGACAAGGCGGCACTGACGGCCCAGCAGAAACGCGGCATGAAGCTTTTCAACGGCAAGGGCCGCTGCATCACCTGCCACAACGGGGCGATGGCGACGGACGAGAAGTATTACAATCTCGGCGTGCCGCCGTCCGATCGCTGGGACGAGGATGGTCTCGCCCAGATCAGTTTCCGCTACGAGCAGTATGCCAAGGGCGTGACCGAAGAGATTTATCGCAAGATCAAGGACGACGCGGGCCTCTACTACCGGACCAAGCAGAAGGCGGACATGGGCAAATTCCGCACGCCGACGCTGCGCTACGCCAAGTACACCGCGCCCTACATGCACAACGGATCGTTCTGGGATCTCCGTGAGGTGGTGGAGTTCTACAACGCCGGCGGTGGCACGAACGAGTTCGCAGCCAACAAAACCCCGCTGATCAAGCCGCTCGGCCTCAGTGACGAGGAAATCGATGATCTGGTCGCGTTCGTCGAGGCCTTCAGCGGCCCGGAGATCGCGGGCAATGCACCGAAACTGCCCGATTACGCGCCGTTGCCGCGAACGGTAAATTGAAAGGTGATGAAAATGAACACCCAAAGACGCAGTTTCGCGCCGGAGCGCGCGGCGACAACGGCAAAGCCGGCCCACGGCAAGTGCATGATGTCACGCCGCTCGTTCCTGCTGACCTCCGGCCTGACCACCGCGACGGTCATGGTGACGATGAACGCTGGCGCCGGGCTCGCCGCAAAGGTCCCGGCGGCGGTCTCGACCTATCCAAGAAAATTCATCACCACGCTTTCGGCCCTGAAAACGGACGAGCCAATTGAGTTCAACTATCCGGACGAGGGGGATTATTCCGACTCGATGCTTGTGAAGCTCGGGGTTCAGGCGGGCGGCGGCATCGGTCCCGATCGTGACGTGGTGTCGTTCTCCAATACCTGCACCCACCAGGGCGGGCCGCTCGGCGGATCCTACAAAGCCGACACCAAGTCGCTCGGTGCCTGCCCGCTGCATCTCTCGACCTACGATCTCACGCGCCATGGCATCTTGATCTCCGGCCAAGCCTACCAGAGCCTGCCGCAGGTGTTGCTGGAACTCGAAGGCGACAAGATCTTCGCGGTCGGTGTGTTCGGCCTGATTTTCGGCCGCTACGACAATCTTCAGAGCTAGGGAGCGAACAATGGCCACGCCATACTACATTCCCGAGACCAATATTCCGCTGCCGCCGAAGGATGCCGAGGTGATCTCGACGGCCTGCGACTACTGCATCGTCGCCTGCGGCTATCAGGTCTATCGCTGGCCCGTCGCGGGCGGACGCAACGGCGGCCCGAAGGCGAGCGAGAACGCATTCGGGGTCGACTTTCCGGTCGAGGTCCTGGGCCCCTGGGTCGCCCCCAACCAGCACAACATCGTGCTCCATAACGGTGCGCCCCATCACGTGGTCATCCTGCCCGACAAAGAGGCCAAGACCGTCAATACCGACGGTGATTCGAGCGTTAGGGGCGGCTGCATCGCGCAGAAGTGCTACAACCCGCAGACCCCGACCCGTGACCGCCTCGAGTCACCGCTGATGCGGATCTACGGCATCCTGCAACCGGTGCCGTGGGAATTCGCGCTCGACGTCGCCGCCGAGGTGGCGAAGTACGTGATCGACAAGCACGGCGCCGAGTCATACGGCATGAAGACGTTCTCGTATCAGTATATCGAGAACACATATGCGATCACCAAGTACGCGCTCCGCCACATCAACACGCCGAACTTCACGTTCCACGACACGCCTTCGAACGTGACCTCGACGCCGGGATTCCGTGATGCGGGCTTCGACAATTTTGGTCCGTCCTATGAGGACTGGAAAAACGCCGAAGTTCTGATGATCTGCGGCACCGACCCCTACGAAACCAAGACGATCCTCTTTACCCAGTGGATCATGCGGGGCATCCAGAACGGCCAAAAGACCATCTGGCTCAATTGCCGGCGCACCGCCGGCGTGGCTTATGGCGAAAAGAACGGCGGCCTCTGGATCGATCTCCAGCCCGGCACCGATTCGATCGTGCTCGGTGCCATCTGCCGGATCATCGTGGAAAACGAGTGGCAGGACAAAGAGTGGATCAAGAACTGGGTCAACGACAAGTGGGAGTCGTCCTCGGGCTTCGGCCAGGGCACCCGCAACACGCCGTGGCAATGGCGCACGACCTGGGGCAAGTTCCAAACCAAGGGCTTCGACGACTGGAAGAAATGGCTGCTGGCCCAGGACGAGTACAAGCTAGAGAATGCGGCAAAGATCGCCGACGTCGACCCTCAGAAAATACTGACGGCAGCCGAGTGGCTGGCCAAACCGACGTCCGACGGCAAGCGGCCGAAATCGTCGTTCATGATCGAGAAGGGGTTTTACTGGTCCAACAACACCGGCAACACCAACGCCATTTCGATGACGGCGATCATCTGCGGTGCCGGCGGGCGGCCCGGTCAGGTTGTCGGCCGGGCCGGCGGCCATCAGCGTGGCGGCACCGGTGGCGGAAAATATCCACGCAACAAATCGCCGATGAAGCTGCCGGGACGGCGCCGCCGGGCGCTCGATACCGACACCTGGCTGATCTCGGGCCACACCCGGCTGGCGCACGCCATCGGCGTCACCTGGATCCAGTCGATGTGCGGCTCGGAGCGCCTTTCACAGGCGTTTGAAGAGCTCACGGTACGCAATCCGTATCAAATCCGCTCCTACGATAAGCAGGAGATCATCGATACCCTGAAGAAACGGGCGGATTCGGGCGGCATGGTCGTGTTCAACCAGGATATCTATCTGGTCGATCCGATCGGCAACCGGTTCGCCGATATTGTCTTTCCGGCCGCGACATGGGGCGAGGAGACGTTCATGCGCGCGAACGGCGAGCGTCGGCTCCGGCTCTACAACAAGTTCTACGACCCGCCCGGGGAAGCGAGGCCCGATTGGTGGATCATCGCCCAACTCGCCAAACGCATGGGCTTTGAAGGTTTCGACTGGAAGAACTCGAACGACGTTGCCGAAGAGTCGTCGCGTTTCTCGCGCACCAATCGCAAGGCGTACCACATGATCAAGGTCGCCGCGCATCGCGAGGGCAAAACGCTGCACCAAAAGCTCAACGAGTTCGGTACCAACGGCATTCAGGGCCCGGTGATGATGACCGACGACGGCAAGCTGGTCGGCACCAAGCGGCTGCACGATACCCAGCGGAAATTGCCCGCAACCGGACCTGCCGCCCTCAACATGATCAACAAGAAGATTACCCATTTCAACAGCCAGACGGGCAAGTGCAACCTGCAGAAAGCACCGTGGTCGCTGTTCAAGGACTATTGGGAGTGGATGAAGCCCAAGGGCAGCGAGGTCTGGTGCACGTCGGGGCGCACCAACGAACGCTGGCAGTCGGGGTTCGACGATCGCCGCCGGCCCTATATCGTTCAGCGCTGGCCCGACAATTATGTCGAGATCCACCCCGACGACGCCAGGGCACGCGGCATCGAGAGTGGCGACACGGTGATGGTGTTCTCCGACCGGGTCCCGAGCCTGAAGGAGATCATTATCGGGGTCGAGGGGGCGGACTATTCTTTCTCGGGCCAGATGGCGGCCGGCAACGTCGAATTGACCAAGGCGGCGGTGACGGGCGTGGCGATGGTCACGCGCCATATCCGCAAGGGAGTCATCTATATGGATTTCCTCCATACATCGCAGCCGGCAAACGCCCTGGAAGGCCGCGTACCCGACTGGATCAGCGGGAATTACAACTACAAGATGGATGTGGCGAACGTTAAGAAGATCGGCGTTTCGCCTTATAAGCACACGTTCCGGTCGATGTCGTTTGCACCACGCGACATCATCTGATCCCTCTAAACTTCGAGGGGCAACCGGCAAAACAATCGACCGCGCTGTCCCTCGAATTTTGCTTGCAGTACGTAGCGCTTGGCTGTCGGAGGACAACGGATGTCGGCAATCGGTGTCTTGCAGGATGTGGCGGACGGGTCGGGGCCTCGGGGCCCCGTCGATATTTCTTCGCGCGACAGCGGAACCGGGGCGAGCGACGCGGACTGCGCGACGCTCTGCGAGGTTTTGCTCCACGGTGCGGATGTCCATCGCGCACTGGCCGCCCACGCCCTCGGCCGGATCAGGAACCCGAGCGCAGCCGAGACGCTGATCGAGGCTCTGCTCGACGAAGACGAAGATGTCCGGGTCGAGGCCGCCGGCGCGCTCGCTCGAATCGGTGATCCGCGCGCCAATCGGCAGTTGCTCGAAAACCTCGTCGGCGACCCTTCGGCCCAGGTCAAGCTCTACGCGATCGACGCGCTCGCACGGACACGGGCGCCGGAACTCGCCGGCTGGTTGCGCCGCCTGCTTGCCGGCCGCGACGAAGAGGTCGCCTGGGACGAGGAGGAGTTCAGTCAAAGCGGTTGGGATGACTGGGTCGATGTCCAACTGAAGGCGCTCGCCGCCCTCGGCGACCTCGGCGTCCGCGAGGCCATTCCCGACATCGCCAAGGCCATCCGCGACGAAGACAATCAGGACCTGAGTGACGTTGGCTTTGCGGCGCTGGCGAAACTGGTCCCGGAAGGGATCACAGCCCTGGCCGGATTCCTGGGGGACCAGGATCCGCGCCGCCGGCGCCGGGCCGCAACAAGCCTGGCGGCCAGCCCGGATGAGTCGGCGCGCAAGGCAGCCGCCCGCGCTCTCGACGATCCATCGCCCGGTGTGCGCCTCGCCGCGGCGGTTGGCCTCGCCACCCAGACGCCCGAGAGCCCCCAGCTCGCCGGCGCATTCGGCGATGCCGATCCGGAGGTACGCGCCGCCGTCTTGAAGCTCGCGGGCCGCCACCATGGCGCGGCCGTCATCGGTTCTCTGGACGATGCTTCGGGGTCCGTTCGCAAAGCGGCCCTCGAGGTCCTGGCGGACGCACCGGACCTGGCGGATGCCGGCGGGATTGTCGAGCGGGTGCGTGGCTTGGTGACGGACGGTGATGATGACGTCGCGGGTGCCGCAATCGGGGCGCTGACGGTGCTCGCCGGAGCCGACGCGGTTGGCGAACTCCTGCTCGTTCTGGGCGATGAGGAGCGGCCGGAACGGTTGCGACTGGCTGCGCTCCGGGGTCTCGCATCGATGGAGGGGACCAACCACGTCGAGGCGATGGCTTTGGTACTCGGCGGGTAGTCGCGCCTGCTGCGCCTCGAAGTCATGGCGGCGCTCGCGCGATTTGCAACCGCCGACCCCTGGCCGAACCAGGCGGGCGACATGCTGCTTGGCGCCCTGCGCGGAGACCTGATCGAAGCGCCGGAAGACGAGGCCCCAGCCGAGACGAAAGAACCAGCGGTTGATCCCGACCCGCGCGACGACGCCGCGAACCCGAACGCTGAACCTCAGGTCGTTCGCTCGACCCTCGATGCCATTCTCGGCGCGGACACGCCGGAGGGCCGGGTGTTTCGCGAACGCAGCGAAAGCGTCGGCCTGACGCCCACCGATCTCGACTATCTGGCGATCGCCCGGCGCCGAAAACTCCGCAAGCGGGTCATGCCGGTGGTGGTGAAGGTCGCGCCGCACCGCGATGTCCGCTCGCTCGCCGCCCGCATGCTCGGCGAGGTCGCAAGGCCCGAAGTGGTGAGCGCGCTTCTTCAGGTACTCGACGACGATGACACCGAGTTGGTGGCGGTAGTGGCCGAGTCGCTCGCCCGGATCGCGCCGGCCGCCGGTGGCCTCGGTGAGCCCGAGACCTCCGCCCTGCTCGCCAGGCTGGCGGACCCGGATCGTTCGCTTCGCCTCGCCGTCTTGCGCTCACTCGCCAGCGCCACCTGCCGCGTGAGCCTCGACGTGCTGGCAAAGCATCTGCGCGACGACGACAGTTTCGTGCGCGCCGAGGCCGCCCGTTCACTCGGCAGGCGGGTTGCCAGCGTGCCCGGCCTGCGCCGGCGGCTGATCGACGAAGAACCTCGGGTGCGACTGGCCGCGGCCCGCGCTCTCTGTCGGATCGAGGGTGAGGGCGTGCTCGACGAACTGGTCCGCTTCGCCCTCGGCCACAACGGCCATCATCGCCGCGAGGCGGCCCGTCTGTTGACCAGGATCAATGCGCCGGCCGCCAGCGCGAGGTTTCAATCCGTACTCGCCGATCCTGACCAGGGACCTCGCTGGTCCGCGGCGATCGAGGCGCTTGAGGAATTGAGCATCGCCGCAGATGATGTAGCAGGGTGATTCGTTGTCGCATCGCCGCCCGGAGCGGGTCGGCG
>Ga0114931_10004131_pt1 | contig 18146 bp, 15 predicted proteins | sample 2SBtaG_FD_89579 | JGI IMG/M metagenome (GOLD analysis project Ga0114931, IMG submission 89579) | Deep subsurface microbial communities from Kolumbo volcano to uncover new lineages of life (NeLLi) - 2SBTROV14_V59a metaG | ecosystem: Environmental > Aquatic > Marine > Volcanic | place: Kolumbo...
GCCGGCCGGCCGGAGAGGGCCGCTGCCGGGTGCTCCCGTGCGGGCGGCCCGACCGGCAGCCCGCCCCGACAAACTGCCGCCAACGCAGGGCTAAACCCCTTCGCCGGGGCGGCCGATGCAGCAGACGATGATTCGTCCCGGCCCTTCCACGCGTTGCGTCCGGCGCGCGCTCGCCGCGTCGCTGTGGCTGCTGCTGTTCGCGGCGCCGCCCGCGGAGGCCCAGGCGGAACCCGGCGTGGCTGCGGAGTCGGCCGAAGCCGCGGCCCTGCGCGCGCGGATCGAGGAGAACCCGGACGACATCGCCGCGCGTCGGGAACTCGGGGACCTGCTGTTCCGCGAGGGCGACGCGCTCGGCTCGATGCGCGTGCAGAACCCCGGCCGGACCCCGGACGCAGGCTGGGCTGGCGAGTTGCGCAACGCGGCCCGGGTCTACGCCGAGGTCGCCGAATGGGACGCCGCGCGCCGCGCGTTGAAGGCCGCGATCGACCTCGCCCCCGGCGACGCGTCCCTCTACGAGGACCTCGCCGCGCTCTACCAGTACCAGCGGCGCGGGACGCAGGCCCCGCCGGGCGGGGCATCGACCGGGCCCGAGACGAAGGCGCAGCCTCGGGGCGCACCGGTTCCGCTCGCCGGAAGTGCCGAGCCGGAGCCGCTGCCGGTCCAGACCCTCTCGGGTGCAGCCGCGATCGGACTCCTCGTGCTGCTGCTCGCGCGCCGCGCGCTGCGGGGCAAGGGCGATCTGGCCGTCTCGATCGAGACCGCGGCCGACGGGCGCGGCGTCTTCAGCGTTCGTCTGTCGCACAAGCGCGAGCGGGGGCGCGCGGGCGCCGCGGCCGGCACCCCCGAGAGCCGGGCGTCCAGCCAGCTGGAACACAACCTGATCGCGCGTGAGACACACTTCCGGGCGATCCCGGCGCGGCGTTACTGGGTGACGATCGAGGGGCAGGTCGAGGGGCCGGCGAGCGAGGTGCAGGCCATCCGCCGCGACTGCGAGGTCGTCGTCGAGAAGGGTCGCACCACGCCGGTCCAGTTCGACCTGCGGCCGCAGGCCTGCCCGGTCGACGTACAGGTGTGCGCGAGCGGCGAACCGGTCGGAGAGGCCCGTGTCGCCCTCGGCGGGGACCCGACCTCGGTCCGCCTGGCCAAGCGCGGGACGCTGCGGCTGCACCTCGACCCGGGGACGTACTCGATCCTGGTCGGTGTCGCGGACCGCGCGGCAGAGCGGACCCTCGACGTGCCCTCGTTCGACCCGATGACGGTCTCGATCGACCTCGATCTTCCGGCCGACCTCGAGGGCGGCGCGAGCCTCGCCTTCGAGGGCTGCGAAGCGGCCGTGGAGCCCTTCCTCCGCGGCGACCTCTCGGTGGCCGCCGCGGCCCTCGAACGCGGCGGCCAGAAGGCGCAGGCGGATCTCCTGCTCGCGCGCTTCCACCAGCACCACGGCGCGACCGCGGACGCGGCGTCGCGCTTCGAGGCCGCGGGACGCCTCCTCGAGGCGGCCGAACTGTGGGCGGAACAGGGAGACTTCGAGCGGGCCGCCTCGCTCTTCGAACGAGGCAACGACCCCGCGCGCGCCGCCGAGATGTACAACGCCTCCGGCGACCTGATCCGGGCCGGGCGGAGCTACGAAGATGCCGGCGACTTCGAGGCCGCGATCGTCTGCTACCGCGAGTCCGATGCCCCGCGGCTGCTCGATGCGCTCGAGAAGAACGGTCAATCCTTCGAGGCTGGCCAGCTGGCGCTCGACCAGGGCGACCCGTCGCGTGCGGTGCGCAACTTCCAGCACGTCGATCCGCGGGACCCGGACTACTTCCGCGCGTGCCGCATCCTGGCGACGACGTTCACCGAACAGGGGAAGCTCGAGCTCGCGGTCCAGAAGGCCGACGAGGCGATCACGTTCTCGCGCCCGGACGAGACCTCACCGGACACGTTCGTGTGGTACGGCGATCTGCTAGCCAGCGCCGGGCGGCCCGACCGGGCCCTCGAGGTCTTCGAGGAACTCTCGCAACGCTCCCCGGACCACCCCGGCGTGGACACGCGCATCGACGAGATCCGCAAGCAGATCTCGCGACGGAGGCAGGACTCGGCCGCGACCGAGGCCCTTCCGCGGGCCTTCGACGACGCGAGCCGGTACGAGATCGTCCGCGAGGTCGGAAGCGGCGGAATGGGCATCGTCTACCACGCGCGCGATCGGCGTCTCGGACGCGACGTCGCGCTGAAGCGCCTGCCCGACAACCTGAAGGATCACCCGCGGGCCGTCGACCTCTTCCTGCGCGAGGCGCGCGCGTCGGCCGCACTCAACCATCCCAACATCGTGACCGTCCACGACGTCGACCAGGAGGGCGGGCTCTACTTCATCACGATGGAGCTGCTCGTCGGCCAGACCCTGTCGCAGCTGGTCGCGCGTCACGGCAGGCTGCAGGCCCTCGACGTGATCCGGATCGGGAGCCAGATCGCGGCGGGACTCGGCTTCGCGCATCAGCAGGGGATCATCCACCGCGACATCAAGTCCGCGAACCTCTTCCTGACCGACGATCGAATCGTCAAGGTGATGGACTTCGGTCTCGCCAAGATGATCGAGGAAGTGCGCCGCTCGACGACCGTGGTGGGTGGGACTCCGTACTACATGGCTCCCGAACAGGCCAGCGGCGAGAACGTCGATGCGCGCGCAGACATCTACGCGTTCGGGGTGACGTTGTTCGAACTCGCCACGGCACACCGGCCCTTCGAGGAAGGCGACGTCACCTGGCACCATCGCAACACCCCGGCGCCGGACCCCCGGAGCCTGGGCGCCGAGGTTCCGGAGGGGCTGGCCGCCCTCGTCCTGGAGATGATGTCGAAGGCGCCGGAAGATCGGCCGAGCCAGGCGGAGTCCGTCGGCCGCCGCCTCGCGCAGCTGGGCCGGTCCCTCCAGCGCGGCGGAAGCGCCGGCCAGGCCTGATCCGGCATTCCGGTCGGCCAGCGAATGCCGGATCAGGGCTGGCTGGCGCTGCCGACGCCGGCCGCCTCGCGCGCGGCGGCCCAGATCGGTGCGGCCAGTGCGCGCGCCCGCGCCGCGCCGTCGCGCAGCACGTCGGCCACGGTCCCGGGCCGGGCCGCCAGCTCTTCGCGACGCGCCCGCATCGGCCCGAAGTGGTCCATCAGGCGGGCGAAGAGGTCCTTCTTGACGTCGCCGTACCCGAGCCCGCCGGCCGCGGCGCGGGCGAACATCTCCTCGCGCTCCGCCTCCGACGCGAACAACGACCAGAGCTGGAACACGGTCTGGGTGGTGTCCTTGGGTTCCTCGACCGGTGTCGAGTCCGTGACGATGGCCATCACGGCCTTCCGCAGGCGCTTCTCGGGCCAGAACATCCGCAGCGTATTCCCGTAGCTCTTGGACATCTTGCGCCCATCGACGCCGGGGACGACGGCGACGTCTTCGTGGATCCGGGGCTCGGGAAGCTGGAAGACCTCGCGCCCGTACGTCTGGTTGAACTTCGTCGCGATGTCGCGCGTCATCTCGACGTGCTGCTTCTGGTCCTGTCCCACCGGCACGATGTCGGGATTGAACTGCAGGATGTCCGCGGCCTGGAGGACCGGATAGGCGAAGAGGCCGTGGTCCGCCGGGATCCCTGCCGCCACCTTCTCCTTGTAGGACGTCGCGCGCTGCAGCAGCCCCATCGGAGTCACGGTCGAGAGCATCCAGGCCAGCTCGGCCGTCTCGGGCAGGTCCGACTGGCGGTACAGGATGGACGAAGCCGTGTCGAAGCCGCATGCGAGGTAGTCGAGCACGAGATCGTCGACGAGCGCCCGTCGGAGCTCGGCGCTCCGCACCGACGTCATCGAATGGTAGTCGGCGACGAAGTAGATGCCCTCGATGCGGACGTGCTGCCGGATCGCGCCGAAGTAGTTGCCGAGGTGGACTTCGCCGGTCGGCTGGATACCGCTGAGACTGCGCATGGGCCGGATCCTAGCGGCACCCCGCGCGCCGTCGAATCACGCGCCCGCGGCGGCTTCGTCCACCGGCGTGAGCCAGTGCGCGAAGGCGGGGTCCTGGCCGGACGTGATGCGACGGAAGCGCTCGCCCAGCGCGAGACTCGCGGGCCCCGGGCACGTGCGGCCGATGGGTCGCTCGTCGACGGACGCCACGGGCCAGACGCCGGCGCTGGTTCCGGTCAGGAAGGCTTCCGACGCGACCCACAGCGCGTCCGGCGAGATCCGCTCCTCGACCACCTTCCGGCCCTCGGCCTCCGCGATGTCGAGGATCGAGCGTCGTGTCACGCCTAACAGGACGGATTGCTCCGGCGGCGTCCGGATGGTGCCATCGCCGTCGACCAGGAAGAAGTTGGTCGTCGGCCCCTCGGCCAGCATCCCCTGCTGGTCCACGAGCAGGACGTCGTCGAAGCCGCGCTTGCGGGCGCGCCATTTCGCGACCATGGGCGAGGCGTAGTTGGCGGCCACCTTCGCGTGCGGGTGCATGATGTCGGGCCGGCGCTGGCGCTGCTCCTTCTCCAGCCACAGCCGGACGGTGGCGGGCGGCCGGGCAGGCGGCGGGTCCTTTCGGGCGCTCACGTCGAGCCAGGGATCGTAGGCCGCGACCGCGACCGCCACGTGCTCGTCCACCGGAACGACGTCGACCTCGATCGAGGGCAGGAACGCGTTCAGCTTCACCACGCGGGCCCCGGCGTTCTCGCGGACCGCGGCCTGGCACGCCTCGCGCAGCGATTCCGCGTCGTGTGCCAGCGGAAGGCCGACCAGGGCGCAGGACTGCAGGAAGCGCGCGACGTGGTCGTCCAGCCGGAAGATTGCGGCGCCCCGGTCGCTGGTGTGGACGCTCATGTAGTCGAAGACCAGGGAGCCCCGGGCCATCGAGTGGGAGAGGACGTGGACGCGGGCCTCGCCCCAGGGCACGAAACGGCCGTCCAGCCAGATGCGTCGGTCGGGTTCGGACATGGCGAACGAGGATCGGGGGTGGCGGGCGATGGCGCCAGTCGCCGGTCGGAGCGCACTCGTCCGCCCGCGTAACCCGGCGGCGACCGCGGACGTAACTCAGGGTGTCCGCGCGATTCCCCTCGCGCACCCGCTGGTGGCGGGGCGGCAGAGATTCCTCCCCTGCCCCGTCACCCGCCTGCGGGGGTCCGCACCCGCACGACGGTCTTCCCGAGCGCAGCGCGGTCCGCGAGCTGCTGAAGCGCCTCCGGAAGCGCCTCGAAGCCCCACTCCCGGGTCGGCGGGGGCGCGATCGCGCCGGATGCCTTCTGCGCGACCACGGCCGCGTGGACGGCCTCCATCTGCGCGCGGTCGTAGGCCCCGACGTAGACGCCGAGCACGCTGGCGTTGGTCTGCACCATCCGGGCCGTGCTCGCGTTGGCCCAGGCGCCGCTCGCATAGCCTACGGCCAGCAGCCGCCCCTCGTTGGCCAGGCTGCGCGTACACGCCATGAAGGTCTGCCCCCCCACGACGTCGAAGACGACGTCGGCGCCGCGGCCCGCGGTGGCCGCGCGAATCGCGCCGGAGAGGTCGTCCGTGCCCGAGTCGACCACCTCGTCCGCGCCGAGGCGCTCGCACAGTGCGCGCTTGCCCGCATCTCCCGCGAGCGCGACGACCCGGGCCCCGAGCGCCTTGCCGACCTGGACCGCGGCCGCACCGCTCGAACCGGACGCGCCGGTCACCACCAGCGTCTCGCCGGCCTGGAGCCGGCCGCGGTTCACGAGGCCGACCCAGGCGGTGTGGTAGGGGATGCAGAAGCCCGCGGCCTCCGCGTCGCCCAGCGACTCCGGCGCGTCGAAGGTGGAGGACGAGAGGGCGAGGGCTTCGTCCGCGAAGCCCCCGTGGCCGAGGAAGAAGGCCGTCACGGCCATCACCCGGGAGCCGACCGGCGGACCTCCCTCGCAGCTCTCGATCACGCGGCCGACCACCTCCTGGCCCGGCGTGAACGGGAACTGCGGGCGGAACGCGTAGCTTCCCCGACACAGGAAGACATCGGGGAGGCCGAGCCCCGCGGCGTCCACCGCGATCCGGACCGTGTCCTCCCGGAGCGGAGGCGGCGGACATTCGACGCACGAGAGCACGTCCTGCGGCTCGCCGTGCCTCGTGACCTGCCAGGCGCGCATCGGCGCTCTCAGCTCGCGGCGCGCGGCACGACGCCGCCTTCGGCGCGCCCGCGGTCGGCCTCGCGCCCGGACTCCTCGAGGGCCTCGCGGACGCCCTGGTCGAGGCTCCGCAGGCTCCGGCTCGTCACCGAGAAGATCAGGCCGATCACGACCATCAGCAGCGCGGCGCCGGTCACCGCGGAGGGCGCGCCGTACTTGTCGATGGCGATCCCCATCGGCCACGTCCCGAGCGGCGTCAGCCCGAACGACATCATCATGAAGCTCGAGACACGCCCGCGGACGCGGTCGGGGATGAGCACCTGGATGGTGGAGTTGTTCAGCGTCTGGAAGATGCCGGACATCATCCCCGCGAGCAGCAGCGGCGGAAGCGCAGCCCAGAACCAGGGCGTCCAGCAGAAGCCGCACAGGAAGACCGCGAAGAACATCAACGAGAACACCATCGGGCGGCGCCGGCTCGAGGTGTCGCCGATCGACGCGATCCAGAACGTGGCAGCCATGCCGCCGAGGCCCGAGGTCGCCTGGAGCAGACCGAAGCCGACTTCGTGCGAAGCCTCGCCCCACGGCAGCGGGACGCTCCCCCAGACGTCCTGCGCGAAGACCACCAGATAGGTCTGGAACGGCATCAGCACGAACATCGGGATGATCCCGTAGAACAGCAGCGTCAGGACCTTGGGCGTCCGGGCCACGTACCGGAAACCCTCGGCCATTTCCTCGAAGATGGGCTTGGGCGCGCCCTCTGGCGGATGGGACCGATCGACCTGGAAGAGACACACGAGTGCGACGATGTAGAGCGCGGTTCCGTAGGCCAGGGCCCCGGAGATGCCAACCAGCGGAATGAGGGCGCCGGCCATCGCGGGGCCCAGGATTCGCGTGGCGTTCATGAGCCCCATGTTCAGGGCCATCGCGCGCATGATCCGGCCCACGCCGACGACGTTGACCGTGATCGCCTGCCGGGCCGGCATCGAGAACGGGAAGATCGAACCCATCAGGGACGCCGCGACCATCAGGTGCCAGAACTCGAGCGCCCCCGTCACGTAGAGCGTCAGCACCGTGCACTCGCTGACGATGATGGCGGCCTGTCCGGCCATGATCAGGCCCCGCCGCTCGACGCGATCCGCTAGCGCACCGCCGAGCGGCGCGAACAGCAGCATCGGCAACGCGACCGCGATGTTGATGTACGCGAGCTTCTCGGCTTCGTGCGTCATCTCGTACGCGATCAGCGAGCGCGGGATCATCTGCCCGCCCATCGCGAGGAAGAACGCGGTATTGCTGATCAGGAGCCACTTGAAGGGGCGCTCCTGCAGCAGGTCGAGCGACGCGCGGAGACCCGGCCGGTTTCCGCCAGGGACACCGGGACGGACGGGCATCGGCGGCCCGCTCACGCCTAGCGCCCTGCCCGGCTGATGGGGACGGGCGCGAGATGGCGGGCATCTCCGGTCCCGGCCCGCGCGCCACGGCGCTTCAGGTCTTCGAGGATCAGGTAGAGGCACGGCACCATGAAGAGCGAGATGAACGTGGCGAAGACCACGCCGAAGCCCAAGGACGCCGCCATCGGGATCAGGAACTGGGCCCCCATGCTGCGCTCGAGGAGGAGCGGCGCGAGCCCGACGAAGGTCGTGGTCGAGGTCAACACGATGGGCCGGAACCGCTTCACGCCCGCCTCCCGGACCGCTTCCTCGAGCGAGGCGCCCGCCTCGCGCCGGCCGTTGACGTGGTGGACCAGCACCAGCGACGAGTTGACGACGACCCCCGAGAGCGCCACGACCCCGAAGACCGACATCATGTTGAACCCGATGCCGAGCAGCGCGTGCCCCGCGATCGCGCCGACGAGGCCGAACGGGATCACGGCCATGATGATCAGCGGCTGGCCGTAGGAACGCAGCGGGATCGCGAGGAGACCGTAGATCAGGAAGAGCGCCATTCCGAAGTTCCGCACGACGCTGCCGAACGTCTCCCGCTCCTCGTTCTGCTCGCCCTCGAGCGTGTACTGGAGCCCCGGAAAGCGATCGACCAGGGCCGGCATCACGTTCGCCTCGACCGCGGCGACGATCTCGTTCGCGTTCGCCTGCCGGGTATCGACGTCGGCGATCACGCCGATCACGCGATGCCGGTCCGCGCGTTTGATCGTCGCATAACCGCGCCCGCGTTCGGCAATCGCCACCGCGTCGAAGGGGACTTCGCCCCCGTTCGGGGTGCGGATCCGCAGCCCGGCCAGGTCGTCGAGAGAGCGCCGGTGCTCCTCGGGATAGCGGATCATCACGCGGACGTCGTCGCGACCGCGCTGGATGCGCTGGGCTTCCGCACCGTAGAACGCGTAGCGGACCTGCCGTGCGAGGTCCTCCAGGGTGATGCCCAGGGACTCGGCTTCGGGCCGGATCGAGAGCCGCAACTCCTCCTTCCCGTCGAGCCACGTATCCTTGATGTCGTGGACCCCGGCGAACGTCGCCAGCGCGGACTTCAGCTCATCCGCCGCGGCCTGGAGCTCGTCGATGTCGGGAGCGGCCAGTTGGATGTCGATCGGGTCGCCGGCGTTGACGTAGGCCGAGACGAAGGAGACCTCCTCCGCACCTGGAATCACCGGCGCCTCCGCGCGCCAGCGCTCCACGACCTCGGCCGCCGTGATCCGCCGGAAGTCGCCGCCGACGAGTTCGAGCGCCACGCCCCCGACGTTGGTGCCCGTCCCGGCCGCCTCGCGGCCGGGCGGGCCCGCGCGCGAGCCGGCCGGCAGCTCGCCGATGGTGGCGAGGACGTGCTTCACGACCGATCCGCCGTCGCTGGCGCGATCCGTCTGGTCGAGCTTCGCGCGCATCCGCGCCGCCGCGGCCTCGAGCTCGTCGACCGCGGCCTCGGTCACCGCGAGGGGCGTGCCCGGCGGCATCTCGACCGAGACAGAGATGAAGTCGTTCTCGATCTCGGGGAAGAACGTGAACTTGACGTAGCCCGCGCCGATCGTGGCCATCGTCACGAACAGGACCGCGATCGCGCCGGCGACGACGGCATAGCGCCACTCGAGGGCGTGGCCGAGCCAGGGCCGGTATCCCTCGCGCGCGAGTCGGGTGAGGGTACCCGACGTCGTCGCCTGGAACGCCTTCCATCGGCGTTGCAGCGCCGGCCTGGGCGCCGCGCGGTCCTCCTCGGGACGCTCCGCGGAGTGGTGGCCCAGGTGCGCGGGCAGGATGAACTGCGACTCGATCAACGAGAACGTGAGGCAGACCACGACGACGATCGCGATCGTGCCGAAGAAGTCCCCCATCATTCCGTCGGCCAGCAGCATCGGGAGGAAGGCCGCAATCGTCGTCAGCACGCCGAAGACGACCGGGGTCGCGACCTCCTGCGTACCCTGGATCGCGGCCGCGATCGGCTCCTCGGCGCGCTCCTGATGGGTGTGGACGTTCTCTCCGATCACGATGGCGTCGTCGACCAGCAGACCCAGGACCAGGATGAAGGCGAAGAGCGAGAGCACGTCGATCGAGATGTCCAGGACCGGGAACATCCACAGCGCCCCCAGCATCGAGACCGGGACGCCGAGGGCGACCCAGAAGGCCAGTCGCAGGCGCAGGAAGAACGCGAGCAGGATCAGGACCATCGCGAAGCCCACGATCCCGTTGTCGACGAGGATGCCGAGCCGGTCCTGGAGGTAGGTGGCGTCGTTCTGCCACACGGTGAGCGTGAGGCCGTCGGGGAGCCGGCTCCGCATCTGCTCGACGTAGTCGAGGACGGTCTGCGTCAGTTCGAGGACCCGTTGATCGCCGACCCGGTAGACCTGGATCAGCACGGATCGCGCGCCGTCGAAGGTGGCGCGGCGTTCGTCCTGCTCGAATCCGTCGACCACGGTCGCGACGTCGCCCAACAGGAGCCGGGTCCCGTCGGCGCGGTTCAAGACCACGATCTTCTCGAAGTCCGCGCCGACGTAGGCCTGTCCCTTCGCGCGCAGCAGGATCTCGCCCGTGTCGGTCCGGATCGCACCGCCGGGCAGGTCGACGGAGCTGCGGCGCACCGCCCGGACCACGTCGTCGAAGGTGAGGCCGTGGCGTCGCAGGCTCTCCTCGGGGACCTCGATCGAGATCTCGTAGTCGCGGGCGCCGACGAGCTCGACCTGGGTCACGCCCGGGAGCGCCGAGATCTCGTCGCGGATCTGCTCGCCCCACAGGCGCAGGGAACGCTCGCTGGCGTCGCCCGCGAGCGCCAGCTTCAGCGCGTTGCGGCGCACCTCGAAGTGGCTGACGATGGGCTTCTCGGTCGCGTCCGGGAAGGTCGTGATCCCGTCGACCGCGTTCTTGACCTCGGCGAGGGCGCGATCGATCGAGGTCCCCGCGATCAACTCGATCGACACCGCGCAGCGTCCTTCGACCGCGCTCGAGGTGACCCGATCGACGCCGTCGAGTGCGTAGACGGCCTCCTCGATCCGGACGCACACCCCCTCCTCGACTTCCTCCGGGGCCGCCCCGAGGTACGGGACCTGGACCGAGATGATGTCGACCTGGATGTCGGGGAACGTCTTCTGCTGGATCGAGCCGATCGCGGTCGATCCGCCGACCACGATGAGCAACATCAGGAGATTCGCGGCCACCGCGTTGTGACCGAACCATGCGATCGCCCGGTTCACGCGCCACCTCCGGCCGCGCGCAGCGGCCCGTCCGGTCCCGCCGCGACGCCGGCGGAGGCATCGACGACGCGGACCGCCATGCCGGCGACCGCGCGCGGCAGCGGCGTGATGCAGATGCTCTCGCCGGCGCGCAACCCGCCGTCGGTGGCGACGACGACGCGGTCGCGCTCGATGCGCAGGATCTCGACCTCGCGCGGGTCGAGCCGCCCGTCGACGATTGCGAGCACCCGATCGTCGGCCTGCAGCGCCGCGCGCGGAATCACGAAGGCCGCGGGCAGGCGCGTGCCCTCGATGCGCGCACGCTCGAAGAGGCCGATGGCCAGCGGCGGGCGGCCCTCGTGCTCGCCGTACGGGTCCTCGACCTGCGCCACGAGCGTGACCATGCGGCTCTTGGGGTCGATCTCGCCCTCGGTCCGGACGATCCGCCCGCTCCAGGTGTGCAGGGCTCCGGCGAAGCGCGCGCTCAGCTGCACCGGCGGCCCGGTCGGGGCAGGCGCGGCCGGCGCCTCCCCGGCCCCGCCTCCCCCGACCGATGGACGATAGGTCAGCGGCACGTCCAGGAATCCGAGTTCCCGGTCCGGCACCGGCAGCCGGACCTCGACCACGTCGACCGCGTAGATGCGTCCGATCGGGGCGCCCCGGTTCACGAACTGCCCCACGTCGACCTGCTCGCTGCGGACCCGCCCGGCATACGGGGCGCGCAACTCGGTGCGGTCGAGGTCGCGGCGCGCGTTCTGGAGCGCCACCCGCGCCTCGCGAAGGACCGCGGCCGCGACGCGGTAGCCGTTCTCGGCGTCGTCGATGCGGGCCTGGCTGGCGATGTCCTCACGTGCCAGCGTCCGTTGCCGATCCCGCTCCTTCGCGGCCCGCGCGGCTTCGCTCTCGGCGCGGGCGAGGCTCGCGCGCGCGCGCTCGACCGCGGCGAGCGCATCGGCGCGATCGATGCGGACCAGCGGCTGCCCCGCTTCGAAGAAGCCGCCCGACACGAATGCGGGCGAGACCCACACCACTTCGCCCGAGACCTGGGGGACGAGATCGCTCTCGGTCCGCGGCACGACCGTGCCCTGCGCCTCGACCGTGAAGGACACCGGTTCCGGGGCGAGACGCATCGCGCGCACGATCGGCGCGAGCGCCTCCGGTGCCGCGACCTCGGGCGTCGGCCGCAATGCGAAGAGGAGGCCGACCGCGAGCGCTCCGGCGCCGAGCAACCCGAGCGGGACGATCCGCTTCAGTCGTTCGCGCGTCATCCGCGGGCCCCCGTCGCGAGCGCGCGTGCGCCCGCCGCGGCGTGCAGGACCAACGCGCGTACGAGGGCCTCGTGATCGGGCTCGCTCGCGAGCGACCCTTCGGCGATCTGGCCCGACAGGACGTGGACGAGGGAGGCCACGCTCAGTTGCTCGATCAACGCGAGGGTGTCGTCGCCGGCTCCGGGCAGCGCTTCTCCCAGCGCGGCGCGGAACCGCTCGGTCACCTCGCCGAACAACTCGGCCTTCAACGCGGCGGCCCGGGCCGGTGCCTCGGAATAGAGCCGGGCCATGACCTGACGCGGGAACGAGTGCGGCCCCGCGCGGCGGCGTTGTGCGAGCTGGTCGATGGGCGGGCGGAAGAAGGCCTCGAACACGCCCTCGAGCGCGAGGGGCCGACCGGCCGAAGCCCGCACCGCGCGCTCGAGCGCCGCGAGCCGGTCGCGATTCATCGGCGCGAGCCGCTGGCGCAACACCGCGGACCAGAGCGCCTCCTTGTTGCCGAAGTGATAGTTCGCGGCCGAGACCGAACAGCCCGCGGCCTGCGTGATTTCGCGCATCGACGTGCCGTCGAATCCCCGTTCCGCGAACAGCCGCTCCGCGGCCGCGAGCAGCCGCTCCTTGGTGTCGGCGGGGTTCCGCTCGGGAACCGGAGTGAGGACGGGCTGGGACATGCGTTGCGCTCCGCTGCGTCGTGGCGCGAGGCCGGTCGACGGGAGAGGAAGGGGTGGGCGCAGCTTCGGCGGCGCGGGCACGACCGAACGATCGTTTGAAACATACGTTCGAAATCCGCATCCGCAAGGGCCGGGCTCGCAGACGGATCTCCCGGGAATCCGTTTTCCCCCAGGATTCCAGGGGGTTGTACGCGTTCTTGCGGGTCGGGAGCAGGCCGGGGTGGGGCTTCTAGGAGCCCCCGGCTGCCTGGTTGCGTCTGCGCTCCTCGCCCGCCCGGCGAAGCGCCTCCCGGTTCGCGTCATCGACCCGGGCGTAGCCCTCGCGCCAGGAGTCGTCGCTCGCGTTCCAGACGAACGGCGTCTGGACCGTGGTCCGCGCCATCCGGGCGCCATCGAGCAGGTCGAGGGCCATGCCCGCGATCTCGCGCTGCATCGCGCGGTCGTAGGGGACACCGCACGGGTTGCCGAGCGGGAAGTCCGAGAACAGGAAGCGCGCGACGCCGCACTCCTCGACGATGTCGCGCGCGGACCCGACGACCACGGTCGGGATCCCGCCCTCCTCCAGCACGCGTGCGACCAGACTCACGGTCTGGTGGCAGACGGGTCAGAGCGGGACCAGCAGCGCGACGTCGGCTGCGTCTTCGCGGAGCCGGGCGAGCACCTCGGGCGCATCGCGTTCGATCGTGCGCCGCTGGCTGTAATCGGTCGGGACCCCGTGGAAGCGCGGCGCCAACGCCGCGATGCGCCCCTCTCGCGCCAGCGCTTCGAGTTGCGGAATCGGCAGGAACGACGGGACGTCCTCGGTGTGCGTCGCCTCCTTGTCCCAGGCGAGATCGTCGGTGTAGAGCCGTTCGGGCAACGGATCCACCGGCGCCGAGTAGACCTGCTTGTCGCCGCGGAGGACGCCCTCCACCGCCCGCTGTTCGCGCCACGGGCTGGCCGTGGTCACGATCCCGACGCGGCACTCCGATAGGGGCCGCCGGAGCGGCGCGAACGGGACCTCGGCATGGCACGCCCACGCGTAGGGGCGCTCGTACCCCTGCGCCGCGTAGTAGTTCCGCGTGCGATCGATGTAGCTGACGAAGCGGCGATGGGTCGTGGTCATGGTCGGGATCTCGTTCGCCGGGGCCCGGGCGCGGCGGTTCCACCCACCAGTACAGCACATCGTCGCATGGTGCCGCGCGGCTCGCCTAGGATGCCACCGGCCGGTTCTCGTCGCCGGCCCGGGAGTCCCCACCGATGTCGTCGCCCCAGCGCCGCCTCCTCCGTTCCCCGTACGCGCTCGCCTTGCTGGCCGGCACCTGGCTCGCGTGCGCCGCGCCGCTTCCGGGCGTCGTCGCGGATGCCCGGGCGACGGGCCGCTTCCTCTCCGCCGCGGACGGTGGACGGTGGGTCGGCCGCGAAGCCGCGCTCCGCCGCATCGCGCGCGCCGACATCGTGTTGCTGGGCGAACATCACGATCATCCCGCGCACCACGTCCTGCAGGCCCGGGTGATCGATGCGCTGGTCGCACGCGGCCGTCGGCCCGTGGTCGTGTTCGAGATGCTGCGCGCGGACCAGCAGCCCGCGATCGATGCGGTCCTGGCGGGCGCGACGCCGAGCGCCGAAGCCCTTCGCCGCGCGGTGCATTGGGACGACAGCGGCTGGCCCCCCTTCGCGCTCTACGCCCCGGTCTTCGACGCGGCCCTGCGCCACGGCCTGCCGATCCGGGCCGCGCAGATGTCTCGGACGCTGAGCCACCGGCTCACGCGCGAAGGCACGGCCGCCCTCGCCGGGGTCGCGGACGCCGACGCGCTGCGCGCCGTCCTGACGGCGGCCCTCCCGCCCGGAGCGGAGGAAGCGCTGCGCGACACGCTTCGGCGGGGACACTGCGGCCGGATCCGGGACTCGATGCTGCCGCGGATGATCGAGGTCCAACGGGGCTGGGATGCCTGGATGGCGCGGGAGGCCGTCGCGGCAGCGCGACGACCGGACGTGGATGGCGCGGTGCTCATCGTGGGGCGAGGGCATGCGGTGAGATCGCGCGCGGTGCCGTTCGCGATCGCGCGGCTCGGTCCCGGGCTCTCGGTGTCGAGCGTCGGCCTGCTCGAAGCCGGACCGGACGCGACAGGGGGGAACCTCCCGGCGCCGCCCGCGCAACTCGTCCGCGACGCGCGGGACTACGACCTGGCCTGGGTCACCGCGCTCATCGATCGCCCGGACCCGTGCGAGCGGATCCCGCTGCCGCCGGCCGGAGGCGGCCCCGAAACGGCCCCGCACGCACCCTCTGGCGCGGCCCCGGCGGCCGGCTAACCTCGCGCCTCGCTTCGGCTTTCGGCGCAGCCGGACCGCGGCGATGGGCCGACGTAGCTCAGCTGGTAGAGCAACGCATTCGTAATGCGTAGGTCGCCGGTTCGACTCCGGCCGTCGGCTCCACGCTTCACGGGGCTCCCGTTCCGGTCCGTTCGATGGACGCCGGGTGGGGGCCCCGTCTGCGTTCCCGTTCCGGCCCGGCGGCGGCCCTCAGAGCGCGCAGTCGGCGGCGCGGCTCGAGAGTCCGATGCTGCGCCGCGCCTGGCGGACCGCGTGCTGGTCGTACCCGTTCGTCAGGTAGACGAACGAGAGCCCGGTCGCCGGGTCGGCCCACGCGACCTGCCCGCCGGCGCCCGCGTGTCCGAAGGCGTGCGGGCTGTTGGTGTGTCCGAAGCAGCGGAAGGTGCGATCCTCGTCGCCCGCGATCACCACGCCGAGGCCGCGATTCACGGGCTTGCCGAAGACCGGGTCCGTCAGGTCGCCGGTCCGCACGCGGAGGGCCTCGGCCATCGTGTCGGACTTCCAGACGCCGGGCGCCCCCGGGGCGCCGGACGCGTCCATCAGCAGCGCCTGGTAGAAGAGCGCGAGGTCGGCGGCGCTGGTGGTGCCGCCGCCGCCCGGGATGCCGGCCGAGCGGAACGCCGGTGCGTTGAAGCGCAGGATCGCCTCCGGCGTGACCTCGGTCATCGGCGGCTTCGGGAAGCCCAGCGCCTCGTACTCGGCGTCGGTCATCTCTTCTCCCGCCAGCACGAGATCAGCCATCCGGCCGTGCAGGGCCTCGGGCAGCCCGCAGTGGAAGTCCGCGAGCCCGAGCGGCCGCGCGATGCGATCGCGCACGAAGTCGGCGAAGCGCTGTCCGCTCGTCGACTCGATGATGTCGGCGATCACGTACATGCTCGAACTCGGGTGGTACTCGAAGCGCGAGCCGGGCTCCCAGTTGAGCCGCCAGCGGGCAAAGCGCGCGTGCCGGGCGTCGCGGTCCAGGAACTCCGGCGGCCGGAACGGGGCGTGCGGGAAGCCCGCGGTGTGCAGGAAGAGTTGCTCGACCCGGATCTCTCCCTTGCCGTTCTCGCCGAAGCCGGGGACGAGGTCGGCGACCCGATCGTCCAGCGAGAAGGCTCCCTCCTGCCACAGCAACCACGCCGCCGCCGAGGTGATGGCCTTCGTACACGAGAAGATGTCGTAGAGGGTCTCGTCGGTCGCGGGCCGGGCTTCGCCCAGGAACTCGGCGTGGCCGAACGTGCGCATTGCCGCGATGCGGCCTTCGCGTGCGACCGCGAGCTGGGCCGAGGGCAGCAGGCCCTGGTCGACCTCGCGCGCGGCGCGCTCGAAGAGCGCGGCGATCTTGCGAGAATCGACGCCGACATCCTCGGGGCGTTCGGCGATCCGGTCTGCGGGCTGCATGGCGTCTCCTTCGCTCGGCGCGAAGCTTAGGTCAGGCGGCCAGGAAACCCTCGTCCCGCAGCGCGGCCTCGGTCTGCGCGATCAGCGGCGCGTCGTCGATCTGGTCGGGGTGGAAGTCCCGGCGATACCAGGCGAGGTAGTCCCGCACGAGCGCGGTGCGCGCGGGCCCCGGCGCCGCGAGCCGTCGCCAGCCGCGCCACCAGACGGACGGCCGGAAGAACAGCCCGTCCTTCGCCAGGAAATAGGCCGTGCGCAGCCAGACCTCGAAGAGCAGGCCAAGCGTCATCGCGAACAGGACCGCGCATCGCAGCAGATGGCTCGGCGAGACCCGGGCCAGCAGGTCGAACGCCACGGCCTTGTGTTCCGCTTCCTCGAGCGCGTGCCAGCGCCAGAGCCGCGCCATGTCCGGGTGCATCGGGGCCACCCACTTCTCGGGGAATGCCATGAGCTGGCGCGCGAGCACCGCGGTCAGGTGCTCGAGCCCCGCGGTCGTGGCCAGCGAGGTGCGCGGCATCCTGCGGTTCGACCAACGCATCATCCGGTCAGCCAGGCGGTTCACGCGCGGGATCCACGGGTAGCCCTGCGCCTCGAGCAGTTCGACGTGCGCCGCGTGTTGGCGGGCATGGATCCCCTCCTGCTGGCCGAAGCGGCGGATCCGCTCGCGTTCCTCGTCGCTCGCGGCCCGATTCCGGTAGTGATGGACCGAGCGCACGAAGAACGCCTCGCCATCCGGGAACGTGGACGACAACGCGTTCATGAAGTGCGTCAGGAACGGATCGCGCCCGTTCCAGTAGCGCGGGGTCTCGGCGGACAGCGGCGACGCGACGTGCCGCACCTCGATCGACGCGGTCAAGACGGTTCCTCCCTGGGGCGCCCGGACAGGATAGCCCGGCGCCCCCGGGCCGGCCCGGGGCGGGGCTTCGACCCGGGCCGGTCCTTCGCTGGGCCGGCGCAGCGCAACCGACGACACGCGCGCGGGTTGAGAGGGTATGATGGCCGCCACCCAGGAGGCCCCGATGGAACCCGTAGCGATCGTCACCGCCCTCGCACTGATGGAGTACCTGTTCTTCGCGTTCAAGGTCGGCATGAGCCGCGCGAAGTTCGGCGTCGAGGCGCCGGCCGTCAGCGGCAACGAGGAGTGGGAGCGCTTCTTCCGCGTCCAGCAGAACACGGTCGAGCAGCTGATCGTCTTCCTGCCGGCGCTCTGGATCTGCGCCACGTTCGTGGGCGCGAACGTGGCCGCCGGCATCGGCGTCGTCTTCCTGGTGGGGCGGATCGTCTACTTCCGCGCCTACACCCGCGACCCGGGGTCTCGCGGCACCGGCTTCCTGATCGGATTCCTTGCCAACGTGGCCCTGCTGCTCGTCGGCCTCGTCGGTGCGGTAGTGGCGTGGATGTGAAGCGGGCGCGGGCGCGGGCCATCGTCTGTGTGCTCGCGATCGGGGCCGTGGGCGCGGGCTGTGCGAGCCCGGCCCCCGTCCTCTACGACAACGCCCACCGTCGTTCGGTCTCGGACGCACGGGCCGAGCGCGACATCGCCGAATGCCGGGAGCTCGCGCACGCGGCCGTCGCGCGCGACCGCAGCGGCGACGTGGTGCGCCGGGCCGGCGAGGACGCCGTGGTCGGGGGCGTGACCGGCGGCGCGGTCGGCGGCATCGTGGGCGGCCACAGCGTCGGCCGCGGTGCGGCAGCCGGCGCGGCCGCAGGAGCCGCCCGGACCGTCACGCGCTCGATCTTCCGGCGCAACCAGCCCGATCCGATCGAGGCCGCCTGGGTCAACCGCTGCCTCGCGGACCGCGGCTACGAGGTCCTGGGCTGGCGCTAGCTGCCCCCC
>Ga0114931_10004132_pt1 | contig 18144 bp, 18 predicted proteins | sample 2SBtaG_FD_89579 | JGI IMG/M metagenome (GOLD analysis project Ga0114931, IMG submission 89579) | Deep subsurface microbial communities from Kolumbo volcano to uncover new lineages of life (NeLLi) - 2SBTROV14_V59a metaG | ecosystem: Environmental > Aquatic > Marine > Volcanic | place: Kolumbo...
AATAATAAAAATGTTATTTTTTTAAATTAATATCTAATTTAATCCTAATATTTCGTCTAATTCATCATCATCACCTAATAAATCAATATTATTTGATTCTTTTTTCTTTTTTGGAGGTCGACCCCGTTTCTTTTTAGGTGGATTTTTTTTGGTAGAATTCTTTTTGTTTGGATTGTTTTTGGTAGAATTCTTTTTGTTTGGATTATTTTTGATTAATTTTTTCTTTTGGATAATTTCTTGTTCTTCTTTTTCTTTAATATCTTTCATCATTGGATCCAAATCATCAAGAAATTTAATTCCCTCCCATCGTTTAAGTAATTCCTCTTTTTCTTCAATATTTTCTAAATATTTTTGCATTTTTTCTGTTTTCAATTCTTCTGATCGGTGTTCAATAACTCGAATTAAAATACTAAAATCAAGTAATAATCTGTATTGACCTCTTGCAAGTAAGTGAACTAATAACGAAATTATTTGCAATATCAGACTACAAGGTAATTTTTCATATCCATATTTTTCAGAAATTTGTCTCAAAATATCAAGATTATTTTCTAATAATTCGCGATATTCCTCAGGATTATATTGAAGTGTATCGGATTCAGACATTAGTATAAAATAAGTACAAAATAAGTTTTAAGTTAAAACAAAAATCAATTTTTGGACCTTTGTTTTTAGAGATTTCATATAAAAAAAAATGATTAGTATTTGAATCTGATAATATTATGAATAATATATATGTAAATATAACTAGATAAAAAATGAATGATAATTTACATTTTTTTGGTTGCTTTTAATAGATTTTCCATTAATGCAGAAATTGTTCTAGCACCACACCCTCCAGGGACAGGAGTTATATATCCAGCAATTCCTTGAACACTATCAAAATCGACATCTCCGATGATTTTATATCCCCTTTTTTTAGTTTTATCTTTTACTGGACAAATTCCAATATCAATAACCACAGCACCGGGTTTAATCCAATCCTTTTTAATTAAATGTCCACATCCAGTAGCGCTAACTAATATATCTGCATCTTTACAGATTTCTTGTATATTCCTTGTATTTTTATCACATACGGTTACAGTGGCAGCTTCTTGAATTAATAAAAAGGCCATAGGCAATCCAACTATATTACTTCTGCCTATTACAACGGCCTTTTTACCAGCAATTTCAATTCCTGTACTTTTAATAAGATGTAATGCACCTAAAGGTGTACATGCTACAAATTTTGCGGATCGTTTTTCTAATATTAAATCAAGAAGTGTTAATGGGTTACACCCATCTACATCTTTATCAAGTGAAATGTGACTCAATATAGTATATTGATCAACTCCTTCAGGCAACGGAAGCTGTACTAAAATTCCATTAATATTATCATCTTCGTTAAATTCTTTAACAGCAGTAATTATTTCTTGAGTAGTACAATCATTAGTAAATTTTTTTTCAACAAAACCCATGCCAGCTTTTTTCAAAGCAATTTTTTTCATTCTAACATAAATTTCTGAATCTTTTTTTCCCCCAGCAAATATAATTCCAAGTGTTGGTACTATTTCTAATTTTTTAACTTCTTTTTTGATTTCTTGTTTAATAGAATTGGCTATTTTTCTACCATCGATTATTATAGTATTTACTTGTTCATTCATGATATAGTTTATTTTTGTATCTATTGTATATAATTAAAAAAAGACTTTTAAATTAAATTCTTAAATACATAATTTTTTTATTATCACGTACAACTAAGAGTCTATTGTTCGCTTTATAAATATTCTGATTTTATTTTTATTTTTTATTACATTATTAAATAATCTTTGGTCTGGGGGGGAAATATTACATATTTGAAATATATTTCCTTCTTTAGGCAAGCATAGCTTGCCGTGAGGACCCCCGAGAAAGTGTTTGGATATTGGATGTTCCAATTGTAAACAATTATGACTTAAATTATGGAATGAGTCAAGTGATATAGTAATAATAAAGCATACATCTTTGTTATTGCAAGAATTCGTTCATCGATGTCTATGATTTTCATCAATTAAATATGTTTTTAGTATTAATTTTGACCAAATATTTTTGAATATTTTGAAATGCTTCACGTTGCCATAATTTATATCCATTATTAACAAATAATATTTGTTCTTTTAAATGATTATCTAGTCCAAGAACAGTAGCCTTTAGACCATCATTTTGTTGCATTTCATTATAAATACATTTTGAACATTTCATCTTAAAGTTGATTGTAATCGTTTATTTTCCCAATATGTATCATAACAATCTTTTAATTTTGGGTGTTTTCAGCTAAATATGATAGACTAATAATTCTTCTTTTTTTTAATGTTGTTATTAACTTTTTAATTAATATTTTTTTTCTGTTCCTTATTATTAATATTGAGGGTAGAACTTTTTTGCAATTTTTGAAAATCTTTTGGCAAGTTAACTTCTTGAATTGATATTTTTGAATAAAAGTAACTATTAAACGATATTAATATAAAGAAATTTATCTAATAATAATTATTCAATTTTATTATTATCATTCCTATCCCCATCCTTAGCTCAAAGCTTTGCGTTGAGCGTTGGAAAATCTAAGATTTTTCCAAAAGAAAATGAATTTTCTTATAGTTGGAGGAGGGGGAAGAGAACACACTCTACAATGGAAAATTGCACAAAGCCCAAAAGTTAACAAAGTGTATGTATCACCTGGTAATGGTGGTACAATAAATAATATTGATATTCCTCAAGATAATGATTCTTTAGTGAAATGGGCAAAAAATAATAATATTGATTATGTAATTATTGGGCCAGAAGATTATTTAGCAAGAGGAATAGTAAATGATATGACAAAGGCGGGTATTAAATGTTTTGGTCCTACTGAAAAAGCATCAATTATTGAATCCTCTAAAGCCTATTCTAAAGAATTTATGAAAAAATATAATATTCCTACAGCAAACTATAAAATTTTTTATGACTCTACTGAGGCAATTAGATATATCAATAGCAAATCCAATATGAATATTGTTATTAAAGCATCAGGTTTAGCATCAGGAAAAGGAGTAATAATTCCTAAAAATAAGGAAAATGCGATTTCCACAATTAAAGATATTTTAGACAAAAGAATATTTGGTGAGGCAGGAAGATGTATAGTTATTGAGGAAAAATTAGAGGGAGATGAATTTTCACTTTTAGGTTTTAGTGATGGTGTTACTATAAAGGCAATGCCTTTAGCCCAAGATTATAAAAAAGCAAAAGATGGTGATTATGGTTTAAATACTGGAGGAATGGGAGCTATAGCTCCAATGGGATTAATGTCTGGGAATATATTACAAAACTGTATTGATGGATTGAGGGCCGAAGGAATACCTTTTGTAGGAGTTATTTATGCTGGATTAATGAGAACCCCAGACGGAATTCGGGTATTGGAATTTAATTGTCGTTTTGGTGATCCGGAGACACAGGTTTTATTACCTCTATTAAAATCTGATCTTGTTGATATTATCACCAGTTGTTTAAATAAAACTTTACATCTTCAGAATATTGAATGGGATATGGACAATCGAGTTATTGGTGTTATGTTAACTTCAAATGGATATCCTTATAAATATGAAACCAACAAAATTATATCTGGTCTTGAAAACCAAGACAGCCTTATTTTCCATTCAGGAACCAATAAAGTAACAAGTTTTAATACAACTCAAACAAAACTAATAACAAATGGTGGTCGAGTAATGTGTGTGGTTAAAAAAGCATCTACTTTCCGAGAGGCATCTAAACAGGTTTATCGGATTTGCAATCAGATTAATTTCTGTAATAAATATTACCGTAAAGACATTGGGGATAAATATCAACGTCAGACTAGGATTATAGTATTGGGTTCTACACGAGGTACTGATTTGCAATATATCATTGACAAGATTAATATAGGTTGTTTAAATGCTAAGATATGTATGGTAATATCTGATAAACAAAATGCATATATTTTACAAAGAGCCGTGGATAATAATATTCCAAGCAAGTATTTGTCCAAAAAAGAAAAATCCAGAGTAGAATATGATTTAGAGATGGCGACAATTATTGATAATGTTGGTGATATTGATTTAATTTTATTAATTGGATATATGAGAATTTTATCTCCTCTCTTTGTGAATAAATATACTATATATAATGTGCATCCATCATTGTTGCCAAAATATGCGGGTGGTATGGATTTAAATGTTCATAAAACAGTTATTATAAATAAAGAAAAAGAATCTGGTTGTACTGTACATTTAGTAACACCGGAACTTGATGCTGGTAAAATTTTAGTACAAAAATCATGTCAAATTGATGATAATGAAACACCAGAAAGTCTTAAGACAAAAGTTCAATATCTTGAAGGATTAGCATTAGTTGAAGCAATAGAAGATTTTCAACGACATTCTGGATTAGATTATAAGAAAAGTGGTGTAAATTTGGAGGAGGCAAATAATTTTTTAAATGAAATCAAACCATTAATTTCAAAGACATATTGTAAAAATGTAATTTCGGAATTGGGAGGATTTAGTGGAATTTGGAATTTTGACAAAAATAAATATTTAAACCCAGTATTATTGGCCACAACCGACGGTGTTGGTACTAAATTAAAATTAGCGGAAATAGCCCATAATTATTCAACAATTGGGATTGATTTAGTGGCAATGTCAATAAATGATTTATTAGCGAGTGGTGGGGAACCACTATTTTTCCTTGATTATTTAGCAACAGGTAAACTGAAAAAAGAAAAAAGTGTAGAAATTTTAAAAGGAATTGTAGAAGGTTGTAAACAAAGTAAATGTAGTCTTTTGGGTGGAGAAACTGCGGAAATGCCAGGTATATATCATAATGGAGATTTTGATTTAGCTGGTTTTGCTGTTGGTATTGCAGAAAAGAATCGAATACTTCCACAAAAAGATTTTATAGGTCCAGGAGATCTATTGATTGGTCTTTCATCGACCGGGTTACATTCTAATGGGTTTTCTTTGGTAAGAAAAATATTAAATGATAATGTATTTGATCCACCACCGTTTAAATCAAATCATTCTCGATTAATAGATGAGTTATTAACTCCAACAAAAATTTATACTGAAATTATTCCATTAATCAAATCCGGATATATTTTTGCAGCAGCCCATATCACGGGAGGAGGGTTGGTAGATAATATCCAAAGGGTATTGCCTAACGAATTGGATGTAAAAATAGAAATGGATAGTTGGAAAAAACCAGAAATATTTGAATGGTTAAGAGTAGAAGGAGGAATTACTCAAGATGAAATGTTTAAAGTATTTAATATGGGAATTGGTATGGTATTGATTGCAAATAGGAATCAAATTAATATAATTGATAGAATTTTACAAGGAAATTATCAAATAATAGGAGAAATTTGCAGAAAATAATTCAATTGATTTTTTTTAATTTTTATTGTATATAGGGTTTTAACCAGGGATGAATGTTAATTTTAATGTAGATAATGATCAAATAGACAACATAATTGTTACCCAACGAAAAGCCGGATTTGAAATAGTTTATAATAATTTTGTTTTTAGCATAATAATTAAAAACGCTTTGAAATTTACAAAGAATTATAAAGTATTTTCAACTCACCGAATTAATACATTTCCCGGAAGTTATGTTTGTTTGATATATCAACTTGTCTTTAATCCGGATACTTTTACATCAATCAAAAATGGACCAAAACCAAAAAAAATTCTAAGAATAAGTGGAATTAAAGATTTCGATTTATTTACTAATAAATATGGTAAAGTTTTTATAAATTCAATTGTTATTAAATGGAAGAATGTGTCAAAACATTATAGTGGTATTGATATTTATGCATCTCTTTCAAAAAGAAAACTTGAGGAATTAATTAAGAAAAGACATAAATGGTGTTTTTACAAGGGAAAAAAATATAAAAGTTGGTTGGAAGGAGAGGTTTTTACTATGGGAGGATATATTTGGCGGACTGGGGAAATTAAGGATATGAAATTTAAAAAATGTATACCATTACCAGCTCCAAGACGTCCCTCAAGGCGTTTAAAGAAAAAGAAACGGCGATGAATATTTATAATTAGGAGGGTTTTCCTACAAAGAAATGGTGATGAATTAATCATAAGTATATGGTGATTGAATTACATGGCAAGGATAATATATTTTAGGAGAATTTTTAGTTCTGCATATTTTACATAAGTTAGTTCCATTTCTACAGGGTTCACATGTAACAAATTTACATAATTGACAAGGTTTTAAATTTGATAAACAAGTAAAACAACATTTTTTGTCACAATTATAACATCTATGATTATTTCCAAGATGATTAACAACACTAATACAATTACTATAATTACATAATGTAATATTTGGTAGATCAATACATGAATTTTGTGAATGAAATTTATTAACTTCCCAATAACCTATTTTTTTCCTAAATACTGGGATACCATTAGATACTGGAACATAGTAGTAATATTTAAATTTTGAGTTGTAATAGTCACGTATATCTTTAGGTTTTGCACTTTTATTTAAATATGTATTACAAATGAATCTTGGTATACCATTTTCAACTATATTATATAATATATATTTCATTAACACCAAAGTGGTATATTAATTATATGGTTTTTTTTAAATTAATTTAAATATTCATTTGTGGAAAAAAAAATAATAATTTATCTACTCCTAAAGAAAATAATTCTTCAGCAATTAATATTAATCTTGGGTCTGATATTTTAGAAAATATTATTAACAAAAAATAGAATTTACATTTGTTCTTCGGCCAATTTCTGTTGCCAATTCCTCATAGTTTCTTTATAAATAGGTCCTCCATCTACTAATACTTTTAAACGTGAAATATTGGGTGGTAAAAATGCAATTTTAATTATAGAATTGTTTATTCGTTTTCTTTTTTTATATTTAACATATTTTATCCAATGATTTATACATTTTTTTAAAATTAAATTTTCAATATCACAATATTTATAAGTATCTTTTGACTGTGTAATGTTATCTATTACTAAACATTTATAATTTGTATTAATATTAACTGTAAGCATTTTATAAAAAGTTTCCCTATTTTTTATTAAACTACCATAATAATTATATAAATAATAATTTCTACTTAAACAATTCTGTCTGAAAATAAATATATAATCTGAATTAACACATATAATTGGTGGCATTAGATAAGTTGGTGTTGATAAAATACAAGAAATATTAGAATCACGACTATTTGAGTGTAATTGTTTGATACTTGCCGATCTAAAAAATATATTTTCATATGTTGACAGATCAAATATAATTAAGAGTTCTTTTGATTTCAGTATTTGAGCGTTTATAATCTTTTTTAGTTGATTTTTATTATATGGACTAATACTTATTTTTTGAGACAGTAATGAATTATAATCTTTTTTGTCAGTAAAAATGATTATTTTTTGAAATTTTGAGGTTGTATTACTTCTGATCAAATATTTTATAAGATTATGTGAATGTTTACCATATATAGTAATAAAAACATTTGTGTCAAAAATTGTAGATAATTTGAAGTTTTTCAATTTATCAGTCATTTTCAATTAAAAATATATTTAATTTGCAGAATAGATTTTACATTTTTTTCCTCGCATTATTTATACATTTTTTAACAATAATATAATATACTATTTTTAATTTGATTTTAACGGTGCTTTGTACGTCGGTGCTTTGTACGTCGGTGCTTTGTACGTATTTTTCATAGATATATGAATCATTGCTCCACGACCAATACTATCTTTCTGACAAAACTTGTTTTGATCCATGATCTTTTATAAGATCTAATTTTCACATTTTTTATTACAATAATTTTACAGGTGCTTTGCACGTTATTTATTGTTATCTTTTTAAATCTCCATATGTAAATAATGTTTAATTTGTTATTAAAATATTCACAATTTATCAATAAAGACTTTAACAAAAATAAAAAGATAAATATTTGTGTATTATTAATCATCATCACTATCATCACCAAATAAACCACCACCCATATTTATATCATCATCGCTATTATTTCCAAATAATCCCCCACCTATATTTATATCATCATCATTTCCACCATCTGATGATGGTGTATGTTGAAGTTTTGTCTTAACATCTTCCGTAATTGTGGATGTAACCTTAGCAACATTTGATCCGTTTTGTTTTGTATTCTGAATATTAGCTAAAATTTGTTGAGTATAATTCCAAATAAGACACATAATACTTGGATTTTTTTTCCATTTATCGTGTTCAGATTTATCAACGCCTAGGTCTGTTAATTTTTGAGAAATAGTTGTATCATCCATTTTACAAGAGTTGTTCAATAGTTTATTAGACATTATAATAGTATATATAATAAATATATTATTCAATTTTTAAGTTCTTTATTATCAAATATAATCTTTGTAAATCAATTTCAAATACCCTATTTAAGATTTCAAGTTGAGGTTTTAGTATGGTATTTACTTTTTTAACTTGTTTTCGTATGTCTTTTAAAAGTGGCATCAGAAAATATTTTTTTGTTAATTTAGGGAGTGGACTCATAGGAATTTGCAAACCAATGAGAGTAAATAATTGAATGGTTGAAAAGAATGGAATCCAATTTGTAATGGGTTCAATAAGTATTAATATACCAAAAAGTTCCCAATAAATTAACCAATTTGAAGCTTTTGTTAATCGTGGCTTTTTTATGACTTCGGCTGTTTTATAAAGAGGGAAACTTAATATTAAAGGATAATAAATAAATGACATCTTTTTTATTTGTTACAAAAGAAAAAATATACGTAATATATATAATTACTTTTTAAACTAAAATTAAAAATGGGTGATCTCATCACTGCATCTGTTGCATACGATCTTTGGGATGGTGCCAAGCAGGGCAACGTCGAAGAAGGGTTTATTGATATGGGTGCCGGTTCACTTGTCAGCAAACTTATTGGTCTTATAATCATGGTTATTGCCGGTTATTTAGCATGGAATTGCAATAAGAAAACTCATTGGATTCTTCGCATAGTTTATACGCTTCTTGCGGCCTACTTTGGTCTTTTATATCTCATCTATTACTTTATTCGCTATCAGCTTATTGGTGATACATGTGGTAGATATAGTCCATTTGAGACGGGTATGCAAAAAGGATTAAAAATGGGAGAAGCTGCTGCCCAACAAACGGCACAACAATTGGGATTAACAACATCTCAATCTCCACAAGAACTGGGTGGATTTTTAATGGGTGGCAAACGACGTCGTCGACGCAGAAAGAGTCGCAAGAAGAAGGCTAGCAAAAAGAAGCGTCGTCGCAGACGTAAATCAAAGGCTAAGAAGTAATAGCCTGTTTATTTAATATCTTTTTTTTTTGGCTACCTAATAATATATTGTAAAGTGTTAATAATGTCAAAAGGAGACAAGATGAAAAAAGTAAAGCTGATTCAACATTATGCCTATCTCATAAAAATTAATAAATTGCTTAAAATGATAACTCAAAAAGCTGATCATTCTGCAATTCAAAGATTTGTAAAAAGAGAGAAAATAAAAGTAAATTCTAAATACCAATATCAAAGAGATATTAATATAAATGCTCCATATGAAACATTATTACACTATGTTATTTTTAAATATATTGCCTATAAAGAACAATCTGTATCTCAATATATCAGACGTGAATATCCAAATTCCAATATAACAACATTAAGTTCATTATTAATGAATAGTATTTATCATCGCAGAAATTCATTTTTAAAAGAACAAAAAATAAGAAAAACTTTTAGAATACTGGGGTATTTAATAAAAGGATTAAATGCTAACTCGGATGCAACTAATAGTTATCGTCAAACTCCAATACAATATGCATTGGATAATGGAGCTCCTGAACTAGGCTGGTGGTTAGACAAAAAATTATATTCTTCTGAAATTGAATATCCTAAAAGAATTTTAAAAGATGATGAGGCACTTTCAGTTGCATATTACAATGATTTAAATAACTTTATTGACTATTCTTTACCAAAGATAAATCCTAACGGATTGTATAATAACAAAATATCTATAGTCAATTTCGGTTTTTATGGATATCAAGTATTTGGTGGACAAGTTCCATTACTCTTTTTAACTAATGGAAAAAAAAGTATTCTGGAAAAGATATTAAAAAGGGGAGCAGATCCAAATTACAGAATTAAAGATTTCAGAGATAAAAGTTTTCTACACATATACCTAAGTTTTACCAAAAACTGGACAAATGCGATTGAATTATTAGCATTGTTCAAATATTATGAATATGACTTTGATTTAATGGATGGTAATAAAGATAAATTATTAAATATTATCTTGTATAAGTATCGTTCTTCATCATTTCAACAAGTAATCAAAGAAAAAAAACAAAATATTATCAATAAATATTTTCAAATAGTTACTTTTCTATTGATGAATACACAAAATCCAAATGCTATTGATGGGGATGGATGGACATTATTTTTGCTGATGGTTGATTTTGGATTATGGGATCAATTTAAGGAGTTAATATTATCGTCACAATATGATCCATTTATTGATTTGTGTGTAATTTATTCTCACAAAGATGAATTAATATTTAATGTATTATATGAACCTTTAAACCAAAAAGAGAAAAAAGAGAAAATAGATATAATTTATCAATTAAGCAAAAAATATTTAATGATGTATTATTTAAAATATATTGAAACAAAAAAGTTTCTTCAAAAAGGAGGAGGAGATAACATGATTATTCCAGCAATAGATTATGTACAAAGATATTCTCAAAATAACAAGTTGGAAGGTGGAAAATCAAATAATGAATTTAACATTTGCTCTAGTATTGAAGAATATCTTTTTAATAAAAAATTTAAATCAATTACTGATATTTTATATAATATTATTGACAAAGATGACCTTAATGATACACTAGAAAGTAATATTTCTAATATAAGTAAAAATAATTTGAATAATAAATTAACAGAAAATTTAAATTCTATTGATAATTTCTTTAAAAATTTAGATCCAAAAATATATGGATGGTGTCAATTCAAACTTCATACTTTCGTAGAGAATAACTCTACAAAACAAAAATTAATAAAATTATGTGAAATGATTTATCACTTATTACACATTTATATTAAAAAACCAATAGACCCCAACATTGACATAATTATAGATAAATATGGAGATTATGTTAGAAAATATGTATTCACAACTGGTGATATATTCGATGATTTGTACTTTTATGGACATATTTACAAAAAACATAAAAATAAAATTTCTGGTACATTATTAAAAGAAATGGTGAAATATAAAGAACTTTTACCTACAAAACGCCATAAATTCAAAGATTTATTTCTAGTTTACCTTTTTAGCGAAAATACTAAAAAGGGAAAATTATCCTATTCTAGAAAAAGTTTAAAACTTATGATCCAGGGTGCCAAAAAAACTAAAAGATTTGTAATATCATCCTTGTGGTTAGAATCTGATGGTGGTGGAGGACATGCAAATGCCATAATTTATGATAAAAAACATCAAACATTAGAAAGATTTGAACCCCATGGTACTATTACAGATTTTTATGATCTTAATGATTGTGATGATGAAATGATGAAATTTGTAAAAGTTTTAAGCAAAAAATTCGGAAAAAAAATAAAATATATTGGTCCCAGAGAACTCGAAACAGAATTTGGACCTCAAGCTAGTGAAGAATTTCAAAACAAAGTTGGAGATCCTGGAGGATATTGTGTTACTTGGTCATGGGCATATGTTGATCTTCGTCTAAGTAATCCTAATCTTTCCCCACAAAAACTTTTTGACAAAATCATGGATGAATTAAGGAAACGCGGAATGAGAATTAAAGATTATGCCAGAAATTATGTAAAATATGCCTTAAATTATAGAGAAAAAATTTTAGATGAAATTGGTATTACCTATGATGACCTTATATCTAATAACTACAATGAAGAACAATTAAAAAAAATGATTCAATTATTTAAACAATATGTTGATCTCTAATTGTACAACTATAATCCTTAGCATTTAAGCCCGGATCTATACTTCCTATTCTCCTCCCTATTCCCCCTTTAGTCTGAAGGCTTCTTCATACAAACTATCGTTTTTACGACTTAACAGAATCGGGGGGAAATTTTTTCATGCTTTTGCTCAAAATATGACAAAATATTGGCCAAAACCGCAAAATAATGGCACGGATATTACCTATTGTGGTTAAAATATCTTTCCTAGTTCTGAAAGAACTTACTGTGGAAATGAATTACCAAATGATAAACCACTCATTGGAACTTCCTGTGAGAATGAATTACCAAATGATATACCATCCATTGGAACATTCTGTGAGAATGAATTACCAAATGATAAACCACTCATTGGAACATTCTGTGGAAATGAATTACCAAATGATAAACCGTTCATTGGAATATTCTGTGAGAATGGATTACCAAATGATAAACTGCTCATTGGAATATTCTGTGCAAATGAATTACCAAATGATAAACTGTTCATAGGAGCTCTCTGTAAGAGAGGATTACCGAATGATAAATTGTTCATTGGAAATTGTATTTTATAATTCATTAATCTAGGTTGTTGAGATGGTTGAAACCCTTGTTGTAGTGGGGATGTTAAAAAACCAGGCTGTAATTGTGGCGATGCCTGAAACCTTGGTTGGAAATTTTGTTGAAATTGTTGTCTAGGTAAATAATTATATGTTACCCGGTTTTCTTTGCTCTCTTGAGAACAGGAATCAGTATGATTTCTTGTCTTTTTTTCCATAATATAATTTCCATTTTTGGTTTGGCGTAATAATCTCTGAATTGCATTTGTTTCATTACAATGAGGACATTTTTCTAACTCAATAGTATAGCTATCTCCACAATTTGGACAGATTAGATCGTTCATACAAAAGTATTTACAAAGGATCAGTATCTAAAGTTAATTTATTGACAATAATAAAAAAAATTCTAAAGCTTAATAATGTTCAATTTTTTGTAACGGATTATTCACTATTGTCATCTTCATTATTACCACATTCTTCTTCATTACTACTTTCATCACCTTTATCAAGATCGTTCCAACCATGGCAGTTATAAGGAGTATAAAATATATTGTAACTATGATAATTATTAATACACTCTCTCATACACCATAAACAACCAGGTTTTTGTCCACAAGTTTTACAAGTAATCCACCATTGCGATGTTCTTTTTCCATTATTTTCTTTACGTGTACAACGATTAATTTTTCCAGATTCTACAGTTTTTTTGAAGGACATTACATGCAATATAGGAAATGCTGGATGATCACAGTAGCCTTGTTCTGAGTTTTCACATGATGAACAGAAATTAGGAGCATAACATTTACATCCTGTTTCCATTTTAGCAGAACAATGCGGATTACTACATTTTGTATGTTTTTCTAATTTAATAGTATCATCTTTCTTTCTTTTACGTAAAATTGCGGAACCACACGTTATAGCTCCATAAAAGTTTTCTATATTGTGTTCATTTTCAACACATTTCTTCCTGCAATGTAAACATGCATTATCAACTTTATCGGAACATTTAATAGACCGTTCAGAACATGTTTTACATCGAATGTACCATTGATTAACTGGATTATAATATCCATCAGGACAAGTACAGGACTTAATTTTGGATAATTCTTCCTTATAGGATCCACTTTGAATGACCTTATAGTCACTATCATAACTATATTTTTCAGTTTTGGAGCAGTCCTTGCAAAAGTTGGGAACATTGCATGCGTATTTTGAAACTGAAGCGTTTGTACAGTTAGGATTTGCACATGCCTTACTACAGCCAACGTCACAATAGAATCCACTATAGCAAATCATATAATCATGGTCATCTTTATAACATTCTTTTCGACACCATAGACAACCTCCCTGATTTGAAGCATCTTTGCAGGTTTTGCATTGAATCCACCATTGTGCTCTATATCCTTCACCAGTTTGTGAGAAAGTGCATTCTTTAATGGAATTTAACACGGTTACAAAGTTTTCTATTTGCAAATATTGATAATTGTGAGTATGATAACGATATCGCTTGTGATAATGGTTTTCGCAAAAATCTGGCGCTCGGCAACATTTTCTGAAAGTTTTTTCTTTACAGTCTGGATAAGTACAGGTAGATTGATCCGGTGGTTTGTAAAATTTAGCACCTATATCACAAAAGAAAGGCGAGAAGTTTATAACATATTTGTGATCCGAGGATCCGTGGTTTCCTTTAATACATCCTCTCTCTTTTGCACACCAGAGACAACGACCTTTATTACTAGGATCTGCACAAGTATTACATTGAATCCACCATTGACAATGATGTTGTTCTTTAGTTTTTTTGTAAGTACATTTCGTAATTTTTTTTACATTTTTTTTATAACTACCATAATGTAATTGGCGATAATCATGGGATGCAACTCCACGTTCTGATTTTGTACATTCCGAACAGAAATCAGGCATACCACACCTACATCGTGAGGTGAGTATAGTATCGCATTTGGGATGAGCACATTTATCAGACATTCTTGAAAAGAATGATAAAAAAAAAATAATGGTTCGTGAAAAATCAATTTTTTTAACGACGATTATGTCTTTTGCGACGACTATGTCTTTTGTGACGACTTTTTACACTCTTTTTTTTGCTACTCTTTCTTTTATCTAATTCTTTTTGTAACAACATACTTTGAAGTTTTCGTTTAATATGTACAGGAACTATAGTAGGATGAACACGTTGGCGAATCATAACAATTCTGTAATATCTGTAATTTCCATGACGATCTTTATTTATAATCCATTTATTGGTAACACCAGTTACTTTTTTATCTATAATTTCCCCTTTTGCTATAGCTTTACGTTTGCGTGATTTTTTAGATGAACGGCGAACTTTCTTTTTACGCATTGCAAATTAATATATAATAACCCTATAAATTAATCTAAATAAATCCAAATTGACACAACTACATCACATTTCCATGTCTCTAAATAAAATCTCTCAATACTCTCAAACATTACAATCTTTTGAGTACTATCTAGTTTATTATTAATTAAATATGTTATAAAAATACAGTCATTATTTGTATTCCAACTACTCAATATACTTACACCTTTAGGCAGGATTAGCCTACCGGTTTTAGCGAAAGCTTGAAAATCGGTCGCGTGAACCTCTCTTTGAGAGTGAGGTCCTTCTAAAAGAAGGGATGATGATGTTCTGACAATATTTGTATCAAGATAATTGTGATATTTTTCCGGTAAATATTTCTTAATAATCTCTATCTCAGCATTCTGAGCCTTCCACTCACCCTTCATCATTACAAGTTAATGTTATTCATTATTGTTAAATAATTAATATTCAATATTTTAACTTTTCAATAAAAGACTAATTTGTTCTAAAATCTTTGTTTTTCCAAAAATTCTCAATAAACGATGCCTAAATTCACACCAATTACCCTCAGAATCCCTAACTTTAGATAAACCATTGATCAATGAATGATGAATATCATGTAAGAAGAAATGTCTAATACGTCCAATCTCAACCCAAGGAGAATATTTACCACCACTCTTTTTCAAATATATTTTTCTGATTTTTTGAAATTTACTATTTTCTAGTCCTTGAATTCGTATCATGCGAACCCTATATAATCTAACAGTGTCTCCTTTTCTTCCTGAAAAAAGGTCTATTTTTGGTAAAGTTTCAACACATTCTACATTACCTAAATCTATATATATTTCTTCCCTTGCTTCTCTAAAAATAGTTCTATCAACATTTCCATGGTCTTTTTTTTCTATACCTCCGCCAAAATCACCATATTTACCTTTGATATTTTTTCCATACATTTCTTCCCCGAGAACAACTGATGGATACCATATTCCACTACCTTTTTCTGGATAAAGCTCATAACATATCAATCCACCACCAACAAATTGAATCTTCATTATCAATCACTATATATATTGACAAAATCTTTAATTTATTACTATATTAAAAAATACTTTCATATCGACTAAATAAGTGAAATTGATCACAATATAAAAATACAGTTAATGATTTAATTTGATGGTTTATTCATAAGAATATTATTGAACAAAGTTTCAATTTTGATAAAAAAATTGAAGAGTTAATCTTTTTTAATTTAAAAAATATAATCTATTCTAAGAATAATAGTATTTACTCTTATTACACTCCTTATCCTTCTATCTCTTAATTTCCAATGACTGCCTGTGCATCGAATATTTCTCCCTTGGTCTATCATAAACTGACAAAAAAAGTTCGTAGTTGTTTTGATGATGAATTTAAAATGACTGAAGTATTTTCACAAAATCGCCTTAGTATTTTGGCAGCATGTGAAGATGTTTCAACTATTGCAACTTTCAAATATGAAAATAAAAAATGGCCATTGATTCAAACGAATCAAATGTGGCTTGAATATGAATTACTTAAGGCTCCAAAAACTCCCACAGGATTCTTTGTAACTTCAACCACAAGTTATCGTGATGAGCCAGATCCAGTACCAGGTCGTCATGATAAAATATTTCCAATGTATGAATTTGAACACCATGGTCATTTTGACAAATTACTTGAATATGAAGGTAAATTGTTAGAACATTTAGGATATGGAAAAGCTGATTCATTCCCAGTTGTGGAATATGAAGATGCGTGTATGAAATATAATGTTGACGAAATTAGTCATAAAGAAGAATTTAAATTAGAAGAGGACTATGGACCCGTTGTGTTTCTGGTAAATTTCAAAACTAGTAGTAATCCGTTTTGGAATATGAAACGTGTGGGAAATGTAGCAAAGAAGTGTGATGTTATACTGAGTGGTATGGAAACAATAGGATCGGCTGAAAGGAGTTGTTGTGCAAAAGAAATGAGAAATGATTTCAAAACTCAAAGTAACGGAATATATGCAAAAACTCTCTATAATCACTTTGGTAGTGAACGAGTATTAAAAGAACTTGAGGATTATCTCTCGTTCGACTTCATTCCCCGAAGTGGGGGAGGTATTGGAGTAACTAGACTCATTAGATCAATGCAAAAAGAAAAATTACTCTAATTCAATAATATCTTCAGTTGTGATTTTAGTTGTACTTTCAATAATATCTTCAGTTGTACTTTCAGTTGTACTTTCAGTTGTACTTTCAGTTGTACTTTCAGTTGTGTTTTCTGTTGTGCTTTTTAAAGTAAATAGATTACCTATTATTTTTTTGGTTTTAGGACTAAATTTAAATAGTTTAAATAGGTGATTTTGTTCCAGAACTTCTACTGGCATTAATTCATAACCTCGAATATCTACTGTATCTGGATCTTCTTCGATTTCCTTGACCATTACTGTGTGCATATTTGCTAAAAGGTCTTGAATTAGTTCTGTTGTATTTTCAAAAACTAACACGTCGTATCTATCGCTGATTTGATGTTTTTCTTTTAAATTATATCCATTGTCTTCACCAAAATTTAATTCAATTATATCAAAACTATTTTGTGCCACAATACGCTTTACACTTTCCAATTCTGATTCACTTTTTAATTTTTTACCTTCAAAGATACAGAATCCATCTTCTTTTTTTACTTGAAATAATATTGATGGTTTTTGACTAATAGGATGAGTGAATATTAACACAACACCAATAAAGTTCATATTTTGCCACAAATATATAATAGTTCGATTTAAAAAGAAATTAAATTACACGCAATTATATTTTTTTAGATTAATCAATGGATTCTGAGTAATTAACCACTGATGATTATTTACCGGTTTCATCTCATCCTATTTAAAATATAACTCATATATTACAATAGTGAATTAGATATTATCTTTACACCACTATACACAATACCTAATAATACTTATATATAATCTTCATTTAATATTATCATAGTCTGTTATAGAGAAATCGTCCATTACCAGGGGGTATGGTCCCCCCTTCGACCTCTGTCTCCGACAACGGAGGATATTGAGGGAAGAACTACACATACTCCATAATAAAATTACGGTAACTACCTATTGTATATTTGATTACATTGTCAATTCAAAAATAAAAATGGATCATTTTTTAATATAGAATATTTTATTTTATAATATTGATAATGTATTCTGTTAGTATTGGAAATTTACAACTGTCTAATTGTA
>Ga0114931_10004133_pt1 | contig 18142 bp, 19 predicted proteins | sample 2SBtaG_FD_89579 | JGI IMG/M metagenome (GOLD analysis project Ga0114931, IMG submission 89579) | Deep subsurface microbial communities from Kolumbo volcano to uncover new lineages of life (NeLLi) - 2SBTROV14_V59a metaG | ecosystem: Environmental > Aquatic > Marine > Volcanic | place: Kolumbo...
ATCTCGAACTGACATTGTTTTACATGTTGATAACCTATCAGGAAATAACCTATCAGGAAATAAAAAACCCCGGCAGATTTTCACCACCGGGGTTAGATATTAGTTGGGTGATAATCAGATACTGATGTACCGTACCATTTCCACACCTTCGAGCTTGGTGATGGGCTCAAGCTCGGACTCACTCAGTTTCTTATCAACAGAAACGGCGGTGATTGCATTGGATCCTTTTTGATTACGACCCAGGCTCAGTGCTGCGATGTTGATCTTGTTGCTGGCGAGCGCCGCACTAACAGCAGCAAGCATACCGGGACGGTCGACGTTACGATAGATAATGATTTCGCCTTCGAGTTTGATTTCGATCGGGAAGCCATCGATCTCGACAACACGGTAATCCTTTTCACTGTAGAGTGTTGCTGAGATACGTTTGTACGGTGTGTCCGCACCGTCAAACGAGATGGTGATCAGATCTGAGTATGTTTTTGTCGATTTTTGCGTGATCTCCTGGATTGCCAGTCCGCGATGTTCGGCAAGGAAACGGGCGTTAATCAGGTTCACATCTTCAACCTGACCATCAAGGTATCCCTTCAGGATCGAGTCGGTCAGAACTTCTGAGTGTTTGGAGCAGGTTACGGTATATTCAATCGAAAGCTGCTTGGTGTGAGCAGGTGCAACCTGGCGAACGAACTTACCAAGTTGTTCTGCCAGTTTGAGGAACGGTTGTACTTCATGGTTGGTACTCAGAGCAATTGATTTGCCGTTCAGGCTGCCTTTAAATCCGACTTGCTCAAGAGCATCAGCAATTTGCTCTGCCACTTGCTCTGCCACTTTTTCCTGGGCTTCCTCCGTGGAAGCACCGAGGTGTGGGGTGCTGACGATACGTGGATCTTTCAATGTAGCATACAGTTCATCGGAGGGTGGTTCCTGGCTGTATACATCAACAGCGATGCCGCCTACGATTCCTTCGTCGAGAAGAGCAGGGATATCTGCTTCTTCAATAATACCGCCACGTGCACAGTTGACGAGTCGAACGCCCTTCTTAAGCTTGTCGGCATTTTTCTTGGAAATAAGACCGCGTGTCTGATCGGTGAGGGGAGTGTGAACCGTTAGAAAGTCGGCATTAGCCAGAACCTCGTCAAGATCTTTGAGAGTGATGCCAAGCTCGGCCGCACGTTCGTGGGTGGTAAATGGATCAAACGCGAGAATATTAACACCAAACGCTTTCATTCGTTCTGCAACAGCCGAACCAATTTTTCCTAATCCAATGATACCCAGTGTTTTCCCATGAAGTTCAGTACCCATGTATTTTTTGCGATCCCAGCGGCCATTCTTAATAGAATCGACAGCGTTCGGAATATTACGGGCAAGTGCGAGGATCATACCGCAGGTATGCTCGGCCGTTGAAATGGTATTTCCATCCGGTGTATTCATAACCAGGATACCGGCTTCCGTGGCAGCATCAATATCAATATTATCTACACCGACTCCGGCCCGGCCAACGACTTTCAGATTTCGGGCAGCCTTGATGAGGTCGCGGGTAACTTTCGTTGCACTCCTTACAACGATGGCATCATACTTGCCAATCTCACTAACTAATTCCTCTCCTTTTAATTTGGGTGCGTTGACTGCTTCAAAGCCCCGTTCCCGGAACACTTTTTCGCAGACAGCGTCGACATTATCGAGGAGTAAAGCTTTATAGGGCATAATTTATGATTTTTGAGGGTGTTTGATATTAGTGAATTCGTGAATAAGCTCGGACAACTCGTCCAGACCTTGTTTGGTTTCAGAGGATGTCAGTAACAGTGGTACTTCAATATTCATTTCCTGTACCTGTCTCCTGACGCGCGCGAGGCTCTGTTGTTGTTTGTTTTTGGACAGCTTATCAGCCTTGGTGAGTACTATGGCAAAGGGAAGCTGATTCGAGGCCATCCAGAAAAAGAGATCCATATCCAGATCAGTCGGTTCGTGACGACTGTCAACGAGTTGAATGATGAGGGATAGTGACGATCGTTCGAGCAGGTATTGTTGGATGTTGCGATCCCAGATCTGGCGTTCTTTCTGGGATACCCGGGCGTATCCATACCCGGGCAGATCGACGAGATAAAAAAGTCCGTTGTTGATCAGGAAAAAATTGAGAAGTCGGGTTTTTCCCGGGCGATTACTTGTTCTGGCCAGGTTTTTATGGTTGCAAAGTGCATTAATCAGCGTCGACTTGCCCACGTTTGATCTGCCTGCAAAACATATTTCGGGCAGAACGGGATCGGGACATTGTTCCAGCGTGGTTGCACTTGTTATGAACTTTGCCTGGGTGATCTTCATCAGATCAACTCATTCTCCTCTTTTTGAACGTCCGAAATGACAGGTACCGGGTAGTTGCCGGTGAAACACGCTGTACAGTAATCATGTACTCCAGGATTTGCTTCTTTGACTGCAGCTACAAGCCCTGATGGCGACAGATAATGTAGACTATCGACCCCAAGTACTTTGGCAATCCTGTCCACATCTCCCTGGTACTGATTGGCAATCAATTCGTCCGGGCTCGGAAAATCCATACCGTAAAAACAAGGGTGGGTGATAGGAGGCGAACTGACCATGAAATGAATCTCCAAAGGATTGGCCCTGCGGATCATATCTACCAGGTACTTGGAAGTTGTGCCGCGGACGATCGAGTCATCAACAATGATCACGGATCTTCCCTCCAGTACACCGCGCACCGTATTAAATTTGGTCCGAACCTTTTGCTCGCGAGAACTCTGTCCCGGTGCAATAAACGTGCGACCGACATAATGGTTTCGGATCAGCCCGATTTCAAACTTACAATCGTAACCCATCTTCTGGCTTTCACTGGCATAACCGATGGCTGCAGTGTTACTCGAGTCGGGCACGGATATGACGATCGGAGCTTTATCAGTCTTCGTTTTTATGATATTTGGTATCGGGTGTTCCTTGGCAAGATACTTCCCGATTTTTCGCCGAACTTTGTCGACGTTTTCGCCATAAATACGGCTGTCAGGTCGCGCAAAATAGACATATTCGAAGATACACTGGCTGACAGGTGTGTTTGGCTTCCTGTTCAGATGGTAGGAGGTTACCTCGCCCGACTCAACCGAGTTTTGATCAATAATGACCACTTCTCCCGGTTCAACTTCACGAACGAACTCGGTTTCCGTAATGTCAAAAGCACACGTTTCACTGGCAACAATCCACGAATCACCTTGTTTGCCGAGTGCAAGAGGGCGGAAGCCGTTGGGGTCGCGAACAGCTACAAGCTTGTCATCTGTTAGGATGACGAGGCAGTATGCACCTTCAATCTGATGCAGCGCATCCATAATTTGATCAATCTGATTCTCTTCACGACTGTGTGAGATCAGGTGCAGAATCAGCTCGGTATCGGCCGTACTTTGAAAGAGAACACCATCATCCTGGAACTTTTGCCGGAGGATGCGCGCATTTGTAAGATTCCCGTTATGAGCGATAGCCAGGTTGCCCTCTCTGTAATGTACCCGAAAAGGCTGGATATTGGCGGGGTTGTCGGACGCACCGCTTGTTGAATATCGGTTATGGCCAATTGCGGCATCACCTCTTAGCATGTCGGTAAGGATTTTACGATCGTTAAAGACATTGAGCACGAGACCAAAATCTTTATGCATGGGCATTACCCGGGCATCTCTGTGATCGTCATGGCGGGAGACGACAATCCCGGCTGATTCCTGGCCGCGATGCTGAAGTGAGTGTAAACCGTAGTATGTTTGAATGGCAGCTTCAGGATGGTTGAAAATCCCGAAGATTCCGCAATAATCATGAGGTTTGTCAGACATGTAACCGGCTTGTTTGATTTTGCCTTAAGCTCAAAGATACAAAATAGGTGAGATGATAACAGCGAGATAACAATACAATTTTTTTATCCTCTGATAATCGTCTAATTATGAGGAATCGAGAGTAAATCCTGAAGCGGTCCCTCCGCGTCCAGGTAATCCCCAAGAGAATCAAAAGAGATGTCGACTGTAAACGATCCATCTGAGTATGGCCCAACCATGTACGGTGGAAAATAAAACGTGAGACCGTGAGGAGAAATAGTAAAATGACGCAAATCAGGTTCGGCCAGATGTGTCACTTCTCCATTTTTGATCCAGGTTGCTCCCTTTTTGTTCAGGTTATTCAGGCACAAACGGGATAAATACTCTTCATATGTGGATCCGGGACGAAACAGGTCACCCAGTTGGAGTTGCCGTACACGACCGTTATTTATGTAGAAATTATTTGTCAATGGATTGGTGATTCCATGCGCGCCGCCTGTGTATAGATAGATATTGCCTGCAATGCTGATCAGATCGGGAGAAAAATATGTTATCTCGTAGGAGATTTTTTGTTTCCAACCGACCGATATATTCGGATTGTTACTGTTCATTTGCTGACCATCCTTTAAAAAACTACGCTGGCGGTTGAGAACGCTGTCCTGGAGTTTGGAATTGATCAACTGGCCGGTATGGTTGCTGAAGATGAAGTAAGGATAAATGGCAGAAAGTGAAATGAGCGTACCTTGCTGTATGTTGGATTTAAGATATTCTGCCACCTTAATAAAATGAAATTTCTTGTTCTTTTTTGAAATTAGCGGGGCCCACTCGCCGTTAATTTCCGTGTGATCTCTGGACGTCTTGCCTTTCATGTTTCCAGATATCTTACGGGGACCCTTGGTGTCTATTTTGATATGATTCTTCAGAACCGATCCATCTACTTTGAGAGGCGATTCCCCATTAACGAAATAAAGGTGCCCGCTGATTTGATTACCGTCGAAGGTCACATCCATCTGGGCAGGCTTGTTCCCTACAGCTCCGATATAGTAATAGCGACCTGTTTTCGAATTTTGTGCGTAAACGCAGGAAAATTCGAAAAACATAAGACAACTGACTATAGCACAAATTTGTAGCGGTCGTGTCACAGGCGCAAGATCTGGTTGTTATCCGATGGCTGTCAAACGGATTAGAGTAGCAAAATGTTTTATCGAATCGTACTGACGGCCAACTAAAGTTTAATTTCATGCTTACGGTATTGCCGATAGATAAGTTCGATACCGAATGATAGCCCGAGCATACCGGCTAAAACCCAGAGATGTGCCGGATTATTCGTCGCTGTCTGCCAGATGAGGGCAATCAACGCAAGAATGCACGCGATGACTCCAATGACAGATATCCACGATTGGCTCTCCGTTTTTTTTGCAAGCTTTACATTGGCGGCATTAACGGTGCCGAAAATAATGAGAAAACCGGCGCTGCCCATCATTGAGATACTCGACAAGTCAGCGATATTGGCTAATAACAGGGTTAAACCAGACGTAATTAATAATCCTTCAATAGGTTTGTTCCAGACTTTATCTTCGAGAAATTCTGGCAATTCACCTTCTTTCGCAATAGTAAAACTAAGTCGGGCTGAGCCGTACATCGTGGCATTGATCGCTGAAAAGGTGGAGAGTACCGCAGCTATGGAAATGATGATGAAACCGGCATGACCGAGAAAGGGTTTTGCCGCTGCTGCAAGGGCATAGTCTTTGGCTTCCACAATCTTGTGAACTGGGAGTGATCCTACCGAGACAATAGCCACAAGCATGTATAAAATGATTACAAACCCGACTGAAATAAAAAATGCGCGGGGAAGTGTCTTTTTGTAATCACGTGCATCCTCGGCAGTATTGGCAATAAGTTCGAATCCCTCATAGGCCAGAAAGATGATCATACCTCCGGCTACAAGATGAATGGGAGGAGACCATGCCGAAGGCGCCAGGTTTGCGGTATCAACACCGAAAATACCAACAGCCACAAAGAACAAGAGAATGGCAACCTTGATGCCAACGATGTAGGTTTCGGCTTTCCCGATTATCTTGGCTGACAGCATATTAAGTGTCATCGGAATGATGATGCCGAGACTTATAATAACGTGCTTGATCCATCCGCCCTGGGAGCCGAAAAAGGTAGCTCCATAACTGCCAAAAGCATATGCATAAAGTGATAGCATAACCACATAGCTGATCCACAACAGGCTGTTAATTCCACCGGTAAAAAGATCCACGCCAAATGCTTTATCCAGGAATTTTACCGTTCCACCCTGACTCGGAATGTGCACGGAAAGTTTAGAATAAGAGTAGGTTGTTAATAGGGCTACTAATCCTGCGATACCAAAAGCGATCTCAGTTCCACCGTGAGCTAATTGTACTGCAAGCCCTAAAACAGCAAATATTCCACCGCCAACCATGCCGCCTATCCCGATCGATACGATAGACCATAACCCTATTTTTCCGTCTTTGTTTTTTGACATATCCTTATTCCTTGCCTTCCAATTTATTAGAGCATCAAAAAGTCCAACAGAAAATAGATAATCTTGATTCCATTAAATGTTTTAAAAAAACAAGCAAACAGTAATGACAGAGAAACCTCAAGTTTTCTTTTTTTACGTTTTTATCCAATTGGAAAAAGACAAAAAATGTACAGGGAAAAGCTTGTATTTAAGATATTCAACACTTAAAATATATAAAGAAAGTATAACCATACAGTAATATTAAAATGTATTTCCTTAGATTTTATTTAAAGTACCATGGATCATCAGTAAGACTAAGAGTTTTGCTGATGAAAGATGCAAATCTATTTAAGTCCAGCTGCTACAACGGAGGCCTGCAATGAAAAAGCTGGTAATTCTGGGTGCCGGTACCGGAGGCACCATCATGCTGAACAAACTTAGCGAATTGCTTGACAAGCAGAAGTGGCAGATAACGATTGTTGATCAGTTCGAGACGCACTATTATCAACCCGGTTTCCTGTTTATTCCATTTGGTATTTATACACGTCGTGATGTTATCAAACCAAGGCGCGATTTCTTTCCGCCCGGCACACGATCCGTTATTTCCGAGATAGACCATATTGAGCCGGAGGAAAACAGGGTTCTCTTAAAGAATGGGCAGGTACTGGACTATGATTATCTGATCATTGCAACGGGTACCCAGATACACCCGGAGGAGACCGAAGGATTGATGGGAGATTTATGGTATAAATCGATATTTGATTTTTATACCGTTGAAGGAGCCATGGCGCTGGCTGACTTTTTCAGACATTGGCAGGGAGGAAGACTCGTGGTTAACGTGGTCGAAATGCCTATCAAGTGTCCGGTGGCACCGCTGGAGTTCCTTTTTTTAGCTGATTGGTTTTTTACGGAAAAGGGGATACGGGATAAAGTTGAAATTGAGTATGTAACACCGCTGGCCGGGGCCTTTACCAAACCCATTGCATCGAAAGTTTTGGGAGATTTTCTTGATAGAAAACGGATTCACCTGACCAGTGATTTCAATACCGGCAGGGTTGATAATGAGGGGAAAAAGCTCGTTTCCTGGGATGAAAGGGAGGTGCCTTTCGATGTTCTCGTTACTATTCCAACAAATATGGGTGATGAAGCGATAGCCCGAAGCAATATGGGCGATGAATTGAATTTTGTTCCGACTGACAAATACACGTTGCGTTCTGAACAGTTTGAAAATGTGTTTGTGATCGGTGACGCGGCAAGTCTTCCAACTTCAAAAGCCGGCTCCGTTGTTCATTTTGAAGCAGATATTCTCACAGAAAATTTCATGAATGCCATTGAAGGTCGTGAGATGACCGCAAAATTCGATGGACACGCCAACTGTTTCATCGAATCCGGATTTGGAAATGGTATCCTGATCGATTTCAACTATGATACCGAACCTCTTCCGGGGCAATTCCCGCTGCCCGGAGTAGGACCCTTCAGCTTGCTTGAAGAAACCAAAATGAACCATTACGGAAAGCTTATGTTTCGCTGGGTTTATTGGCATGCTCTGCTGAAAGGCAAAGAACTGCCCATTGAGTCGCATATGTCTATGGCAGGGAAAAGGATGGTATTATGAAGGAACAGGAATTACTCGAATTACCGATCGAGAATATCCAGCGACAAATCGATGTGCTGAATGCGAAAATGGATCGTATTCTGGAGGAATTAGCGTATCAGCGAGAGCAGCGAATGGCGCGGGAAGATCTTGAAGCCGATCTGCTTCGTGTTGGCAATGATGCGTATAAAGCTGCAATGAAGGAACTTGCTGAGTATTCTGATACCATTAACGGAGAAGAGCTGCAGCAACTCGTCTGGAACCTTGCCAGAAATCTCAGAAATATCAATAAAGTGATTCTCCATATGGAAAGCGGCATGGCTTTTCTGGAGGACACCTCGCCTATACTGCGGCAAATCATTATCGATTTAACTGCAAAGCTTGATGAATGGGATCGCAAGGGATATTTTACTTTCATACGTACAAGTTCAGATGAACTAAGTACAATTTTGCAGACAATTGATGAGCAGGAAGTACGTGCGGTTGGACATAAACTTTCTGTTGTCCTTGAGAATATCCGCATTACAGACTGGTCGCAATTCGATAAACAGAAAATTAGTCTGCGTAGCCTGTTCAAAGAATTACGCTCTCCGGAAGTAAAAAAGGCGATTGCCATCATTTTCCTTATATTAAAGGTTGTGATGCACAAAACGGAAGCCAATACAAATAGTACTGCCGGGGATTAAGAAGTATTAAAGTTAAGGAGTTAATTATGTCGACAGTTGAATTATTGGGAAAAAAGGTTGAACTGGATGATGATGGTTATCTGAAAGATCCAGCAGACTGGTCCGAGGAAATGGCTGGTGAACTGGCTAAGGAAGAAGGAATAAATGAGTTGACTGATCGTCATTGGGCTGTTGTAAAGCTGATGCGCAAGGAATACCTCGAAAAAGGAGACGCTCCTTCAATTCGACGCCTGACAAAGGAAAGCGGGGTGCCCATTAAGGAACTATATGAATTGTTTCCGAAAGGCCCCGCTAAGAAAGCGGCCCGTATTGCTGGTATTCCAAAACCAACAGGATGTATCTGATAATCAGGGAGTTTAATCATGGAAGCGAAAACAGCTGATAAGCTTAAAATACAAGATAGACCCGAACCAATTGAGAAGGTATCGATTATCATTTCAAAAGGATCGCTCGAAGGTGTATATCCCGGACTGATTATGGCTAACGGTGCCAGAATGGAGGGTATTGATGTATCTCTGTTCTTTACATTTTTTGGGCTCGAGGCCATAATCGATAAGCGAATGGATAATCTTAAGGTTGCAACTGTTGGTAATCCTGCCATGCATATTCCAACATTGTTGGGTGGAATACCCGGGATGTCATCATTCGCAACAAGCCAGATGAAGAAGGAAATGGAAAAGCTCGATATCCCGCCGGTTCGGGAGTTTATCGAAATGATCCACGATACCGGTGCCGAAATTTATGCCTGCAAGGCCACCGTTGATATGTTTCATTTAACCAAAGACGATTTCTGTCCCCAGGTGCATGATATCATTTCAGTGGGACAGTTTTACGAGAAATCAGCCGGAGCACAGATCATTTTCACATAGCAGTCCTCCGGCTCTATTTGTTGAGGTGTTCTTTTTCATGATTGTTGATATTGGCCGATCATTACTAATGAAACGGTCAGTTATGATCGTGTGATGAGGAAATTAAAAATGAGGAGTTTGTTGCTCTCCGACTAATGAGCAACAATTCGAATGACGAAAAAAGTGGAATTGTTACATCTTAATTTAAGAGTTTATTGTCTTAAATATTTAATACATCAAATCTATCCATTAAGCCGCAACGGTTTAAAAGGACGATGATAAAATCCCCAAAAGTAAACGAAAGAGGGTAGTATGAAGGAGTTAATACGAAAATCTAATAATTATCAAAGGCTATTTAAGCCATTACTGATCTTGCTATTTGCATTATCATTTCAGGGCATATCATTTGCCCAGTCTGGTCATGTGATGAATGGTGTCTTAGCAATTGACGAATCCATGGGTGGAGCCGGATCTGCAGTACCGCTTGATGCCAGCAGCGCTATGCACTGGAACCCTTCAGGAATTGCCTGGCTGACATCATCGCAATTCGATGCGAGCCTCCAGCTCATGTTCCCGAAGACCAGCCTGATTTCCGGTGTTAATGCAGGAGCACTGCAACCGGGCTTTCCGCAACAAAACATGTATGGCACAACAAAGAGTAGTGCAGGCCCATTTCCAATTCCATCACTCGGGCTCGTTTTTAAACCGCAAAACTCAGATTTGACTTACGGCGTAAGTGTCTGTGCAATAGGTGGTTTTGGTGTTGATTATAAGAGTGAAATGACAAATCCATTGACAACTGCTCAGCCACCTAATGGTATGGGTTTTGGTGCTATTAATAGCCAGTTGATGATGATCCAGGCAGCGCCAACCGTGGCATACAAGCTTGGCGATCACGTTTCGTTTGGATTGGCCCCGTTGTTCAATCTGTCGAGCTTGAAAGTGAATCCTTTCCCGGCAGCCAATCCTGATGATGCAAATGGAGACGGCTATCCGTCATATCCAAACGGACCGACTGCCTCAGCATTTGGCTTTGGTTTCAACGCAGGAGCCATGCTGCGTGATATCCTTCCGGGATTCCATCTGGGCGTTGGATATAGGAGCACGCAACGCTTCGAGCGTCTGAAATTCAAATCGAAGGATGAAGTGGGTGCCGCCCGCGACTTCAGTTTCAAGATGGATTGTCCCCAGATGATCACAGTTGGAGCCGGATATACCGGTACCGACCGACTTGTACTGGCAGTCGACTATCGTTACGTTGATTATGCTCATACCCGCGGTTTTAAAGAATCAGGATTTACTCAAACAGGCGCTGTCGCCGGTTTTGGATGGAAAAGCATAAGTGTGCTGGCAGCCGGTATACAATACGCCGTAACAGATAAATTGCCTGTCAGGATCGGTTATGCATACAATACCAATCCTGTTCGTGATATGGATTCGTTTTACAATGTTGCTGCTCCCGCTATTGTGCAGCATCACCTCGGAGCAGGATTTTCATATCAACTCAGCCGCTTGATTACCGGTAATCTTGGTTTTCAATATGGATTCAAAAACAAGGTTAAAGGTACCTGGATGAGTCCCATGAGCCCGATTACTACCGTACCTGGTACCGAAGTTCAGAACGAGCTGTCGACAAGTATTTTATTGGTAGGAATTTCAATACATCCGCAATAACCGAATATCGGCTATTACAGTGAAAACAATGAAACGGGTGGGGATAGTATCCTCGTCCGTTTTTTTATGACCTGACTGCTGCGTAAAGCCCGTTAAAAAGTGCCGCCGTTTCGGATTTGTCTTTTTCCTTTACATAGCAAGTTACAGGCAGTCTGGCCTTTCCAAACCTTTGGAATGTACGAACGAATAATTCAAGTTTTGGTTTGGCCGGGAGGTTGCATCCAACATAAAAATCATCTTCAACCTGCGACAGGAAAGCCATATCGTTTTTCTGAATCAGGATGTCGGCAATCAACTCATATTTTTCGAGCAGCAGGTACATACATCCCCAGCCCTCAATAGTACATAGCATACTCAGACTGCCGCCAAAAGCAGTACCAAGGTGATTGATATTAGGCTGCAGTGGAACTTCCAGGATCGGCTGGTCATATTCGTCAAGGTGAATATGAAACTGAAGATGACGGGTAACAGGAATCTTGTCAATAATAAGATTCTCGAGCCTGGATATGGTATCGGTTACATTTATCATAGTATGTTTTCACCTGTAGGATCATTGCTTGCTATTAGCGTATGGAGGTTCTCTGATAATCTCAAGCTGAAAGAAAACGTTCGATCTTAATTTCCACCGATCTCCTGGTGTTCTAATTTGAAACTTTTTGATTCAAATTGTACCGGTTGCGCCAGAAGCATGACCAGCATGGCAATACGATTTAATGTCCGGTGAATATCGATATGCTCGTGTTTCGCATGGGCACCTGATCCAACAGCACCTAATCCATCGAGTGTAGCGGTGATCATACTTGTAAAGTTGCCGTCCGATCCACCTCCTGATGTTGTCTCTTCGATATGCAGACCAAGCGCATCCCCCTGCTTTCTGGCAAGCTTCCAGAGATGTTGATTTCGTTCATTCCGTTCCATTGGCGGATGATCAATAGAACCTGATATTTCAATCTTAATACCGTTTTTGGATGGTTTCAGGTTTTTAATTTTTTGTTCTATCTCTCTGGCGGCCATAGCATCAGGTACACGTACATCGACCCTGGAACGACTAACAGGAGCCACGATATTGGCGCTTATTCCACCGTCGATAGTTCCTACATTTATAGTGATTCCACGTTCAGGATCGTTCATCTCGTACAACTTCTGAATGATATACGTAAGTTCGAGAATCGCATTAGAACCCTTCTCAGGATCAAGCCCGGCATGTGCCGATTTCCCGTGAATAACAATAGTAAAATCTCCTATCCCTTTACGAGCCGTTTTAAGTTTCCCTTCGTGTCCGAGTGCCGGCTCCATAACCCAAACCCGCTCAGCGATTTTCGCCAGTCGCTCTATCACGTGTCTGGAGTCCTTGCTTCCGATCTCTTCATCCGAATTGATGAGCATCACAGGCTCCACCGACAGATCGATATTAAACTCCTTAATGATTTCAAAAGCGGTAACAGCTATTGCCAGTCCGGCCTTCATATCAAAAACGCCCGGACCATACATGCTGTTTTGTTTGCGATGAATCGGCATTTCTGAAATAGTACCAATGGGCCAGACCGTATCGCAATGACCGATTAGAAGCTGAACCGGCTTTTGTTTTTTTCGATTTCGTCGTTTGATGAATAGTTGTCCACCGCTGGATCTCCCGGGTAAAACGGAAGATTCGAATCCTGTTTTCTGAAATTCATCAGAAAGCAAATCGAAAAGTGGTTTTTGTGTTGCTGGTTTATTGGATGGAGTCTCTATTTGAATAAGACGCAGTAAAAGATCAAGAAACTGATCTTCCTTTTCGTGGGCAGCACGAAGGATTTTACGGGGAGAAATGCTTTGCATATATGATACTATCGTTTGAAACCTTTCGGAAATGGAAAACTTTGGCTTGAAGATATTATGGTATATCTGCCGGGATTCAGATAGGCGAGGATAGGGTTTTTATGGATCAGCTCATGATCATCCTGATCGTGAAAACGAAGAGCCTGTTTATTGGCATATGCTGCGATGATATGACCTATAATCAGGCTGTTTTCACCAAAGTTGTCAATAATGGAGTGTAGCCGGCACTCCAGGTATAAATAGCTGTCTTTCAGAAAGGTTGCGTCCACATCTTCTGCGGGAAGTTGCTCAAGATTCGCCAATCCCGGTTTGAGGTCATCTTCGCAGCGTGGGGCAGCAGCCAGGGCTGTATGTACAATGTGGCAGGGTTGAGGATAACTCACCGTAAATTCATGTTCTCGTTTGATGTTCTGGTATGTTGTATGTGTGGGACAACACACGAACGTAAAATAGTTATGCCATCCCAGCGGCATGGCCATGTGTTTCGGCGCTAAATTATGGTTGCCGGATTCATCCTTTGTTCCAATGACAACAAGCGGGTGCACTGTGAACACACGATCCCAGATAGACCGGTTGGTTTCAATTGGGACAACTGTGGCTGATAGTATATTTTCCATAGTCGGACTATTTTCTGATTCTTATACGGTTTACTTTCGCTTTTTTTCGCCGTACAACATTGATGCGTTGAAAGATTGGGTTTCGATCCAGTTCAAGAATACGGAGTGCTTCGAAATAGATAGGCGGCGGCTGCAAAAGGGTGATATTAATTCCGCTTTTGCTGAGATTATACAGATAAATCAACGCCTCGCTGTCTACAATTTTAGAACGGCGCAGGTCGACGACCAGATGCGAGATGCCGTTCATGCGTGGCTGTATGGATCGAACAGTCAGCAGATTGAAGTCGCGGATTGGTCTGACTGTGAGTTTATCATTGATTCTTTGAAATTCCATTTCAATTCCTGGCTGATGATTTTACGAATGCATTGCCCTATCTCAGATTGTATGACAAGTAATGAGAGATCGAGGGGAATCATGACACGTTGCATTCGTATGTAATCATGTTCATGGTGAAACAATGGGAGTAAGCCGGAGAGTACAAAGCCCGCACGTTGCAGCCGTGACACAAATCCCGGCGTAGCAGAATCGTGAAGCGGCAGATCGACATACAAAACATTCAGATCGTTTTTGTGGAGGTTGAGCACGGCTTCCGTCATGATATCTGGAAAATCCTGCCCAAATCGCCGTACAACAATAGTGGCATGTTGGTCTTCGTAAGTGACCGTCAGTTCGATATCCGATTTGACGGTATGTATATCGATTGTCGGCGTTGGGCAAAAAGTAACAGGTATGTCTAATTCCTTATAAATCCTGGTGAACAGCTTTTTGTAAACAGGAGGGACGTATACCGATTTTCCCGGAATATCCTGAAGCAAGAGGAAATCGACCGTTTCAGATATGGGCTGCGGATAATGTTCGTTGATCTCTTTATAACGGATAACAGGAGACTCGGCGAGAAGCAGGGCTGTGGAAGTAAAACCTAATTTCAAATTCACCCGCTGACTAATATCATGCACGGTGACGGCCAGACCAAAAAGACCGAGGATGTCATTATCCTTTGCCAAAGAGACAAGTGAATCAAGCATTCGAGTCATAATTCCGCGCCGGCGGTGACAGGGTACAACAACCGCTTCACCGACCTCGCCGATTGCCGAATCAGTGGACCGGATTACCGCAAAATAGCCGACCGGATCTTTGTTCCGGTCGCGGACAATAACCCCGAATTTATCCTTCCTTGCCAATGATTGTTCTATCCTGTGTGGATAATAAAGGTCATCATGCGGATACGAATATCCATAGGTCCTGTAGATTAGCTTTGAAATATCTTCGGCGTCATCGAGGGTAAGTGGACTCACGATGTATTCCCCTTCAATCGGTTCGCCCGACTTTACATGCACCGGTTCATCCGGGAATAAATCAACGGTTGGCGGCACGGTGATGCATTTCTCGAGTCGGAATTGCTTACCTGCTTTACCCAGGTTGATAAATTGAAAGTCGTCGACAAGGTGACGAACGAGTTCCAGGCCGGCGCCATCAAAATTTGATTCCTCTACAACCCTGTCGCGATTGTAAATATGTCTGTCAGGATCAAACGGTTCCCCAAGTTCATGAATAGTGATAATTGCACTGGAAAGGCCATGATGGAAAGAAATCTGAAATTCGCCGGCATCGTCATCAGGAAATGCAAATAAGACGATATCTGTAACTAATTCGGTTATAGCCAGAGTCAGGCGTGCCGCATCATCTTCACTGAAATCAGCGTTAATACACCATTTATAAGTGAAGTCGGATATCGATCCAATAACAGTAGGCTGGGCCTTGATTTGCAGACTGGCATCCATAGAGCTCAATCACTCCTTTTCCTGAAAAGGCAGGAATTTTATGACAGGTAAGCGATGATCAGCCTTTTCTACAAAATGAATAAATAGTGGGTTAGGTGCAATTTTTTTTACATTCTGGGCTGATTAAAGAGCCTCTGTCAATCAGACTGGCCAAAGACTGTATTTGATAACATTCGAATGCATAGTTCCTCTAATTTTGTTAAAAGTTATTATATCAATACAGTGTATGATACTTTATCTATAAACGTTAGGCTTTATTAATATGGATTAATTTGTTTTTTTAAAGAAAAACCTTTTATTAACAATTCGTTCGTGGGATAACAAAATCAATAACTTCTGAACGATTGTTAGATAAGTCAGATAGCTATTCATTTATCTAACACATAATTGGAGACCACGATGCTTTGGACAATCTTTGTAATCCTGCTGATTTTATGGTTATTGGGATTTATATCCGGATACACCTTTGGAGGATTCATTCATCTCTTGCTGATTATTGCCCTTGTTGTAATTGTTATACGCGTTATACAGGGTAGAAGGCCGGTTTAGACAAACAACGCCATTCTCTCAAAAACCTTCATACTTAAAACCCCGACATTCAATAATGAAGAAAGTAATAGGATCTATATTTTCAATAGGTGGCTTGATAGCTGTGTTAATTACGGGCTACCATTACATAAATAATTCAAGCAGCGTACATGCGCTTGGATCGACCGTAACCATTCAAAGCGCCTCTGTTTGGCCGCTTGTTATCTCTGGCATTGTATTCATATTAGGTATAGTTGTACTGGCCAGCTCAAGAGGCAATTAGCATAATCAATTTAACACGTATCCTTTTCATTTTTTTGAAGGGGATACGGGTTGAAATATCATTTGGATTCAGTTTGTTTTAGGAGTTTCGCGACCGCCGCTTTGAGTTGAAGATCATCTTTTTGTATCTGGCAGCCAGGTGGATTTTCGACAATCTCATCGGGAATAGCAGGAGCATCTTCCATATTTTCCTGCTGACTGCTTCTGCAATAGCAAACTCCCATATATAAACACGTCCGGATCGTCTCCGGGATATGTATCTTTCGAAGATACCCGTGGTTATTGTCCGGTTTATTGATAAAAAAATAGATAGGATAGAACTGGTTTTATTCCGAAATTTAAAATACCAATATTGGTTTACGAGGAGATGAACAATAGACATATAAGCTTCTATAGCTGTATATGTTCTTTGGTCATACTGAAAGGGACAGCTTTAGGAGGAGAGGATGAGAGAACGATATATCCTTAAAACTGCATTGTTTCTGTTTGTTGTTCTATGCTTTTCTTTACCTGACGGGATCACTCAGAATGCCGTTTTGCCAGCCACATTTCATGAATTTAAAACCCGGTTATCTGAGATAAGTTCGATACCGAATGATGATGCGAGAATTCAGAAACTGGATCAATTCTGGAACGAACTTAAGCAACAAAATAGAATCCCGTTTACAGATGGAGACTCGGCGGCTTTTCTATATAGAGGTATGAATAATTTCGTATCGTGGCATGGCGATTTTGATAGCTGGGGACAAGATACTTCGCAAAATAGTGACGGAATTCAAATTAGAGGAACAGATCTCTGGATACTCGAGTACCGGTTTCCCACTGACGCCCGCCTCGATTATAAATTGGTTGTTGATGGGAAATGGATCATGGATCCGAATAATGAATGGGTGCAGTTCAGCGGATATGGTCCCAACTCAGAGTTGCGAATGTCGGGTTACATGCTGCCGCGCGAGACCATCGAACATGAAGATATCGTACATGGTTCTGTTTCCGAGTCCGTACAGATTAAAAGCCGTTTCCTTGGTTACGAAGTCAGGTACAATGTATACACACCGGCCGGCTATTCTTCAGCGTCAGGGCTTCCGGTTGTGTACGTGGCTGATGGTCAGGAATATTCAGATAGTCGACTGGGCCGCATGACGATCGTTCTCGATAATATTATTGCCGCCAATAAAATCCCTCCTGTTATCGCAGTCTTTATCGATCCGAGAAATGTTGAGACAGGGGAAAACAGGCGGGGTGGGGTGATGAATTTACCATGAACCCGTCGTTCGCTGATTTCATAGCCAATGAGTTAGTTCCTGAAATCGACAAAACTTATAAAACACGTTCACATCCGGATGCGAGGGCCATCATGGGCACATCGTTGGGTGGGATCAACTCGGCGTATGTCGGGATGATGCATCCCGAGGTATTCCATCACCTCGCTATTCATTCACCGGCATTCGGATATTGTCCGGCTATTTTTGAAATGTACCGCGATTCAGTCAGAAAGCCGTTGACGATTTTCATGAGTACCGGCGTCATCAACGACACCGAGTTTTCTGCACGGATGATGCGAGAAATACTGAACGAAAAAGGCTACCCGTTAAAATATGTTGAGGTAAACCAGGGCCATTCCTGGGGAAACTGGAAAGGATTAATCGACGATGCTCTGATCTATTTCTGGGGGAAATAAGGAGATAGAGTGAGTTTTCAAATTCCAGGCGTTCCATTTGTTATTACAAATGGGTACATATTTGACCGAGATGTCTGTTAAGGCTGGGAAAATTGTTTCGTTGCAAATAGGGTTGGTTAACAAACATCAAATAAGTGATATTAGTGAGATTTGTCTCTTGTCAGTCCACTTCCTGAAACTTTTTCGTCCAGCAAGTCCGGATCAATGAAATCAAGCAGCGTTCGGTGCTGGTCGTCTGATTTGAGGGCAGCTGAATGTCTCCTGGTGATGATCGTCTGCAGCTGTTCAACCGTATCCTTGAGTTGTTCCCTGGCTTTTTCCTTCTTTCTTCCGGACCAGTAGTA